>MDTE01115790.1_pt1 | contig 45744 bp, 43 predicted proteins | sample 811231 | NCBI WGS metagenome assembly MDTE01 (sample SAMN05326651, study PRJNA326480) | marine metagenome | isolation source: seawater | place: Indian Ocean: Red Sea | collected 2010 | reverse complement strand
GATCTACAAATAATTATATCTGGTTGGATACCTAGGCTTCTCAGTTCTTTAACTGAATGTTGCGTTGGTTTGGTTTTAAGCTCTCCAGATGCTTTTAAATATGGAACCAAAGTTAAGTGAATAAACAAACTATTTTTTTTTTCTATATCGTTAGAAAATTGTCTTATAGCTTCAAGGAAAGGTAGACTTTCAATATCACCAACTGTTCCTCCAATTTCACAAATAATAAAATCTTCATCTTTTACGTTGTGAGATATAAATTTTTTTATTCTATCAGTTACATGAGGAACAACTTGGACGGTACCACCAAGATAATCTCCTTTTCTTTCTTTTGTTATAATGTGGCTATAAATACCTCCGGTGGTAATATTATCTGATTGAGTAGCAGAAATTCCTGTAAATCTCTCGTAGTGACCAATGTCTAAGTCGGTCTCGGCACCATCATCCGTAACAAAAACTTCTCCGTGTTGAAATGGATTCATGGTTCCTGGATCAACATTTAAATATGGATCCAATTTTCTTACTCTTACTTTGTAGCCTCTTAATTGAAGCAACGACGCTAAAGAAGCGGAAGAGAGACCTTTGCCTAGTGATGAAACCACGCCGCCAGTTACGAAAATGTATCGCGCCATGGAAGTATGTTATACTAGATTATTTTCAAAAAAACAAAGTTTATTTAGAAGATTCGGGTATTTGTGGAAGAGTTGAATCGTTATCTTCAATTTTTTCTAAAACAGATTGTGTTTCACGAATTTCTTGTCTTGAAAACATAGTTAATACAATACTTGTGATAATAAATAATGTTGCCAAAATTGATGTAAACTTGCTCAAAAAACTTCCAACCGATCTTGAAGATGTGAAACTGTCCTGTGAAACACCAAGACCTAGAGCGCCACCTTCTGATCTTTGTAGTAAAATTGCAATTATAAGCACTACAGCAAGAATGATATTTATTGATACTAAAATGTTTTCCATAATGACTATCTATAGTAATTCTTTATTATATCAATAAAATTTTTTGACGATCTAGAAGCTCCACCAATTAAAAAACCATCAATTTCATTTAATAGTTTAAACTTTTTAATATTATTGCCTTCTACTGATCCACCATAAAGGATAGGTATAGATTTTTTTGTTTTAAAAATATTTTTTAGCGTTTTTTTAATAAATATTGCCGTTTTTAGAAGGTTTACTGAACTTTGTATTTTACCAGTACCAATAGACCAAATAGGCTCATATGCAATTAATATTTTTTTATAGTTAAATCTTTTTTCTAATGAACGGATTAGTTGTTTTTTTAAGGTATTAAATGTTTGATTTTTTCTTTTTTGATTTGCATTTTCACCTATGCAAAAAATTACGTTTAAATTATTTTTTAATGCAAGTCTGATTTTATTTTTTATAATTTTTTCATTATCTCCCTCTAGTCTATTATCTGAATGTCCAATTATTACAAATTTACAGTCAAGATTTTTTAACATATAAGGACTGATTGCCCCTGTGTTTGATGAAAAAGGATCTTTATAAAAACAATTTTGTGCTCCCAATTTTATTCTTTTGTTTTTCATGAATCTAGAAAAAGACTGGAGAAGCGTATAAGGTGGCGTAATTATAACCTTGTATTTTCCACGATTTTTATCAGATTTTATAAAATTATTAATTTTTTTTGGAATATTTATTGATTTTGGAACCCCAAACATTTTCCAATTACCGATAAAATATTTTATGTTATTTGCCATAGTATTGAATTTAATCTATAGGTGTATTAATTACACACTTTAATAGAATAGTAAAATGCTAACATCAATAGGAAAATTCTCAAAATCATTTTTTCTAAAACTACTAGTTGGTATAATTATTTTACCATTCGTTTTTTGGGGAATGGGAGATCTTTTTAGAGGAGGTAATCAAAATATTATAGCTACAATAGACTCTGAAAAAGTAACATCACAAGAGTTCATGCAGTACTTAAATAGGTTAAACCTATCGGAAGAAGATAGAAAAAACATAAGCAAAACTGATTTGCTTGACAAAATTTTATCTGAGTACATAGGTAAAAGAGTTGTTGACTCTGAAATAGAGCAATTTGGGATTAATATAAGTGATCAGGCTCTTAAAAACATTATTACAAATGAAAAAAATTTTTTTAAAAATGGTAAATTTTCAAGAACAGAGTATGAAAAATTTTTGCTTAAGAGCTCAGTAACAGCTTATGCATTTGAACAAAACTTAATAGCTCAGGAAAAAAGAAGGCAATTGATAAGTTTTTTGTCAGATGGCTTAATGCTACCCGATTTTATTATTGAAAACGAGTTCAAAAAAGAAAATCAATTAAAAGAAATAAGTTATATAGATTTAAATAATTACTATAAATCTAAAACTGAAAATAAAGATGAAATAAATAAAGTTTACGAGGAAAACAAAGATTTATTCATCGAAGTTTTTAAAACTATAAGTTATATAGAATTAAAACCAGAAACTGTAACAGGAAAGAAAGAATACGATGAGGCTTTTTTTGAAAAAATAAATGAATTAGAAAATGATATTCTTGATGGTAAAAAAGCAAGTGAATTATCCAAAGTTTATAATTTTCCTATAAAAAAAACTGAAGAAATAAGCAGCTCAAAACTAAATTCTAAAGATTTAAAATATGATGAAAACTATATAAAACTATTTAAGAAAATTTTTAGCAAAGAATTAAATTATAGCGAACTAATTAATATTGATAACAAATATTATTTAACAGAAATTTCAGGTATAAGAAAGAAACAACTTAGTATTAGTGATAAAAAAGTTATTGACACAATAACAAATCAAATAAATTTAAAGAACATATTTGAAGGTAATTCTAAATTAGCAAAAGAAATTTATGAGGGAAAATTTGATCTTAAAGGAATGACAAATTTTGCCAATGAAAATAAACTTTTAATGAAAGAAACAACGATAAAAAGTCTTAAAGATAACGCTATCTTTGGAACAAATTTAATTAAAAGAATATTTGAAACAAAAGATAATCAAACAAATCTAGTGACTGATTCTAAGTTTTCTAAAAATTTTTTAATATACGTCAAAAAAACTGAATATAAATCTTTTGACAAAAACTCTGATGAATTTAAAAACTATAAAATTAAGGCTAGACTCGATTTCCAAAAAAAAATCTATAATACATATGACAAGAGCATAAATTCAAAATATAATATAGACATAAATAATAATGCTCTTGAACGTATTAAAAATTCACTTTAATGAAGTTAAATATAAGTTTTAAAGATTTTAAAAAAAATCATATTGCCCAAAAAAATCAAATTATATTTTCATCCCAAAAATGTAACAACTATGAGCGTATTGAAAATTTATTTAATTTTTTATTAGTTGAAAAAAATAGTTTTGTTTTCGAGTCTGTTGAGAAAGGAAAAATTCGAGGAAGGTATACAATAATAGGCTTAAATCCAGATATAATTTACGATATATCTAAGAAAACCGTAAGTATAAAGTCTAATGGCAAGGTAAAACATATCAAGACATCACCTTTATCATTTTTAAATAATTTGATTAATAACTTTAAGATTAAAATTCCAAAAAAATTACCATCAATGGCCTCTATGCTAGTTGGATATTTTTCTTACGATATAATTAGGTATATTGAAAAAATTCCAGATAAATGTAAGGATGATTTAAAAATCCCAGACGTTAGACTTTTAAGGCCAAAAAATCTAATAATTTATGATAATTTAAAAAAAATAATTTATTATATAGAAAATATTTATGGTGATGAAAAAATCAAAGATTATTTTGAAAAATATCGCAATATCAAATTAAATTTTGATTTATATAGAAACTATGAAAAAATTAAAATTCCTTTAAGGTTAACTTTTAAAAAAAATAATAATAAAATTAAGTCTAATATATCCAAAAAACGATTCAAAAATATAGTTGGTAAAGCAAAAAAACATATTATTAAAGGTGATATTTTTCAAGTTGTTTTAAGTCAAAGATTTGAGAGAAAGTTTAAAAAAACACCTTTAGAGATTTACAATCATTTAAGAAAATCAAATCCTTCTCCATTTATGTTTTATTTTAATTTTGAAGATTTCAAGGTTTTAGGTAGTAGTCCAGAAATATTAGTAAGATTAAGAAACGGCAAAATAACAATAAGGCCTATTGCGGGTACAAGGCCGAGAGGTAAAAATAAGTCACAAGACCAAAAATATAAGAAAGAACTATTATCTGATAAAAAGGAGTTAGCCGAACATTTAATGTTGCTTGATCTTGGCAGGAATGATGCTGGGAGAGTTTCCAAAACAAATTCAGTAAAAGTTACTGAAAGTTTTTCGGTAGAGAAATATTCTCATGTGATGCATATAGTATCTAATGTGGTTGGAAATTTTGATAAAAAAATGTCAATTTTTGAGACCCTTCTTTCAGGATTCCCTGCTGGGACTGTTAGTGGTGCTCCTAAAATTAAAGCTATGGAAATAATAGATAAATTAGAAAAAAATAAAAGAAAGTTGTACGCTGGAGGAATAGGATATTTTACATCTAATAAAGAATTTGATACTTGCATAGCACTTCGAACTGCACTTATTAAAAATAAAAAATTTTATGTTCAATCAGGTGCTGGCATTGTTGCTGATAGTAAACCAGAAAAAGAATATCAAGAAACAGTTAACAAGGCTAAAGCTCTAATGAAGGCAGTGGATTAAATGAAAGTTTTATTAATTGATAACTACGATAGTTTTACCTACAATTTGTATCATTACCTTTCTCACTTGGGATGTAAAGTTGAGGTTTTTAGAAATGATAAAATTAATACTAAAGAAATAGTTAGAAAAAAATTTAAAAAAATTGTCATATCACCAGGACCTGGAAATCCAAATCAAAGTGGTAATTGTCTAAAAATTGTTAAAGATCTACACAAAAAAATTCCAATACTGGGTGTTTGTCTTGGTCACCAAATTATAGGTCAAGTTTTCGGTGGAAAAATCATAGCCGCTAAAAACCTAATGCATGGAAAAATGAGTAAAATTCTTCATAAGAAAATGGGTATATTTAAAAGTTTTAATTCAAATTTTTTAGCTACTCGTTATCACAGCCTAATAATTGATAGAAAAAAATTACCAAAATGTCTTATAATTACAGCGGAAACTAAGAATAAAACTATAATGGGAATTATGCATAAAGACTATAATGTTCATGGAGTTCAATTTCACCCTGAAAGCATTAATACGAAAGAAGGAATGAAATTAATCAAAAATTTTTTAAAGTATAAATAAAATGGATGAAATTATAAAAAAACTTAAAAATAAACAAAACTTAAGTTTTGAAGAAAGCAAGTCCGCGTTTGAAAACATGATGTCAGGTAAAGTTGAAGAAGGTCAAATTCATGATTTTTTAACTTTTTCTTCTTCAAAAGGAGAAACTTCAGAAGAAATTGCTGGAGGTGTTTATATTTTGCGAGATAAAGCAACCAAGGTTAAAGTCCCTGACGAAACAGTAGATACATGTGGTACAGGTGGGGATGGAAAAAATACTTTAAACATATCTACAGCCGCAGCATTATTATTGTCTAGTTATGGAATTAAAGTAGCTAAACACGGAAACAAATCTGTTTCTTCAAAGTGTGGGTCTGCTGATGTCCTAGAAAAAATAAATATAAATATAAATCTAGGTCCTAAAGAAGTAGAAAAAAGTATAAATATTAATAATTTTGGTTTTATGTTCGCGCCAGGGTATCATTCTGCAATGAAATTTGTTGGACCTGTAAGAAAAAAAATTGGAAAAAGAACAATATTTAATTTAATTGGTCCATTAAGTAGTCCAGCAAATGTAAAAAGGCAAGTTGTCGGAGTTTTTGATAAAAAATTATTAAAGACTTTTGCAGCGGCATTAAAAAATTTAAATTTGAAAAAAGCCATGATTGTTAATAGTCAAGATGGTTTAGATGAAATTTCTCCGTATGCTAAAACTAATATTGTAGAACTTTTTAATGGTCAAATTAAAGAAACTATTTTAAATCCAAATGACTTAGGTATCAAAGTGGGAAAATTTGAAAATATTATTGGTAAAGGTCCAGATTATAATTCAGAAAAAATGAATGAAATATTCCAAGGTAAAGATAATGATTTTTCCATAGCAGTATGTCTTAATGCTGCGGCAGGATTAATTGTAGCTGAAAAATCAAGCTCCTTTGAAGAAGGTTATACTAATTTAAGAAATCATATCCTTTCAGGAAAAGTAATGTCTCATATTAAAAAGCTGCAAGTATGACAGATCATTTAGATAAAATATATGGTGAAAAAAAAGAAAGTGTTGAGAGATACAAGAAATTATACTCTCTTAAAGATTTAAATCAAAAGATCAAGACTTATAAAAATTTCTATGATTTTGAAAAACCATTAAATAATAAAAAAAAAGTTAATGTTATAGCTGAAATAAAAAAAGCTAGTCCTTCAGCAGGTGAGATAATAAAAGATTACAATCCAACAGATATAGCCAAAAATTATGCTAAGGCTGGAGCAACATGTTTATCTGTTCTTACTGAGGAAAAAAATTTTAAAGGTAAAATTGAAGATATCCAAGAGATAAAAAAAGAAGTTAAGCTGCCAATTCTTTGTAAGGACTTTATATATGATGAATATCAATTATACCTTGCAAGGGCTTTTGGGGCTGACGCTATACTAATAATTTTAAAAGGTATAGGACGAGACCGTGCTTTGGGACTCCAAATGCTGGCAAAAGTTCTTGGACTTGCTGTAATTTATGAAGTCCATACCACTCTTGAGGCCGAACAAATTGCTGGTTTGGAAGATGTTATTTTAGGTATTAATAATAGAAATTTAGAAACTTTAGAAACTAATGTAAAAAATACATTCGATGTTTATAATAATGTTCTTTTAAACAAGAAGCATACTCGTCCTATTATTTGTGAAAGCGGAATAAAGTCGGATGAGGAAGTAAAAGAAATAGTAAAAAAAACAAATATAAATAATTTTCTAATTGGTGAATCACTACTTAAAGATCTGGACAAAAACACATCTCTATTGAGAAGAATCCTTCAAATAAAGCCGTAATATAAGGTTAATTTGCCGTTGATATTGTGGAAGAACTTTTGTAGAACAGAAATGTACGAGGTTTGTTCTATGCTTACAAAAAAACAAAAAAACTTATTGATTTATATTAATAAAAAAATCAGATCGTCTGGTATTTCACCTTCTTATGAGGAAATGAAAAACTCACTCAACTTGAAGTCGAAATCAGGTATTCATAGATTAATCTCTGCCCTTGAAGAAAGAGGGTTTGTAAAAAGACTTGCTCATAAGGCTAGAGCTTTAGAAGTTGTAAAATTACCTGAAAATGCTAGTGCAAATGATATTTTTAATTCTTTTACCCCTAGTGTAATTAAGGGAGGTTTGGATAACACTAAACAAAACTCAAGCAAGGTCTCGGTACTAGGTAGCATTGCTGCTGGAACTCCTATTGAAGCAATACAACAAGAAGTTGATAAAGTGGCTTTGCCAGAGGATCTTAAAAATAATGGTGAACATTTTGGTCTCAAAATCAAAGGTGACTCAATGATAGATGCCGGTATAAACGATGGAGATACAGTCATAATTAAAAAGACTTCAAACGCTGATAATGGTGAAATAGCAGTTGTATTAATAGATGATCAAGAAGCAACTTTAAAAAAAATTAGAAAAAAAGGAAAAACAATTGCTTTAGAAGCTGCAAATAAGAGCTACGACACAAAAATCTATGCAGCTAACAGGATAAAAATTCAAGGTAAATTAGTTTCTTTGTATAGAAACTTTCATTAAAATAGTCTAATTAATTCAAATGTCTTTCATTTGTAGGTTTGCGCCCTCTCCTACCGGACCACTTCATATTGGTGGTGTAAGAACCGCTTTATTCAATTGGCTTCTCGCAAGAAAAAATAAAGGGAAGTATTTCTTGAGAATTGAAGATACCGACAAAGAGAGGTCTAAAGAGGAATTTAAAAAACAAATTATATCTTCTCTTACATGGCTGGGTATAAAACATGATGGTGAAGAGTATATTCAATCTAAAAACATCTCAAAACATATATCTATTGCTGAGGAACTTCTTAAAAAGGGTTTTGCATATAAATGTTACTGCTCAGAAGATGAGATTAATGAGCAAAAAGAAAAATGTAAGAAACAAGGTATTCCTTATGTCTATAATAGAAAATGGAGAGATGTTAAAGATCTTAAAATTCCAAAAGATGTAAAACCAGTAATAAGATTTAAAAGTAAAATTTCAGGGAATACAATCATTAAGGACCTAGTTCAAGGAGATAGAAATATCTCAAATTCAACAATTGAAGACTTCGTAATTTTAAGAAAAGATAAATCTCCTACCTATCAATTATCTGCAACAGTTGATGATCACGAAATGAAAATTACACATATTATAAGAGGTGATGATCATATGATTAACTCATTTAAACAAAAACAAATCTATGAAGCAATGGGGTGGGATGTTCCAAATTTTGCTCATATTCCACTAATACACAGTGAGTCTGGTAAGAAGCTTTCAAAAAGAGATAAGGCTTCAACAATAGATGATTATATCAAGATTGGTATATTATCAGATGCACTAAGAAATTATCTTTTAAGATTAGGATGGTCTTATAAAGATAAAGAAATATTTTCTTTAGATGAAAGTATAAAACTTTTTGATTTAAGTGGAGTAGGAAAATCTCCCTCAAAACTGGATATGTCTAGAATACTTTCTTTAAACGAACACTATATTAAAAGCATTGATGAAGATGAATTGTTTAAGTTTTTTAAAAGTTACTGCCAAATTTTTAAAACAAATATAGACTCAACAAAAGAAGATTCTATCAGAAAATCTATGAATTTTCTTAAAAATAAGGCAAAAACACTTGAAGATATTTATAATAATGCTCAATACATTATTAAAGATAAAGTAGAAATCTCTGCTGAAGACGCAAAGCTTTTAGACTTATTATCAAAGAAAATTATAGGTGACTTTTTAGGTGCGTTAAAAAAAATGGACAATCCCGACAAATCAAGTCTTGAAAAACTTATTAATGACCTTATAAAAAAACATAAAACTAACTTTAAAGGAGTTGGCCAACCTTTAAGAATTGCTTTAGTGGGATCTAAGTACGGTCCAGGTATCTACAATATTGTTCTTTCACTCCCAAAAGGTGAAGTGATTAAAAGACTCTCTAAAATTAATTAGATTTTTTTCACTAATTAAAACTTGACGACCTTATATCTTATACTTATAAAAGAACAAATCAAGAACATTTATGAAACCAAAACTACCTTTTTATGTACATAAAGTTGGAGCAGGTTTTCCCTCTCCTGCAACAGATTATATTGAGGACGATATAGATTTAAATTCTTATCTAATAAAAAATTCACCAGCGACATTTATAATAAGAGTTCAGGGAAAATCAATGATTGACGTTGGTATCTACGATGGTGACTTATTAACAGTAGACAAAAGCATTAACCCAAAAAATTACTCGACAGTAATAGCCAATGTAAATGAAGAATTAGTAGTAAAAACTTTCATAAAAGAAAAAAACAATAACTTTTTAACATCAGGTCCAAATAAAATTAAAGACAAAATAGAACTAAATGAAAATCCTAATATAATAATTTGGGGAGTAGTTACATATGTCATTCATAAACTATAATAAAAAAAATATTGCTTTAGTGGACTGTAATTCTTTTTATGTTTCGTGTGAAAGATTATTTAACCCTAAAATACAATTTAAACCAGTTGTTGTTTTATCTAATAATGATGGTTGCGTTATCTCTAGATCAAATGAAGCTAAAGCTTTAGGAATAAAAATGGGAGAGCCCTATTTTAAAGTAAAAGAATTAATTAAAAAAAATAAAGTCCATATTTTTTCATCTAACTATGCTTTGTATGGAGATTTATCTAGAAGAGTGATGAGGATATTAAAAACTTTTTCTCCAAAGATTGAGATTTATTCTATAGATGAGGCTTTCATTGATATATCTTTTTTAAACAAAAGGGATATAGAAAACTATGGAAAAGAAATAAGAAGAAAAGTTTTAAAATGGACAGGTATACCAACAAGTGTTGGCATATCTTCAACAAAAACCTTGAGTAAGGTAGCAAATCATATTGCTAAAAAAGAAAAAACAGGAGTTATGTATTTAAACCGAGAAATAAATGAAAAACTTAAGAATTTTCCTATAAAAGACGTCTGGGGAGTGGGTAAGCAATTGTCAAAATTTTATATAAAAAATGGAATAGATAATGCTTATAAATTAAAAATGGCTTCCAACACCTGGGTTAAAAAAGGGACGAACGTTCTAGGATCTAAGACGGCTATGGAACTGCGTGGTATAAGCTGTATTAATTTAGAAGTTCATCAGGAGAAAAGGAAAAATTGCTGTGTATCAAGATCTTTTGGTAAAAAAGTAAGCAACCTGCAAAAATTAGAGGAGTCAGTTATAACATACTGCTTAAATGCGGCAGAGAAAATAAGGGCAGATAATCAAACATGTAAAAGAATAACAGTATTCATAAGAACAAGTCCCTTCAATAAAAGTAGAAAGTATTACTCTAACGCACAGACGATAGATCTTCCAATTGCAACAAACAATAGTATCGAATTAATTAAAAATGCTAAGAAAGTATTAAAAAATATTTATAAAACTGGTTTTTATTACCAAAAAACCGGAATAATTTTATCTAAACTTAAGGACAGTGATAACAATGAATTAAACTTATTAACTCCTCTACTAGAAAAAAAATCAAAAAAGTTGATGAAGGCAATTGATTATACAAATATGAAATATGGAAGACATGCAATTAGTATTGCGAATGCTGGTATAAGTAAAGGGTGGAAAATGAGACGAGAACACTCATCAAGAATAGATACTGCATCTTTCTTGTGTTTGCCAAAAGTTTCTACTTAGAAACTATTCACTAGGTTTAGCAAGTACTAGGTTTGGATCAAAAATTTTAACTTTAATCCTTGAATACCACTCTGAAACACCGTCTATCTCTTCATCGGTAAGCATAGACGCAACTACCGACATTTGTTCATGTTGAAGTTTGCCAGTCTTATAATCAATTAACTTTGCTTTTAAATAATCTTTATGCTGGGCAGTTAAATTTGGAATTATAACAGAATTACCACCTGAAGCTGCCACCCCATCAAGACCATGACAAGTAGCACAAAGAGTTTTTGCTTTTTCTTTGCCCAATTGTAAAGATGCTGAAAGATTAGAAGTTACTGTTGCTCCAACCTCAGTCTTGCTTTTTTTGTCTTCAGCATATGACTTCGTAAGAGAAAAAATAATTATAAATATGAACAATATTCTGCTCATTAATTCATCATAGTATGACTAATTATTTTAATTGCCTCAAGTAATTTAGCTTCACCCTCTTTAAGTTTGCCTGCATCGCATAAAGCTTTGCCTTGGTCTTTAAGAGACTTTATTTTTTCTAAACTGCCTGCAGCCCACTTATATTGTTTTTTTCCATACTCTCTCTCTGACTCTTTCCAGATAGATTTTTGGTAATAATTACAAAGATAATCTTTAGCTTTTAATTGGGCCTCATACTCTGATTCTTTAATGCATTTACTTCTTACTGTTTTAAACTCTCCATCCTTTGTCCACTTAGCAAACCCTGTGCAAATTTTCTTTTCACTATCGCTTGCAGCATTAGCGTTTGTAAAAAATAACAATAAGAATACTACCGGTAATATAAATTTTTTCATCTTAAGCCCTTTCTTTTAAAATTCTTTTTATTTAAAAAAATGGACCGGGTTTAAATCCGGTCCATTTAAATACTTTTATTTTATTATTTTATTAGTTGTCTCGGTTAAGCCTGCACCTTGTCCTTCGTAAGTTATACGATAAATGACGCCTGCTTTGTCATCAGACACAAGTAATGATCCGTCGATGTATTGTTGAACATCAACAGGTCTTCCTAGATAAGTACCCATTTCAGTCATCCATCCTTCTGCGAATGGCTCTGTTTTCTTAGCATTACCTTTTTTATCTAAATAAGTAACCATAACTCTAGCACCTCTTGGTTTAACAGCGTTCCAAGAACCATGTTGAGCGCTAAAAATTGCGTTGTGATACTTTTTAGGAAACATTTTACCTGTGTAAAACATCATTCCTAAGTCAGCAGCATGTGCGATCATTTCTACCTGCGGTTTGCAGTAATTGTCTGCGTATGCTTTAGGTATTTTTTTATCTTTATACTCATTAGTTCTGACTTCACCACCTCCTGTGTAAGGATGTCCGTACCAAACTTTTGGTCCTAACGCACAAGCTTTGTTAAGTTCTCCTGGAGGAGTTTCATCTCCCATTCCATCTACTTGGTTGTCAGTAAACCACAAAGAACCATCTTTAGGATTAAAAGCATGTCCTACTGAATTTCTTATTCCAATAGCAACTACTTCTCTATCAAGTTTTCCAGGAAAACGATTAAATCTAATCATTCCTCCAATACCAACTTGATCATAAAGTGGATATTTGTCTGGTCCAGCTACGTTAAAAGGTTGACCTAAGCTTACATAAAGTTTGTTGTCTTTTTTGTTAATTGCACAAACTCTAGCAGTGTGATTGTAAGATTCTTCCTCTTCAGGAATTAAATCTCCTTGATCAATAATCGGGATAGCAACTGTATCAGGGCTTTCCATGAAATATTCTGCTGCTGGAAACCATAATACTCTGTTTCTTTCCGCAATGTACAAATGACCATCATCACTATAACAAGGTCCGTTTGGTATATCGAATTTAACACTTGGGCTAAACTCTTCAACTGTATCAGCTACATTATCCATGTCTCTGTCAGTTGCTTGCCAAACTTTAGTTTTTCTTGTTCCAATCCAAACTGTACCTTTGTTTCTGCTAACTGCCATATGTCTTGCGTCTGGAGCTAAAGCAAAAAGTTCAATTTTGAAGCCAGCTGGCATTCTAATTTTTGGCAAAATATTCTTTTTAATATTTGCCGCAAATTTAGTGTCTTGTGGAATTACTACGCCAGCTTCTGTGCCAGTTTTTTTGAAGTTACTTAGTTTTTTTACATTCTCGTCAGCAAAAACTGAAGTTGTAAAAAGACTTAGTGTCAGAATTGAAACAAATACCGTAAGTATTTTTCTCATTTTCTTCCCCCTATTTTGTTTTCTTCTGCGTCAATTTAACCAAAGATAATCATAAAGATAAACACTTATTTGAAAGTTAAAAATAATGAGAAATATACAAAGTTTACAACTTGAGGTTTAATGTCTTATAAATTTTTAAGTAAAATATTAGCGGCAATCTCAGATGAGTGTTCTGTTTTAAAACTATTTATGATTTTTTGAGTATCATTTTTCTGTTTTTCCGTGGCATCCTTATCTTTTAAAAGGCCATCTACAGTATTAAAAATATTATCAGGATTACATTTAGATTGAAGTAGTTCAGGAATAATTTCTTTGTTAGCAGCAATATTAATAATATTCGCATATTTTATTTTTACCAGCATTTTAACAATAAAAAAGTTAATCATATCCATCTTATAGATAATAATAGATGGTACTTTTGCATTGCATATTTCTAAAGAAATTGTTCCAGATTTTGCTACTGCAAACATAGAAGACCTAAGTATGTGAGATTTGATTTTTTCATCCGCAATAGCACCACAATTTTTAAATCCTTCTTTGAGAAGAAGATTTTGAATTAATTGAACATTCTCTGTGGTTGAATGAAAAACAAAAAACAAATCTTTATATTTTTCATTCATTTTTTTAACAAATTCAAACAATATCGGAGTTAAAATGTTAATCTCAGATAATCTACTTCCTGGGTAGATAGAAAAAATCTTTTTATTGTCTTTAATAATTTGAGTAATATCAACTTTACTTTTTTCTTGCTCTTCTAATAAAGGATGTCCTATAAAAGTTGAGTCAATGCCTTCCTTGTCAAAGTATTTTTTTTCAAATGGAAATAATAATAAAACATGGTCTAAAAAGAATTTAAGTTGTTTAACTCTGTGTTCTCTCCAAACCCAAACTTGAGGAGCAACAAAATGAATAGTTTTAATGCTTGGATCTCTCTTTTTTACTTCTTTAGCTACACGTAATGTAAAATCAGGACTATCTACCGAAAAAAGTATATTTGGTTTAAATTTAAGAATTTCATCCACTGTTTTATTAATTTTTTTTTTTATTTTAAATATGTTTAGTAAAACTCTTGTAAAACCAAGGTAGGTAATTTCCTTCAAATCATAAAGTGATTTTATGTCTAAAGCTTTTAAGTGTTCTCCACCAACAGATAGATATTCAATATCTGATCTTGATTGTTTGAAATTTTTAATAACCTTTGATGCTAATTTATCTCCTGAAGGCTCACCAGTTAAAATAAAAATTTTTTTCATAGTTGTTTCTGCCATATCTTATAAAGAGTCTCATCTCTTTGACAGGCTCTTTTATACATTAAATATCTTATAAAATTTTTTTCATAGTAATCCTGATGATACGTTTCCGCTGGGTAAAATTTTTTGAATTTTTTAACATAAGTTACAACCGGTTTATTAAAATTTTTTTCAATTTTATCTATTGATTTTTCTATAGTTTTTTTTTGCTGATCATTTTGATAAAAAATAACGGATTTATAGCTTTCTCCTTTATCGCAAAATTGACCATTTATATCAAATGGATCGATGTTCAACCAATAATAATCAAGTAATTTTTCAAAGTCTGTTTTGCTAGAATCATAAATAATTTCTAAAGTTTCGTAATGTCCAGTTTTGTTTTTAACAACATCATTGTATTTTGGATTTTTAACATGCCCGCCTGAGTAACCTGATGTAGTTTTTAAAACACCTTCAACTTTATCAAATGACTCTTCCATGCACCAAAAACATCCTCCAGCAAAGTAAACTTTTGCCTCATTTCCAGCATTTAAGTTTGTGGAATAAATTAAAAAAAAAATTATAATAAAAATTTTTTTCATTTTACCGTAATGAACATTTTATTTTTATTAGCAAAACTAATACATTTTTTTCTTTCCAAAAAAACATTTTGTTTACTTTTTAACACTAAGCCTTTAATTCCAGCTAATTTACAGTATTTTATAGTTTTTAGACCTACAGTGGGTAAATCAATTCTAAGATCTTGTTTTTTCTTGGGAAACTTTACTAGAACACCTTTATTTTTAAATTTTCTACTTTTGCATTTTTTTAGCATTGTTTGAGTACCGCCCTTTCCTTCAATTGCAACTAATTTGTTATTTCTAACAATGGCTCCTTGGCTAAAATTATATTTTCCCAATCTACTTAATATTTTAATAGCTTTATTAATATCGATTTTATCCTCTTTGTTGGGTTTCGTTTTAGAGTAGTTTCCCCTTTTTAAAGCTAGTTCAGAATTAAAAGTTAATGAGCTTATCGTTTTAATTCTGTTTTGATCTAAAATTTTTATTATTTCTTTAAGAATGGCCGCATCTCCAATTTTTGAACTTTTAATAATTCTTGGTAAATAATAAATACCCTTAAGATCTAGACGAAACTTAGAAAAATTTGGTTTTTTAACTCTCCCGGCAAATAAAACTTTTTTACATTTGTTTTCTTTTAATATTTTAATAATTTTACCAAACTGACCTATAGAAACTGAATGGCTTTTCTTCTCTTTTTTAAAAATTCTTTTTTTAGTTAGATCAACTATTAAATATCTAGCTTTTTTTTTCTTTACTTTTTTTAAAATTTCCCAAGGAAAAGATGTTTCTCCAAATATTAAACCAATCATTATTTAGATAGAGGTGAACAAATAGGTCTTTTCTTGTCTTTTTCTATAAAGCTTATGACCTCTTTGATTAGTTCATTTCCCTTATATTCACCATTTACTTTACTTAGGTTTTCTTGCAGATTCTTAGAGGAAAATATCTTTTTATAAGCTTCGTCGAGCTCCATTATTTTCTTATTTTCATACTTTTTTCTTCTTAATCCTATTAAATTAATTCCTTGAAGGTAGTTTCTATTTCCAAAAGATAGTCCAAAAGGAATAACATCTTTCAATACTCCAGTCATTCCTCCTATCATTGCCAATCTTCCTATTCTAGTGAATTGCTGGACTGCAGAATTTCCACCAATAACTACTGAATCTTCTACTGTTACATGCCCTCCAAGAGGAACGTTGTTTGCAATTACAACATTATTTCCAACATTGCAGTCGTGAGCAACATGAGAAGAAATCATTAATAGACAATTATTTCCAATCACTGTTTTGCTTCCTCCACCAGAAGTACCAGGATTAATAGTTACATACTCTCTAATCATGTTGTTTTCTCCAATTTCAAGACTGTTGCTTTCGCCTTTATATTTTAAGTCTTGAGGAATCGTTCCAATACTTGAAAAAGGAAATATTTTTGTTCCTTTTCCAATTTTTGTACTGCCCTCAATGTGAACACTAGAAATTAATTCTACATTCTCTGAAATTTCTACATCTGGGCCTACGTAGCAGAAAGGTCCGATTTTAACATTTTTTCCAATTTTTGCTTTTTTATCTATTACGCTCGAATTATGTATCATTTTACTTTCTGTCAACTATTGTCGCTGACCACTCGGCATCTGCCATTCTTTTTCCATCAACTTTAGCTGTACCTTTATATTTCCAAACTCTTCCGTGAGATCTTATGGCTTCTATTTCAAGATGAAGTTCGCAATCTGGTAAAACTGGATTTCTAAATTTAGCTTTTTCAACACTCATCAAATAAACCAGTTTATTATCGTACTCTTTCGGATCAATGCCATGAGCTGTGAGCGCAGCTGCTGCTTGACCAAAAGCTTCAACTATAAGAACACCAGGCATAACGGGTTGACCAGGAAAGTGTCCTTGAACATAAAAAGCATCTTTTTTAACATGCATAATTGCTGTAGCAGATTTTAAAGGAACAATATTAGTTAAACTGTCAATTAAAAGCATTGGTGCTCTGTGAGGCAATAATCTTTCTATTTCTTTTCTGTCTATTGAACTTTTACTCAATTTCTTTTCCTTTCTTTAAAAATTCTTTGAGTGGAACAGCAGGGTAACCCATAACAACAGAATTATCCTCTAAATCTTTAACAACACCACTTCCTCCACCAATTTTAACATTATTTCCTATTTTCAAGTGACCAGATATTCCCGCCTGGCCTCCAATTGAAACATTGTCTCCTAAAGTAGAACTCCCGGCAAAACCAACTTGGCCTGCTATCATGCAGTTTTTTCCAACCTTTACATTGTGGGCCATGTGAATTTGGTTGTCTAAAAATGTATTTTCACCAATTATAGTATCATCAACCGAACCTCTATCTATTGTACAGGATGCTCCTATTTCAACATTGTCTTCCAAAATAACTTTTCCGATATGTGGAAATCTAAAATTTTTTCCTTTCAGAGGAATAAAGCCAAATCCTTTTAAACCAATTTTAGATCCATCCTGAATTACAACTTCTTTACCGATAATTGAATTTTTAATCATTACTTGCGATCCTATTACACAATTTTTTCCTACAGAAACATCATGTTCTATAATTGTATTACTACCAATGATAGTGTTTTTACCTAATTTCACATTTTTTCCAACTAAAACATTATTACCAAATTTTACTTTAGGGTATTTAGATAGCTTTGGTTTGCTTAATGTTTTATCTGGATAGTCGATATCAGCGAAGGGATAAAATTTCTTTGTAACCTTTGCCAGTTCAAAAAGAACATGTTTTACGATAATAGCTTCACAAGTTTTTGGAAGAAGGTCTTTTAGTTTTGATGTTGTTATACAAAAACCAGCTTTGGTATTAATAGCAAAGTCTTTATAATTTATTGACTCAAAAAAAGTTATATGATTCTTATTAGCTTTGTTAAGCGTCTTAACATCTTTAATCTTACTATTCTTTTTTAAATCTTTGTTATCAAAAAGTTCCTTGAGCATGAAGGGTCCTTTTTTCTCAAAGAAAATATTATCTATCATTAACTTACTTTATATTTAAAGATTTTAATTCCTTGTTTAAAATTTTAATTATATCTGAAGTAATATCTAGACCCGTATCACCTAACAAAATACCTTTTTTGTCCAAAACTAAAAGTATTTTATTTTCTTTCATATAGTCAGCAATAATTGGATTTAGATTTTTAAGCAATTCTGTTTTTGCCTTTCCCCTTAAATTGGCTATGTTTGCAAGTGAATCTTGTCTGTCTTTTCTTAATTTACCAACTTCTGTTCTCAATTTTTCTACTTCCTTTTTATATTCGTCATTTGAAATTACTTTTTTCTTAGCTATTAAATCTTGTTCTAATTTTCTTAATTCTGACTCTTTTTTTTTAAATTTAGAACCATCAGTTTCAAATTTTTTTTTTAAATACTCTTGTGCCTCTTTTCCAGCTTTACTCTCATTTAGAACTTTGCTGAAATCAATATATCTTGGTAAATCGGCGTATAGAAAAGTAGATGAAAAAAAACCTATTAACACTAGGGAAATAATTTTTTTATTAAAGATTTTCATATTATTAAAAAGTAGTCCCTAGTCTAAAGTTAAATGACTCTGTGACATCTGTTGCTGCTTTTGTAACATTTTGGGTAAATATAAAACTAAATGGGCCTATAGGTGACATCCAGCTCGTATTTAATCCAACGGATGACCTCCATTTATTTGAATCCTCAATACCTCCATCATAGTCGACTCCCCATAAATTTCCAACATCGTAAAATACACCAACATCTGTTCTGGTATTCTCAGGAAGTAAGTTTGGTAGACTTGCTTCAAAGTTCATTGCAACCGAGTAATTTCCACCAACGAAACTGTCTCCATCTTTTGGTCCAACTTTTCCTGCCTCGAAACCTCTTAGTCTCCTACTGGGTATAAACAACCTTTTACTAATCCTTACATCTTCACTTTGAAGACCTGTTATAGTAGATCCTATAAATTTAAACGATCCTATTACATCTGGAGAAAAAGAATTATACTTTGAAAAATAATAACTGTTTTTAAGATAAGGAGAGTCAGCATAGACCGGGATAGTTTGGCTAAAAGATGACAAATGTCCATCTGTCGGCATGTATGCTCTATTTCTTTTATCTTGGGATACGCTATAGTCAAAAGCTAGCTCACTAAAAGTTCCCTCTTGTTTTTTTAATGAGTCTGAAGCTGTGCTGCCTACCTTAAGGTCGTCAAATGTGTAAGTTACAGACGGAGCTAAATAAATATCTCTATATTGCTCAAATTTTGTTCCTATTCCAGTAGTTGAAATACTGTTTTCATAATCTGATGTTTCTGAGTCATTTCTAGTTGTGCTTACAAAATAAAATAACTCATTTCCAGATTGATTATAATTTGGTTCTCTAACATTAATGGCTCCTTCAACGGTCTCGGCACTTACATCTACATATGTATCCACGCTTATACCTCTACCTAAAAAATTATTTTCTTTAATGCTAAATGCGAAAGATCCTCCATCCGTACCTATTCCAGCACCTGCGCTTATCTCTCCGGTAGGTTTTTCCTCAACTTCAACATCAATTATTCTTTGTCCAGCATTCGAACCATCCAAAATTTTATATTTTATCTCTCCAAAAATATTTCTCGATTTAAGTTTAGCAATAGATTGTTCCAATTTTAATTTGTTGAACGGATCTCCTTCGTCAATTAGCAATTCGCCTCTTATAACCGATTCATTAGTAACATTGTTTCCCTTAACATTAATTCTTTCAACAAGTTCTTTTGATCCTTCAAAAATATTAATTTTTATCTCTATATTGTCATTATTAATAATTTCTTTTACTGAGTGTTCAACAAATTGAAGGTCATTATTAGCTATCAGTAGATCTACTTTTTCCAAAAGATTTTTAACAATAAATGGAGAGTAGTACTTGCCTGAAACTTTTTTAAAATCAGAGTTTAATGGTAAAAATAAATTTTTATCAAGAACTGGAGATATGTCGCTTGAGATTTTATTTATTCTATATCTTGTTCCTGCATTAATATCGTATGTCAAAGTTGTGTAGTTATTCTCATCAATTTCTGCGCTGCTAGATATTATTTGAACATCATAATATCCCATTTGTAAGTAATAATTAGTTAATAATCTTTTATCTAATTCTATGTTGCTATAATTTAAACTTGTATTTCTAGATAAAAATTTCCAAAATTTATCTTCCTCTGAAACTATAATATCTCTTAATCTTTTTTCTTTTACTTTTTTATCTCCAATAAAATAAATTTTTGAAATACTTGTTTTTTCACCTTTGTTTAATTTGATCAAAAGATTTAATCTATTACCGGTGAACTTTTCAACCTTTGTATCAACTTCTAAAAAATTAAATCCTTGAGAAGCATATAGTTTCTTTATTAATTGAATATCATTTTTAAGTTTACTTTTTATGAACGATCCCTTTTCTCTCAAAGACATTCTTTCAAGCAGCTCTTCTCTTATGCTATTTCTTTTTTCCCCTTCAATTTCTATTTTATGAATAATATCGTATTCTTTTAATTTTACTTTAAGAATTCCATTGGCAATGTTTACATCTACTGTTTCAAAAAAATCAGTTTCATAAAGTTTTTTTAAAATCAAGTTTGTATCGGATTGGCTGTAGTCCTTATTTAAAATTATATCTCCGTAAACTTTAATTGTTTCATCGCTAATCCTTGAATTTCCTTCTATGTCTATTTTTTTTACAACTTCAGCACGCGCTTGTAAGCAGCAGAGGAATAAAATTGTGAACAATAATTTTTTCATTTTATCACTTAAGTACCTAATAGATTGATAACCTTTTTTCTTGCCCAATTATCAATCGTGTAAATAGTTTTTAATTTATTAGGCCTTTGTATAGCATATTTTCTATAATTTTTGTCTTTTAAAACTAAGAATAGATACCTCAAAATTGAAGTGAACCTTATTTTTTTTTTCAAAAATTGATCAACTAATATTTCATTTACTGCATTAATAATTATTGGGGTAGAAATATACTTGTTCAGTTTGGGTATGAGTTTTAGTGCCGGAAATCTTCTTTCGTCTGGTTCAAAAAATTCAAGGTTTTTGATTTTATTTTTTTTATTAATAAAATTATCGATATCAAAATTTGAGTCAAATATAGCGTTAGATATTGGTACCGTCATATCAGGCTCGTGATATAAAAGTTTTGTAATACCACTTTTAAATCTTATTATTGCATGTACCAATGATTGGGGATGAATAATTATTTGATATTTTTTTATATCAAATGGAAATATTTTTAGTGCTTCCATCAGTTCTAATATCTTGTTCATTAAAGTTGAGGAGTCCACTGAAATTTTCTTTCCCATAGACCATTTGGGGTGTTTTATAGCATCTTTAGGTTTTATGTTTTTAAATTTACTTTTTGGCAAATTAAGAAAAGGACCTCCAGATGCAGTTATATAAATTTTTTCTATTTGATTTTTTTTATGATTTTCTAAAAGTTTCATTATAGAAAAATGTTCTGAGTCTATTGGCACAATTTTGGTTTTATATTTTTTAGCAAGGTTATTTATTATCTGCCAACCGCATATTACTGACTCTTTGTTGGCTAAAAGAATTTTTTTACTTTTTCGAACAAGATTAATTGTTGGTTTTAATCCAGCTATACCCGGGATTGACGCGATGGTTATGTCGATTTTTTTAGATAAATATAAATTTTCATAATTGTTAAGAATTTTAGTTCTTTTGTTTTTAAATCTTTTTTTAATTTTTAAAAAGATATAGTTATTTGTCACTACAAAATATCTAGGTTTAAATTTTAATATTTGCTGACAAATACTTTGATAATTTTTATTTGCTGACAAAAGCTGAACATCAAATAAGTTTTTTTTCTTTTTTATAATATTTAAAGATGTAGTTCCAATTGAACCTGTGGATCCTAAAATGGCAATTTTTTTTTTCATAGCAAATTATTTAATTAAATTAAAAATATACATAAAGGCAGGTAAAAAAATTAACCCATCAACACGATCTAGAATTCCGCCGTGACCTGGTAAAATTTTACCTGTGTCCTTAATTTTATTTATTCTTTTACACCAAGACACGAACAAATCTCCTGCTTGAGATAAAATAGACATAAATATTATTAATAAAATAATTTCGAAATAATTAAGATTGGTAAATCCTAAAGGAAAAAAATCGCTTAATATATGAACTGCTAATACCGAACAAAAAAAAGACCCAAACACGCCGGATATTGTTTTTTTTGGGCTTATCTTAGTAAAAGTTTTCCATTTGAAAATCTTTCCAAAAATATATCCGCCGATATCTGTACTTATGCTTATTGTGATCATCATGTAAAGAAACATGGGATCTTCGATCTTAAAATAATAAATCGAATAACAAGATAGAGTTACAAATAAGAATAGTATTATTTTAATGTTTAAAGTTTTGAATGCTGTAAGCAATTCGTGGGTTGCTCCAAATAAAATAAAAATTAAAAAAAATAAGAAAAAATATCCATCTGATATAATACAAAAGATAGATATTGGCAAAGCTACTAGTGCTGTTAAAATTCTCTTTTGAAGATTGCTCATATTTTTCCAAAGTTCCTTTTAATAGATTTATAATTTATAATAATTCTTCTTAAATCACTTGAGTTAAAATCAGGCCATAATTTATCAAGAAAGTAAAGTTCTGAATAAGCAAGTTGCCATAGCATAAAATTGCTTAAGCGTTTTTGTCCTCCAGTCCTAATTAAGATATCTGGGTCAGGCTGTTTTTCTGTATATAAATGTTTGCTAATTTTAGACTCGCTTATTGTTATGCGTTTTTCTTTTAATTTAACCAATGCATTTTTAATTTCATTTTTTGAACCATAATTTATGGCTAAATTTACTATAAGTTTTTTATTTTTTTCAGTTTTTTTAATTGTATCTTTTAATATCTTTTTTAGAGGAGGTGAAAAAGAGGAGGTGCTTCCTAAAATATTAATTTTGATACCGTTTTTAATTACATTTTTAATTTCTTTTTTAAAATAAGATCCAATTAAATTAAATAAAAAGTTAACTTCGGACCTTGGTCTTTTCCAATTCTCCGTAGAAAAAACATAAAAGGTAATAATAGGAATTTTCATCCTTAGGGATGACTGAACTACTTTTTCAACGGTCTTTACTCCCTGAAGATGACCGAAGTTTCTTCCTTTTTTTCTCTTTTTGCCCCACCTACCATTACCATCCATAATAAAGGCAACGTGGTTGAGTTTATTCATATTTGAGATATTTCTTTTTCTTTTTCTGCTGAAATTTTATCTATATTTTCAATATTATCATCAGTAAATTTTTGAATATTTTTTTCTAATGACTCGCTTATATCTTCACTTATTTTTTTTCCATTTAAAAGTTTCTTAAGTTCTTCGTTGGCTTCTCTTCTTATATTTCTAATTGAGACTTTGCTTTTTTCTCCCATTCCTTTTAATACTTTAATTAATTCTTTTCTTCTTTCTTCAGTAAGATCAGGAATTCGGATTCTAACAATTTGCCCATAAACTTGTGGGTTTACTCCTAGATCTGACTCTTTAATTGCCTTGTCTACAAGAACAGTGTTTGCCTGATCCCAAACCTGGACAGATATCATTCTTGCTTCAGGTACGTTTACAGTAGCAATTTGATTTATTGGCATTTGCTGTCCGTATACATCAACTTTAATTATATCAAGCATAGAAGCGTTGGCTCTTCCAGTTCTTAAAGTCCCGATATCCTTTCTAAAAGATTGAATTGTTTTATCCATCTTTACAGAATAGTTTTTCTCATTAAACTCTGAACTCATTTTTAAACTCCTTCGCCTACCTTATATCTTGCAAATTCAAGAACTTTGATATCTTTTAGTATATCAGAAACTTTCATTTTAGGATCCATTATCCATACTTGATTTAATAATGTATTATCAGAAATAAATTTATTCAATTTACCTTGAGAAATTTTTTCTACCATTTCAGCTTTTTTTCCAGAATTAAGTAATTCGGCTTTAATAATTTCTAATTCTTTGTCTAGTATTTCTTTTTTTAGATCATTTTTATCTATAGCTAAAGGATTACTTGCAGCAACATGCATTGCTAACTTTGTTCCTACTTCGTTATCTTCCTCTTTAATGTTTTGAAGCTTCACAACAGAAATTATTTTTCCAATATTTTTTTCAATAGAGCCATGAACATAGTAATAGTTTTTGCCATTAGATTTATTAAAGAATCTAGCTCTCCTTAGTGTAATTTTTTCTCCTATCTTTGAGATTAGATCAATTAAATTATCTTTAACAGAAACTTTATTCTTCATGTTTGCAGAATTTATTTTTTCTATATCACCTTTTTCATTAAAGCAGATTTCCGAGATCTCTTTACAAAATTTTATGAAATCTTTATTTTTTGCCACAAAATCTGTTTCACTATTTACTTCTACGATAGAAACTTCACCTGCTTTTTCATTTACTAACGATAGACCCTCAGATGCAGTTCTAGACATTTTTTTAGAAGCTTTGGCAATTCCTTTTTTTCTTAAAAATTCGATAGATTTTTCAATATCTCCTCCATTTTCATCAATTGCATTCTTACAATCTTTAAAACCTACTCCAGTTAGTTCTCTAAGCTTTTTGATATTTTCTAAAAGATCTTTGTTTGACATGATTAGATATTTAAAATTTGATTATTTTTTCTTATTTTTTTTTTTTGTGGTTGTGTCTTTGCTTGCAGGCTTTTCTTCTTTCTTTAAATCTTTTTTTTCAATAAATTTTTCCGCATCGATTATGGTGTTTTTGAGTAAATCACAATATAAATTTATTGATCGTCTTGCATCATCATTGCCTGGAATTGGAAACTCTATATCTGTTGGATCAGAATTTGTATCAAGTATTGCTACTATCGGTATACCTAATTTAATTGCTTCTTTGACAGCAAGAGACTCTATATTTGTATCTATAATAAAAATCATTTCTGGAACTTTTTTCATTTCTGAAATTCCACCTAAAGATCTTTTTAGTTTATCTCTCTCTTTTCCAAGCTTAAGTATTTCTTTTTTTGTAAAACCTATATCATCTTTAGAAAGTTGAGTTTCAAGAAGCTTCATTCTTTTAATTGAATTTTGAATTGTATTCCAATTTGTAAGCATTCCTCCCAACCATCTGTAATTTACAAAATATTGGCCTGTTTCTTTTGCTAGTGTACTCACTTGTTCTGATGCCTGTTTTTTTGTTGAAACAATTAAAATTTTACCTCCACTAGAAATGCATTTATGGACCTGGGTTAAAGCACTTTTTAAGTAAGTAACAGTTTGTGTTAAATCTATAATATGAATAGAGTTTTTTTCTCCAAAAATATATTTCTTCATCTTTGGATTCCACCTAAGTGTTTTATGTCCTAGGTGCACACCCGCTTCTAAAAGCTGTTTTATGTTTATCTCTGGTACGTTCATCTTTTTCCGGTTAATCCACCACAGCTATTCCAATTCTGGACCGGTAGGGCGCTTGCCCTTAATGCTGTGTGCGAAATTAAACTTTGATATAATTAAAATGTATAAAAATCAAGATGCTAAAAGCTTATTTTTTTAACATATTGCTTGTTTTTTACTTGATTAAAAGTGCTTAAATCAAACTTTCTGGTTTTTTCTAATTCGAAAGCTAATTTTTTGTTATCATTATGAACAATAAGTTTAATGACTGTTTCACCCTCTTCTTTTAAAGCCTCTTTCAAATCATTTATATTATAATCCTCATTTAACTCTATAGAAACTTTTTCATAGGGCTTATTAACTATTTCACTTAAATCTAAAATTTTTCTTATATTTACCCTTCTTTGAGCGTTTTCTCCAATAATCTTATCTTTTTGGAGGGTAAGCACAAATGAAGAAGACTCTTTTAATTTTTCTCTATTAGAGATAAGCATTTCAGAAAAAAGAAAAAGTTCAAACTCTCCACTATTGTCACTAAATTTAATTATTGCAAAAGCTGTTCCTTTTGAGCTTTTTTTCTCTTGGATTGACATAATTGTTCCAGCAACTAAAGCTTCATTTGTCTCACTCTCTAAAAAATTTTTATAAGAAATAATTTTCAATTGCCTAAATATACTTTGATATTCATTTAATGGATGATCAGAAATATAAAAGCCGAGTGATTTAAATTCTTCAAGTAATAATTCTTTTTTTGTCCATTCTTCTTCTGACTGGAATTCAAAAAGTTCATTATCTGCTTGTGAAATATCATCAAATAAATTCGTTTGGTTTGCAATTTTATCGTCATGTTTGTTTTTAATAGTTTGAATAATTTTTGGTATTGATGTAAATAATTTTTTTCTATTTTTATCCAAGAAATCAAGGGCCCCTGCCTTAACCAATCCTTCGAGTTGCAATTTGTTTACATCTTTTGGGTCAACCCGATTGATAAAATCTAACAAAGATTTAAATTGACCATTTTTTTCTCTCTCTTTAACTATGTTTGATATTGCCTCAAAGCCAACATTTTTTATAGCACCCAGTCCATAGTAAATTTTGTTCTTATTCGCTTTAAAATCAGCAGAGCATGTGTTTATGGATGGCCTAACAACCTCTATTTTTAAACGTTTTAATTCTTCAACATATTCTCTCAATTTTCCAGTACTTGTTAACGTAGTGGACATTGATGCGGCTATAAACTCTTCTTTATAATGAGTTTTTAAAAACGCTGTCTGAAAAGCAATTAGCGCATATGCAACTGCGTGGCTTTTATTAAAACCGTATTCCGCAAATGGTTCAATTTTCGTAAAAACATAATTTGCAACATCTTTTTTTATTCCTTTTTTTACTGCCCCGTTAACAAATTTTTCTTTTTGTTTTTCTAGCTCTGATCTTTTCTTTTTTCCCATCGCTTTCCTCAATATATCTGCTTCACCCGCTGTAAAACCTGCTAGAGTTTGAGCAATTTGCATTACCTGTTCTTGGTAAACAATAATTCCATACGTAGGTTTTAAAATTTCTTCTAAAGTTTCGTGTATGTAATCAGGTTTCTTTAATCCATTTTTACAATCATTGTATGTTGGAATATTGCTCATTGGGCCCGGCCTGTATAAGGCAACTAAAGCTACTATATCATCGAACTTATTAGGTTTCATTTGACGCAAAGTTTCTCTTACACCAGTGCTCTCAAGTTGAAAAAGTCCTGTTGTTTCGCCTGATGATAATAGTTTAAAAACTTTTTCATCTTTTAAATTAATTTTAGAGATTTCTAATTTTTCACCTTTTGAATTCAGCATCTTTATTGTTTTATCAATCACAGTAAGAGCGGTTAATCCAAGAATATCAAATTTTACTAATCCTGCATTTTCAGAAGAATGCATATCAAACTGTGTGGAAGGTAGAGTCAAATTTGAACTAACATCTTTATATAATGGTACTTGTTCAGATAAATTTTCACCAGCAATTACTACTCCAGCTGCATGGGTTGCCATGTTTCTATTTAAACCTTCCAATTTTAAAGAGAGTTCCACTAGTTTTTCTACCCTTTTATTATTTTTAATTTCTTCTTTAAATCTAGGTTCTCTATCTATCGACTCTTTTAGAGTCAAAGGCCTTGAAGGATCAAAAGGTATCATTTTACTAATTTTATCTACATGCCCGTAAGGTAGTCCTAAAACTCTTCCAACATCTCTTATGGCCATTCTGGCTTTTAGCTTTCCAAAAGTAATGATATGTGCAACCCCTCCTTTATATTTTGATTTAAGGTATTCAAAAACTAAATTTCTTTTTTCTTCACAAAAATCAATATCAAAATCTGGCATTGATATTCTGTCTGGATTTAAAAATCTTTCAAATATCAGATCAAACTCAATTGGATCAATGTCTGTAATATCTAAACTATAGGCTACTAATGATCCTGCGCCTGAACCTCTTCCTGGCCCAACTGGTATTTTATTTTTTTTGGACCATCTTATATAATCAGATACGATTAAAAAGTAGCCAGGATAATCCATTGAATTTATTATTTTTAGTTCATGAAGAAGTCTATCTTCATAAATTTTTTTAATTTTTTCTTTTTTTGTTATGTCATTTTTTTTAAAGACAAAATTTTCCAATCTACTTTTTAAACCTTTGCTAGACTGGTTAAACAGTTCTTTTTCTACTGTAGTTCCTTTGTTTGTTTGGATAGTAGGTAAAATTGGAGAAGATTTTTTTGGTTTAAAATTAAATCTAAATGGGAAATTATAGTTATTTTCTAAAGCCTCAGGAATATCAACAAATAGATTTTCTAAATCTTTATTTTTTTTAATATAATGTTGGTTGTTAAATTTTGTTCTTTTTGAATCTTCTACAAAATTCTTTTGACCAATACAAATTAAGGCGTCGTGGGCTTCGGCCATATCCTCTTCAATATAAAATAATTCTTGTGAAGCTATTAGAGGTATTTGATATTTTAACGAAAGTGAAATTAGGTAATTTTCATAATTTGACTCCTCAGGTTCTTTATGTCTTTGAATCTCAAAATAAAATCTATCTTTAAATGAATCTTTTAATTTAACTACAATTTCCTCAATATCTTTAACCTTGTTAAGTTTAAATAAGTTTCCAAAAAATCCATATTGATTTCCAGATAATAAAATCAGATCTTTATTGTTAATAATCAGTTCGTCAATTGAACTTTGAGGGTCAGATAAATTATCAATTTCTAAATAACTTTTAGATGAGAGTTTTGTAAGACTTTTGTAGCCTGATGCGCTCTTTGCAAAAATTGGTAGTTTACCTATCGAGCCTTTAAAGTTAAAATTTATTTGTGTGCCAATTATTGGTTGAGTTCCTACCTTGCTTATTTTTTCTGCAAATTCTAAAGCGCCACATAAATTAAAGCTGTCACAGATTCCTAAAGATCTAATCTTATTTTGTTTGCAGTAATCTGCCAACTCATCTATTTTTATTGCACCTTCGCAAATAGAATACTGAGTGTGAATTTTAAAGTTTACGAATTGTTTATTGTTTTCAGCCACTCAATCTTTTTATATTACCATTAGAAATACTCAACTTATAATCAGCTTTGTTAGCAAGTTCTCTATTATGAGTTGCAAAAATTACTGCCTTATTTAATTTTTTTAATTTTAAAAAGTAAGAAAAAATATCAAGTGAAGTTTTATAATCCAAATTTCCTGTCGGTTCATCAGCCAAAATTAAATTTGTTTCTGCAATTAAAGATCTAGCTATTGCAACTCTTTGTTGTTCGCCTCCAGATAACTCATTTGGAAAATGATTAGATCTATCTTGAAGTTTTACTTCATTTAGTATCTTTTTTGCTTTAGAAAATGAATTCCTGTGATCTTCGCCTCTAATAATAAGAGGCATCAAAACATTTTCTAGAGCCGTAAAATCAGTAAGTAAATTATTATCTTGAAAAATCATTGAAATTTTATTTCTACGAATTGCATTTTTGTCATTTTCACTCATTTTCTTTGTATCTTTTCCCATAAAAGTAATTTTTCCTGAAGTAGGTTTTTCTAAAAGAGATAGTAAATGAAGTAAGGATGATTTACCTGAACCAGATGGACCAACTATTGCGATAAGTTCACCTGGTTTGATTTTTACATTTACATTATCAAAAACTTTAATCAAACCATTCTTATGGTCAAAGTTCTTTTTTATTTTATAAGCTTCTAATAAATATTTAGTCATACTTTAATCCTTTTATTGTCTCCATTTTTGAGATTGAATTTGCCGGAAAATAAGAAGCTATAACTGTTATTAACAGTGAAAATATAAATATTATCATTGTTGACTCTAAACTCAATTCACTTGGTAATTCATCTAGAAAATAAACATCTGAGGGAAATATATTTAAATTAAAAGCTTCAGATAAAAATATCCTTATTTCTTCAAGATAAATTGAGAAAATTGAACCTATGAGGACACCAAATATTGAAGCAAAAAACCCAATGGTTAATCCTGTTAAGAAAAAAGATTTTTTAATTGAATTATTACTAAGTCCTAAAGTTTTTAAGATTGCTATTTCTCTAGTCTTATTTTTTATTAAAATTGTTAACCCAGAAATTATATTAAAAGCAGCTACAACAATAATCAATGTCAGTATTATAAACATTACATTTCTTTCAACTTTAAGAGCGCTAAAAAAAGATTTATTTATATCTGTCCATGAATAAACAAAAAAGTTTTCATTTATTTCGCTAATTTCTTTTTTGTATAAATCAGCTTTAATGGGTTCCTCTATATAGATTTCAAGATTTATATCTTTAAGTGTTTTGTTAAATAAGGATAAGGAGTCATTTAAGTCTAAAAATATTACATTTTGATCGTATTCGAAAAAACCACTACTAAAAATCCCGGATACTTTAAAGTTTTCTTGAATAGGAAAGCCCCCTAATGGGGTACTCTCAAAAGCAGATGACATCAATGTGATTGTATCTCCGATTTCTACATCTAAATTAAAGGCAAGTTCTCTACCGATAAGTATGGATCCCATTTTGAAGTTTTGAATATTACCCTTTGTAAGTTTTTCATCTAGAAAAGCAAAATTATCTAAATTTTTACTATCAATTCCTTTTATCAAAATTCCCTTTGTGTAGTCTTTAGCTATAACGATACCTTCGCTGCCATAAGATTTAGAAAACTTAAAATTCTTAAATCTTTCTTTTAGATTGTTTTCAAACTCATTATCTATGGAATAACCATTTGAATTGACAACTATGTGAGGATTTAGTCCTAATATTTTCTCGGTCAAGTCTGCTCTGAATCCGTTCATCACAGACATAACAATAATTAGTATTGCTACCCCAATCATTATGCCTAAAAAAGAAAATATTGAAATTACTTTTAAAAATCCTTCTTTTTTTTTAGGTTTTAAATTCCTTAATGAAATTAATCTTTCAGCTCTATTAAACAATTTAATTTTTAAGTTTAGATTTAATTTCCTCTATTCCTAAAATTTCACTATCAGAACCTACTTCTTTGAACTCAAATTTTTGATCTTGAGATTTTGATCCAACAATTATCTGATAAGGGATACCAATTAAATCATGTTTTTTAAATTTATTAGACATATTTTCATCAACATCGTCTAACAATACGTCAATATTTTGTTTTTTGAGTTCTTTGTAAATTTTCTTAGCTTTTTCTAGGTTTTCGTTGTTATTTTTGTTAATGCTTGGAATAATCACTAAGTCAAAAGGAGATACCGACTTAGGCCATTTCATTATATCTTTATTATACTTTGCCTCTATTATAGCTCCAACTAATCTTGAAACCCCAATTCCATAAGATCCCATTTTAACCGAAATTTTTTTACCCTCTTGATTATCTACCAAACAATTTAAAGGTTTAGAATATTTATCTCCAAAATAAAAAATATGCCCTACTTCTATTCCTTTTGTTACAACTTGGTTTGATTTGTTCACTTTTTTATCAAAGTCAGATTTATTAAATTTTTCATCAGTTGCAGAATAAATAGAAGAAAAATCTTCTCTCATTTTTTTTAAAGAATTAGACTCAAAATTATATTTATTTATATCAATATCAAAAATTTTTTTATCAGCATAAATTTGGCTCTCTCCTGTATCAGCTAAAATTATAAATTCGTGAGATAAGTCTCCACCTATAGGTCCTGTTTCCGCAGGCATTGGTATAGCTTTTAAACCCAGCCTTTTAAATGTTTTTAAATATGAAAAAAACATTTTATTGTAAGAAGTCTTTGCTGAGTCATCATCTAAATCAAATGAGTACGCATCTTTCATATAAAATTCTCTACATCTCATTACTCCAAATCTTGGTCTAATTTCATCTCTAAACTTCCACTGAATGTGATAAAGCATTTGAGGTAAAGATTTATAGGACTTTATACTAGATCTAAAAATTTCTGTAATAAGTTCCTCGTTGGTAGGTCCATACAGCATTTCTCTTCCTTGTCTATCTTTAATTCGAAGCATTTCCTCACCGTAATCTTTGTATCTTCCGCTTTCTTTCCAGATATCTGCGGACTGAATAGTTGGCATTAACATTTCTTGCGCTCCGATATAATTTTGTTCTTCTCTTACTATTTTTTCGATTTTTTTCATAACTTTAAACCCCAAAGGTAGCCATGAATAAATTCCGGCTGATGATTGTTTTATCATTCCAGTTCTAAGCATGAGCTGATGAGATTTTATTTTTGCATCCGATGGTAAATTTTTAACTATAGGTATGAATATTTGCGATAAATACATTTTTATTAAAACCTCTTTAAGTTTAAATAGTCATTATATTTTAGCATATAATATAAGGATCCAGTAATTCTTATTTAAATTCTAGCAATATTAATGTTGGTAAATGGTTTTTTTCCAGTCCTATCTTTAATAATTTTTCTACAATTACTTTTTAAAGACTCTATTAAGTTTTTTTCTTGATTTTTACTTTTCAATGAAAAAGTCCTGCAAATATTCATAATCTCATCTTCCATATCAAAAACAAAATTATCGTTAATATCATCCTCTGGTATTCCTTTGAATGATATGACTGGTTTCTTGATTTTTCCATTATTAGTTACTATTAAAGTTACTTCTAAGTATCCATTAATTGATAAATTTTTTCTCTCTTTTATTGATTGAGAGTCAGATGTAACTAGCACAGATCCGTCTAGATACATTCTTCCAGAAGGTGCTTTATCAATAATTTTTGGTTCATTGCCTGGATGAATTCGAATAATATCTCCATTTTCAATTAATAACGTTTGAGGAATTTGCATTTTTTTTGCAAATATTACATGTTCTTTAATATGTCTATGCTCTCCATGAACAGGGATAATGCATTTTGGTTTAACCCAATTATACATATCTTTTAAGTCATCTCTATTTGGATGTCCTGAAACATGAACAAACGCATTTTCTTCAGTAATAATTTCTACATTTAGTTTAGTAATTTCATTTTGTAATTGGTAAAGTTTTTTTTCATTACCAGGTATAATTTTTGAAGAAAATATTACTGTGTCACCTGACTCTAAAAAAACATCAGGATGAACACCTTTAACTATTCGGTTCATAGCTCCCATGGGTTCACCCTGGCTTCCTGTACAAAGATAAATAATTTTATTCCTGGATATTTTTTTTGCATCTCTAGGATCAATAGGTTCTATCAAATTCCCGAGGTAACCACACTGTTTGGCTGCTTTATAAATTCTGTGCATTGATCTTCCAACTAAGCATATGTTTCTTCCAGTTTTTTTTGCACAACAAAAGATTGTTTCCATTCTAGCCACATTAGACGCGAAAGATGTGACTATTATCTTTTTAGTTTTACTCTCCATTATTTTAATTAAGCTTTCCCTCACATCTAACTCGGATCCTGCTCTTCCCTCATTAAATACATTTGTAGAATCACAAATCATAGCGGCTACACCTCTTTTTCCTATTTCTTTTAATTTTTCTTTATCTATATCGCCTCCTATAAGTGGGTTTGGATCAATTTTCCAATCGCCGGTGTGTAATATTAGTCCGGAGGGTGTCTTAATGCTTAACCCGTTCGGCTCTAATATTGAATGGGTTAAAGTTATGAATTCTATTTCGAAAGGTCCTAAATTAATTTTTCCATTAAGTTCTACGATTTTTAAGTTTTGAGAAATATCTATTTTTTTTTCTTTAAATTTTTCTTGTATTAAGACAGCTGTAAAAGGTGTTGCATAAATTTTACATTTTAGACTTGGCCAAATATGTGCAATAGCTCCTATATGATCTTCATGTGCATGGGTGAGAACTATTCCTAGAAGGTCATCTTTTTTATCTAATATGAAACTTGGATCTGGATAAATAAGATCAATTCCAGGAATTGAGTCATCTGCAAAAGTTACTCCCATATCAACGATTAACCATTTTCTCTCATCCTCAGGACCATAAGCATATAAATTCATGTTTGCTCCTATCTCTCCTGAGCCTCCTAGAGGACAAAAAATAAGTTCATCTTTTTTCATATCAATAAATCCTTATAAACTTTTATTATTCCTTTTATAGTGATGTTCTGATCAATGATAGATTTATTATTAATATAATTCTTAAAAATATATGAGTATCCCCCTGTTAATATAATTTTATATTTTCTCTTACCTTTAGATGTTACTTTTTTAATAATGTTATTTATCAAACCTTGATAGCCCCATAAAAAACCAGAATTTAGAGCATCATTTGTGTTTCTACCGTAGGGTCTTGCTCTTTTTTTTAAATTTAATATTGGTAGTAAAGCTGTTGATTTTTTTAAGTTAATTATAGAAAGACTAACCCCTGGTGCTATTACACCACCATCATAAACTCCAGGTTTTTTTATTACATCAAAAGTAGTGGCAGTACCAAAATCTATGACAAGACAATTAGTATGATATTTAGTATAAGCACCTATCGCATTTGAAATTCTGTCAGATCCAACTTGTTTAAAATTATTAATATTTAGTTTAATTATTTTTTTAACTTTAAGATCTTTAATCTCTAGTGTTTTTATTCCTTTTTTTTTTAAAAAATAATTTTATTATTTTAAATGCTGAAGGCACCACGCTTGAAAACAAAACTTTTTTATTGAGATTCGATAAAAAAAACTTCTTTAAAAATTTTTTCCTATTCTTTTTATTGTAAAGCATTTTAGTTTCAATATTAAAAGATTTAATAATTTTAAACTTTTCATTTAATAAAGAAACTTTTGTTAACGTATTACCTATATCACCAACTAAATATTTCATTCTAGACTCTCATGATATTTCTTTTTAAATATGAAACTTTATATTTTTTAATTTGTAAAAGACTTTTTTCATATGCATTTTTAATTTCATCTATAATATCCTCGTTTTTTATCAGAATTTTTGAGTGTTTAATTAAAGAGGTTGATTTAAAATTTTTATTTATCGGTGAAGTAAATGTGTTTATTCCTATCCCGATAATTAGATATTTTTTATTCTTAAATTCAATTACTTCTTGAAGGATTCCAGAAAATTTTTTATTTTTAATTAATAGATCATTCGGCCATTTTATTGTGATTTTGTATTTAGAAAATTTTTTCAACACACTTTTTATTATATAAGGATTTAAAATCGAAAAATCAGCAAAACTTATATCTTTGTCTTTTATTTGAAAAAAGACCGTAAGGAATATATTGCCTTCTGTTGAAATCCAGGTTTTTCACATAGTTCCTCTTCCTTTAGATTGTTTTTTCGAACATATAATACCTGCATCAGATTTTTCTCTTTTAATCATTTTAATAGCTTCGTCGTTGGTGCTTTTTACACTTCTACATTTAAAAATTCTAAATCTCATATAAATCAAAATATTGAACTAACTATATCACTTAAAACTGACGGAAATAAAAAGAACGCAAGTAGGATAAAACAGCTTATAAAAATTGTGCCTGTTAAACTGAAGTTCTTAATTTTATCAAACTCTATTTTTAATTCATCAAAATAGATTATTTTAATTATTCTTAAATAATAAAATGCTGATACAACCGTAGTAAGTAAACCAATTATTGCTAAAAAAAACATTTCATTTTCTATTACAGACATAAAAACATAAAATTTTGCAAAGAACCCACCAAGAGGTGGTATGCCTGCTAGTGAGAAAAAAATAATTAAAAAAGATATAGCTAAAAGAGGATGTTTTTTTGATATTCCGGAAAGATCTTCAATTTCCTCGGTGTACTCTCCATTTTTTTTCATTAAGAAAATACAGCTAAAAGCACCAACATTCATAACAACATATATAGTTATATAAATTATTGAACTGCCATATCCACTTGTTGTCCCAGTTGCAACTCCAGCCAAAGCATATCCTATGTGCCCTATTGAACTATATGCCATAAGCCTTTTAATATTTTTTTGCCCTATAGCAGCCACTGCACCTAAAATCATAGATGCTATAGAGATAAATATTATTATTGACTGCCATTCTAATAAAATATTTTCAAAAGGAATTTGCATAAATCGAACTAGAACTGCTATGCCGGCTACTTTTGGAACAACAGAAAAGAAGCTTGTAACAGATGTTGGTGAACCTTCGTAGACATCAGGTGTCCACATGTGAAATGGAACTGCAGATATTTTAAAAGCTAAACCTACCAAGATAAAGACCATTGCAAAGATGGCGCTTGTATTCTCTGTTTTAAGTTGTTCATTTATAATATCGAAGTTTGTAGAACCAGTGAAACCATACAATAAAGAACAGCCATAAAGTAAGAGACCTGAAGATAGTGCACTTAAAACAAAATATTTGATACCAGATTCATTTGATTTTGGATTTTCTGTGTCTATAGCTGCAAGAATATATAGAGATAATGATTGAAGCTCAAGACCAAGATAAAATAGAATTAAGTCATTTGAGCTTACCATTACAAACATTCCTAATATCGACATTAAAATGATAATCGGATATTCAAATTTTGTAATTTTATTATCTTTTATGAATACTTGAGATGAACTTAAAACAAATATACTTGATACAAGAATTAATGTTTTAATAAAATTAGTAAAAGGATCTCTTATAAAACTGTCAGAAAAGATTTTTGCTGTGCCTACATCACTATTATATATTGTAAATATTGTTATAAGAAGAATTAGTAAAGATAGTTTAGTTATTAAATTATAACTCTTTTTTACAAAAACCCCTATCATCAAAATAGAAAAGATTGATAAGGATAAAAAGATTTCAGGTAATAATATATTTAAATTATTCATTATTGTTGTGCTATTAAATGATTGTTCAAATCCATTTCATAATTATCTAATAGATAATTTACTGAAGTATTCATAGTATCTATCAAGGGTTGAGGATAAAAACCAAAAAATATTACTGCTAAAACTAAAATTGCTAATATAGAACCTTCAGAAAAATTTACATCCTTCAAAGTTTTAATTTTATCGTTGTTTACTTCTCCAAATATAACCCGTTTTGCAAGCCACAGAATGTATGCTGCTCCTAATACAACACCTAAACTTGCCAACATTCCTACAAGATAATTTTTCTGAAAAATTCCAACCAAAACTAAGAATTCTCCCAAAAAGCCTGTGGTTCCAGGTAAACCCAAGCTTCCTAAAGCAAATATTATAAAAATTAACGAATATTTTGGTAAGTGGTTAACGACTCCTCCATATGAGGAAATTAGCCTAGAATGTAATCTATCATAAACCACACCTACACATAAAAATAAGGCAGCAGATATAAGTCCATGACTTATCATCTGAAATATACTTCCATCAATACCTTGTTTTGTGAATGTAAAAATTCCTAGAGTGACATATCCCATATGTGCAACTGATGAATATGCAATCAATTTTTTCATATCTTCTTGCATTAAAGCTACTAGAGAAGTGTAAATAATTGCTATTATGCTTAACGTATAAATCAATGGTGTGAAATAATCAGATGCAATTGGAAACATAGGAACTGAAAATCTTAAAAAACCGTAACCAGCCATTTTTAAAAGTATTGCTGCTAAAATGACAGAACCTGCAGTGGGAGCTTCAACATGAGCATCGGGTAACCAAGTATGAACTGGCCACATTGGCATTTTAACAGCGAAAGAGCTAAAAAATGCTAGCCATAAAAGATATTGAAACTCTTCGGGTATTTTAAGTTTATAGATTTCAACTACATCTGTAGTTCCAGTTATCCAATAAATAGCAATAATGGCAACCAGCATTAAAACTGAGCCAAGCAAAGTGAATAAGAAAAATTTGAAAGCGGAATAAACTCTTCTAGCACCACCCCAAACACCTATGATTAAAAACATAGGAATCAAACCAGCTTCAAAGAATAAATAGAATATAACTAAATCTAAAGAACAAAAGACTCCAATCATAAATGTTTCTAAAATCAATATCGCAATAAGAAATTCTTTTATTCTTTCTTTCACACTATTAATGCAAGAAATAATACATATGGGTGTTATAAACGCAGTTAAAACAATAAATAAAATTGAGATTCCATCAATACCAAGTTTAAATTTTATAAATCCACTAATCCAATTTCTTTCTTCTAAAAACTGAAAATCTACTGAGTTTTTGTCAAAAGAATACCAAAGAAATAAAACTAATAAAAAATTTGCAATACTTGTGAATAGAGATACATAAATTGCACTTTGATTATTGTTTTGGCTTCTAGATAAAAAAATAAAAAATGATCCTAAAAGAGGTAAAAAAATAATTGAGGAAAGTATAGGAAAATTCATTTTATTTAAGTATCAAGTAAGTTATTAAAACAGAAAGACCAATTAACATTACGAAAGCATAATCGTATAGATAGCCCGTTTGAAATTGGACAGTTTTATTAGAAATTGATTTAATTAATTTTGATATTCCGTCTGGACCAAACCTGTCAATAGTTCCTTGGTCTCCCTTCTTCCAAAAGATTAGGCCCAATTTTTTTAAAGGGTTAACAAAAATATAGTCGTATATTTCATCGATATACCATTTGTTTAATAAAAAATTATATACTTTTTTGTAGGACGTTTTTAAGGTCTCGAGTATTTTAGTGTTTTTAATAAAAAAATAATATGAAATAGGGATGGCCAAAACTACTAATATTGGGGTTATTAATAATAACCAAATAGGTATTTCATCGTGATATATTTCTTTTAAAAAGAAAATAGAACTTTGCCAAAACTCTTTACTTTCATGCCCAATTAACATTTCTTTAAAACAATATCCGGCAAAAATAGATCCTACTGCTAATATGATTAATGGCAACAACATTACAAAAGGTGATTCATGCGTCTTTTCAAAATCAATTTGTTTGTTGTTGTATGTGCCATGAAAAGTTTTAAATAATAATCTCCAAGAATAAATTGCAGTTAAAAAAGCTGTAAATATACCGATAAAAGCAGCAGAATTTCCAATTATTGAATGTTTAAAAAAAGCAAATTCAATTATTGCGTCTTTTGAATAAAATCCAGAAAGAAACGGAAACCCTGTCAGAGCAAGTGTTCCAATTACCATTAAAACATATGTATATGGAAGCTTTTTCCACACTCCGCCCATTTTAGTTATATCCTGTTCATCTTTAAAAGCGTGTATCACAGAGCCAGAACCTAAAAATAATAAAGCTTTAAAAAATGCGTGAGTAAACAAATGGAATATAGCAACGTGATAAGCGCCTACTCCGGCAGCAAAAAACATATATCCGAGCTGGCTACAAGTCGAATAGGCAATAATTTTTTTAATATCGTTTTGTACTAAAGCTACAGAAGCAGCAAATATAGCTGTTATCATACCGACTAAAGCAACTAAATTTAAAGCTAGCTGAGAATACTCAAATAATGGCGAACATCTAACTACCAAAAAAACTCCCGCAGTAACCATAGTTGCGGCATGAATTAAAGCGGAAACAGGTGTTGGTCCCTCCATTGCATCTGGTAACCATGTGTGAAGTAAAAATTGAGCAGATTTTCCCATGGCTCCAATAAACAAAAATATACATGTAATAGTAATTAAATTAACTTCTAACCATAAAAAATTTATTTCTTTATCTATGTATTGAGGTGCTATTTGAAATACTTCATTAAAATTTACAGTTCCCAAATGATAAAAAATAAGAAAAATACCAACTGCTAAACCAAAGTCTCCTACTCTATTTACAATAAACGCTTTAATGGCAGCATTGTTTGCTGAATTTTTTTTGTACCAAAATCCTATCAATAAATAAGAACACAACCCAACACCTTCCCATCCAAAAAATAATTGTAAAAAATTATCTGACACAACTAAGGCTAGCATAGAAAATGTAAACAATGACAAATAGGACATAAATCTTGGTTTGTGTGGATCTTCACTCATATATCCTATTGAATATATGTGAACCAAAGCTGAAATAGATGTTACAACTACTAACATTATTGAACTTAAGGGATCAATATTTATTGACCAATTAACAATAAAGTTGCCTGAGCTTAACCACTCGAATATTTTATAATTCCCATATATGTCATAGTTGACACCATTATAAAAAACTACGACTGATAAAACAGCAGCAATTGAAGTAAAAAAACTGGTGACGACTTCTGAAAAGAAGTTACCAAAGGATTTTCCAAAATAACCTAATAAAGCTCCAAATAGTGGTAAAAATAAAATAGCAAATTCCATTTATCCTTTCATAATATCAATTTCTTCCACTCGAATTGATCCTTTGTTTCTGTAAAAGATTACAATTATTGCAAGACCAATTGCAGCTTCAGCTGCTGCTACCGTTAGTATTAACATTGTGAATATTTGACCAACTATATCGTCAGAAAAGATAGAAAATGAAATTAAGTTTATGTTAACAGATAAAAGGATAAGCTCTATGGACATTAAAATTACAATGACGTTTTTTCTATTTAGAAAAATTCCTATTATACCCAATGAAAATATAACCGCTCCTAAAGTAAGATAGTGTCCTAAGCCAATTTCAGTCATCAAGTTTTACTCCTTTATTAAACTCTACCTCTTTAATTTCTACCGACGTTGATGGTTCTCTTGAAATTTGATTTATATAGCTTTGTCTTTTTAAGCCTTCACGTTTTCTGTAAGTAAGTAAAATTGCTCCTATCATTGATAGAAGTAAAATTATCCCTGAAATTTGAAAGTATAATATATAGTCTGTATACATCACATACCCTATTTGATGAGTGTTAGATATTTCTTGGTCTACAACTAGAGAACCAATATCTGTGATATCGCTTTTATATTTCCAGCCTCCAACCACAACTAGTAATTCTAAAAAAATTAAAATACTAACGATTAGTCCCGAAGGTATATGAGTTGATTTTTTTCCTGTAAACCAAGATTGTTTCTGGGCAGCTACATTTAACATCATAACAACAAATAAGAATAAAACTGCAACTGCGCCTACATAAACTATTAAAAGTATCATTCCTAAAAACTCAGCACCTACCATAATAAATAAGCAGCCAACTGAAATAAAATCTAGTATTAAGAAGAAGACCGAATTAATTGTACTTCTAGATGTGATTACCATTAAAGCAGAAAATATGGCGATCAAAGAAAAAAAATAAAAAAAGAATGCATGTGCTATCATTGTTTATCTGTAAGGTTTGTCTAGCTTAATATTTTTTGCTAGAACCGACTCCCATCTATCTCCATTCTCTAACAATTTATTTTTGTTATAATAAAGCTCTTCACGAGTCTCTGTAGCAAATTCAAAATTTGGTCCTTGTACAATAGCATCTACTGGACATGATTCTTCACATAACCCACAGTAAATACACTTGAGCATATCAATGTCATATCTTGTAGTTTTTCTACTACCATCTTTTCTTTCCTCTGACTCTATTGTAATTGCTTGCGCAGGGCAGACAGCTTCACAAAGTTTGCAAGCAATACATCTTTCTTCGCCGTTTGGATATCTTCGTAATGCATGTTCTCCTCTCATTCTGGGACTAATTCGCCCTTTTTCAAAAGGATAATTTATAGTTTTTGATTTACGAAATATCTCTTTAGTAGCTTTGAATATAGCAGATAAAAATTCTGCTAAAAATATTGTTTTAAGTAATCTATTAAATTTCATTTAAAAAACTTTCGTTGGTAAAAGTTCAAAATAGTATAAAAAGCTAGCAGTCAATACGACATAAATTAAAGAAAAAGGTAAAAATATTTTCCATCCTAGTCTCATCAATTGATCGTATCTATATCTAGGTACAACGGCTTTAACTAAAGAAAATAAAAAAAATAACAAAAAAATCTTAAATATCATCCACACCGGTGGTGGTATTAAGTTTATTGGATAGATATCTATTGGAGGCAACCATCCACCTAAAAACAATATTGTTCCTAGAGCGCACATTAACAAAATATTTGCATATTCTCCTAGCCAAAACATAGCGTACATCATTCCAGAATATTCCGTTTGATAACCCGCAACAAGTTCGGCTTCAGCTTCTGTCAAATCGAAAGGGGGCCTATTCGTTTCAGCTAAAGCAGAAATAAAAAATATTACAAACATAGGAAATAGAGGAATAACAAACCACAAATTTTGTTGTGCAAGAACGATTTCTTTTAAATTAAGTGAACCCACACATAAAAGTACATTTATGATTATAATTCCTATTGAAACTTCATAAGAGACCATTTGTGCAGCCGATCTAATTGCTCCTAAAAAAGGATATTTAGAATTAGATGCCCATCCTCCCATAATTATTCCATAAACTCCTAATGATGATATAGCGAACAAGTAAAGTATTCCTACATTGATATCTGCAAGTAGCCAGGTTTCACTAATTGGAATTACAGCCCAAGCAATTAAAGCAAGAGTCATAGTCACAATAGGAGCTAATATAAAAATTACTTTGTTTGCACTTGCTGGGATTATTATTTCCTTAAATATGTATTTTAAAGCATCGGCAACGGTCTGCAGTAAGCCGAAAGGACCAACAACATTAGGGCCTTTTCTTTTTTGCACTAATCCCCAAACTCTTCTATCAAACCAAACTATTAAAGCCACTGAGACAAGCACTGGAATTAGTAAAAATAAAATTTTATAAAACTCTTCTAAAAATATATTTAAATAATACATATCTAATTATTTGTTCCATCTTTCGTAAATTGTTCTTGATGAATTTTTCTACATTCGCTCATTACTTTCGAAGATCTGGAAATTGAATTAGTAAAAAAATAATCTATTTTATTAATTTTTATATTTTCATTTATGAATGATAAACTATTTTTATTCTCTCTTTTGAACGTTTTGGTCGGAAGTAAACCAATTTTTGAAAAATTCGGTATAGATTTTAAAACTTCACTACGTAATGAAAATCTATTTTTAACTAAATTTGTTTGGTCCAATTTATTGCTTATTAAATTAAATATTTTCCAATCCTCTAAAGCTTGACCTGGAGGATATGATGCTTTTCTACACTCTTGTACTCTTCCTTCAAGGTTTGAATATAGACCGTTTTGTTCTGTATAAGTTGGACTTGGTAATATAACATCTGCTATTTCAGCTCCTCTATCTCCATGACTTCCTTGATAAATGATAAATTCATTATTTTTTTTTAATTCTAAATTATCTGAACCCAATAAATAAATGATTTTAAATTTATTGTTCTCTAGTAAATCAAAAAATTTAAAATTGTTATTTTCATCATACTTCATTAGTTTTAAATCAATTGATCCGACCGTAGATGCATTTTGAGTCAAAATATTAAGCGCATTCCATTTATCGGAAATGAAATTATTTTTTTCTAAGAATTTTTTTAATTCTTCAAAAATAAATTTTCCGCTCTTTAATTCTAAAGCAGACTCTCCGATTATAAACAGAGGTTTTTTTGAAGATAAAATTTTTTCTCCAATTTTATTTCTATTTTCTATTAAATTTTTAATATCTTCTGAAGAATCTCCGATAATTTCATAATTATAAGTAAGATCTCCAGGGTTTCCGATTGAGTATATAGGAGTATTATTTTTGGAAGCTTTTCTTATTCTAACATTGACCATTGTCGCCTCATGTCTTGGATTGCATCCAACTAGTAATATTAAATCTGACTCCTCGATTCCCTGTATAGAACTGTTAAATATATAATTTATCTTATCATCAGGATTAATATAAAATTTTCTTTCTCTAAATTCTAAGTTCTTAGATTTGATTTTTTCAAAAAATTTTTTGAAGGCAAAAGAGTTTTCTAAGCTTATCAGATCACCAACATGACCCCCTATATATTCTGGGTCTGTGTTTTTTATTTTTTCACTTACCAGCTCTATTGCTTCTTCCCATGATGACTTTTCCAATTTATTATTTTTTTTAATGTAAGGAATATCTAATCTTTGTTTGAGCAAACCGTCACAAGAATATCTTGTTTTGTCAGAGATCCATTCCTCATTAATTTCGTTATTAAGCCTTGGCAAAATTCTCTTTACTTCCCATCCATAAGTATCAACTCTTATATTTGAACCTACCGCATCCATTACGTCTATACTTTCTGTTTTTTTAAGCTCCCATGGTCTAGCTTCAAAAGCATATGGTTTAGAGGTAAGAGCTCCTACTGGACAAAGATCAATTACATTTGCAGAAAGTTCTGAAGCCATTGATTTTTCAAGATAAGTTGTGATCTCCATATCTTCTCCTCGTCCAATTGCTCCTAACTCAGGTACGCCAGCTATTTCAGTGGCAAATCTCACGCAGCGAGTACAATGAATACATCTTGTCATCTGGGTTTTAATTAATGGACCCATATATTTATCTTTCACTGCTCTTTTATTTTCAGAAAATCTTGACTTATCTACTCCATAATAAAGTGACTGATCTTGTAAATCACATTCTCCTCCTTGATCACAAACAGGACAATCCAATGGATGGTTTGCAAGTAAAAATTCCATAACCCCTTTTCTTGCTTTCTCTACAAATTCAGTATTTGTTTTGATTTTCATTCCTTCAGCAGCTGGCATAGCACATGAAGCTATAGGTTTAGGAGATTTTTCCATTTCTACAAGACACATTCTACAATTACCAGCGATAGAAAGTTTCTCGTGATAGCAAAATCTCGGAATTTCCACATCTGCAAGCTCACAAGCTTGTAAAACTGTCATTCCTTTTTCAAATTCTATTTCTTTATCGTTTATAATTATTTTAGGCATTTTCACTCTCTAAAAGATGCTGATCAATTAAGTAAGGTATATTTTTTTTCTTCTTTATTAATGGATCGTTTCCACATCTTTTGTCAATTTCTTTTCTAAAATGTCTTAATAATCCTTGAACAGGCCATGCAGAACCTTCTCCAAATGCACAAATTGTATGACCTTCTATTTGTTTTGTTACGTCCTCTAATAAATCTATATCGCTATGAGTAGCGTTTCCTTTTGCTGCTCTATCTAAGATTCTCCACATCCAACCAGCGCCCTCTCTACATGGAGTACATTGACCACAGCTTTCATGTTTATAAAATCTTGCAATTCGTGCCATGCATGAAATTATGTCTTGATCTTTATTAATAACAACTATACCTGCAGTTCCCAATCCACTTTTATTTGCTATCAGTGAGTCAAAATCCATTTTTATTGTTTCACAAATTTTTTTTGGCAAAAGAGGCATCGAAGATCCTCCTGGAATTACAGCCTGCAAATTATCCCAACCACCGATTACACCTCCAGCATGTTTTTCAATTAATTCTTTAAGAGGAATACCCATTTCTTCCTCAACGTTACACGGTGAATTTACATTTCCTGAAATACAAAATATTTTAGTTCCAGTATTTTTGGGTCTACCAATAGAGGCAAACCATTTACCTCCTCTTCTTAATATTGTTGGAACAACAGCAATAGTTTCAACATTATTTACAATTGTTGGACATCCATATAAACCCACTAATGCTGGAAAAGGTGGTTTAAGTCTTGGCTGACCTTTGTTGCCTTCGATGCTTTCCAATAAAGCTGTTTCTTCCCCGCAGATATAAGCCCCTGCACCATAATGAATATGGATATCAAAATCCCACCCAGTTCCACATGCATTTTTTCCTAGATATTTTTTTTTGTAAGCTTGGTCGATAGCTTCCTGAAGTCTGTTGCCTTCCTTAGAATACTCTCCTCTAACATAAATATAACAAACGTGAGAATTAATAGCGTATCCAGCAATTAAACAACCTTCGATTAATTTTTGAGGTTCAAACCTCATTATATCTCTATCTTTACAAGTTCCAGGTTCTGACTCGTCAGCATTAATAACTAAGTAGTGAGGACGTGAACCTACTTTTTTTGGTGCAAATGACCATTTGATACCAGTGGGAAAACCTGCTCCGCCTCTACCTCTTAATTCTGATGTTTTAATTTCACTAATAATCCATTCTCTCCCTTTTGAAATTATCTCTTTT
>MDTE01080876.1_pt1 | contig 45751 bp, 40 predicted proteins | sample 811231 | NCBI WGS metagenome assembly MDTE01 (sample SAMN05326651, study PRJNA326480) | marine metagenome | isolation source: seawater | place: Indian Ocean: Red Sea | collected 2010 | reverse complement strand
TCTTGGATGAGAGATGAAATTCAGATAGTTGCTTCTTGTCTTTCTCTTGATGAAAGGGTACCTGCTGACGTTCTGGCTGTTACTGGTGCATCAATAGCAACATTACTTGGTGAAATTCCATTTTTTGGGCCGATGGCTGCTGTTAGGGTTGGACTTATTGGAGATGACTTCATACTAAATCCAAGCTATAGAGAAATAGAAAAAGGTGATCTAGATATTGTTGTGGCAGGCACAACTGATGGCATTGTAATGATTGAAGCAGGAGCCAATCAATTATCTGAGCAGGATACTATTGAAGCAATAGATTTTGGATATGAAGCTGTCACTGAACTGATTAAATCCCAGGAAGACTTAATGAAGGATTTAGGAATAAAACAGATTAAGCAGACTGATCCTAAAGAAGATAAAACATTATTTTCTTATTTGGAAAAAAATTGTACAAAAGCTATTGATCTAGTACTTAAGAAATTTGAGCAGTCAAAAGAAGATAGGGATTTGGAACTAGATAAAATTAAATTAGAAGTTCAAAGTAAAATTGAATCCTTAAAAGATGAAAACCAACTCAAAGTTCTTATATCAGAGAATGATAAGTTATTAGGTTCCGACTTTAAAAAACTCACAAAGCAATTAATGAGGTCACAAATAATTAATGAAGGTAAGAGAGTCGATGGGAGAGGTCTTGATGAAGTAAGAAAGATTTCAGCATCTACAGGAATACTTCCAAAAAGAGTCCACGGCTCAGCTTTATTTCAAAGAGGTCTTACTCAGGTTTTATCTACAACCACACTTGGTACTCCAAGTGATGCTCAAGAGATGGATGACCTTAATCCAAGTACAGAGAAAACATATCTGCATCACTATAACTTTCCACCATATTCTGTTGGAGAAACAAGACCAATGCGAACTCCAGGTAGGAGGGAAATAGGTCATGGAGCTCTAGCAGAGAGAGCATTAATACCTGTTCTGCCTGGTAAAGAGACATTTCCATACGTTTTAAGAGTTGTAAGTGAGGTCCTAAGCTCTAATGGTTCAACATCGATGGGTTCGGTTTGTGGAAGTACTCTTTCATTGTTAGATGCAGGAGTCCCATTAAAAGCTCCAGTAAGTGGTGCAGCTATGGGCTTAATTAAAGAAGGTAACGAAATAAGAATACTTACTGATATACAAGGCATTGAAGATTTTCTTGGAGATATGGATTTCAAAGTTGCTGGTACTGAAAAAGGAATAACAGCCTTACAAATGGATATGAAAATTACAGGTTTACCCGTATCTGTAGTATCTGATGCGATTAAAAAAGCTGGTCCAGCCAGGTTGCATATTCTAGAAAAAATGAAAGAGGCAATAGAAAAACCTCAAGAAACATTGTCACCTCATGCTCCAAGGCTTCTTAGCTTTAGGATTGATCCTGAGCTAATTGGAACAGTTATCGGACCTGGAGGTAGAACAATTAAAGGTATAACTGAGAGAACAAATACAAAAATTGATATAGAAGATGGAGGAATAGTTACTATTGCTTCTCATGATGGAGCTGCGGCGGAAGAAGCCCAAAAGATAATTGAAGGTCTAACCAGAAAAGTTCATGAAGGTGAGATTTTCTCAGGAGTAGTAACGAGAATAATTCCAATAGGTGCTTTTGTCGAAATACTGCCTGGGAAAGAGGGCATGGTTCATATCTCTCAATTATCGGAAGCCAGAGTTGAAAGAGTTGAAGATGTCGTAAGACAGGGAGATGAAGTAACCGTAAGAGTTCGTGAAATTGATAGTAGAGGAAGAATTAATCTTACTTTGAGAGGAGTAGCTCAAAACGGTGGGATGTCCTATCCAGAACCTACTCCAACTCCAGTAGCGCCTCTTAACTAAGTTTAGAAAGGGTATAAGTTATACCTTTTAATAATTTCTTTAATCTCTAAACAGAGTTTTTCATGCCCTTGTTTATCATTTGAAGCAACTATTATTCCTCTTTGCTCAAAATTGACTTTCCCATAAGAAAGTTCTTTATTATCTAAATCTGTAATAGCTCCTCCAGCAGCTTTCAAAATCGCTGCAGGAGCAGCAAAGTCCCAATCTTTTGGTGAACTTTTACCTGGGAGACTTAAGCATATATATAAATCACTCTCCCCTCTAACAATGGAAGCTATCTTACATCCGATACTTCCCATAGTTATAACTTCATTAAATTTAATTTTTTTTATTAACTTTTTTAAAATTTCATTATTGTGATTTTTGCTGGTTACTAAAACCATCTCTTTAAGACTTTTATTTTTACAAAAATTATTTAGCTTAGGTTCAATTATTGTTCTATCGTTTCTCTCACACCAAACCTCATCACCTTTAGAAATCCACAACTCATTCTTTTCCGGTATTAAAACAATCCCAATATACGGGTTTTGTTTATAATTTAGAGCTAAGTGCATAGCGTAATTACTGGTACCTTGAATAAAATCCTTTGTTCCATCGAGAGGGTCTAGAATCCAAATCCAATTGGCACGAGCATCATAATTTTTAGAATCAATCTTTACATTCTCTTCACTTAAAATTTCCCAACTAATATCCTTATATTTTTCATTAATTCTTTTAATTATTACCTCATTTACTTTTAAATCAGCAGATGTCACAGGATCTTCAGTGTTATCATTTTTTAAAATACTGTTTTTATAATTCGAATCTTTTAATATCTTGGAATAGTAAAGTAGTATCTCAGAAACTTCCCAACTAAGAATCCTCAAATCTTCAATAAGACTATTTATTTCTACACCAGATGGTAATTTAATCACTAAATGAATATTAAATCTTCATCCTCTCATAAAAATCAGGAACCTGAAAGTAGTGTTTTATATATTGTTGGAACACCAATTGGAAACCTAAGTGATATTTCTTTTAGAGCTATAAATATTCTTAAGAATGTTTCTCTAATTGCATGCGAAGACACAAGGCAAACAAAAAAAATAATGCATAAATTTGAGTTTACAAATAATGTTATAAGTTTTAATAAACATAATTCTTTTAATAAAATTCCAAAATTAATTACAGACTTAAAAGCAGGTAAATCACTAGCTTTAGTTAGTGATGCAGGAATGCCAAGTATATGTGATCCAGGTGAGGACCTTATAAAAAAAGTCAGATCAATTGGATTTAATATTATTTGTATCCCAGGAGCATGTGCTGCTCTCACTGCACTTGTCGCTAGTGGTTTTCCATCCTCTAAATTTATATTTGAAGGTTTCCTTCCGAAGAAAAAAATTGAAAGAGAAAAACTTCTAATCGAAATAAGTAAAAATCATAAGACGACAGTTATATTTGAGTCCCCGCATCGCCTAAAAAAATTATTAAATGAATTAAAAAAGTATTGTGGAGGAGAAAGAGAAATCGAAGTTTCTCGTGAACTAACAAAAAAATTTGAGGAGCATATTGGTAATAACATTCAAGAAGTTATTAATTATTTTGAAGGAAAAGAAGTATTAGGAGAGATAACATTAGTTATAAATGGAATTAAACAAAATTCAAAATTTGATAAGCAGGAATTAAAAAAAGAATTGAATGAATTAATTAATGCAGGATTAAGTTTATCGGCGGCTTCTAAGTATTTAGCTAAAAAAAATAACATAACAAAAAGCCTTATTTATAATTTGCATTAAGATGTAAATATATAGTTAAGATATGCCATTTCTAATAAAAAAAATATTTTTAAAAATTATATTTAATCTCTCATTATTTTTAATTTTAATGGTTGGAATACAAAATAGCTCTCAAAAAAGAAGTGTTAATTTACTAATAACTAAAACAATAAATTTACCTGTGAGTTTTATAGTTGGAGTAAGTTTCATAAGTGGATCAATAACAGCAGGTCTTTTAAATATTAATTCTAAAGATAAAAGCTGATTGATTTATAAAGCTATTAATTTTTCAGCACTTACTATCCTTGAAATACCTTTAAAACGCAAAATCGGTGCCACTATTTTGAATACTTCAGTATTCGGCACCTTAATTACTTTTTGTTCTTTATTACAAAATCTTTTTGCAATTTTCTGATCTTCATAAATTTCTATCGTTTTTCTACTTAATTCATCTTCTGCAAGAAAATGCCAAATTGGATATTCCTTTAAATATTTGACGACTAACTCAGTTTTTTTATCCACAATCATAAAAACAGAAGGTGGGAATTCAATATCAGAAATTGGTACAGATGATAAATCCTTCTGAGGAACATTTTCAATTTCATAATTAAGTGGAGTTATCTCAATAAATTGGTTTGTAGACGAAAAGTCTTCTTCAGAATTATGGTTGATACTTATATCTGGATATATCTTTTCATTTTTAACTGCTTTATTTTGATTATTTTCATTCTCAAAATATCTATTTTTTTTAACTGACCGAAAAGATTGATTTTTTGACTTTAATTCATTAATTAGTTCTTTAAATTGTTTTTCACCAAGATTTTTCTTCAAGTTTCTAGAAATTGTTGACTTTGTGCAATCAAATGCAATGGATAATTCTTCTATTGATTTACCAGAGGTAAAAAGATTTGTTATTTTTTCTTTTTGGATTTCTGAAAGCCTTCGAGCCAAAATAAAACTTTACTTATATATATTTAATATATATGAGAAAATCCTAAATTTAATCTAATTTCATTTGGCAGTATGAATATCTTGAAAATAATTATTATTTATTGTTTGCGCCATACCTGTCAGATATAATATCAAAGTGCTTCCTTAGCTCAGCTGGATAGAGCAACTGCCTTCTAAGCAGTGGGCCGCAGGTTCGAATCCTGCAGGAAGCGTATGGACTAGTTAAATGCAATATCTATTTAAAAGATCATTAAAAATTTTTCAAATTAAAAATTACGGCAGATCCTCTTTTCTTATTGGAGTTTTTACTTTACCTTCAACATTAGTTTTTGGAATGTTGTTTTTATTCCAAGCATCTATAATTGGTTCTTTTTTACATAAAAAGTCATATTTTGAGGATAAGTGGAATTACCCTTTTTTTATATTCGGAATATTTATTTTAATAAATTCATTTTTGCAAAATTTTATTTTACCAAACATTTTTAGTGAAATTTGGGATCCAGTACTATCCTTTGTAGGCCTTTTTAATTGGATTCCATTTATTTGGTTTTTCTGGGCATTACAACCTTACCTCGATTCCAGATCAAATAGAAGATTATTTGCTTTAGCTTTAATATCTGGTACTTTCCCGGTATTGATTACAGGTTTTGGCCAATATTTTCTTAATTGGACAGGTCCTTTTGAAACATTTAATGGTCTCATTATTTGGTTTCAAAGACCAATAGAAAGGCCTGGAGGATTGACTGGGTTATTTAATAACCAAAACTACGTAGGGTCATGGCTAAACCTTGTATTGCCATTTTGTATCGCTTTGTTCCTAGAAAAAAGAAATAAAATTTTTAATAAAACTATTGAATTTATTTTTTTGATTTCCATTAGTTTTGCTACCTTTTTAACTTATTCAAGAAATGCGTGGTTAGGTTTATTAACTTCTTTCCCAATAGTTATGGGGAAGAAGAGAATAATTTTGTTTTTACCATTTTTATCAATAATTGTTTCTGTTTTAATTATTTTATTATCACCTATTTTTTCTGGTAAAATTCAAGATTATTTAAGAATTATTATCTCAGAAAAAATATTTTTTGAGTTTTCAAGTGCAGGTTATGAAAATCTTGATTTTTCACGTTTAGATATATTTAAAAGTGCTTTAAATCTAATTCAGAAGAGTCCTATTTTTGGGATAGGAGCAGCCTCTTTTTCTACAATATTTTTCTCGGAAACAAATTCTTGGAAAGGTCACGCACACAATCTTTTTCTTGAACTATCTGTTAGCTATGGAATACCTATAACTGTTTTATTCTATGCTACTGTTTTTATAATTCTATTTTTATCTGGTAAAAGCATATTTTTAAATATTAAAAATACCAATATTTCATTTCTTGATAGATCTTTTTGGGCAGCTTTATTCTTTTTCCATATATCACAACTCTTCGATATTCAATATTTTGACGGTAGAGTAAGTATGACTTCATGGATTCTACTTTCAGGGCTTAAAAGTATAATAGAAGAAAGTCATAACGGACAATTTTTTAATTTAGAAAAGTTTGTCAATAAATTCAGAAAATTATTTATACATAATTTTTAATTTTTATCACTTCTACATAATGTAAAAATTTTAATACTTATAAAAATAAATTTAAATTTAAAACTCGTAGATTAAATTTACAAAATTAATGTTTTATTTTTTTTTCATTATTTGTAAATCATAATAAAACTTAAAAATTTTCTAATAAACCATAATTGAATAATTATAAAAGGCTTATTTTTTTTTTAATTAACTTTTAATTTCTGAGATAGCATAGCTTATATCATTGAGAGACAATAATCATGTCGAATAATTGTATTGTTCCTTTAATTTTATGTGGAGGATCAGGTACTCGCCTTTGGCCCCTATCTCGAGAAAGTTATCCTAAGCAATTTTTATCAATAGACAAAGATAATAATCTAAGCTTATTACAAAAAACAATTCAAAGAATATTAACTTTAAAAAATCTTAAAAAGCCAATTTTAGTATGCAACGAAGATCACAGATTCATAGTTGCGGAACAGATGCGTGAAATTAATATTAATGACTTTATAATATTACTCGAACCATTTGGGAAGAACACAGCACCTGCAATTACTCTTGGAGCATTGAAGTCCCTTGAAATAGAAGATGATCCAACTTTGTTAGTTTTATCTTCCGACCATAAAATAAATAATGTCGAGAAATTTCTGACTGTTATTAATGAAGGTTTAATATATACAGAAATTAATAAGCTAGTAACTTTTGGAGTTTTCCCGACGTCTCCTGAAATTGGTTATGGATACATAAAAACTAAAAAACCGATAAAAGAGATGAAAGGGGGGTATGAAATTGAAAGCTTTATAGAAAAACCTGATAGAGAAAAAGCTGAGAAATTAATTAAAGATAATAGATATACGTGGAACAGTGGTATGTTCATGTTTAAAGCTAAAGAAATAATCAAAGAAATAAATATGTATTATCCAGGGATTTTGTCTTCTTGCAGAGATGCTATTAGTAAAAGCATATTAGACCTTGATTTTCAGAGATTAGATAAAGATTCTTTCAGAAGATGCGAGGACCTATCAATCGATGTTGCCATAATGGAAAAGACTACAAAAGGAGTTGTAATTCCATTAGATGTTGGATGGAGTGATATCGGAAGTTGGGATGCAGTTTGGGCTAATTCAAAAAAAGATTCAAACTCAAATTTTACACAGGGAAATGTTTTTTTAGAAAATACCAAAAATTCTTATTTTAGAAGTGAGAATAGACTTTTAGTAGGTATTGATTTGATTGATTTAGTTGTAGTAGAAACTAGAGATGCGATTTTAATTTCTGATAAAAAATCATCGCAAAAAGTGAAAAACTTGGTGAAACATTTAAAAGAAAAAAAAATACCTGGAGGTCAATCTCATTCAAAGATTTTCAGGCCATGGGGGCATTACCTCTCGTTATTAGAAGATAAAACATGGCAAGTAAAATTAATCAAAGTAAAACCAAAAGAAGAATTATCTCTACAGATGCATCATCAAAGATCTGAACATTGGGTTGTAGTAAGCGGCATTGCAAGGGTAGAAATTGATAATAAGGTTAATACTTTATATGAAAATCAAAGTGTTTATATCCCATTAGGTACAAAACATAGACTATCTAATCCAGGGAATACATTTTTAACACTAATAGAAGTTCAAAGTGGAACTTATCTAGGAGAAGATGATATTGTTAGATTTGAAGATAAATATGGGAGGAATATTTAATTTTTTTTTTAAAAAAACTTTTTATCCAAGATTAGTTTCATAATCTATTTACATTTGAAAATTATGTTATTTAAAAATTATAATTATATTAAATAAAAACCAAATTTATTCTTCACAAAATAAGAATTTTCAAAACTTTAAAGAAAAGTATTTGGTAATAAAATATAACTTAATATGATCAAACAAAAAAAAGTTGCGTTAATTACAGGTATCACGGGACAAGATGGGAGTTACTTAGCTGAACTTCTTATTAAAAAAAATTATTTAGTGCATGGAATCAAAAGAAGATCAAGCTCCTTTAATACTCAAAGAATCGATCACCTTTATGAAGACCCACATATTGAAAATGCAAAATTAAAACTACATTATGGTGATCTTACAGATAGTACAAATTTAATTAAAATAATTCAAGAAATCCAACCAGACGAAATATATAATTTAGGTGCTCAAAGTCATGTTGCAGTAAGTTTTGAATCACCAGAATACACAGCAAATAGCGATGCATTAGGAACACTTAGAATTTTAGAAGCTGTTAGATTGCTTGGGCTTAAATCAAAGACAAAAATTTATCAGGCAAGTACTTCAGAATTGTATGGTTTTACTAGAGAGGTCCCTCAAAAAGAATCCACTCCTTTTTATCCAAGGAGTCCATATGGAGTAGCAAAACTTTATGCTTACTGGATAGTTGTTAATTATCGGGAAGCTTATGGTTTATTTGCCTGTAATGGAATTTTATTTAATCATGAAAGTCCTAGAAGAGGAGAAACATTTGTTACCAGAAAAATAACGAGAGGATTAGCCAACATAGAAAAGGGTCTTGAAAAGTGTCTTTATATGGGAAATTTAAATGCTAAACGTGATTGGGGCCATGCCAAAGATTATGTTGAAATGCAATGGAGAATGCTCCAGCAAGAAAATCCTGATGATTATGTAATTGCTACTGGACGTCAGGAAAGTGTAAGAAGATTTATTGAACTAGCCGCAAATGAATTAGGTTGGGGAGGAATAATATGGGAAGGTGAAGGCATAAATGAATTGGGAAGAAGGCCTGATAATGGAGAAATTGTTATAAAAATTGATCCAAAATATTTCAGACCCACAGAAGTAGATTCTCTATTAGGAGATGCCAAAAAAGCTAAGGATAAACTAGGTTGGGAAGCAAAAATAACATTAGAAGAATTAGTCGCAGATATGATTAGTTTTGATCTTAAAGAAGCGGCTAAAGAATCCCTCCTTTTGAATAAAGAATTCTAAATATAATTATGAATAAATTAATAAATCAAAAAGATAATATATATCTTGCAGGTCATAAGGGAATGGTCGGGAGTGCTATTCAAAGAGTTTTGTTAAAAAATAATTATGGCAAAAAAGAGATTGGAGGTTCCTTAATAACAAGAACGAGAAAAGAGCTAAATTTACTAAATCTTGACAATGTAGAAGAGTTTTTTAAATTAAATAAACCTCAAGTTGTAATTATTGCCGCTGCAAGAGTTGGAGGAATTCATGCCAACAATATTTATCCTTTTGAATTCCTATCGGAGAATATTAAAATCCAACAAAACTTAATTGAGACTTCTTTCAGAAATAATGTAAGAAGGCTTTTATTTCTTGGAAGTAGTTGTATATATCCTAAATTTGCTAAACAACCAATAAGAGAAGAAGAGCTTTTAACTAAACCACTTGAAAAAACAAATGAATGGTATGCCTTAGCAAAGATATGCGGAATTAAATTATGCGAATCTCTCAGAAAACAATACAATTTTGATTCTATTTGTTTAATGCCAACCAATATATATGGTCCAGGTGATAACTATCATCCTGAAAATAGTCATGTATTTGCTTCACTAATTAGGAAATTCATCATCGCCAAAAAGAGAAATTTAAAATCAGTAACATGCTGGGGGACAGGAATTGCATTTAGAGAATTTCTCCATGCTGATGATCTTGGAAATGCTTGTTTGCATGCACTTGAAAACTGGGATCCAAATAACGACATTGCACCAAAAAATGATTATGGAGAACCACTAAATTTTTTAAATGTAGGCTCAGGAAAAGATTTATCAATTAAAGAGCTCGCACAAATGATTTCAAAGGAGGTAGCTTTTGAAGGACAAATTTTGTGGGACAAAAAAAAACCAGATGGTACTCCAAAAAAATTACTTGATGTTTCAAGATTTACATCACTTGGATGGAATCCCAAGATTGACTTATTAACAGGTATAAAAAGTACTATCAAAGATGTTTATAATGACTTTTAGTTGTGCTTAAGTTTTTTATAAATAATTTTTTATGAAAGATAGTATAAAAAATATTTGTTGTATTGGAGCAGGTTATGTTGGTGGACCTACTATGGCAGTGATTGCAAAGAAATGTCCCCATATAAATGTAAATGTTGTAGATATAAATGAACAAAGAATTCTGGCCTGGAATTCTTTAGATTTAAGTAAATTGCCAATATTTGAACCAGGTTTAAGTGAGATTATTAAAGATTGTAGAAACAAGAATCTTTACTTTTCAACAAATATAAATAAGCAAATAGCTTTGGCGGATATGATATTTATTTCCGTTAATACTCCCACAAAAACACAAGGAATAGGGGCTGGTAAAGCAAGTGATCTAAAATGGGTAGAAGCATCTGCTAGGCAAGTCGCAGAACATTCCGTAGGTCATACTATAGTTGTTGAAAAAAGTACCCTTCCTGTTAGAACTGCTGAAGTCATAAAATCTATTTTAAAAGGGCCAAGTGAATGCAAAACAACCTCAAAAACTTTTGATGTTTTATCGAATCCAGAATTCCTGGCTGAGGGTTCAGCTATTGATGATCTTTTAAATCCAGATAGAGTTTTAATAGGAGGTGAACAAAAAGAAGCAATTAATTCTTTATCTGAAATTTACTTAAATTGGATTCCTAAGAATAAGATATTAGAAACAAATATATGGAGTAGTGAACTAGCAAAACTAACTTCAAATGCTTTTTTGGCCCAGCGCATAAGTTCAATAAATTCTATAAGTGCTTTATGCGAGTCTACTGGTGCAGATGTAAGAGAAGTTTCTAGAGCAATTGGAACGGATAAGAGAATTGGTTCCAAATTTTTAGATTCTGGCCCCGGTTTTGGTGGCAGTTGTTTTAAAAAAGACATCTTAAATTTAGTTTACTTATCTGAATACTTTGGATTACCTGAGGTTGCCCAATTTTGGAAAGGAGTTATTGATTTAAATAATTGGCATCAAAAAAGAATCCCAAAGTTGGTCGTAAAAAAACTTTTTGGCACAGTTACTGGAAAAAAAATTGGTATATTAGGTTTTGCTTTTAAAGCAAATACTAATGATACGAGAGAATCATCTGCAATAGGGATATGCAAAGATTTACTAAATGAAGGCGCTTTTCTTCATATTCACGACCCCAAAGTTGGATTTAATCAAATATCGATTGAATTAAGAACAAAATCATATGAAGGTGAAATCAACTCGGCTAACTTTCATGATCTTAAACCTGAGGGCGAATGGAGCTTCTCAAACACTATTGATGAGGTATTCGTTGGTGCTGATGCTGTTTTAGTACTTACAGAATGGCCTGAATATTCACTTATTGACTGGAGAATACTCTCTTCAAAAATGAGAAAGCCCTGCTGGATATTTGATACAAGGTCAGTTATCAACCCCAAGAGCTTAGAAGGAGCTGAGTTGAATTTTTGGCAAATAGGAGACGGATCATCTGTGAAATAAATCAATTTTGACTAAAATAAATTAAGTTTTTTGTTTCTTGCAATAAGATATTTTCCATCGCCATCCATCTAAACACATCTGCTCAAGACTTCTCGATGGTCTCCAATTCAAAAGAGAATATGCAAGAGAATTATCAGCAGTTAAAGTCTCAGCATCTCCTTCTCTTCTTTTTGTGAAAATAAAAGGGACATCCACATTATTTACTTGCATAAAAGTGTTCACCAGTTCTAATACGCTGGTGCCAATTCCTGTTCCTAGATTCAAATTAATTAACTGACTTTCATTTTTTAATAAGAACTCCAAAGATAAAATATGTCCCTCAGCTAAATCCATTACATGAATATAGTCTCTTATGCATGTACCATCTTTAGTATTCCAATCATTTCCAAAAATTCTTAATTTATCAATTTCTTTAGCTGCAACTTTCGTAATTAGAGGAAAAATATTATTTGGTATTCCAATAGGGTTCTCTCCAATCATTCCAGAATCGTGAGCCCCAATAGGGTTAAAGTATCTTAAATTAGCAATTTTCCAGAAACCAATTTCACTATCAAATAAATTTTTCAAAAGCACTTCGATTGTCGCCTTACTATATCCATATGGACTAATGGGTTTAATATCTGCATGTTCATTAATTAAATTTATTTTTGGCAATCCGTATAAGGTAGCACTGCTACTAAAAATTATTGTCCTGCAATCAAAATTCTTCATTGTTTCCATGAGTCTAAGAGTCCCAACAAAATTGAAGTCCCAGTATTTCAATGGATTCTTAAAAGACTCACCAATTGCCTTTAAGCCCGCAAAATGTATCACTCCTTTAATTGGTTTTCCAATATGATTTGCATACTTAAATATCGTTTTTAGAAAAACTTTATCGCGAACATCACCTTTGAAAAAGTGTAGTTTTTTAATTTTTTTATTATGATTTTTATGTAAATTTTTCACCATAGTTAAAGATTCTGAGGATGAATTTACTAAGGAATCAATTACTAACAGTTCATAACCCTTATTTAATAAATTTAAGCAAGTATGACTGCCAATAAACCCTGCTCCACCAGTTACTAATATCGTAAATTTATCTGCCATAAAATTGAAGATACCATTCAGCAAAATTCTTTATACCAACTTTAATATTTGTTTTTGGTAAATAATTAATCCATCTTGATATTTTTTTACTATCTGAAGAGGTTCTTATTACATCTCCTTTTTGTAAAGGCTTAAATTCTAATATAGCTTTTTTACCAAGATTATCTTCCAAGATATTTATAAAATCCAATAATTTAATAGGCTCGCTATTACCAATATTAAATATTAAATGAGGAGCCTCTGGCAAATTAAAATCATTATTATTTGAAGAGGCAATTTTAGAAATTGCTGGTTTAAAACAACATCTAAAAATAATCTCAATCACATCCTCAATGAAAGTGAAATCCCTTTCCATATTTCCATTATTAAAAACATTAATTTTTTTTTCAGATAATATTGCATTTGCAAAAATCATTGGAGCCATATCAGGTCGACCCCATGGCCCATATACAGTAAAAAGTCTTAAGCCAATTGCAGGTAAATTATATAAACTGCTGTAAGAATGTGCCATTAATTCATTAGATCCCTTTGAGGCTGCATATAAGCTTATTGGCTTATTAGAATTCGAAGTCTCCTTAAATTTATCTTCATCTGAAAAACCATAAACTGAACTGCTTGAAGCATATATCAAATTTCCAACTTTATATTTTTTGCAAAGCTCAAGAATATTGAAGAATCCACATATGTTTGATTCAATATATGCAGAAGGATTTTCAATAGAATAACGCACTCCTGCTTGAGCGGCTAAATTGACTACTACATTTGGATTAAAACTTTCAAATAAATCATCTAGTTTCTCAAACTCATTAAGTGATAATTTATGAAAAAACCATGAGGTATTATTTTGCAAACTATAATCTTCTAAGAATCTTATTCTTGCATTTTTTAATTCCACATCATAATAAGAATTAAGATTATCAATCCCTATAAAGTTGATTCTCTCTTCTATTAATTTTTTAGCTAAAGAAAATCCAATAAAACCTCCAACTCCAGTAATAAGTATTTTTAATTTATTTTTATCCATTATTAATTTTTCAAAATTAGAACCCATAGTAATATAAAATACTAAATGTATTAATGACCTCAAATTTGTAATATCTTAAATTTTTATGGAGAAGAATCCAGAAGATACGATTAATTTTGAATCTAGCATTGACTTGATTGATTTGTTTAATTTTTTGAAAAGAAACAAAAAAATTCTTTTCTTCACTGTTATTTTGTCTGGATTCTTAGGTAGCTTATATTCTTTATCCTTAAAAAAAGTTTGGCAGGGAGAGTTCCAAGTCGTAATCGAACCGGAAAATAAAAATTCCGATATGACTTCAAATGTTTCAAAATTATTTTCTGGATTAAAGAATTTAGATAGTGATATAAATACTCAAATAGGGATACTTAAAAGTCCATCCGTGTTAAATCCCATTTTTAATTATCATAATTCAATAAATTCCGAATCTAATCTAAAATATAAAGACTGGGTAGGTAATTTAGATATAAAATTAGAGGATATGACTAGAATATTAAATATTCAATATAAAGACACTAATAAAGAAATAATTTTACCAATTCTGCAAAAATTATCCAAAACTTACCAACAATATTCTGACATTAATAAGAAAAAGGATTTAGATAAAAAATATAAATTTATCGTAAATCAAGTAAAAATGTATAAGAAAAAAAGGAATAAATCTTTATCTGAATTAAATAGTTTTGCTATTGAAAATGATTTAGAAATACCTAACAAAAGCATGCCAACTTTTTTAAGCGAAAGAATACGTATTCAGGCAGTTGCTGAGATAAGAGATATAGATAAACAACTAGAAAGATTACAGGCAGCAAAAGACCTAGATAATGAATCCCTTTATTACCAATTAGCTAGCATTAGTCAGTTAAGGGACATAAATTTAACAAAAAAACTTGAAGCATTAACACAAGAAATAATTGAAAGAAAACTTCAATTCACCGGTAAAGACGACAAAAGCAAAGCATTAGTTGAGAGAAAAATAGCGCTTATAAATGAATTATTTGAAGTCGCTAAAGGCATACTAGAAACAGAAAAAGCCAAATTAAAAGCCAGTTCAGAGGCTGCATCTAGACCAAAAAAAGTTCTTATTGATTTCAATCAACTTTTAGCTAATAGTCAATTAGATGAATTTATACTACAAGACCTAGAGAAATTAAAGAATCTTACTTTTTTAGAAAAATCAGAATCATCAAAACCTTGGAGACTCATAACAGTTCCAAGTTTACTAGAGGACCCAATTGCCCCAAGTCGAAAGTTAGTAACACTGTCAATAATATTTTTTTCAATTATTAGTATTTCCATCTATCTTAAATATAAAGAGCAAAAATCTGGAATTATCTACAATAATAAATTTATAGTTGATATTTTTAATAATGAAAAATTAACTATTGTTGATAAAAATGATAATCACTATTTAGAACAAGTAATTTTAAAAATCTTAGAAAGTTTCAAAGTGGTTGAAGATAAAATAATTACGATAGTTAACCACGAAGGGATCGAAAAAGAAACATTAGAAAATATTCAACAATATATCTCTAAAGCAAATAACAAAAGTTCTAAAATTATCTTGGATAGTGATGTTATTAATAATAAGAAAAACTTAATTTTTGTCTCTCAGAATGGGTTGTCAAATAAAAAAAATATTGAAAGGATATATAAACTAATACAACTAAACTCTTTAGATGTTAATTTTTTACACATAACCTAATGTATTTAAGATCTGATAATTTAAAAATTTATTTAAAGAAAGTTTTAAAACTTTTTTTTATTTTTTCCCTTGCGTTTCCTTTATGTGATTTTTTAAATGCTGAAGATTTAAGTGATAACCGTTTTGATCAAACTAGCAATCCCAAAAAAAGTGAGAGCTTAATTCCTCAAGTTTCTTATCTTAAAGATAAAGAATATGAAGATTATATTTTATCCAGTGGAGACTATTTAGAAATTCAAATTTCTGATTTTATTCCTGAATTAAAAGGTCAACATCTAATTGATGGATCAGGAACCGTATATTTGCCATTTATAAATAGGGTCTATATTAAAGGGTTAACAATCAATGAACTTACAAAAATTCTCAATCAGAAATATCAAGACTACGTTAAGTTACCTCAAACTAGGATTAAAGTCATTGGTTATAGACCGGTAAGATTTATAACCGAAGGTGAGATTGAAAATCCTGGATTACATACTTTAGCTGGAAGCTATTTTGATAAATCTACCATAGAAAGTATAAATAATAAATCACAGAATCAATCTTCAATTTCTACTTTAAATTCTCAGAATTTAGATTTTATTTCGAATAAAGATAAAAGCAATTTTACAATTGATAAAAGACTTGAAGAAAATAATTATGGAGCTAACTCCGCTTACTTCCCTACAATATTTGACGCGATACAAAAATCAGGAGGAATTAATCCCTATACTGACCTTTCGGAAATAAAAGTAATTAGAAAGGATAGTATTTCTAATGGTGGGGGGCTGAAAAGCACAAGAATAAATTTATTAGATGTTCTTTTTAATAATGATATGGAGCAAAATATTAGGATTCTTGATGGAGATAGAATAATTTTAAAAAAGAATAAAAATAAATTAGATGAACAAATGAGTGCGGCTTTTAGAAGTAACCTTAATCCAAAATATTTATCTATTTTTGTTACTGGTTCAGTAAGACAACCTGGTCAAAAAATAATTACTAGGTCAACGACACTAAATGATGCGATTGCTTTATCTGGGGGAAGGCAACCACTCTCAGGGAATATGATCTTAATAAGATATAAAGATAATGGATTAACCTCTAGAACAACTTATTCTTATTCAAGAAATGCTAGGAAAGGTTCTAAAAAAAATCCATTTCTAAAAGGTGGAGATATCTTAATTGTTAATGAAAGTAAAATTAATGTAGCTTCTCAAGTTATCACAAAGGCGACTGATCCATTTTTAGGAATTTATTCTTTATACAAAATATTTGATTAATTTTTTCTATCCCATTCTGGTACAAGTCTAGATAATTCATCCAGCGCCAAATCAATACTATTTGCATGAATATAATTGAAAAGTGTTTCTAATCGAGGAAGCAACTTTTCCAATTCGATATGTTTTTCTGTAGCTTTGTAAATTAAATTATGAGAAGTTTTTTCACACTTAGCATCTATAAGTAATTCTTCGAAAAGTTTTTCACCTGGTCTAAGTCCGCTAACTCTAATTTCGATATCTCCATTTGTATCTTTTGAATCTTTAACTTTTAAACCACTTAAATTAATCATTTGCTTAGCTAAATCGAATATTTTGATTGGTTTGCCCATATCTAATAAGAAAACTTCTCCACCTTTGGCTAGCGAAATTGATTGAATAACAAGTTGAGCCGCTTCCAAAATTGTCATAAAATATCTGGTTACTCTCTTATCAGTTAAGGTAATTGGACCACCTTTTGCGATTTGTTTTTTAAAAAGTGGCACAACAGAACCAGAAGAATTTAATACGTTACCGAATCTAACCATTGTAAAAATTGTTTTAGATTCATTTTTTTTTCTTTTTGCCATAGTTGAGGCATAGGCCTGAAAAACTAACTCTGATAATCTTTTCGAAGCTCCCATTACATTAGTTGGCCTTACTGCTTTATCGGTCGAAATTAACATAACTTTTTTTACATTTGTATTTAAAGCAGCTTTACAGATTGCTAGTGAAGTCCATACATTATTAAAAATTCCTGATAAAGAATTATTTTCTACTAAAGGAACATGCTTATAAGCGGCAGCATTGAAAATGACCTCGACATCATATAACTTAAAATAGTATTCTAGACTTTTTTGATTCTGAGCATTTATTAAAAGATATTGTATTTCAAATTTATTTAATTTATCCGTATTCAAATCCTGTTCTAAACTATACAAACCTATTTCACTCTGATCAATACAAATAACCTTTTTGGGATTCAAGGAAATAATTTCTTTAGATAGTTGTCCTCCAATAGAACCGGCAGCTCCAACAATACAAATTGATTTGTTTTCTATTTCTTTAAATAGTAAATCATCATTCGGAATAACTGAATTCCTCCCAAGTATGTCTTCGATTAGAATTGGTCTGACTGAATTTATGGAAAATTTACCAGAGGATAATTCCTCTATTGAAGGGACAATGTAGGAAGAAACTTGATTAGAGGCCAAAAAGTTAATAATCTTTTTTTTAGATGTTTTATTTAATGAGGGTATAGCGAGCATTACTTTATCAATTTTATGCTTTAAATCCTTTAATTTCTCAGGCAAAAAAATAGGAATGTTATTTAAATATCTATTCTTGAAATTTTTATTATCATCAAAAAAACAAATTACTTCATATTCTTTAGATAATCTCAAGGAAAACTCCAATTGAGCTCCAGCATTACCTGCTCCATATATAGCAACATAATTTACTTTTTTAGAAGGGAAATTATTTAATCTATTTAAAACATCTTTAATTAAGAATCTACATAAAAGACTAATGGAAGATATTGTTACAAAAAACTCAAACAAGTAATTTAAACTCCAAGTATCTTGAAAAAAAACGAGGAAGCTTAAAAAAGAAAATACTGAAATGATAAAATTTCTAAATAATAATTGGTAGAAGAAAAAACTTCCTTGAAATCTAGTTAATCCCTTATATTGTCCTAAAAATAAATATATAAATATTCCAAAAAAAAGAGAAGATAAATAGTAAAAAAAGAACATATTATTATTTGTATTAATATTTATATCTATCTTTGTTAATACAAGAAATATTGCTAAAGAAATAATAAATGAATCAAGAATTATCAATATGATCCGCCTAATCTTGCTATTTAAATTGACAATTTTGTATAAAATATTCTTACCCATATAATCGATTATATACTTTTATTTAGAATTCTTTAATTAATAATTTGTATTTTATTTTCATAATAATAATAGTAAAGTATTACTAGTAAAGAAGTCAGCATTAATATGTTTATGTTTGTAATAAAATAAACAAAAGTAAGAATTACTGTTGGAATTAAATAAATTAAAACAATTTGTTTTTTGGTAAAACCAGATAAATAAAGTCTCTGATAGAGATGAGAATTATGAGCTAAAAATATATTTTCCCCTTTAACTAATCTTTTTAGAACTGTTAAAAAGGGATCCAAAAATAAAGGGGTATTTATAAATATTAGGCCAAAAAATACTCCCACATCAGGCGCAAAAATAAGTGCACTTACATAGTTAATCCCAATAAAAATACTGCCAATATCACCCATAAAATATTTTGCAGGTGGAAAGTTAAATCTCAAGAAAACCAATAAAGATAAAGATAATACAAAATAAACTGGAGATACTAAAAAACCAGCAGATAAGAAAATTACAGACATAACACTTGCAACTAACCCATCAGAACCATCCATAAAATTTATAAAATTTATAATTCCAGTAAACCCAAAAATAATAAGAACTACAAAGGAGGAGGGGATTAGATTTTGAAAAAATATGATCTCTGTATAAGAAAAATATCCATAAATTAGATATAAAATTACAGTTATAAATTGAAAACTGTATCTTACAAGAGATGGCAGACTTTTAAAATCATCTATAAATGCAATTATTATTAATGGTAAACTTAAAAAAAATATTGGTTGATGATTTAACAAAGCATAAAAATAAGTAGAGGAAGCAAAAGCAATACCCGCAGCCCTAGGCTTGGGAATTTGGTGAAGACTTCGATGATTAGGAATATCAAGTAATTTAAATTTATAAGCTATTTTTTTAAAATTTTTTAAAATTAAAAAGCAAATTAAAAGAGAAATCATCATGCTTAATAATTTAATTAGCATAGTTATTTCTCTACATTAATTTTTTTCCATGAGAATTCATTTACATAATCTATATAACTCAAAACGATTTTTAAAATTTGGTCAGATACTTTTGGATTCTTATATTCTTGAATATCTTGAATACTATCAGAACCTTGTTCAATAATGATTTCTAGGCAATTTAAAACATTTTCATAATTAAGACCACTCATAATCAAAGTTCCTGCATCCATTCCCTCAGGTCTCTCATGATTATTCCTTATTGTAATAGCAGGAAATTTAAGTATTGATGACTCTTCTGTAATAGTTCCACTATCAGAAATTACACATTTAGCATTCATTTGCAGTTGAATATAATCAAAAAAGCCGAAAGGTTTTAGAAAAATAATATTCTTATGTAATTTCTTTTTTGAATATTCATCTAATCTTTTTTTTGTTCTTGGGTGAGTTGAGACAATAACTGGTAAACAATATTTTTTCGCAACTTCATTTAATGAATCAACTAAAAGAATTAAATTTTTTTCATTATCTACATTTTCTTCTCTGTGAAGACTAACTAAAAAATATGATTTTTCATTTAATTTGAGCTCTGAAAGAATATTAGAATTTTTAATTTTATCTTGATAGAAATTTAAGACTTCAAACATATGTGAACCAGTTTTGAAAATAGTTTCAGGTTTAATACCTTCATTAATCAAATATCGCCTTGCATGCTCTGTTAGTACTAAATTTATATCACTGAGGTGATCAACTATTTTTCGATTTACTTCCTCGGGGACTCTTTGATCAAAACACCTATTCCCTGCCTCCATATGAAAAATTGGAATCTTTCTTTTTTTTAGAGAAATCACAGACAAGCAAGAATTTGTATCGCCATAAATCAAGGCCGCATCGGGTTTTACTAACTCTAAAATTTCATCAGTTTTATCAATAACAGCTGCTATTGTTTTTGAAGCTGTTTCACGAGCGGCATCAAGAAAAAAATCAGGTTTTTTAATACCTAATTCATCAAAAAAAACTTGGTTTAATTCATAATCATAGTTTTGACCTGTATGAACCAAAACTAAATCAGTATATTTTTCGAGCTTTGAAATTACTCTACTCATTTTTATTAATTCTGGTCTAGTGCCAACAAGGCACATTATTTTTCTAACCATTAAGCCTCTTTTTTATAAATTCTAAGTCAGTCAGTTTACTGCTTATCTGGGATACATTCAATCTTAAAGCATTATGAGAATTATAATCTGAAGTTTTTTGGATATTCATTTGACCTTCCTCAAAATATTTCGAATAATCAAGAGATCTATTATCCATGGGTAATCTAAAAAATTTCTCACTACCAATTGCAGTCATCATTTCCTCTTTAGAGACAAGAGATTCATATAATTTTTCTCCATGCCTAGTTCCAATTAGTTTAATTTCACTCTCTGAATTAAAAATTCCCTTTAAACTAATTGCTAGATCAAAAACTGTTGCTGCGGGTGATTTCTGAACAAAAATATCGCCTTGTTTACCATTAGCGAATGCATGAAGAACCAACTCGACAGATTCTGTTAATGACATTAGAAACCTTGTCATATTTGGATCTGTAATAGTAATTGGTTTTTTTTCAAATATTTGATTAGTAAAAAGAGGAATAACAGATCCTCTTGAAGCCATAACATTTCCATATCTCGTGGCACATAGGATAGTTTCTTTTACCCCAAGAGATCTTGATTTGGCAATAAGAACTTTCTCTGCTAAAGCCTTGGACATGCCCATAGCATTTATTGGATAAACAGCTTTATCAGTACTCAATAAAACGAGTTTTTTTACTCCAGAATTAACAGCCTGGTCTATCACATTTTCTGTACCTATTACATTAGTTTTAATCGCTTCCATAGGGTAAAACTCACAGGATGGTACCTGTTTAAGAGCAGCCGCATGAAAAACATAATCAACATTTTTAATAGCTGCTTGAATAGAGGAAATATCTCTAACATCACCCAAATAAAACCGCACCTTACTATTTGACAATTTAATTCTGAGATCATCTTGTTTTTTTTCATCTCTACTAAAGATCCTTATTTCTTTTATTCCTGTGTTTAAAAATTTATAGGCAAGAGTTTGTCCAAATGATCCAGTCCCTCCAGTTATTAATATTGTTTTATCGTCAAACATTTTTCAAAAAAGAATTTTTTTCTAGGTACATTTCCAAGATCATTTGTTCCCAGCTTTTAATACTATAGTTTGTAGAGGTTAAAAATTTATTAGGATTAAGACTTCTATTAACTATAATATTTGAACAAGGCTCAATAATTGTATCCAAAGAATATACATTCTTTATAATTCCAAGAAGAGAAAATTTATCAATGGGTTCTGCAGAAATATTTAATAAACCTTTTAAGGAATTATTTGATAGTACTAGATTTTTTATTATCTTCGAAAGTTCTAATGTTGTTGGACCTGAGAATATAGCATTTCTATACCCTAAGCATTTCTTCTGATTTAAAAACCAATTTAATAATCCATAAGAGGTGTTCAATTCATGCCCTATTGTAGAGGTTCTTAAAGTTAAATGATTTTTTTCGTTTAATTCACCCAATGATTTAGTTACTCCATAAAAATCTATTGCATCTTTATTTGATTTTTCATCATAAAATCCTTTCTCTCCAGAGAAAACACAATCACTGCTTATATGAATTAATTTGGCATTTTGTTCACTGCTTATTCTTGCCAATATATGTGGAAATAAAGCATTTATATATATAACTTCTTCTTTATTTTTTATATTTGGATTATGTTTTGTAATACCACAGCAATTAATAATTGTATTTGGTTTTAAATTTTTAATTAAAGACTTAAGTTTCTGGAGATCAAAGTAATTTTCCAATTCGATAAGATTTTTAAAGTCTGAAGTCCTAAAAAGATTGTTGAAATTAGTACTACTACGTACAAGTGCGTAAAGATCAAAATCATTATCTTTTGAAAGCGTATAGAACAAATTTGTTCCGATTAAACCATTTGCACCAATTAAAAGAATTTTCACTTTTTATTGAAGTTTAATGAATTCATTTTCTAATTTTTTGATTAAATTTATATGAAAAAAATTTTTCTCGAAGTACATATATGCATTTTCAGAGAGAGAAGCACGATCTTTGTTACTCATTTTAAATATTTCAAGTACTGCGTCTATTAGTTTTTCTACATTTTCTGCTGGGGCAGCCTTTCCACATTTAGCCTCAATTATTACTTTTGCACCTTCACCGTTCATTGAAACAACTATTGGTTTTTTTGCAGTCATGTATGCTTGTATTTTATTAGGCAAAGTCTTAGAAAAACAATCATGATTTGTAAGAGTAGCTAACAATAAATCTGCTTTAGAAAAAATATAAGGCATTGAAGCAATGGGATATCTTCCCATTAAATGTAAATTAGATAATTTATTTCTTTTTTTCTCTTCCTGCATATACTTGAATTCACTCCCATCTCCAAATATATAAATATTAATTTTCTTTAATTTCAATATTCCCTTAGCAAGTCCAATAATAGTTTTAATAGATTGAGCAGAACCTAAATTACCTGCAAATACAATATTAAATCCCTTTTTAAAAAGTAAATTTTCTACTTTATTTGGTTTATTATCCAAAAATATAGAATCAACCGAGTTAGGGAAATACTTTATTTTAGCTTTTGTATTGTACTTCTGAATAATTGTTTTAAAAGGTCTCGAAGATACAAGAATTAAATTACTTTTTTTATAAATAAAATCAACTACAAGATCTACTATTTTCAAAATGTATTTATTTTTTATATATCCTGTTGCATATAAGCTTTCTGGCCACAAATCTTGAACGTTCAAAACTATAGGAATGCCTCTTAATTTTCCCAAAATTATTCCTGGTATAGCCTGAATAATTGGGGAAGTACCATATATATATATTACGTTATATTTTATTTTGAATAAGTTGATAGTTACATAAAAAGATGCAAAAAACATATAAGATAAATAATTTAAAGCTAACCTTAAAGGCTTCTTTAATCCTCTTGGGATTATAGGAACACGATGTACTTTAATTTTATTTATGTATTGGATGTCAAAAGAACATAATTTATAACCTTCAAATACTTTACCCAAAGGATAATTAGGTTTACCAGTAATAACCTCAATTTCATGCCCCATATCAGATAGTGTTTCTGATACTTCATTAATACGAAAAGTTTCTGGCCAAAAATATTGTGAAAAAATTAAAATCCTCATATAAAAAAAATTATTTCTTTAAATAATTTTGTTAATTCTTAAATTTAACTAAAAAAGTTTTTATAAATTTAAGAATTATATTTTCTAAATTTCATTTTATAGCTATGAATCCTTCAAATGAAATATATTTATAAACAGTCATAACGTCCTTAAATCCTGCTCTTGCTAACATTTCTAAATTAGCTTTAGAAGAAAATGGCTCTAAAACCCCTTTTAAACTTCTAGATTTCGACATTATATGGTCTGGGGTATATTCATTGGTTAACTTATATTCATTATATAGCTGGATCATATAATCTTGAAATCTAGCGTCTGGAGCTCTCACCTTTTCAAATAATAATAATGCTCCGCCCCAATTTAATGAGTTATATATTTTATTTAGAAGTTCCTGCCTAAACTGAGGATTTATAAATTGAATCGTATAATAGGATGTTATAAATGAAGCATTATTTAGATCACAGTCTCTTGCGTCTTCATTAATAAAATTTATTTTTGGATATCTGAGGGATGCTTGTTCAAACATAGAGGATGAAATTTCTATTCCGCTAAAATTAATTTCTTTATTTTTATGCCTTTCATATAAACTATTAATGAAGGAACCTGATGTAGAACCAATATCAAAAACGTTAGTATTAGCTTTACAAAAAAAATCACTTAATTCCAAGCCCAAATTGTGAGTCAATTCATAGCATGGAACGGATTTACTTATATGAGTTTCAAAATCATCTAAAGAAATATCTTCGAAATCCCAATTAGATGTATTTTTTTTAATGCCTTCACCAACTTCCATCAAATAACTTAACTTGTTAATACCTTAGATATTAACATTAGTAATTCAGAAACAAAAATTTTTATTATTTTTTTTATCAACTACGGTGATCTTTGAAAAACTCAAATTTGCTTTATTGTAAGTTTTTTATATTACTTTTGTAACATCTATATGAATAGGGAATATAGAAAGCGAACGGTATTCCCATAACTATTGGATAATGTATTAAACCAGCTAAATAAAAAAGCATTAATGTGAAACTATAAGCTTTTTTAATTGAAGAGAAGAATAAAATTGAATAAATTAAACCAAATTCATAAATAATTCTAAAAAAACCAATAGTTGTAAAATAATAAAATATTCCTGCTTCTTCAATAAAAGAATATGTTGAATTTTTAAGTGAACAACCTGTAATTAAACATATAGATGACTTATGACTCAATATTGGAGCAAGTAAAAAATTGTAATCAACAATTTTTGAAAAAACAAATGAGATACTATTTTGAGAATTTGGATCAAAATATCCCAAATTCAATAGTGCATTAATTAAGAATATAGAAAATATAAGAAAAATAATAATGGAGATATTAATTTTCTTATAGAATATATTTTTAAATGCTCTCAAAAAATAAGAATTTTCATTTGGCAATCCCCAAAAATATACTAAAATGTTTTGAATTAAGATTTGATAACTAGCACTAAAAAATGATGCAAATAGTGAGAAAATCATCTTTTTTTTATCCAAAAAAATAATTTTTAATAATAATAAATACGAAAATAAAGTCCAACTACTATGAGAATCTAATAAGAAGCCATAAAGTCTTGGGACTGCAATTCCCAAAAAAGAAATTGGTCTCCATAAATAAAAAGTAGACAATAATCCAGAACTCCAACCTGTAATTAGAAGTAAAAAAATTTCTAATATGAAAAACAAAGAAACTACTTTAAATAAATTATCGACGAAATTTCTACTGGTCGGTGCCAAATTAGCAAGCATGAACACCATTGTAAAAACGATTGGTTTAAAAGATGATTCTTGAAAAATAATTAGACCAAATATTGTTGAAATAATGGACAATATAAAAAAAACAGAAAAAGTCGAAATATTTCTACTTAATGATAATTTGGATTTTTTATTTTTTAAAAATGCTAAAATTATAAAAATAAAGACTAGGCTTCTGTTATATATTTGAATTTCTGTGCCGAAGTCATTTCCTAAGTACATTTATAAGTTTATTTTTGATAATTTATTTTTTGGAATTTAATTATAAGATTTTTTTATGAATTCTCACTTGAATTTATTAAGAATAAATTCGAAACGATTTTTAAATATATCAATAAATTCTTGATTATTCATTGAAAGTCTTTTATTTAGTAATATTATTTAAGCATTTTAATAATAGTAAAAAATGAATATCCCAGAATTTAATATTTATTAAAAATCTCATTATGTAAAAATTATATTCTTAGAAAATAAAAGAAATTAAATGTCTAATACAAAAAAACATAAAATAAAAAATCGTATATTAAAAGTTTTTATAGAGACTTGGAAAATTTTACCTCTGATACTAAAAAAAGAATTTATATATTTGCTCATTGGAAGTATATTTTGTGCAATTCTTGAAATTTTTTCTATATCTTCTATAGTTCCAATACTTAATGCGCTACAAAATCCTGAAAAAATAATAGTTTATGGAAATAATATTAATAATTTCTTAAATACAAGTCTTTCAGATGATTTTTTTATAATTTCATTTTTTTTAGTTTTTATTGTATTAGCTTTATTATCAACTTTATCTAAAATATTTTTAATCAAAAAAACGGGTAAATTCTCAGCTAAAAGCGGTGTTTTCCTATCAAATGAACTTCTTAAGTACTACCTATTTAAAGATTATGAGGAGTTTAAGCAGACAAAGGCTTCAGAAATCATAACGACGATAACCTTATATAGCAATGAATTAGTCGGTGCAATTAATAGAGCCAGTAATGTTATAACTTCATCAATAATATTTTTATTAATTTTCCTAAGTTTAATAATATTTACAGGTTACTATGTTTTAGGTTTATTTGTAGTTTTATTCCTAATATATTCTTTATCAAGAAGTTTAATAAAAAAAAGGCTTACATTTAATAGCATATTATTCTCAAGATATTCTGAAAAAAATACTAATATACTTAATAACATAATAAGAAATTATAAAGAAATAGTTTTAGAAAATAATCAATTCTTTTATTTAAAAAAATTCAATATCTCATCAAAGAAGGAAAAATTTGCAAATGTGCAGAATCAATTCTTAACACTCATTATCAAATATATAATTGAGGGATTAGCGCTTATTTTAAGTGCCATAATGGTTTTATTTATTTTAGCCAATCAATCTTTTAGTACTTCATTTTCACTAATTGGTGTTATTTTCCTATCTTTACAAAAAATCTTACCTCTTACAAATCAAATATTTTCATCATGGTCTGGTATTAACTCTAAAATTGATTCGATTGAAAAAGTTCTTAATAATATAAAAAATAAAATACTTAAGCAAAAAAAATTACCTCAAAGATATTCTTTAAAAAATAATTACAAAAAAGAAAAATTCAAATACTTAGAACTTAGAAATATAGATTTTTTTGATAGCAAGAATAAATATATACTAAATAATTTTAATTTAAAAATCAGAAGAGGCGATATCATTGGTATTAAGGGATTATCAGGATCCGGGAAAACTACTTTAGTAGAAATCATAATGGGTCTATTGAAGCCCTCCTCAGGGAAAGTTTTTCTTAATAAAAAAGAGATAATTACTTCCATAGAAAGAAAAAACCTTTCAAGTTATTTCTCATGCGTATATCAAAATATGTTTATTGGGGAAAAAACTATTCAGAAAGGTATAATAGCTGAGAATTATCAGTGGAATATTGAAAGGGATTTATATAGAAAAGTAATCAGAATTGCAGAAATAAGTCAATTTATTAGAGATAAATACGAAGGAGAAAAAACAGAATTAGGTGAATTTGGTTCAAAAATTAGTGGTGGTCAAATGCAAAGAATTGCCATTGCTAGATCTATTTATCGGAATAAAGAAATCCTCGTATTTGATGAGGCAACAAATGCCCTAGATAAAAGATTAGAGGAAAAAATACTCGAAAATATTATCTCTTTAGGAGAGGAAAAAACCTTTATTTTCATAACCCATAATGATACTGTCCTCAAATTTTGTAACAGAGTTATTAATCTATCCAATAATTAAAGGTTAAATTACATTATTCTTAAAAGTATTGATTATTTATAATTGAATAAATTGGATTATCTTGTTACAGGTGCAGCTGGTTTTATAGGTAGTAAAGTTTGCCAAAAACTAGCTATTAGCCAGAAAAATTTTTTTGGTGTAGATGATCTAAGCAAGGGGGTAATACAGAATGTAATTGATAAATCAAGATTTCTTAAGATAGATTGTTCCTCTGAAGAATTTGAAGTTTGGCTTGATCACAAAAAACCAAAACATATAATTCATTTATGTGGTCAGAGTAGTGGAGAAAGAAGTCATGAAGACCCTACCAATGACTTTTTAAGAAATGTACTCTCTACTAGAAGAATTTTATCAAGTTCCAAATTTAATGAAGATTTAAAATCTATTACATTCGCAAGTAGCATGTCGGTTTATGGAAATAAATTAAACGCTCATGAAAATGATAAATTAAATCCTATTTCCTGGTATGGAAAGCACAAATTATTGTCTGAAAATCTAATAGAGCATTTCTCAGAAATCAAAAAAAATGTAATTTGTAATAGCTTACGTTTATTTAACGTTTATGGCGAAGGTCAAGATCTCCAAGATCTTAAACAAGGAATGATTTCAATTTTCATAACTATGGCATTAATACAAAACAAAATTGAAGTTAAAGGGCCTTCAAATCGTGTAAGAGACTTTATTCATGTAAATGATGTAGTAGATGGGCTTATAAAAGCATCAGAAAGAAAAAAAGGATCAAATTACGAGGTATTTAATATTGCAAGTGGGTCTAGCTGCGAAGTAAAAAAAATTGTTGAATTAATATGCGAAGAAACAAATGCCTCAAGCGAATATAAAAAAATTAGAACACCTTTAGATCAAGACTTTTGTAGTGCAGACATAAAAAAATCCTTTGAAATGCTAGATTTCAAACCTAACCGTATATTAGGATCAGAATTAAAGAAGATGATAGTTTGGGCAAAACAAACTTTATAAAATGCTTTTAGATTGTACGCTTAGAGATGGAGGATATTACACCAACTGGGAATATTCTCTAGATTTAATAAAAGATTTAGTTATATTTCATAATCAATTTTCAAATATTGCTTTTGAATTTGGTTATTTTAATTTAATTGATAATCAAGAATTTAAAGGCCTTTGTGCAGAATCACCAAGCAAATATCTTTCTTACCTTTTTAAAAAATTTACAGGTGAAGAAACTTGGAAAAAGGATAAAAAAGTTTTTGCAATGATTAATAGTAATGAATTAATTAAGCTTGAAGAACAGGGAAAGTCTTCCTTATTAAAAGAAATAGAAGACAGTTTATTTTTTAACGGTATAAGAATAGCTACTGATAATGCACATCTAGAAGAAGTTCTGGACTTTTTAGAGGTTTCAAAAGAAAAAAAAATTTTTTCGATTATTAATATCATGAAGATTGATAAACTTTCTCAAATAGAAAAAAATAATATTTTAAAAAGTCTTGAAGATAGAAAAACTGATCTTAGACCAGACGTAGTATATTTTGCTGATTCTTTTGGTTCATTATTCGTTGAGGAAACCCAAAAAATCATTAAATTCTTTAATAAACCATTGGCAAAATTGGGGATAGAAGTTGGTTTTCATGCTCATAATAATAAAGGCTTAGCTTTAGCTAATACTTTTGGAGCTATCAAAGAGGGTGCAACCTGGTTTGATGGATCTTGGTTAGGCATGGGAAGAGGAGCGGGGAATGCTGAATTAGAACATTTAATTCTTAATAATCTTTTAGAAGGAAAATCAGTAAGATATAAATCTGAAATTTCATCAAAATCTCAAAATCTAATTGAAAAATATTTCTTGCCATTAAAAGATCAATACAAATGGGGTAAAAATATCTTTTATGATCTTTCAGCAACAGTTAGTTTACATCCCACAAAATGTTTAGATTTAATTAATTCCCATAAATTAAGCACATATAGTAAAGCTTTTTCGATAATTTCTTCAGAAACAATCTATGAACCAAATAAAAAATCTTCCTTATTTAGTAAAGATATTTTTTCAGAGAATTTAAATAAGATCCCTATTTTAATTTACTCTGGACAATCATCTGTAAATAATATAACCAGTTTAAACTTTTTAGAAGAAACATCAAAATTCTTTCTATTAAGAATTAATTACTCTTCCATATTAGATACTCTAAACTCTAATCTAATAATAACTTCATCGTCAAAAAGATTAATTCAATTTTTAGCACAAAGGGAAAAGATTGAAAAAAATTTAAAATGCATAATTCCAATTTCTTGTAGTAAATTTATACCCTCTGAAGTAAATAATTATGAAAAAATATTTTTATACAAAAGTGATACTAGCTATAAATATAGTATTCATTTTGCCTTAGAACTTTTAACTAATATTGGATACAAAGAAGTAAAAGTAATTGGCTTAGATGGGAAAAATAGTCTTACATTAAAAGATAAAAAAGAATTCAATGATACTGAAAAAATAATAACTCATTTTTCAGATAAATTAAAAATAGAATCTCTTACAAATACTCCTTATTCAATAAAATTGACGCCAATTTACTCATTAATGAAATAATGCCAAAATTAATAATCCCAGCAAGATTATCATCAAAAAGATTACCAAAAAAACCCTTAATCTTTATAGACGGTAAACCAATGATTATAAGAACAGCAGAAAATGCAATAAGTGTTCTTGGATCAGATAATGTAATAGTCGCGACCGATAGTGAGGATATTATGAATTGTTGCAAGGATTATGGTGTCAAATCAATTATTACTTCACAAAATTGCCTTACAGGAACTGATAGAGTTTTAGAGGCATCTAAAAAGCTAAACCTTAATGAAGTTTATAATCTACAGGGAGATGAGCCCTTGTTCCCAAAAGAAATTATAAGGGAATTTATAAATCAAACATTGGAATCAAATTATCCAGTTGATATGGGAATAACTAAAATAGAAAATCTTGAAGAATTAACTTCACCTAAAATTCCTAAGATAGTTTTTAACAATAAAAAAGAATTACTATACACCTCTAGAGCAGCCATCCCTGGTTCAAAAAATATGGATGGTAATATAGGTTATAAACAAGTTTGCATATACAAATACAATATAGAAAAATTAGTTGATTTATATAAACAAAAAACGAAAACATTTTTTGAATCAATCGAAGATTTAGAATTACTAAGAATGCTCGAAATTTCTATAACTGTAAAATGTAGATTTTTAAACTATAAAGAGCATTTTAGCGTTGACACAAAAGAGGATCTAGAAAAAGTAATAGGTTTTTTAAAAAAATGAAAATTCATATTTTTGACTTTGATGGAGTTATATGTGATTCGAATAAGCTTAAAACTTTCTGCTTAAAAAAAGTTGTAGAAAAAAATATTGGTAAAATTGCTGCTAAAGATTTTGAAGATCATCACAAAATAAATGGTGGAATTTCTCGCTATGAAAAATTTAATAGATTAATAAAAAAATATAGATGCAACGAAATAATATTTGAGAAAATGTTAAGGGATACTGAAAACCTAATAAAAGTAAAGTTTGCCAATTTAGAAATGATTGATCAAACCGAAGAGGTATTAAAAAAATTCTTTCTAGATAATGATAAATTATATATAGCTTCAGGCGGTAAAGAAATTGAAATAAAAGATTTATGTAAAAAATGGGGGATCACAAAATACTTTGTTGGAATATTCGGTAGCCCAAAAAATAAGATTGAGATATCCCAAAATATTAAAAAAAAGCATCCACAGAGAAAAATCCATTTTTATGGAGATTCGAAATATGATTATGAATGTAGTTTAAAAATTAATTCTGAGTTTACATTTGTATCAGAATACTCTGACTCAAGAGATTGGTTTAATCCTAAAATGGGGAATGAAATCTCAAAATTAAAGGATTTATTAAAAATATAATATATATGAAATATAATCTTTTAAGAAGACTTTATAGCCGATATGAAAAAATAAATCAAAACTCAATTAATCAAAGTGGGGAACTTATTAAAAAGAATAAAGTTCCATTCTTATTTCTTTCAGCAATTTTTGATAGAGATATTTTTACATTTGATTCAAAAGATGTTGAAATTAGTTATTTTTTAATAAAACTAGAGTATAAAAGATTTATAAAATACAAAAGTAAATCTTCATTTTTTTTCTTTTTAAAAATCTTCATTATCTCAATTAAAAAAATAATTACTTGGTTAAAAAGATTTTTTTTTAATTTACTTGATTCTATATTGTTGATAATTTATTTATTATTCTTCTCTTTAAAAAAAAATAATAATAGAAACTTATGTAATATCAAAAAAAATGATTTATCAATTTATAGTATTTGTTATTTAAAAAATAAACAAGAGTTTTCAGATATATATTACTACAAAGGAATTAGAAAAAATGTTAATAATAAATGCATAGTATCTAGTTTTTATCCTTTCAGAAGTATCTTTATTGGTCTTTTAAGAATGAAAGCAAATAGTCATTATATTAAACAAAAAGATTTTATTGATAAAAAGCTATTTATAAATCTTATTCGTAACTTATTTTCCTTATTCATATTTGATTTGCAGAAATTTTATGTATCTAGATTATCAATTAAGCTTAAAATTATCGATCATTGGTCTAGGTTAAATTATATTTTATTTTCTTTATTAAATTATCAAATAATAACGAAGATATCAAAATACTATAAAAAAATAGATCTCATTAATTGGGGAGAAAATCAAATTCAAAATAAGTCCTTCATCATAAGTTATCTATCTAATAAGTATAAAAATAAAGAGGATATATCATTATCTTCTTTTTTTGGTTTTCCTTTTTCAAAGATATATTATCCGCATTATGCTCCAACAGATTTTGAAATAAATTATGGATTTTGGGGAGATTCAATAATTCTTCAGGATATTAATTCAATTACTGATATGAGATTGCATCTTAATGAAATCAATTCAAATATTAAATTAAAAAAAGCGGACCCACTATTTATTCGTTATGAAAATGATAATTTAATTCCAAGAGATCAATCTAATTGCATAAAAGAGAGAAAAATAACAGTTTTTACCCATGCAACAATGTCGGAATTTATTATTTGCATTGAAAAATTATTATTAAATTTAGAAAAAATTAAGATTTCTATAAATAAGACTGAACCTTTAATAATTTTCATTAGGAAACATCCTGCAATATCTAATTCAAATATTCAAAATTATTTTCATCGCAAAAAGAAATCAAAACTATTTAAAAACATAAAGTACAAGATAATTGATGGTACACAAGAACCAATTCATGAAAGTATTATTAAATCTAATTACTGTTTATTTGGGGAATCAGGATACATAAATATGGCTTTAAAACTTAATTCAAATGTAATTTCGGTTAATACTTCATATAAATACAAATCACCAATCCAAGAAAATTCAAAAAATCGCTCAAAATATTTAATTTTTATATGAGAAATCTTAAATCTTAATCCTCCCAGGATAGTCCTTCAACTACACATTCAATTATATTTTCTTGATCTTTTTCAGAAATTTTTGGATGTAATGGCAATGTAAGCATTTTTTTATAAAGATTCTCCGCGTTGGGAAGTACTCCTCCAGATTTTTTAAAAAATGAAAGCAAATGATTTGGGAGATAATGTACGCCAACTCCTATGTTTTTGCTTTCAAGAAAACTTTTAACTTTATCTCTTTTTTGGGAATCTATAATTAAAACAAATATATGCGGAACTATGTTTTCATAATCATAATCAAAATCAAAGTAATTAACACCATCAATATTTTTAAATGCTTTTTGGTAAGACTTAGCAAGCTTAACTCGGGTCTTAGCAAACTCATCAAATCTACTAAGTTGAACTCTGCCGATAGCTGCCATTATTTCACTCATATGAAATCTCCAACCTTGATCAGAAACATCGAATTCCCAACTTCTTTTCATTGAAAATCTTTTTTCAGTATCACTTTCAACTCCAAGTAATCTAGCGTCCTGAATTTTTTTTATAATTGAAGCATCTTTAGTAACTACCGCACCTCCTTCACCAGAAGTAATGTTCTTAATACCATCAAAACTAAAGCAAACTACATCTCCAAAACTTCCACATCTTTTGCCATTTAATTTACATCCAAAAGCATGGCAAGCATCCTCAATTACCCTAAGATTAAATTCATTAGCAAGATTATAAATTAATTCATAATCTCCAAAATTAGAGGCATAATGTACAGGCAATATTGCTTTGGTATTTTGAGTTATTTTTTTTCTTGCATCATTAACATCAATTCCCCCATGCATAGGATTAATATCGACAGCTACTGGCGTAGCTCCTAATGCACTTATAGCCTGAAATGTTGCTACATAAGTAAGAGTAGGAACTAAGACTTGATCTCCGAAACCAATTTCACAAGCTTGCAAAGCTAAAATTAGAGCAGAAGTTCCAGTATTTACGCATGTCACATAACAATCGCCACCTATAAATTTTTTGAGTTCATCTTCAAAACGCCCAACTTCAGGGCCCATGCCTAAATATCCGATTTCCATAATTCTTTTCACAGCTTCTATTTCAAGATCACCAATTACTGATCTTGATAGTCTTATATGCTGTTTCATTTAAAATATCTTAAATTAATTTTTTTAGAAATAGATTTTCTTCCTGCATTCCAATTATATTTTAAAAATTCTTTTATTGTTTAGAATTTTAACTAGGAAATATTAATACAACATATACATTTATAAAAAATATTAAAAGAAAGGATCAAGTCTTAAACTCAGTAATAGATTGAAAATATTGGGAAGTAATCGGTGAGCGAGTCCAATTTAGGAAAAAACTTTTAATTGTTGTAAATTTATATTCCAAGGGATTATTATTCTTATCCTCAGCCATAGGGAAGAAATGATAAAGCGGAAATATATCAAAGAATTTATCTTCACGAAATCCTAAACCATAATCAAAATAATTTTGTGAACTCTCCATCCATGTATGCGGGTTACTACCTCTAGAAAAAAATGGAGCAGACACTATTCTATTTACAAGATGAAGATATTTCGAATTTTTATAGACTTCAGAATTAACATATTCATCAAAATGTACTCTACTCATTTCAGCTAGAGAAACAAAATTACAAAGCAAATCGAAATTATCAAACTTTATACTCTTAAATAAATGTGCAGGTATTAATGTAAAAGTATTTGGTATATTTCTACACTTATCACCTTTATGAGTTAATACATTAATTCTCATCGAGGGATGAGCCGAAGACAAATAATAAGCAGCTAGTGGAATATTTTCTGCCAAATCAACTAAGACATATGATCTATGAGGATTATCTTTCGCAAGTAAAGATATATATCCCCCATAACAACCCCCAATATCTAATACACTCTTTATATCTGAAATTTTTTTTCTACCAAGGGTGCTATATAAAGTTTCTCTTATAATTAAATATCTAAGATGTCTAAGATTCCATTTAAAATTTTTAGTATTAATATAAGGTGGATTGCCAATAAAATTTAGTGAATCATTTTTGAGAGCATTTTTTATGCATAACTTATATCGATTAAAACTCCATTTCAACCAATCTTTTTCCGCATAATAAAAAGGATGAAGATATTTAAGAATATGCAGAATATAATATTTAATAATTTTTTTAAATTCACTTATTTTTGGTCTTGGATAACCGTTAAATAAGTGTTGTTCTACTATTATAGATTTAGATAAAGGATGCCTAAAATTAGTTAAAAAAGAATTATTAAATTTGTTATTGAGAAGTATATTTCTTTGGTCATTAATTCTTTGTTTATATGATTTATCTAATTTTTCTTTATATGCTTTATCTGTAAAAGAAAAAAAACTTTTGTTTAAGTATGAAACAACATCATTAGGTTTTTTAATTTCAAACATAAAATATATTCATCTTAAATGATTATACAGATGTACATTAAAGTGCAAAAGAATTAATTCAAAAATTGAACATGGTCAAAAAGTATTTATTACTTGTCAAAGATAAATTATATATGATCAGTTATTACGCCAACTACTAGCCCATTTAGCTTTTTTATTTCTCCACAAATCCTCTAAAATTGCTCTATCTCTTTTTGTATCCATACATTGCCAAAAATCATAATGTTTAAAAGCTGATAGTTGACCTATCTTGCTTAATTCTTCTAATGGTCCTTTTTCAAAAACAGTTTCATCATTTTCAATTAAATCAAGGACTTCTGGATTACAAACAAAATAACCTCCATTAACCCAGCCTTCAGAAATTTGTGGTTTTTCTTTGAAATCACTTACTAAATTTTCTTTTATGATTAATTCACCAAATCTTGCTATTGGTCTAACTGCAGTTACTGTAACTAATTTATTATTTTCCTCATGAAATTTTATAAGTTCTTTTATATTCACATTTGCCACTCCATCTCCATAAGTAAGCATAAATGTTTCATTATTAATATATTTTTTTAATCTTTTTATCCTGCCTCCAGTCATGGTATTTAATCCAGTATCTACCAAATTTATCTTCCAATTTAGTTTTTCTTCATTAATAAATTCAGTAACACCGCTACTTAAATCAATAGTACAATCGCTAGTATTAAGCAGATAATTTGCAAAAAATTTTTTTATTTCTAACGATTTATAACCTAGCGCAATTATAAATTCATTACAACCAAAAGAACTATAGGTCTTCATAATATGCCAGATTATTGGCATATTTCCAATTTTAATCATTGGTTTAGGTTGCTTTTCCGTTAGGTCTCCTAACCTAGTGCCCAAGCCACCCGCGAGAATTATTACTTTCATATTACCAATTATAATTGACTGAGCTTACCGCAACCCTCTCAACCTCTGATGGATCATGCTCAATATCTGCTAAATTAGCAACTAGACTATTTGAAACTGAAATTCCTTGAAAACCAAACCAAGAATTGGGTTCAATAATTAATCTTTTATAGTTATTTACTTCAGATGTATTGCCAATTATTACCTCATGAAATTCATATGGTTTATTCTCCGAAAAGATAACAAACTTAACAAGTCCATGAGGAACAATTAAATTCATAGTCATTGACTTATGTTTTTTCCAAGCTTTTATTCTCTTAGGTTCAATCCAAGAGAAATATAATTCGCCAAAATTTGTAAAAGATTTATCACTAGATTTTAAACCGTGCATAACATTACCACCTTCAACATTAATAACTTTTAAATCTTCAATGTAAAAACTCATGTATTATTTTATTGCGATTAACTTAAATTATCCCATAATATTTTCTTAAAAGTTTTTTTAATTTAAAAGGATATTAACTCATCTTTTAAATAATCTCTTTTTGCTTTATGACCGATTAAATTTTCCCATTTCATTGGACTAATTCCTCCTTCGGGTCTTTTTGAAACTATATTATTCTCATCAAAAGGTGTTCCTTTACTTATGTTGACAGCTGCATAAATACTTTTTCTTGCTACTAATTTATTTAATAATTCGCTCTTAGTAGGACTCTTTATACCATTACCCAAAGCTAGCTCAATATTTCTGATTGAAGTGACCATTTTTTTAAACTGATCAGGCTCAATACTTGCAAAATGATCTGGACCATTCATATTTCGATTTAGAGTTATGTGCTTTTCAATAATTTCAGCCCCTAAAGCAGCAGCAGAGATTGATACTTCTATTCCAAGAGTATGATCAGAATAACCAACTGAGATACCAAAAGTATTTTTTATTGTTTGCATTGCCTTTAAATTTACCTCATTAAAAGGTGCAGGATATTCGGTTGTACAATGCAAAATAGTTAACAAATTTTTGTCTAGACCAAAATCACACAAACAAATAATAGCCTCCTCTATTTCTTTCATATTAGCCATACCAGTTGACATAATTGTTGGCATATTCATTTTTGCGATTTCTCTTAAAAAAGGAAAATTTGTTATTTCTCCTGAAGGAATTTTATATCTATTTAAACCATTATTTTTAAGAAATTTAAGGCTTTCCAAATCAAATGCGGTGGAAAGAAACTCGATATTTTTAGCTTTGCAGTATTCCTTTAAAATGATTGTTTCATGATCAGTTAATTCTAATTTTTTTAACATGTTAAATTGTGATTTCTCTCTATTTTCATCTTTTAATTGATAAGGAGCTTTTTCTGCATTTTTAATTACTAATTTTTCAGATTTAAAACTTTGGAACTTTATGACATCAGCCCCAGCATCGCAGGCGGAATCAACTAATTTTTTTGCAATTTCAATTTCACCGTTATGATTAACACCTGCTTCTGCAATGATTAGTATTTTTTTCATTATTATTCCTCCCTCAATGGCCAGCCCATAATTCTTTTACCACAACTAATAATAGTATTAGATGGGATTTTCAAATTTTCTCTTATAACTGAATTACTTCCAATAAAGCTATTATCCCCAATCGAAACCCCTCCATTAATAATTGCTCCAGTACTGATATGACAATTTTCTCCAATAACTGAGTCATGTTCAACTATAGAACGAGTATTTAAAATACAATTTTTGCCTATTTTAGTATTCACATTTACTACTACATTATGACCAATAAAAGTACCTTTACCTATTTCCGAATATCTACTGATAATTGAATACTTCGAAATAACACTTGGGAAAATGAAATCTAGAAGTTCTAGTTTTTTTAATATTTCCTCTCTCCTATTATCTAATCCTATTTTTCCAACAGCTAAAAAAATATTTTCGAAATTCTCTCTTAATTTAGGTAAAGATAAATTATCCCCTATTATTGGATAATTCATGACTGATTGTCCTACTTCCTCTTTCAATCCAATAAGCCCTTTTATTTTCCACTCTGCATTTTCATTTATTATGTCAATAACTGATCTAGCATGTCCTCCACAACCAATGATTAACAAATCTTTCATGATTTTAATTAAATAATTTAAATAGTTCCTTTGTCTATTAATTTAGGACTACTTGGTAAATTAATAATTCTATTTATTTCCTCTTTACTTTTTGTCAATTTAGCCGATGGCATCTGGCTATAAAAAGAAAGAGAATTTAGTAGTTGCCATGCTGGTCTAAGTAATAATCCACTAGAATTTGCAGCCTCAAGCAAGTGTTCCCTTTGTTTAGAAACTTCAGATTGAGAATTTGAGTTTAATCGAATTGTAATAAGCCAATCATTTGTAAATGTTTTGTCATCTTCATCAAGAAGTTCCATAAATCCTAAATTTCTAAAAGCTTTTTTGTATTTTTGCTTCAAATTCTTTTTTCTCTCCAAAATACTTTTAATATTTTCTAATTGTGCAAAAACTAAAGCCGCGTTTATATTTGGCATCCTATCATTCCAGGCCACTTGATCATGAGATAATTCCCATTTATGAGGGACCTTAGCTGTAGTTGATAAATGTTTTGCTAATGTGGCATGTTTTAAATTATTAGTAATTAATGCCCCGCCGCCTCCTGAAGTTATTATTTTATTACCATTAAAACTAATGACACCAATTTCTGAGCTAAGTCCACAATGTATTGAACTACCTTCCTTTAGAAAACCACTCCCAAGAGCTTCAGCAGCATCTTCTACAACTGGAATTTTCCATTGATCAGCTATTTTTTTAATTTCATATAATTTACATGGCAAGCCAAATACATGAACTGGCATAATTGCTGAAATTTTTCTTTGCGTCTCTTTATTGATAACTTGTCCATTTTTAACAACTGCAATTTCATCTAATCTTTTTGCCAACGAAGAAGGACACATACCTAAAGTCTGGGAGTCAATATCAATAAAATGAGGAAAAGCGTTTAAATGACTTATTGAATTAGCAGTCGCAACAAAACTCAAGGGTGGTATTAAAACTTCATCTCCTTTTCTTACTCCAACTATATACAGCGCCAATCTTAGTCCCACAGTTCCATTAGTTACTGCAATTGCATAATTAGCTCCAGTGAATTTACATAGTTGGTGTTCAAATTTATCAACCCATTTCCCAGCACTACTTACCCATCCAGAATCAATACAATCTTCAAGGTAAGTCACTATATTAGGATTTTCTAAAAAAGGCTCATGAAGAGGAACGGGATTCTCCCTATTAAAAGACCCAACAACTTCTCCTATAGCTTTGATTATTTTTTCGGTATTAGTATTAATCAAATTACGTACATATTACTTTTGTAAAATGATAAATTTATCGGATTAGTGAACCAATCTACTGTTTTTCTAAGACCTTTACTAAATCCGTCTAAGCCTGCATATTTTGGTTCCCATTTAGTTAGTTTTCTCAATTTAGAATTATCCCCAAAAAGTCTTTGTACCTCGGAATTGTCAGGCCTTTTTCTCTGTGACTCTTGAATGATATTTATTTTTACATTCATTATATCTGATATCAAATTAGCAGTATCCTCTATAGATATTTCATAATTACTAGCTGAATTTATAACTTCTCCAATAGTATTATGTGATTTTGAAATTTCAAAAAATGCTGAACAAGTATCCTCCACATAATTAAAATCTCTTGTAGGAGCTAAAGCTCCCAATTTTATTGTTGTCTTTCCTTCAGCTATCTGACTAATAATGGTAGGAATAACGGCCCTAGCACTTTGCCTTGGTCCATATGTATTAAAAGGCCTTATTATAGATAATGGTACTTTGAAACTTTTCCAATAACTCAATGCAAGTTGATCGGCACCAATCTTACTTGCGGCATAAGGAGATTGTGCGTTAAGTGGATGAATTTCATTAATTGGGACATATTGAGCCGTACCATAGGTTTCTGAAGTTGAAGTATGTATAATTTTTTCACACCCTAATTCTCTCGCAGATTCAAGGATGTTAAGGGTTCCGATTATATTTGTTTGAACATAACTCAATGGTGCTTTATAACTATATGGAATGGCTATTAATGCTGCTAGATGGTAAATATAATCGCAACCTTTCATTGCTTTTTTTATACATCCAGGATCTCGTATATCGCCTAAAATTATTTCAACATTATCTTTAATTTCTTGGGGAACATAATCTAACCAACCCCAATTCCCAATCGAATTATACAAACAAAATGCTTTAACATTAAAACCCTTATTACATAAATATTCAGTTAAATGAGAACCAATAAATCCGTCAGCGCCAGTAATTAATATATTTTTCCTAGAATTCATAATGACCATCCATCATCAATAATTAAATTTTGTCCATTAATAGCTCTCGAACTATCATTTAAAATAAACTCTACCGCACTTGCAACATCTTTTGGATCAAGCATGCCTATATTTGAGCAACTAGCTCTATATTTCTCTAAAAAAGAAAGTGGCTGAGAATCTAATATACCTCCTGGACTTATACAATTTACTCTTATATTTGAATTTTTATACCTTTTAGCTAACCAAGTTGTAATCGCTATTACTCCAGCTTTTATAGCAGAATATTCTATAGGAGAGTACATATCAGTTCCTTCATAATGTTCAAACTTAGGAGGACAAATGCCCTGTATAGAAGAAATGTGTATTAGATTTCCTCCACGGTTTTTGAGAAAAAATTCAATTATTTTTTGAGAAAAAATAATTGCGCTCCCTAGTTGCATTGATAGAGACTGATTAAGATCAATCTCAGACAAGTCTTCAAATTTCTTGCCCCAATTAATTGGTTTTGGATAAGCACAATGAACTGCACCATGGAATCCTCCAAAAAAGTTTTTAGATACTTCTAATAATTTGTCAATTTCAGAAGATGAAGTTATATCGCAAATACAATATTCAACTTTACCTTTATGGAGAAAAGATAAGTCTTTATGAGCTTTTTTTAGACTTTGTTCATTTATGTCTGCCAACAAACAGTTATAGTTATTTTGAATTAATGTTTTAGCTACTGAAAATCCTAATAGTCCAGCACCACCAGTAATAATTATATTTTTGTGTAAATTTTCCATTTATTCTTCAAAGAGTAGTTTTGCTATTTTTAAATCAACTGGAGAATCAATATCAATCGACCTCTCTTCAGGAATCTCTACTCCAACTACATTACCATTCCAAATACTATCAGTACTTAATATATATTCTTTTTTTGCTGCATATGCTACGGTCGCAACATCATAGCAATTTGGGGCATCTTGTCTCCTAAATATTGAAAAATTCCGATTAATTAATGATATTTGATTATCTTTATCACTTTTAACCATATTAAACCAAGGATTTCTTTTAGACCTTGTCATGGTGAGAACTATATCTACTTCGTTTTTTAAAGAACTTATACAAGTTAAAACATCATTGGTATTTCTTAGAGGAGAGGTTGGCGGAAGACTCACAAAAACATTAAAATCACCATCTTTATTTATAGATTCTTTTATAGCATGTTTCCATGCCATTAACTCGGGGGCATTATCCGTTGCCAAAGGTTCTGGCCTCATAATTATTTCAGCTCCATATTTTCTCGAAATATCAGCTATTTCACAGCAATCTGTTGAGACATAAATTTTTTCAATATTCTTCAATTTATATGCTGTTAAAATGCTATGACCAACTAGCGGTATATTTGCAATTTTCTGAATGTTCTTTTTGTGAATACCTTTAGAGCCACCCCTAGCAAAAATAAATACTCTAATATTTTTTTGCATTTTAAATTTAAAAAGATAATTCTCTGGCTTTTTTTATAATATCAATAATAATAACGCCATCTTTAACCCCACAGAGTGGTGTGATATTTTCGTTAATACATTCAAAGAAATGAGTTATTTGATTAATAAATCTATGATTTGTATCTTTTTCTAATAAGATTCTTTCTTTATCCTTACCATATATATTTTTTTCAATATATCTATTTTCAATATCCCATTTTATTGATCCATTTTGAGCTTCTAAGTAAGTTACTCTCTCACTTTTTTTCGAGCAAAAGTCAAGTTCAATGAAAATCTGCTTACACTTTGTGCTCCGACCTCTTAATAGAACTATATCCTCAACATCAATATCCAACTTTCCAGAATTTTTCAATATAGAACTTGATAAATATATTTGTCCTAATAGAGATTGAGCAAGGTCAATTTCGTGACTTAATTCAAGCAAAGCTCCACCCCCTAGTATTTTTTGAGATGATACACTTTTTCTATAATCTTTATTGCCACGCCAATCTGGTAGCCAAGAAGAACAATAGAATTTTGCTTTCAAAACTTCTCCAAGATCTCCATTATCTAAAGAATCCTTCAAAAAAGAATAGGCTTTATCATACCTAAGAACATAACCAAGTAAAACGGGGCAACTTTTACTTAAAGTTTCTAAAGTATTCAATTTTGAATCTTGCTCTTCTTCTGTACATAAGGGTTTTTCAATTAATACTGGTATATTTACAGAAAGGAACTCAATTGCATAATCTACGTGAAATGTAGCTGGATTACAAATAATAACCGCGTTAGGCTTCCATCTAATGCAATCACTTAAATTATCAGATATAAATTCAATTTTGAATAAACTAGGTATTTTATTAATTTCTTTTGAAGTTAAAACTCCAACTTTGCTTTCAGGCCAATTTTCTTTTAGTAGTTTGACATATCTTTCACCAATACTCCCAAATCCGCATATTAATATTTTTTCAGGGGAATAGTATTTTTTTAACACTATTTATATTTTTTCCAGTTTTTTGAGGCTTCAAAAAGTGTCTCTGGTCTTCCAACATCTAACCAATTTTCAAATATTGGGCAAATATTAATTTTATGACCCATTTTATAAGATCTTGTAATTAGTTCTGTCATATCAAGAAATTCACCTTTCCTTATAAGATTTAATAATTTAGGATTTATAACATAAATGCCAGCATTTATTTGAAAAGAAAAAGTTGGTTTTTCATCGATGCCCTCAAATATTATGCCATCTGAATTAAAAACACCAAAAGGAATACTAACTTCATGATTTCTAGAACACAAAGTTGCACTAGATTGATTATTTTCATGAAATGTCAGAAGAGTTTTATAATCTAAACCTGTCAAGATATCGCTATTAACAACTATTAAGGGTTTATCTATTTTATCCTCAATCAAACTTAATGATCCCGCAGTTCCACAAGGTTTATTTTCAGAAAGGTATTTTATTTGTACACCCCACTTCTCTCCTCCTTGAAAATAATCCATAATCTGATTTTTCAAATAATTTACTGAAAAATAAAAATTATTAAAGCCACTTTTTATGCTTTTTTCGAGAAGTCTTTCAAGCATTGGTTTCCCACCTATTTTTAGCATTGGTTTAGGGCAATCATTTGTATATGGCCTTAACCTTTTTCCTTCGCCTCCTGCCATAAATACAATCGAATTAGTTAAGTTTTCTTTCTTTTGATTATCCTCATAATAAATATCTAAAACTTTATTATTCTTATCTAGTATTGGAATATGAGTAGCAAGCTTTTCATCTAAAAACATCTTTGCCTTTGTAATTTCCTCAATATAAACAAACTTATAATCTTTTCTCATACAATCAACACATTTACTCTCAAGTTTATTTCCACTTAAAATAAATCTTCTAATATCTCCATCTGTGATAACACCCATGAGAATTTTTTGAGAGTCAATGACAAAGGCTATCTTTTGACCAGAATCATCAATTCTCCTCAAAACATCAAAAATAGTTGAATCTGGGGATACAAAAAATGAGTCTGAATTTTTCATCGAATGATATTGATCTTTCCTTAATTTGGGAGATTATTTGAGAAAATTAATTATAGTTTCACAAATAAATTATACATTATTCACTAATTGAGCATATTCACTGATTATTGAAGGGAACTTTTCATCATACAAATCAATTATCTCATTAAACATGGATTTATATTTACCATCTATCTTTGAATATATTTTATTAAAAACTTCTAAATAATATTCTTTATTATCAAGATTTGATTTATTCCATCCAAAATATTCATTTTTTGAAGCGTGTCCATTATGAATATATTTTCTTGGTAATCTCGCTTTTTTAAGGGCTTTTTGAGTATATTTACTTTTGCTTCTTGATAAAAAATTACTTATTTGATTAAGATGAAAATCAGTTTCGACAGCAAATTGTTCCATACTTATTTGAAAAATATTAAATTTATTAACCTGAAGAGTTTTGATATTATCCCAAGTTTTTAAATAACAATAGTAAATATACTCAACAGCTTTATTATTTGGATTTTCTTCATCAATATCTATTAATTCAACAAAGTCTTTATAAAACCATGGCATTTTTTTATTCTTATAGTAAAAAGATACTGTTTTTTCCCTTTTAGCATCAAATCTCCCAAAATAAGTAGCTATATGAGTAAATATATGAACTGGATGTCGCATTATTTCTATAAGATATAGTCTTTCTTTAAGTAAATCAGTTATAAAAAAAGGAGAGCATCCTATATTATGAGTCATAAAAACTAGGCCTTTGTCTTTTATTACTTTAGGATCAAGACTCTTCTCTTCACTTCTAAACAATCTCCTTATTCTTTCTAATTTATTTGTTGAGTTTTTAAATCCAGTATCATCATTAAATCTCATATTTGAGCATCTCCCTAACAAACTTTTATGAAATATAAAATCCAAAGAGTTCTCTATTAAAAAACTTGCAGTATTTTTTTCTATTTTTTCTAAAGACTCAAGATATATGATAGATTCAAAGAACTCTTCAATTGTTCCATCTTCTAATCCAGATAGAGAAGAAATTGGTAAATTAAATAATGTTTTCCCACATCCCCAAAGACCATCAAGTAATATTAGATCACAATTATATTGCTTATCATAGTAGAGTTTTTCTTTACTTGTTTTCATATTTATTTTATAGAATCGTCTTCGAAATTATATCAAAAGGAGTATGTACAATAAATTCTAAAGAGGAAATTATGCTTTACTAACAATAAATATTTCAGTGATTATGTTCCTAATAAATCTTGTGAAAGAGATATTTATTTTCTAAGAAGAAAGCATATTTATACTTAAATTATTTAACGTTATTTTTGGATAAGATGAATTTATAGATATATTTGGTTAATTCATAAAAAAATTAGTAATTACTTAAGTACTGAAATTTTCTTTAAGAAAAATTATTTATGATTGAGAGTTTTTGATTAATGAATAAAAAGATGTAAAATT
>MDTE01054843.1_pt1 | contig 45777 bp, 10 predicted proteins | sample 811231 | NCBI WGS metagenome assembly MDTE01 (sample SAMN05326651, study PRJNA326480) | marine metagenome | isolation source: seawater | place: Indian Ocean: Red Sea | collected 2010 | reverse complement strand
CCTCCATTTCTACCTCCATCTTAGGTACATCCTTACGCTCTGCTTGTACCAAATAGAATGCATCACCACCACCAGTAACAATTTTATTATCACTAATGTGGATAACACAACGTTCACCAGGACCAATTCCAGTTAATTGAACTGTAATTGTATCTTCATCAACAAGTTGTAACCAGTAATCTGGTAGTGTAATTACACCATCCTTAACACGTCCACGAACATATACACCATGCTCAGGACCCTCAAGTGAACCATGCTGAAGTTTGTAGTTTTCCTTAGTTGGGTGATCGATAAGGAATGACTTACTCTTAGCAGAAAAAGTACCATTAACAGTTAACGTATGTGTTGGAACATTAAGTCCAGTAAACATACCAACTCTTGAGGTGGTAACATCATTAGCATCAGATCTCTGATACATGCTGAAGACATGATCACCATTACTATTAGTAATTCTCAGAATGTCATTTGGAGAGATATTAGCATCATTCCAAATGTTCCATCTTACTGTACCTTGACGTGCAAGACCAATACCAATATCTCTGTCAAACGCATTATCAAGAGTAAAGAGTGAAGGATAACCAGCATCACTATCAAAGTTTTTAAAGAGAATACCAGCACCAGAAGCAGATTGAGCATATCCTGCTCCACCAGAAGCATTAACGGTTAACTTAGAACCAATGTTTGCAGCAGTAACTCCGATGCCGACGTTACCATTGTATCTGATTCTGACTCTTTCATAGAAATCTGTATCACGAACACCAAATACAAGATCAGCACGATAATCACCTGCTTTAACTGCAGTAACTCTTGCAGAAGAATATCTTTGACCATCACTTGCTCTACCTGCTTGTAAGTAAAGTGATGCAAATGTAGAAGCATTTCCTGCTTCACTATTCAGAATTGCAAGTTCATGTGGGAATGGTGTATAAGTATTAGCAGTATTTAATTGTGGGTTCCATGCAGTGGTGTTTGTAACTTCTTGTTTGAGTTGACCCGTTAAGGTTCCACCTGATAAAGGTAAGTTTTCAGAAGCAAGACCAATTAAATCACCATAAGCATTTCTAAATCCAATATCACCACTTGAATCTCTAATTACACCTTGACCATTTGCTGTTGCATCATATGCAGCATTAACACTATCAACACCATTTGCAAATGTAATGTTTCCTGCATGCCAGATATTGTTACCATTAACTTGAGCAGCATTTGCTTGGAAGTTAATAGTACCAGTACCAACAGTAGAAGTACCACCAGAAGCAAGAATTCTTACGTCGTAACCATCAGGATTTGGATCACCATTTGCTAAAGTAAATTCATTACCACTAGTAAAGAATCTAATTTGTCCACTTGTAGATTCTCTTTCATTTCCAAGAGAAATTACAGGGTTACCTGTACCATCAGCAAATAACTTATGCTTATTAATTGAGTATGAAGTTGAAGATGTTAATCCAAAATCAGCAATACTATAATAAGTTGCAGGGTTTACTGCTGTACCAAATTTAGTAACAGTGTTATTAAGAACACCAGAAATAAGTTCTGCTTCAACTTTAGTATGTGAAAGTTGTGATGCTCTATCCCATCTTACTCCACTTACAGTTCCATCATTTGGACCATGAATTGGAATAATATTAGGTCTTGAACTTACATAAGTAAATCCAACACTACCATCTGTTGCAGCACCTGCAGTATGAGAAGGTCCATTACCAGATGCAGAAGTTGTACCTGCAGTAGTAACTGTATAAAGGTATTGATTTGCAATTACTAAAGTACCAACTCCAAGAACTAAATTATTAGCATAATTTGTTGGTGTTCTAATAAAATCTTCTGTAATGTAAATGTTATTATTGTATTGAACTTCTCTACTAGGTGGAATACCTTCAGAAACAAATCTAAATTCAGCAGTACCATTATACACAGCACCACTTGTATGATTTAATGAAGTAGTTCCAGATTTACCAGCAACAGTTACTTCATATAAGTAAACAGTTTCACCTAAAGTTCCTGCAATAATTACGTAAATTAATTGTCCTACTGTATAATCAGTTTCTGGATCAAAGTCAACTGCAGTAACATTTGAATATCCAAGTTCCCAAACATTATCTGCTTCATATTGTGGAGTAACATTTAATACGTTAATTGTACCTTGGTTAACGTTATTATCTGTGTAAAGATTTAATGTATAGAAAGTATCTCCATTTTGGTTTGCACTAGATCCACCAGTGTCAAGAACTTGAAGATCATCATTGGTTAAAAGAATATTATCAAGAATAAACTCATAAACAGAACCATTGTTAATTTGAACTTGTGGATCAAATCTAGTAACGCTTAATGAATCAATAATAGATTTAGGACTTAAACTTTGTGGTAATCTTCTATTTGAAAGATAACCGTTATTAATATTAACAGCAGATCTATAGAATGTACCTGATTTAGTACCTAAGAATTCTGAATCCATTCCAGAACCAAGTCCTTGGTTCCCACTTGTCCATACCTTATACCAAGAACTCCATAAGTTATCATTAATTTCTGCAAGGTTAGCAGTCAATTCTGCACCAAGAGAACCTATAAAATCAAATACTGCAGTTCCAGATGTTGCTTGAGCAGCACCACTAGTATGAGTAGGATCAGTAGTTCCAGATGTACCTGATACAGTTACGTTGTATAATCTACCAAATCCAATAGTTTCTGGTACATATACTTTAGTGTTGATGCCATAAGTTTGTCCAGATGTCCATCTTACATAACCAGAATCATATTGACGACCATTTTTTAGTCCAAATACATTTTCAGGTAAAACACAAGTAAAGATTGCTGGAGCATTACCAGTTTCATTATATCCATAACCAGTGTCTACAATAGCAACATTAGAAATTTGACCAGAAGCATTAACTGTAATATCTGCTTTAAGTCCATATCCTTCACCACCACCTAGTTTGACTGACTTATATACTCCAGGAGTATATCCATTACCTGCTTTTGTGATTGCAATAGAACCAACAAAGTTACCACCGTGACCACGAATCCATTGGTTATTATTATCAGTAAGTGCAATTTCAGTTATTGCATATCCATCAAACGTTGTACCATCAGCAGTACCTCTTCTTGATCCATAAACAGTATGATCGCTACCACCATCAAATAAAGAGTTATCAGCATTCTTTTTCCATTGACCTCTAGTTCCAAGAGGTGCGTTAGAAGGTGCTTGAGTTGTTTGTCTAAGATCAGAAAGGTTAAGGTTTAATGATTGAGTTGCAACACCAGTAATATCAATTGTATATACACCTGATAATCTGTTTTCATTTAATCTACCAGTATTAATATTGTCTGCATCTCTATAGTAACTACCTTCTTCTCCATCAAGTTTATCAGCATCTAATCCAGATCCACCACCAGTTTTAAGAGTAAGAGCACCATCGATTCCAAAATCCCATTGAGATTTATAGAATCTCCAAACACCTACGTTACTAAAGTCGTCACCAGCAATAGTTAAGTTATCACCACGTTTAACATCAAGAGTAATATCATTAAAGAACTTAGAAACAGTTGCTTGTTTTGCCTCAATATCTGCACCAGATCCAGATCCATTTACAGATCCTGGTAATGTAGTAATATCAAAATCAGCATTATATCCAATACCACCTTCAACTACAGCAACTCTTGAAATAACACCATCATCTATAGTTGCAGTTGCAGCAGCACTGTTACCAACTCCTTGGAATTCAATTAAAGGTGCAGTAGAAAATCCACTACCACCATCAATAATTCTAACTTCAGTAACAACACCTTGACTAGTAATTGCTTTACCAACAACGTTAACTATTACATTACCATTACTATCTTTAAAAATAACTCTAGGAGGTTCTTCAGCAAATTGCACAGGAGTAACGTTTTCGTCAATAACTAAACGATATCCAGTACCTCCATTAGTAACTGAGATACTTTTTACAGCACCATCAGATACTGTAAAATTAGCAATCAATCCACTACCTTGACCACCTGTTACTGTTTGTCCGTTATATGTACCAGTTGTATATCCAGATCCACCATTTGTAATTTCAATAGCATCAATGTAACTTAATCTTGAATTAGAAGAACCAAAAAGTAATGGAGTTTCTGTTGAAAGTGGTTTAAGTGAAGAAACTGCAGGAGCAAATGTAGAATCACCTCTAAGGAATGAGTTAGCATTCGCAGGGAAGTTTGCTGAAATATTTGCTAATCGTGATGGATTAATAACACCCGTTGTAATAGATGCAGCATCAATGTTAGTTGATGTCAACTGAACCCAGTTTGCTTCTAATGAACCAGATGTATTAACAACATTATTTACATTAACTGTTCGTGGAATATTAGTAGCAACAGGAGTATTTGCTGTTCCTCCCATTCCAGAATGACCTGAACAATAATAATAAAGAGTAGGAGTGCTTGCACCAACAACAATTGTTGTTTTTCCATCTACGCCAGGTGTTCCTGTTATTGTAACTCCTGTTGTGTATTCGGTTCCTCCTCCCCATGTACCGTTTGCTGTTGTACTAAATCTGAGAGGGTGTGTAAGGTTACTGTTGTTAGATTGATCAAATTCGTATGTATTACCTTCTATTAATTCTAAAACAGGTGCTTCAACAGCATCTATATAAAACTTATTATTACCACTAAGATTATTTTGTACTGTTACATTCTTAGTAATTGTTTCTGGAGGTGGTGGAATACTTGATTCATCATCAATTGCATCTCCAGCAGCAAATTTAATGTTACCAATTAGAGTAACTGCTAATCTACTTCTAATATTAACACTAGCACTTGCACTAGTTCCATTAGTACCAGTGTTATCAAATGTAACAGATGGAACTGATTCATAACCAGAACCTCTGGTGGTAATAGTAATTTCAGAAATACGGTTATTATCAATTGATACAGTACCTGCTGCAGCAACACCAACATATTCAAATGTTACTGTTCCATCGTTTGCTGATCCTGAAGTATGATTAGGACCACTTCCACCAGATGCAGTGGTACCAGATGTAGTTACATTATAAAGATTTCCATTTGCTGCAACTTGAGCACCAGAACTATAACCAGTGCTATTTGCATATTGAACACCAATAGTAATAGTAGGAGCAGAAGTATATCCAGAACCACCACTTACAATAGTGACAATTGGAGAAACCTCACCCTGAATATATGATGTTAGAGTACCTTGTGCAGTAGATGGAGTACCGCTTATAACAGTATTTGTAGTAAATTGGAAGTCAGGATTTGGAGTAAACTCAATAATTTGAGAGTATGAATCATTATTAAGAATATATGAGATATTATTTGGTGCTAATTGAATTACAATATCACCAGCAAGTGGACCTTCTAATGCAAGACGACCTGCCAAATCTGGAACAGTAAAGACGTTAAATGGTCTTAATGCAGGAATTTGATCAATATTAATACGTCCAGTAGAATCTAATTGTACAAGGTTACCAGGTGAAGGTGTTGTACCATATGGTTGGTTTTTATAGTCACCATAGTTATTAGTAATATAACCTCTAATAGATGCTTGAGTTGCTAAGATTCTTTCACTTTGTTGTTCAGTAGATCCAAGAGAAATATCACCTAATTTATCATCTCCAGAGAATCCAACAATTTCAATGTCACCACCCTTAATTTTTAGGAATGCAACTTCTTCAATTTCAACAGTACCACCAAAGGTGATATTACCAGTTCTGTTTTCAATGTTAGCAAAATAACCAACTTTAAAGTTACCAAGTTCATCAGTACCTGATGCATAAACACGACCATTGACTTGTGATACCTGTTCAAAATCTTCAGTGTTTTCAGAACCTCTCTTACCACCATTTTGTGGAAGAGCATTATAGTCAATACCTGAACCAGAAAATTCCCAAGTATGAGAAGAAGAGTTACAAATAGATGGTCTATGAAGATTAATTACGTGATCAAGAAGTTTGTAACGAGTAGAGTTGTCAAGTAAGAATTGACCATCATTTCTAACAGCACCAGAAGGTAAAGTATCTGTTGAAGTTGGATTGTCAATAATTTCATCAATTAGTGTATTAAGAGTGTTAATTGCTGTTTGAACGTTAGCACAATCTGAATTACTATAAAGATCACTTGCAGTTCCTGTTTGACCAGCAGGACTGGATACATCATGAGTAACAGTTGTATCTACGTATGGAACTACAGTTGTGTATTGTGCAACATAATATCCTGCACTAGTTTCTGCAGTTGTTAACGTAGTACCAATTTTTTTAAGTTGATTATTAATTGCTTTTTTGCAAAGAATAGTCGCTTCATCAAATACTGCCTTAGTTGCTGCAGTATATCCACTAATATGAGCAATAGCATTACTTTCTACATAGAGTTTACCTGCATCCCAAGTAAATGCGTTACCATCATCTCTAATATCATCAGCAATCGCTTGAACAATTAATTCAGTGTCTCTGATACACTTAGTGTAGTTTGGTGAGAATGAATGTGTATTGGAATATAGTTCTGTATAAAATGCCTCTTCTGCAATGTATTTTTTATTTCTTTCAATAAGAACAGCAGCATCAGTATATCTGTTTGCATTACCAATCAGATACATATTAGCATCTGCTTGAACAGTTGCAGTGGTTTGACCTACTTGAAGAACAGAATCAATAAAGTATTCTGGGTTATTATTACCAGTTCTTAAAACTGATTTAATACCATCAATTTTAATAATATAATGTTCTCTAGGTTCTTGATTAATATCTGCAATTTCAAAAGATGGAGTACCAATTAAGTCAAAAGTAATATTATCAACTTTACCTACGTCAAAACTGTAAGGATCTTCACGGAAACCACTTGCTCTAAGTGCAAATAAACCAAAGTTAGATGCTGAGTTAGTTAGTGATGCATAACCACCAGATTCAACTAAAGCACCATCTCTTGTAAAGATACAGAAAACAGAAACTAACTGAGTGTATCCATCATTAAGAACTCGGTAACCAGTACCACCAAAAGAAATAATCGTAAACGCAGCAGCAACCATTGACTTACCTTGTTCAGGTAATCCAGGTCTAATAATATTAGGTGTAGCAACCTTAGCACCATCAATTTCGCAACCAGATCCTCCAAGGAATGAAATTACTGAAGAGTTAAAGATGTAAGGTGAAACTTCAATAATAGGAAGATCTAAGAAGTTTCTAGCAAACGTAATAAATTTTGATCCATTATCTACAAATGTTTTTTCTGGTAAAGTTACAGCAGGAGCAGTTCCACCAGAAATTACTGTGTCAATAATTTCAAAATAAGTGTAAATTGCTGATTGAACATTTGAGCATACATAATCTCTATTTGCTTCATATGTGTTAGAAATTGTAGTGTCTCTAAAAGTAGTTTCAGATGATGTTCCTGCAGGTACTAAATTGTCAGATCTATAAAACTTAGATGTTGCAGTTGCAAATGCAACAACTTCATCATAACTTGTTGCAATAGTAGTAAAATTAATACCAGGAGTATTTGCAATTACATTCCAAGCACGTCCGTCATAAGAACTTACTAATCCATCATCAGTTGTACACCAGAATTGATAACCATCATGATATAGTTTATTATTATTTTTACCAGATGGTGTCCTTGTAACACCACTTAATGTTCCAGCAGCAAAAGCTACACCAACATTAAGAGTAATTGTTGTAGCGGTTACAGAATCTATGTTTATTGCAGTATCATAATATGGATCACTAGGACGTGGATATGCTTTTTGACTAGTATTACCATCTAAGTCACATGTAAATATTAATGAACCATTTTTAATTTTAACACTTGTATTTGCACTTAATGAATGAGATCCAATAGTTAATTCTAATAAACCTGTTGTTGGGTTATAAGTTGCATCACTAACATCATGATTTACAATAGGTGATGCTCCAACATTAATTGTAAAAGTATTGGTATCTGCTGCTGTAATAGCAATAGTTTGTCCAGATACAGGATCAGTAGATCTTGGATATGTTTTAGTTGCTGTATTACCATCCATATCACAAGTGAAGGATAGTGCATTATCAGCAATAGAAATTGTATTTGATGTTGTTAATCCATGGTTAGAAGAGGTAATAACCATATTACCATCATTAGGAGTGTATACAATATCAGTAATTGGGTTAGGTAAAGCACCAGCATTACTTGTAACTGTTCCTGATACAAATGTATGAGTGTATCCACCACCTGATTGGACTGCATTACTTACTGTACCACCTACCCATGTATGATCTCCACCACCAGCACCAATTGCATTTGTAAGAATATCAAACAATATAGTGATAGCAGATTTTACATTTGTACACTTAAATGTTTCATCACCAGCAGGACCTACATTAACTGTAAATGTATTTGTAGTTACTGAAGATACCGCTAATATTCCATTATTTAATTCTGCTGTTGATTGAGATGCAGGATCAGTAGGTCTTGGATAACTATGATTAGTGGCATTATTATCCATACCACAAGTAAATGTCAATCCATTATTTTCAATATAAATTGTAGATTCTGCTTTTTCAATACCATTTGTTACTGCTGATACAAATGTATGTGGATCTACATTAGTAGAGGGAGCACTTGCAAGAACTTGAACTGTAAAAGTATCTTGTGTTACGTTACTAACTGCTAACCAACGTCCACTTGCATAATCTCCTGGACGAGGATATGATTCTTCTGCTGCAGCACCTGTAGCACCGTTATATCCACAACTGAATGTTATAGATCCATCTGCAAATTTAACTTGATCACCGTTTGCAAATCCATGGTTGGCAACAGTTACCACCATAAAACCTGTATTAGGATTGTATGTTGCTGTAGATGCTGTATGTTGTGAAGGTGCTGTTAAACCATGTCCATTAATTTCAATAACCATTTCACCTGAAGTAGGTGTATAAGTTACATCTGTAACTTGGTTTGAGAAAGTAGTTCCATCCGATTCTCTTACACCATCAGTTACTGCTGATACAAAGGTATGTGGAGTGTTACCACCTAAAGGATTAGGATCAGTTGTAATAGTATTATCAAATGATTGAAGAAGACCAGAAGCATAGTTTTGAACATCAGTTTCATTAAATGCTTCATTTCTCATTGCTTGAATAACGAGAACCTCTGCATAATTAAATACTTCCACTGATTCATTTTCTTCACCAGCAACGTGTGCTCCTGTTACATAAAGATTTGCAGCGTCGTATGTTTGATCATTACCACCATATTGTAGGTCGATAACCATCGCTTCTATGAAATCAATAACATCGTCTTTACATGCTTGATTTCCTGTTGGAATACTAAATGTAGGATTGTTTGCCAACATTTTGTTGACAGCAATCTCTGCAATCATTACTTTATTAGCAAGAATTAAATCTGCAGCGTCAGCATAACGATCTCCCACTAAAGAGTTTGCAATTCCTATTTCCCAATTAATTCCATCAGTTGATTTATAAATTACGTTTCCTGCTGCTGCAATCAATACATCTTCATTACCAGTGATAGCACTAAATGAGGATGCTGTAGTTGTTCTTTCAGTCCAAGTAGTGCCATCTGGAGAAGTATATGCACTTCCTCCACTAGAAACAGCAACAAACTGAGTGTTTTTATAATCCCAAATTACATCAATAACAGAGTGTGTTCCAGATCCATTAATAGGTACAAAAGAACCTCTTGCAGTCCAATCTTGACCATCATCAGAGGTAAACCATTGGGTTCCTCCAAATCCTACCCACTGTTCATTATCGTCCCAAGCAATTGTCTCAATAACTGCAGAACCAAGAGAGTTTTCAGCAATTGCCCAGTTAATACCATTTGTAGATGTAATTACTACGCCATTACCACTATTTCCACCAACTACAACAGTTGTGGTTCCATTCCAAATAATATCTTTATAATCTGCTCCAGCAATAGGATTAGTTCTAGATGTCCAAGATGAACCATCTGTAGAAGTTAAAATATTACCAGAATCACCAACAGCAATAAATTGAGTATTTACCCATTTAGCACTGTTTATTGATCCAACAGCAGCAGAGTTAGGAGAAATAGAAGCACCGTCAAGATATCTGATTCTATTTCTAATTGCTAAAACTGATAGTTCTCTTGCTTGTTCAAATGCAAATCTTGTCTCAGTTAATTGACTAGTGATATGTGTTAAAGCACCACCAACAATATAATTATTTGCTGCTTCTAATGATGCAGCATTACCACCATGTGCTAAGTCATATTGAACTGCATTAAGTATATGTTTAATATCAGTTTTACATTGTGATTCGTCAGGAATAATAAGAGATGGATATTTTGCTTTAGTTCTAATTAATGCTTCATCTGCAATAAATTCTTTATTTCTTCTAATAAGGTCAGCACCGTCAAGAAATCTATGACCTTGTTTTGCTGATTCTTCAAACTTAAATGGAGAGTTTAATAAACTAAATCTAACATAGTTATCAGAAGAAGTTGCATTGGCAGCAAAAGTAGTTAATGTAAATGGGTTTGCTGGTGTACCCACTCCTGTTGCTGGAGTGTCTTTAAATACAACAAATTTTTTACTAAAACCGTCAACTTGTTCAATTCTATGAGTAACATATTGACGACCATTAAATCTGTTAAGATCTGCACCAGTACCTGTTGATGGAAGTTGATCAAAATCTACCCATTGACCAACCTCAAAATTATGATAATTGTTTGTAACAAATACCATACCATCTGGATAAGAATCATCAAAATAACATTCTTCTAAAAGATATGCTGGATGGTTTGTTACATGTTCAACTGACTCACCCTCTGCTCTAAGTGAGAAAACTTTAGTAGCAACAAATTCATATTGTGGGATAGATGTAGTAAATGTAAATGATGCACTTCCGTTAGTTGCAACACCACTAACATGAGATGGTGCAACAGTTCCTGATGTACCAGCAGTTGTTACTTCATATTGTACTGTATCTGTAAATACTACTTGTCCTAATGTATATGCAGTTTCTTGTTTCCATCTTACAGCACCAGCAACAGGGACAGGAGTGTACTTATATGTGTCACCTTGTTCTAATGCACCTCTTACTTCATTAACAACAATAAAACCTAAATCTTGAGAAGTTCTTTCTGCTACAATATCACTTTCTGGAAGACCAAAACTTTTCTCAGTAATAATTGCTCTAGAACCAGTTGCAACACCAGCAATCTCATCACCTACTTCAAATTCAGGATCGTTTATATTACCACGGTTAAATTGAATTCTAAAAATACCTTCACCAAAAATTTGGTAACCAATCGGTAAATCTCTACCAAATTGTCCACCAAGTGTTTTATCGTAATAAACTCTTTGCTTATCATCAAAAACGTAAGCGTACGCCCATGTTCCAACTGGTTCTTCAAATCCTTCAGAGTTCGTTTGAATCTTGTCACGGAATGTGACACCAATCATATAGTTCTCATTCTGATTCTTGAACATGTGCTTATTCGGATTTCTCGGACGAATAATACACAAACGAATGTTATCACCAACAACTGAACATTTGTCAGGAATAGAAATTGGGTTGTCTTCTAAGTAATCACCACCAGCAACAATTAAGGTCTCCTTGTCAGGAGTAGTACCAGCAATCTGTGCTGCTTTTTTAATAGATCTTACAGGTTTCGTTGCAGAACGACCATCAAAGTCGTCGTTACCAATCTGCTCAGAAACGTAAATACGACCACCAACGTCATTGGTAGCAATATTGTAAACAAAGTTTGTAGTTGCAACTTTGTCAGTATCATCATCAAATGCAGGAGTTTCAGAAGTTGGGAAGAACGTAACACCAGTTTCTGGGTCAACGAAGGATTGAAGGTTAGGTGCTTTTAAATTTAATCTAGGGTTAACAATTGTATCAATATCAAGGTTATTAATACGTGCAGTGTCAGAAATAATAGAAGTAGTAGTTCTAATCTGACCCTCAACATCAAGTTCATACTGAGGCGACAGCGTGTTAATGCCGACACGAACAAGTTTATCAACATCATCAGATAAGTTGGAGAAAAGTGCTGACTTCTCATCAGCACCACCACCCAATCTCAAATTCAAACTTGTATTGTTTTTGATTTTTAGAGAATTCGATTTAAGAATCTCTTTATCAGCATTAAATTCTAACGCCATGTTCTTCTAAATTCCTTCTTTGTTATTTAGTACGTTTATTATGGGAGGGTACGATCCACAAACTGTGTTAGATCTATAGCATTTTTATAATATTCATCATTATCTGCATCATCAAATGCAGTTCTAGAATCATGTAATTGCTCAAATCTTTTTTTACATTCAGGATGATTTTGTTCCATATAATCATAATGATCACTAACTTCTATTGGAGCAACATCATCTAACATTATGATAAATTCTAATCTTCTTTTTGTAGCATCATAATATTTGTCTGTAATATAATAATGTTCTGGAAACTCATTAAGGAGTGCTTGAGCATTTTCTTTACTAATATTTTTTACCACATATTCTGCCTCCATGTCATGTAACATGTGGTTACTTGTAATTTTTGCTCCGTCTACTGGGTCAACCATAGTAAAATTGTTTAGTATAATTTATTTATCAATCTCTTTCAGTAACTACTGCAGTTACATTTCCTACCCAACGTATACCAGTTCCTAAACTTTCTAAAGTACCATTGGAAGAAACAGATGCTTGGAATGAAAATTCTTTTGTTGTTTGGTTTACACTAGGAGTAAGCGTCCAAGTATGACCAGGAGGAACATTATCTCTAACTATTGTAGCAGAAACTGCTGCGATTGAAAGAGTTTGATCTGCTACATCATCAGTTAAAATTGCAGTTTCAATTTTGATTGCCGTTTCCCATTTCCTACCATAATTAGTAAACTCTACAGTTCCTGTTGTTGGATCAGAAGAATTAATTGGTGTTGTGATGTCAAATGTAAAATTATCAGAGTCAACTACAACAACTTGATAAGTTCCATTAGCAGAAGATCCCGAAGAATCAAAAGATGCAACAATAGAATCTCCAGTTGTTAATCCATGATCAGACAAAGAAATTGACACAATTGATTCATTAGCGTTGATAACATATAATCCAATTGGATACCCGTCCCAGGTAGCAATTGCAAATACATTAGAAAATGCTACTTTATTCCTAGCAATTACATGTGCTGGTTCTAAACTAGCAGAAGAAGTAGTATCATTTAAAGTGGCAAAACTAACAAACTCTTTTTTAAAAGCAGTGGTATTTAAAACATTAGTTACTTTAACTGAGTTAGCATCGATAATATCTCGATTGGGGTCAATAATAGTAGATTCTCTTACTGAAAATCCACCCTCAGATTGTAATGATTTTAGAACTCTTGGCATTGTTATCTCTTAACAGTATGGGAAACTAGTTTAATATTGTATGTAGTCATGTTCTGAATAGCAGACGCAAAACTTACAGTTGTATCTGCATCTGATGTGATGTTACTTGTTGTTGATGCAGATGATACAAATATATCATGTAAATCACCATTACCATCTGCCCTTGTTCCTACAAAAATTACATCTAAATCACCTGTATTCGCAAGAGTTCCATCATCATCAACAGGTTCATCTAATGCTGCATAAGTTCTAGATCTAGCAGTGTAACTTAAATTATCACCATCAGCAATAATTACACCTTGAATATTTTGCTCGTTATCATTTGTATTAGAATAATCTAATGCTGCATTAAAGAAGAATTGTCCATCAGCAGAATTACTTGCTACACTGAAAATTTGACTATCAATTCCTGTTGCAACTATAGATCCAACTGCAGATAAATCACTAAGATTATAATATCTTGCTTGAATTTCAGAAGTTCCAGAATTATAATACATTTTCATAACTTTTGTTGTTCCAACTACAGACCATTGTACATTAGTACCACTTGCAATTGCTGCTGCTGATCCTGAAGTTGCAAAAGTACCACCAGTTCCTAGTGTATACTTTTGAACAGATGTGCCATTAGAAACATATACATGTGTGCCGTCACTAAACGCATCTTGTAAATCTTGTCCACTTTCTAATTGAACTGGAGTAGACCAAGATATGGTATTAGTCGCTCCACCTGTAACCTGTCCATGAACTTCAGAAATACCTGATGATGTTTCATATACAACAACTGCATATCCATTTGCAGATAATACTCTACACACTCTTCCATCTCTTGTGGATGTAGGATCATAAGAAGAAATAGTGTCGCTTGTAAAGAAAGCAAGAGAACCAAATGTAATAGTTCCATTAGTTTGTACATCACCAACAATATACTCACCACTTTCTCCTGCCCAAACAATTCTATTTGTTGCTGAGTCAAATGCCATAGAAGCACAATCAGAATCGCTAGATGCAGTTAAAGGAATTTGACCACCAAAAACAATACTGTCATGTGATACATTACCAACTCTAAATCCACCAAGTTTTCTATCTGCTGTATTGTTAGCATATATTACAACTCTATCAGCATCAGGATCCATAACTGATTGAATATTTTGTGTAAAGAATGAAGAAGAAACAAGACCACCAGATCTTTCTTTAGCAACAGGAATAAAGGTATTAGTTGCACTTCCAAGTTCAGTAACTCTTACGGATACATCTGAACCAGTAAGATCTGCTTCAATATCAGCAAGAACAACATCAGTGTAAAGTTTACTATTTTCTGTGTAAATAATATCCTCTCCATTACCTCTAACTAGATAAGATATTTCAGAATATTGTTTTCTTGGATATAACTCTGTGATTGGGAATTGCTCTTCAACTTCAACCATAATTTTTCCAGACCATGCTTCTGCCCATGGATATAAAACTGCAGTAACAATGTTACCACCAGAAGCATCTAGAGTGGCAGTTTGAGTAGAAATTTTAGTATTTGCAAGTTCAAGTTTTTGAAGGTTTGCATCAAGAATAGTGAGATAATTATCTGCTGTGGAAGAGAACCCTCTGTTAATTTGTAAAGACCCAGTATTTGTCAACTTAAGAAGTTGATAAGAATCAGAAGATGCAGGTTCAAATCCAAATGATAGATTATCTTTATCAGTTTTAATTATTTCATCTGTTGCAGTAGAAGAAATTTCTAAAGCGTTTGTGCTAAGAGTAAATTTACCATTAACATTTACATTGATATCATCAACATTAACAGTTAAATCATCATATCTATATGAAACCCATGTAAGAGTTACATTACCATTTGAAGCACTACCTGAGGTATGAGTAGGGAAAGTTGTAGTGTAAGTTCCATCATTATCAATAGTGTATACATTGTCTCCATAATATACGTATTGTTGTACATTATTTCCTTCATCATCTACTACAAATTGTGTCACCGCTGCTTCAGATGTCCACTCAGATGCAGTTCCATATGTATTAGAATTAATTGTATTAAGAGTGTCAAGATTTAATTCAGTTTGACTTACTCTTAAAGTTTGAGTGCCATCATTAAAGAACCAAATATTATTATCATCACTACCAGGGAATTCTTCACCAATAACAAAAGTATTACCATCAACATCTCTTACACCACCAAGAGATACAAAGTATTCTCCATTATATCCTTCAAATTGACTTCTATCAGTGTTATACCTTACAGATCCTTGTGCTGGTCCTCCAGGACGATTAGCATCATTACCAACAGGTAATCCTAAAGCACCAGTTCCACCAATAAGAACTTGAGAGTTTGCTTCAGCAGTTAATGTTAGATTTCCAGATGTAGTTGTAATAGCATTGTTATTTAATTGCATAGTAGTTGCAATTTCTATTCCCTCTGGATCTGCTACTAATTTCTTAGCAGTTACAACACCATTTACAGCATCAAATTGAATATTATTAAATTCAGCAAGAGAATCAACAGTTAGAGAGAATCCTGATGGGAAGTATCCATCATGAGAAATAGTTGCAGTACCATTAACAACAGAACTTGCAATACTTTGAACTGTAAATGCAGCACCTGAACCATTAGTAAGAGAATCTACTGAAATAATAACAGTTACTGGATCATCTGTTGCTCCTCCTTCTCCTTCTCCTCCTTCATCATCTCCGCTACCACCAGATCCAAATAATCCACCATCAAATTCAACTTGTTCACCTACTTGATATCCAGTACCATTTTGAAGAATAGTTGCTGAACTAATATTTCCACCCGAATCACTTACAAATCTTACCTCTAATCCTCCTCCTGTTCCTGATGTACCTGACTGAGTTAAATCATAAGTTTGAGTATCTCCATATGCACCATTATCACCACCACCTGCAATAGAAATTGTTGCAGCACCAGTATTAATAAAGTCATTATCTAATGTAAATTGATCTCCAACTAAGAATAAATCACCAGAAAGGTTACCACTTGGTGAGATACTAGTAACTGCACCAGCACCATTTGTAGTAATATCAACAAAAAGACCTGTACCATTACCAGTTGTTACAGTACATGGCACATCTTCAACAGTTGAGGATGCAGGATAACCACTACCACCGTTATTAGTAGTAATTCCAGATACACCATCTTTACCAAAAGTTGGAAGACGTGTTCCTGTAGTTCCTGCTTGAGTTACCTCATATTTGTAAAATGTTGAATAGTACTGCTGCCCAACTGTTACTGCCTGTGATAATGGGAAGATAGCAACTCCTAATGTAGCAGGATCATAAGTATCTGCTGGTAAATCAAGAACATCATCTACTGAATAACCTGCACCTAAATTAGTAATATCAACAAAAGATACAGAATTTAATCTTTCTACTGTATATTCAAACGCTGTGGTTGGTGCTGGAGGAGTAACAACATTACCTTGATCATCAGTATAAGTTAAATCAGTAGAACTTACAGTAAGAAGATCTCCAACTAAATATCCACTACCTGGAGTTGTAATGTTAAATTCAGTAATAACACCTCCAGATGCTACAACTCTTGCTTGTGCATTTGATCCTGTTCCAGTAGCACCAAGAGTTGCAATACCAACAGCAAATCCAGATCCAGTAGATACAGTTGCTGCTGCAAGTTGACCACCACTTCCTAATGAAACTGCATTAAGATTAATCTGACCAGTCATATTAGAATGATTAGCACAAACGTAATAATATATTCCTGAAGAAAGAGATGAAGTATCTAAACTAATTGTACCACTTTCAGTACCATTATTTGTTACTGCAACATTATATGCAGCATCATAACCATTAGTTTCTGGATCTAATTGTGTTACTATCCAGAATGGATGACCAGTAGCAGAAACATTAAATACTAAAGTATCTCCAACATCTGCATTAATAGTTGCATTATTACCAGAAACACTTCCATTTCTATCAGTTCCTGAGAATGTAAAAGCACTAGAACCAGAATGTCCAACTGATAATGTAAATGATGAACTTTGATAAAGATCAGAATCTGCAACTGTGAAAGTATCTGAAGTAGTATATCCTCCACCACCTGCATTTACAGTTGCTGCTGAAATAGCACCGCTAGAAACGGTAATGTTTGCAGTTGCATTAGTACCACTGCCTGAAGAATTTACTAAAGCAACGTTATTATATGTTCCGTCTTGATAACCAGAACCTGCTTGAGAAATTGTTAAAGAACCTGATAAAATAGATCCACCAACATCAGAAGTACTTACTCCAAGAGAATCAGATAAAGCATATCCAGAACCTCTAGCACTAATTACAACTTGAGTTACAGATCCACCTGAAATTGTAAAATCTGCAGTAGCATTAGATCCAGTGCCACTTGTAAGTCCTACATTAGTATAAGATCCATCTACATAACCACTACCTCCAGTTAATGTACCAAGTACGGTGATAGCACCAGAAGCAACGTTTACATACTGAACAGGAATATCTAGATAAGTTGTATCATAATATCCAGCACCTGGTTGTGTAATAGTACCAGTAAATGCAACTGTTACATTTGCAGTAAAATCAGCACCTGTTCCTCCTCTAAATTGAACATTTTGTGTTGTTCCTACTGTATAACCTCTACCTGGAATAATTGTGGTTCCATCAATTGCTTTGTTAATTAAATTAACAGGTTTGAAGAAACTAATCTGCTGAGTAGTTTGCTTCATGATAGGACCATTATATCCTACCGTCGTAATTGAATTTGTAGTATCTTTAAAGAATCCAAGTTCTTCATCCGAATCAAAAGTAATTGACGGAGCAATTTCAGTACCGTCATTAACTAAAATTCTACCAGCAAATCTACTATCACCTGCAACTGTAAATTTCTCTGTAAGTGTAGTTGCAATATCAGCAGACCCAGGATCATTACCAATACTTACAACAGATCCAGTGTCAGTTGCTAAGAAAGTATGATTATAAATTTTAGCAGTGCTGTTAACTTCTAATGTATAATCTTCAATAGTATTGGGATCAGTTGGTCCAAATATACTAATTTTATTATTAGTAGAATCAATTTGAAGAAGATCAGTATCAAAAGCAACGCTACCATTGATTGTGGTAGCATCATTAGAACCTGCAACTGTCAATCTACCAGCAGTTCCAAGATCACCTTGAATACTCAAGTTACCTGATGTTGAAATACCTCCAGTAGTACTTAATACACCACTAACAGTTAAGTTTTGTGCAGTAGTAGTTCCAAGATTTACTGTTCCTGTAGTTGCAGAAAGATTACCATTAACAGTTAAGAAATCTTCAAGAAGTAAACTTTCAGCAGTAATAGCACCTGTTTTAGCAATACTTACAAAATTTTGTAATGTTGCACTACCAATTGTTATAACACCATTTTGACCATAGGTAGTATCTGTAGAAACGATACTATTACCCATGCCAGTATGCTGAGAGCAATAATAATATAAAGAAGGAGTAGTAGCAGTTACAATAATATAAGCACCATTCCCACCATTTAAAGCACCTGCAAGAGTAGTATATTGAGTTCCACCTGCTTGAGTTCCATCTGATGTTTCTGAGAATTCAAATGGATGTTGTGCATATGTCTCAGTATAAGTTGCATCTGGAGCAAATACAAATTTGTAAAGGGTGTCTTTATTTAAATCTAACGCTGGTGCTTCAACATAACCATTTCCATCATTTAAATCAATCCAATAAGCATTTCCTCCACCACCAGATTTAGGTCTTACTTGAACATTATATGTTACAGTAGTACCAATACCAGCAAGAGTATCATCACTACGAAGTTCAAATCCAGGAGAAAGTTGCTCACCAGCAACATATCCTTCACCTGTCACTGCTGTTTCTAAACCTTCATCAACAATATTTGCAGATGATAAGAATTGAATTGCACTAAATTCAAATTCAAATCCACTACCTCCTCCAGGAACGGTAGCAGTTACTGTATCACCAACATCATATCCAAGACCACTCCATGTAAGTGGTGGAGTGACATTAGTTACAGTATAAAGATCTGATGGAACTGTATATGATGCTCCAGCACCACCACTTGTTAAACTATTTCCATCTTCATCAACATATGTAAGATCTGAATTATTGAATGTTAAAGCATCACCAGCTTGATATTGATTATTTCCATTATCTGTTATAGTAATTGAAGTAACAGAACCTCCTGTAACATCAATTGATGCCTCTGCACCACTACCATTACCACCATTAAGAGGAACATTACTGTAGGAATTATCTGTATATCCACCACCACCAGTAACTGTTCCACCTTCAATACCTTTGACTGTTACTGTACCTTGACCACCTGTACCTGTACCAGTTTGATTGTTTTGACCTTGAATATTAGTAAGAGAAAGATCTTGATATACTCCTGGAACGTATCCAGAACCTGCTTGAGTTACTGTTCCATTAAATGCTAAAACTGTAACATCAATTCTAAGACCAACTCCTGTTCCTCCTGAAACAGGTAAATCTACATAAGTACCAACTGTATATCCAGAACCCCCTTGTCCAACTGAAACTGTATCTGGAACTGATGATGAAATATTAATATCACTTAATGATCTAAATTCTCCAGGAGCAATTCTAACCACTGAAGCATTGTTAGAAACTAAATCAAAGAATCCATCTCCAAGATCAACTGCTTTTCTAATACCAGTGTCTTGATCTCCATCAAATGCTAAAGAAAGACGAGTGCTACCAGAAATAAATGTTTCTAAGTTAACTCTTTGATTTAAGTTAATTTCAGAACCAGTAAATGGTGTTAAATTAATATCACCTGATGTTGTTGAAATAGTGTTACCAAAGAAAGTAAATGCACCTACCTCAATGGACGTTGGAAGGATCGTAGTGGTGTCTGCACCAGCAGATACTAGTAATTGGTCAAAACTAGTTCCAGCACCTGCTCCAGCACCTCCTGACCCTGCGAAAGAAAGAGTTCCTTTCTCTTGGTCAACTAAGAAAAGATCTCCAACACGGAAATCACCACTTTGGTCGGTAGATGTGAAAAATACACGACCATTATTTTGCTCAATAACTTCATTTGATTGTACAACCAAACTTACGTCATTATTATCATCTTTACCTACACCAATGTATCCAAAATTATGACCGATAAGACGTAAACTTACACCTTGACCATCAGCAGAAACTCCCTTCTCACCATAAACGTTGGCAGAAGAAAGAGAACGTAACTCAGCACCAAAATTAGTGTAATCTGCAAGAGTTATAAAAGTTGCAGTTCCACCAGCAGTAGTTCTAACATCTTGTGCAACAATACTGTCATCTTCAAATACACCAGCACCATTTGTACCCTCCATATGAAGAAGGAGAGCAGTAAATTCATCTGCTAAAAATTGAACTGTAGTTGGGGTAAATGTTGTATTATATCTTGAGGTACCTTTTGATACTCTTACTTCATCAATATATCCATTAAATCCAGAACTTCCATCAAATGCTGCACCAATAGTTAAACCTCTAGTTGGAAAGTCATTACCATCAGTATAACTAGAACCAACTTGAGAACCATCAACAAATAGTTTAGATACACCTGCAGTTCTTGATAAAGCAATATGATGCCAAGTAGTAGCACTAAGTGCGTTTGTTCCAGTAATTACTGCAGTTCCATTAACATAATATCTAATATCATCTCCATCAATATCAATAACAGGAGAAATTTCTGTAGGGGACTGTGATCTAAAATCAATAACTGTTTTAGATCCAGATGTATTGTTAAGATATATAAACGCTTCTAAAGTATATTCTCCAGTACTGAAGTTAAAATCAGAATCAGATGGTACTGTTAAACGATCATCTGTACCATCAAATAGTGCTGAAGAGGATCCAAGTTTTGATTGTGCAGTGCTTGTTACAGCATTATCGACTGCACTAACAGTTTTACCAGTAGTTTCATCTGTCGCAATAAAACGACCCTCACCTTGTCCATCCAAATAAATGTAAGTACCATCATTTTCGTCAATGGTTCCAAAACCACTAACCTTTTGAAAATTTACACTACCAGCACTTGCTGTTCCACTAAAAACACCATCAATATCAAAACCATTAGTACTAGCAGATGTAATCTTACGAAATTGTGTTAATCCTGTTTGACTACCAGAAGTGGTATTAATATAAACAAGATCTCCTGCTGATAATCCATGCTGAGAAGATGTCAACGACATTGACAGATTGTTATCAGCACCACTAGTTGTGTATGCACCAGTAACTTGTGATGTGCCTGCTTCAATCAAACCGATTTGGTTTCCAGATCCAGCAGTAAAATTACCTGTATCTCCTAAAAGATTTAAACGTGCTCTTGCAGTTCCAGCAAGACCTGTTCCACCAGAAGGGTTTTCTCCAAAAATACCAATTTGTGCATAGTATGTAAATGAATTTAACCATTCACAACGAACACCATTCTTAAGATATAAAGCAATTGAATTTGGTACAACAAATGTACATTCGTTAAAAAGAAGAGATGCTGCTACTGTATTTGAATTTGCAACAGAACCATCAAGTAATGCACCTCTACCTGCATCTCCTTGATCATATCCTCTAGGGTCAGAAGCACTAGTTACAGAACCCTTTGTAATTACACTTACTCTTTGTATATAAGGTCTTCTTTCAGTAATAGAAAAATTTGATTTAAATCTAAAACCATAACCAGTGTCATTACTACTATTATAATAAAAATTTCTAATAGTTAAATCTTCAATATTAACATTTCCAGAAATTAAAAAACCATCTAAGTCGTTAGTAGCAGTAGTTGGTTGAATAAAAACAGATTTAAGTCCACGTCCTTTAATTGTAACATCACTTGGAACAGTTAATGGAAAAGTTTCAGTATATGTTCCTGCCTCAACTACAATAGTGTCACCTGCTTGAGCATAATTATCCAATGCATATCTTAGAGAAGCAAATGCTGTAGTTGGTGTTTTACCCCAAGAATTTGATCCTGTTGATGCACCATGTCTTGGATTTACAGAACCAAGTGTCGCCTTATCTGTACCATTTACTGAAACAAACCATGTGTTTCCAACACCATCGGTGATGGAACTTGATAACATAGACGGAACAATAGTTTCGTCATTTGGGTCTGCATTCAGAACTTCCCTAATAGTACCACTGTCATTAATAAACAGCGATCTATCATTAATATTAATAGCAACCTCTCTATCAGAGAGGTCACTAGTCAGTGGTACTGAATTCGGAGTTGTCGAACTCTTGATTTTGATTCTGCTTGCCATTTATAGCATTCTCTTTTTCTATAATACTATTTAACCGATTGGATAAATCTTTAACTTTTGCTTCTAATACAACATTAGTAAGAGTCAAATCCGTAATCTTCTTTTGAAGAGTAGCGACTAATACATTAACATCAATTTCATTATTCATTGATCAACCTTAAGTGAATGTACCCCCATCAATTGTATCAGTCCAGACGGGGACTCCTCCAGCAGTAACTGTCAGAATCTGGAATGATGTGGCAACGTCAGGACCAACTCCTGGGTTTGCCATGTTTGCAGCAGCAGTTTCTAATAAATTACCTGTGCCATTACCATATAAAATACCTTTTGAATTAAATTCAGACCTACCAGTACCACCATAAGGTGTAGCAAGGTCTTCATCTAATTCAAGTGTACCCATAACAACAGTTCCTCTAGATGAAGAAACTGAAAGAATACGAACTTCTAAATCGTCAGTAGGTGAATTACCTCCGATATTAGCACCAGAAACAGTAAGTAAATCACCGTCTTGGTAATAAGTTCCACCATCAGCAACTGTTACTGAAGAAATTGCACCAGTACCATCTCTTACAACTGTAAGAGTTGCACCAGATCCACTACCTCCAGTAGCACTTTGTGCTGTATAAGTTTGGTTTGCTTGTCCTCCTATGACAGTACCGCTATCTTCATCAAGATCATTCTTTTCAATAGCAATAGTACCAACAGCACCAACTACATGAGTAAAGATGTTATTAGTGTTAGTTGCATCCTCAATAAATGTGAATGCCCCAGTGCCATTTGAAGAACCAGTTCTGTCGTAACCAAAGAAACCTATCTTTGTAGTTGCACCATCAAGATATGTATATGCGATACCACGGTCCATTCCATCGTCAGAACCTTGAGTAATTGTGACTGCATCACCCTCAGCAAGTGCTCCAATAGTTCCACCACCAGCAATACTAATTAATGTAGTAACAAATACTTGAGCAGCAGCAACACTTGGATCAATGTCCACAGTTTGTGGGGTTCCAGTATTACCATCTGCTAATTGTAAATTTTCATAAAAAGAACTTTCTCTTAATGATTTACTACTTAATTGAACAGCAACTGTTGATCCAGTTTGTGAAATAAAAGTACCAATCTGTTCATACACTGAACCATCTTTAGTATAGATAGCAGCACCAACTGATGGACTAGAAGAAAATCCAGAAGAAGTACTAAATGTTACTGAAATACCAGAAATTGTTCTTCCAGTACCAATATTTGTTCCACTAATTGCAGACCCAACAATAATTCCTGAGGGGTTATCAATTGAAAGTGAAGTTGATCCAGTAACGGCACTTGACTTAATTACTTTTTCACTTACATCATCACCAAGATTAAATACAGGATCATTAACTGTCATCTGGGTAGAGTTTACAGTTGTGGTTGTACCAGCAACTTGTAAATTACCACGAACAACTAAATCACCAGCAGCGTCACCATTTCTAGGATCTGGATCTAAAATAAGTTGATTACCAGCATTTGTAGAAATTGTATTTCCATCTAGACGAATATTATCTAGATTAAATTGACCAGTTTGGTTAATAGTACCAGAAACAGTTTGAGTACCATTAAAAGTTACATTTGCTTGGAATGTAGTTTCTGAATTAACAGTTAATGTATCGGTATTAGCAGTACCTATAATTGCATTATCATCAACTCTAAGTTCATCTAACCATGCAACACCACCAACTCCAAGACCTCCATCAATAACTACAGCACCAGTTGATACACTATTTGATACTGTTGTATCTGCAATATAAATTTGAACTCCATTATCATATTGCCAATCAGCACCTTCAACTCTTACTTTATCAGTAGTTGTTTCATCATAACGTATACTTCCCTCTCCTAATGTACCAAACTGAATTTTAAGATCATCTTGAAGTCGTAATTCGGGTGTATTGACACCAACACGATCTAATCTTAAAACGTTATCTACTTCATCAAATCTAAATTCTATATCTCCAGTCGTTCCGAACTCAAGTTCTTGACTGTCTTCTACAACAAGTTTACCAGTACCGTTTGCTCTAAAAATAAGATCAGTATCTGTTGTATCAGTTTCAATGACGTTTGCATCAATATTAACGTCATCTACCCTAAAACGATCTACCTTTGAATTATTATCTGTAATAACTGCAGAATCTGATGTCAATGTACCATGTACATGATCAAGCATATCGGTAAAATACTTACCACCAATTACTTGTACTGTGGTATTGTTATCACCAACAAAAATTCTATCTCCTCTGTTGACCTGTGTACCAGCACCAACAGTAATAGCGAGTTCACCAAATTCTAACGAAGAAGGTACTGTGGTACCTGTACTTCTTTTTACTAGGATGGTTGATGCCATCAGAACGATCCTCCGTTAACTGTTACGTGATTTAACACGTTTGTTGTTTGAAATTTTTCTGTAGTTGCGTTGTAAACCATAACAAATCCTTCACCCAATCCTACAGTGTTGGTATCAACATCTGCAAGATTTTGTAAGGTGGCAGCACCACCCACAGCAACTCTAGAAACTGATGGGAAACTTTGGTCTCCAAATCTTACTCTTGCCATTTAAATAGTTACTCCTTCTACTATAGTTAGAACACCTTCTAAAACACGAGATTTTATTCCTGTGTCAGAAGTTAATACTACATCATAAACATATTTACCAGGATGCATTCCTCCAGTAACTGCATTGGTAAGTGAAATTTTCACCGCCCCCATAGATGGAGGAGATGTGATATCAACTACCATTGTTGTTGACGTTGAACTATCATAGTGTTTCTTAATTAAAGATGCACCACTATATCCAGTTAAGTCAAAGTTTGATCCGTTGTCTTTTGTCACAAAAAATGTGGACTCAAAATCAGCACCTTGATATACAATTAAATTGGTTACCGCAGATAACATTTACTGTTTTACTACTTCATGTTGTATTTATACCACTCGTTAGTTTTAACAACATGTCTTTAATTTCGCCAACATCTTTTTTTAATTCTTCAACTTGTTCAGCAGTTCTATTTAATTTTTCTTCGTCTGAACGTAATTTATTCCTAGTCGCTACATACTTTTCGTATTGACTTTGGTTTGTGTTAATTATTGCACCAGTTTTAGGGTCTCTAGCAAAACTACTATGCCCCTCAACAGGTATTAAGCGAGTGCTATGCATCGTAAATCTTTAATAAGTGGAACATCACATGCATTATTAGATCTCAATCTAATCTTAATTGCATATTGTGTAAAAGTATCATCTCCTGTCAAATCTTCTTGGAATTCATAATCAGAAAAATCAACTTCAGATTTAGCATCAGTGTAACTAGATGGTTTAGTAATTTCATCCCACTGAATTTCATCAGGATTTTCTTCATCACCTGCAAGTAATTTAACATAAACATCAAAGTCAGTATTTGAATTATTATAAGCAGAAAGAATAATCTTTAACGAAGTACACTCTTGATTAAGAGTGACTGTTTTAGTGATATAATTTGCACCATTAAAATCTTCTAATGCCTCAACTCCAATATTAGTATAAGTACCTGATAAGTCATCTACAAAGAATGCTTTATTTGTAAGACCATTAAAATTAGTAATTCTATTATTTGTTGCTACTAAACTAATTCTATCTGTATCAATAACAGGACTTAGATTATCAACAGTACTTGATAATTTAACTCTAAAATCAAATGAATTTGCATTAGACATTTGCCTTTGCTCATTAATTAATGAAGCAAGAACTTTTGGTCTGCTAAGATAATTATTACTGTTAATAAGAACATTTTTATATGAAGAATCTTTTTTATATGATTCTCTGTACCAATTTTGTACAACAGGTGTTGGTAGTGAATACTCACCATCTCCAATAGAAGTTCCTGATGTTCCTTTAAACGAACTTTCGACAGTTGTTCCTGGAAGTTCTTTAAATGCCAGCGTAGGCATAAAGGATGTGTATTGTAAATTACTACTTGCAGTAACTTCATCACCACCAAAAGTTACATTAGAATTATCAAGATTTCTTCTATATGAATTAAAATCAATTTGATAACTATCAAGAGTAATAAATTTTAAATTTTGATGTACTTTATTAATTAATGTAAGAGGAATACCATTTTTAACATATAGTTCTGCTTCCCATTCATCAGCAGATTTAAATCCACCTGAGGGTGGGTTTTCACCAGAAATATTAGCAATTAATTCAATACTAAATTCGTTATTTGTTACAGTTCCAACTGCAGTAGGATCATAACTATAAACAATTCCATTAACAATAATATATCCTGGATTTACAGAACTTGGAGTTGCACCAAGAATACCGTTTCTAGTAGGACTAGATCCAGAATTAAAAATCATTTCAGCAGATCCTGAAGAACCACTTGCATAGAATTGATTTCTAACTGCATCAGTTCCAGAAGTATCTTGTAATTTAATTGGATTTCCTGATCCTGTTAATCCAGTCCAATCTGCAGAAAGTTTTGCTGAGATACCACTAGAAACACCTTTAATTTCTACAAAAGAAGAATCATCATGAAGACCATGATTTTTATGATTAACTTTTAAATATCCACGTGCAGTTCCACTTTCATTAACAGTTAGTTCAATAGGATCTTGTCTTAATTCTTTGAAGAAAAGATTTCCAGTATTATCGTTAACAAAATCAATAGTTGGTGTTTCATTTGTTTTGAATTTACATCTGTATATTTTAAATTTCATATCTTGATATTCAGCAGTAGTCCAAGTAGATGCGTTTTGAGATTTAAATAGAACCCCTGCATAAGGTTGTTTAGAAATTCTTTCTCCATTTAAATCATCTTTACCCATTTCTGATAACCAAACATTATACTCAACAGAAGATGTTAGAAGCACAAAACAGTATTCTTTTCTTTCTGCCAAATAAACAGGTGTTTCAAAAGTAAATGTTGTAGTTACAGTAGCATCATCAGAAACTAAAACATCAGAAGGATCTTTATTTTCAGTAGCAAGAACAACGGATGATGGATAACCATTTACCATTTCACGAATTTGCATTGTCACTGGGAGAGTATTATCTTTAGTTCTAAAGTAAACATCTATCTTAGAAATAAAACATCCACCCTGTGGTTCAACTAAGAATGATTGTGCTAATGGGTCATACCAACCACCTGTTCTAGTGGTGGTTCTACTTGAAGTAATAATTCTATTATCACCTACTACGGTAGTGTCTCTGTTAATATCAGCGTTTCTAACAAGAAGGGTATCTTGTTGTTTAGTAAGAATAGTTCCTCTTGCACTATAAGTATTCTCTGCAGAACTATCTACAACACCAGGTATTAGAGAATTAGTTGGACTATCTGTTAATCTTACAACAGAATCACCAGTTTTCCATCTAGGATTACCATCTACTGAAGGATCTGGAATAAAAATACTAACACGAATGTTACCTTTTTCATCAGCAATAAGATGTTTTTTAGTAACTTTTGCTGTTGCACCTGAAGTAAGACCAATAATAATATCACCCTCAACAAGGTATCCTCCAAATGTACTACCTGCTAATTTGTTTGTAGTACTAAGATTAAGGTTTAAAAATGTAGAAGAATTATTATATGCAGTAATGTTAATGGGATTTCCTGTATATGGATCTATTTCATATGGTTTGTTTAATCTAGCAATACCTCCTCTAGGATTCCCTAATTTACATTTAAATTTTCTACCTTGTCTAGCACCAGAAAGTGTGATATTTTCTCCTGCTTGGAATGGAGTGTTACCACGCATTTCAATTTCAATAATCTTAGGAGTTGCATAAGTGCTAACATTTCTACCTTCTAAGAATGGATAAACCCTTACGTTTGGTTTTAATCTATAACCAGTAAGTAAGAAATTTCTAGATCTTTTCCATCTTGCATACTTAGTTTCTACAACTCTATCACCAAGAACTTTTCTATCAACTCTTGGAGTAATTTGTGGTCTAATTCCAGTTCTAGTTTGTGAACTTGTAGTAGTTATAGTAGTTCTTGTAACTTTCCTAACGTGTGGCCACTTATCTCTACGTTGTTTAGATGTAGTACTAGAAGAACTACTACTAGACCATTGTGTTTCCCATGCATTCCACTCTGTTGGTGCAAACCCAGTGTTTGGATCAGCACCCATTTCTGCTATTGTTGCTGTATAATCACCTTCTACAGGAGTAAGTGTTTCTGGTAATCTTTTTTCATCAATCCAATCATCAGATGCTGGGAAGATATTCATTAATCCAACCCAAGATACTACAGCAAATGGGTTTACATTTTCAGAAACTGCAGCATAAGGTTGTTCAACCAATAATTGATCGGTATAATCAAGCATTAAGAGGTCACCCTTAATATAATTTGTAGGTTCTTCTTTATAAACTAAAGATACATTAGTTGTATAGTGTTGTGGTCTAAGTTCTCCAAAAGAAAAATCAATTGAACATTTATAGTTTGGATGGAATGGTTGACCAATAGCATGAGAGGTAAAATTGTCTACAAGGAATCCATTCTTTAAACGATTATTACCACTTCCATCAGGAATAAACAAATTAGCAGTATCAGTTTCAAGTAAACTTAATTGTGTATAATATTCTACATTTTCAATTCTATTTTCTAACTGACCAATATCTTTCATAGTATATCGTCTATTAGTAGACCTTTCAAAAGTAACATCTTCAAGATCTCTAACATATGCTGGCATCTTAAGTTGCCCAACCTTCATAGCATTTGCTAATGATTCTTCAGGTTCTTGTGGTGTTAGTGCTGGATTTCCTTTTTTGTTAATAAAAACACCATTCTTATCTAAATAAAGGTCATCAATTCTAGGTAAGTAATACTCAATATCACCATCAGTAGTTCCTGTTGGAATAATTTCTGCACCAAAACTATAGTTTCTATTTTCAAAATCTGCTAAAGTTGTAGATGAAGCAATTTGTGTTAAATTAATAGTGTATGGTGTGGTATAATCACCATCTCCAGAAAGAATATTACCTTGATTAGTTCTCCAATCAATTAAATTGCTAAGATAAATTTTTTCTCCTTTGTAATTAAAATAAGGAATTTCTTTGTAATCTGCATCATAATATGAATTAACGGTATAAAATTTACCAGCAACTTCATCTTTAAACCAATCTAATACAATCCAAAGTTTTCCAGATACAGCACTAGCAGAAGATCTTTTCCTTAAAGAAGACCAATCAAATGATTGAGGTCTTTGACCATCATTTAATTTGTATCTTTTTTTAATATCAATGACACCATTATTGTCTACAACACTAACTGTTCTAGTAATTCCTGTTTCTTTTGATTTAATATCTTCATTAACTACAAATCTAATTTTACCAATGTATGTGTAATAAACTGTAGTTCCAGCTTGACTAATAATACGTGCTTTTGCACCACTACTTAAACCCTCAATAACCTCTCCAACTGAAAATGTACCACTACCACCTTCTAAAGTAAGTTTAGGAATTGCTTCTTCTTTAGTATCACTATTATAAATTGCATGAATTTTACACGCACGTGTTAAACCTAAACGAAGAATCTCATCATTAATATCATACTTATTATTAACAGTATCAGTTTCTAATTGAAGAATTCTCATCTTCTGTAAAGAAGATAGTGTGATGTTAGGATTACTAATTTTTTGTGGACCAAATAAAGTAAATGCTGCATTACTTGAACTATTTCTACCAGTAATAGTAGCAGTTAAAGTACCACCAGTAACACTAATACTAGTTAATGCTAAATTTTGTGCATCTTCATTATTAACTCTAATTGTATAATCACCAGGAGTTGTTGAATAATATTCTCCAACAATACTAATACCATTACCAGAAGTAGTTCCTGTATGATGAGTTAGTACATTTTGTGCTTTTAAATCAGTAATTGTTTTAATATCATTTAAACCATACACTTCAAAAAAGAATGGTTTAAATGATCCTGTAAACTTATTAGAACTAGTGACTAATGTATAATCTACAGCATTAAAAGTTAAACGATCAATATCTCTTACTTTTTTAGTAGGATCTGTAATTACAATATTTGATAATCTAACAAAATTTTGTGTAGCACTTTGTGTATAATCAACTAAACTTGCAAATCCAATTGTAGTACCTACGCCTTCTTTTAACCCTACTAATCTATTACCATCAGCAAGTACACTTGCAAGATTACTTTGAGGTATTTTTTGATCTGCTGCAAGATTAAATCTTAAACCTCTACCATCTGTTGAAATAGTTCTATTATTTTGATCTTCAGTAGTTCTTGGTTTTTCAATATCTACATATGTATTTGAAATAGTTTCAATTTCATAACCACGTACGTATGACTTACCTGGAGAAACTACAATTTCAAATAAATCATCAGATGGAGTAGCACCTGCAGATGTTTCTTTTCCAAATTCAAATACTCCGTTATTATTACCATCGTCCAAACACTCTTGGGTAGAAAATTCATATGGAGTTACCTCATAATCTCCTGATTCATCAAAAGTTCTTCTAGCAAGAGTATCTTCTAATGTAGCAGCAATCTGTGCTTTAGAAGTGCTTACAATTTCTTGACACTTACCTTCTTCAAGTTTAAGTAACTCAATAAAATCAATAATAGTAGTGTCATCTAATGCTTTTTTGACTAATACTGCTCTAAATTTTAATCTATGTGCTCCAGGAGCAGAATAGTTAGAATAACCCTGTGAGGGATCATTTAAAGTAGAATCATCTTCTGGAGTAACGATTTCTTCTAAAACTTGTAAACCAACTCTATAAGATGGAACTACGCCAAACTGATCAAGAACGATTTCTTGTTCTGGTACAGTTACAAAATTACCTTTAATAAAATAAATTCCAGCAGTTATTTTTGCAGAAGATCCAGTTGCAGTTGCCTGAGAAGTGATGCACTTTGCAAAATCAGTATTTTCCTGAATAACAGTTGTTCCTAATGAAAATGATTCTTCACTTAAAACAATTTCATCATCTTCAAAAGTAACGTATTGAGTGTTTGTTACCTCATCATTACCACCTGCATTAATATATTTGATGTAGAGAGTTGTTTTACCTTTTTCAGATTGATCAGAAGTAAGTGCATTAACAACCTTCGCCTTTACACCAGAAGTATTACCTCTAATAATTTTACCAACAATAACAGGAGTTCCATCTGTATTTGTGTTAGTAACTAAAGCATCAGATTGAATACCAAAATATTCATCTTCAATTAATATAGCATCATATTTCAAGTCATACCCAACCTGACCAGGGATGACCATTGCACCATCCGTGTAAACACTAGAACCAAATTTCTCAATTTGATCTTGAAGAATAGATTGTAACGACGTTAATTCTCTCGCCTGAAGAGGAAACCCAGGTCGGAATAGTACTTTATGGAAATTATCGTCAGGACTGAAATCCTCAAAATATGGAGGAGTATTCAGATTAGTGGACTGGGGCATTTTAGAACTCTAAAATAATTTTGAAATCTTCGGTTTGATCTTGTGCTCTGGAAATTTTATTCCTATTATCTATGTAGATGATATCACCAGATCCTCTCAGTAATTGGGGAGAGGACACTGCATCAGCAGTATCTTGAATTGATCCACTTGTAATTGAACCAACTGTAATATTATCATTTCTTTCAAACGGGGTTCTTACTCCTCTATCATTCAATCCATAATTTAAAATATTTTCTTGATGAAAATAAATTTTCCTTACAAGACCATCATCTTCATAGTGAACAACGGTTCCAGTTGCAAATGGAGCATCTCCACTAGTAACTCTAAGTTGTTCGTCTTCTAAAAGTGTAGGATCATTTACACCTGCAAGGGCAGAATCCAATGTTAAAACATGGGTTCCGATTGCTGTACTACCAGGACTTCCAGTAAAAGTTGGATTTAAAACTAAACCAACAACAGTAAAATCATTTTTAAGTACAAAATCATCAGGTTCTAATCTAGCATGAACTACAACTTTATTTGCACCAAGTTCTTTTGCAAAATCTACTGCAATACCTTCTTTAGGTGAAATAATAGGAGTTAAAGATGCAGATGAACCATTTCCAGCAACTTCAGTTCCTTGAGCATTTACAATTTGAGAAGTATCAATTTGTCCATAAGTATATCCAGTTCCTGGATTAATAACTCTCAATCCAGTAATTCCACCACCAGAGTTTACTGTGGTAACTCTTACTTGAGCATTTTCTCCATCACCAATAATTTTAAAGATATCTCCAGTGCTATATCCACTTCCTGCTGTTTTAACATCTACTTTGTAAATAGCACCACCATAGTTACTGCTGGCACTAATTCTATTAGAAACTTCAGAAATTTCTGGAACAGGAATATAATCATCACTCTTAAATTTCTCAAAATCACTTGCATTAACAGTAAACATATACTTCCATGTGTATCCATCACTAAGAAGAAATGGAGATTGTGAAGTTGATGATGGTTCTACAGTTGATGCAGAGTTATTAGAATTATCTAGACACTTATAAACTTTATACTCAGATGTTACTACATAATGGTCAGTTTCATAAAGTTTTGCCTCATTAGAATTACCTAATTGGTAGATGATAGTATTTCCATTATTTTGAGTATTATCAATTACAGAACCATAGTCATGTCTGTAATAATCATATACTAATCCACTAGTCCATTTATTATTTCTAATTACTTGTCTTACTTCAGAAGGAGGAACTTTCTTTAAACCAATGATATAATCATAGATTTCAAAAGAAATCTCTTGGTTGTCTACAGGATTTGTTGGAACATTAACTACATTACCTTGATAATCTTTCCATTCTCTAGGTCTTGCAAAAAATAACCATAGACCACTCTTAGAATTATCATTTTCATCCAGGGTGATACGTTCCTTAAACCTTTCGGCAAGTATAACTCTAAATTTGTCAGTAAGTATCGCTGCCATCTCTTGAACTCTTTCTTTTTATTTATAGGGGTTAGAAATCATATATGAAATCATCATTATATGACAATGATTGATAATCAATCATTAAGTCATCATCCTCTACTTGATGAGTAATGCTCTTCACATTAGTTATAGCACCTGTAGCATTATTTGCTGCATATGTAGTAATTGGATTAGATGGATCGTCAAGTTTTACATATAAGTATCTAGACGTACTAGATGACCCATCAACAGTTTCACCAGGAGTATAACCAATAATAGTTGCTTTTTTAGTACCACCATCATAATAAATTGTTGAATCAATAGAACTAATCTTTAATTGTACTCCAACAAAACCATCAACAAGTACAATTTGACCATCAAGATAATTAGATCCTCTATTTGCAATTTCTACTGAAGTCACAACACCAGCAGACACTGTAATATTAGCAGTAGCATTTTCCCCAATACCATCAACATTAGTTCCTAATGTATATGTAAAACCATTACCATTGGGAATACTAGCAGTTAAAACATCACCATTAGTGTAATTATTAGATCCAGTAGAAATAATATTTACATCAGTAACAGAATTGTCAGTAACTGTAATATCTGCTTTAGCACCATTACCACTTCCACCAGTTAATTGAACATTAGTATATACACCATTGTCATAATTATTACCACCTTCAATTACAACTCCACTTCTAAGATTTTGAATTGAAATGATATCTACACCTGATGTAGTTCCATTAGGAAAACCACTTCCTTGATCAAAAATAGTAAGAGAACCAATTTCACCAGTGTTAGAAGTAGTTAACGTTGAGAACGTTTCACTAGATGCTGTTGATGCCAATCTAACAATTTGATCAAATTTCAAATCAAATCCAACAGTTAAATTAGTGATAGTATCAAGATCTTTACCTGTAAATAAGTGAGTACCAGAGGTTGTTCCTGTAATATCAACAAAATTTGATTCTGCCAGATTATATTTAGTCGTTGCCAGTTTAATTTTATGTCTATCAACTACATGAACATAATATGTAGTTCCATTAGTCAATCCAGGCATATCTGTGTTAGTTTGATTACTGTATTGAACAGTAGCACCTTGTGTTAAAGGATGAGTATCATAAACACCAGTAGTTGCCGTCAATTGTATTTCATTACTAGAAGTATTGACATCTGCTGCTACAAATTCATAATTTGTACTTGAATTTTCACTTCTAGGTCCAAAATCAGAATAAACACAATTTAATTTACGAATTGGAAATTTGCTGTTTTCTGCAAGAGTTACTGATAAAAATGCATTAATATCAGTAGTTGTAGGTAAATCAGAAGAAATATTTGAAATATTTAATTCAGTGATTGGAGAAGTTAATAATGTTGACTGTGTAATAGGGTATGGGGATGTAACAAATCTTTTAATTTGTGCCTTTATTGTTCTCCTAGCACGTAAAGTTTCCCTAACATCAGCACTTTGAAGTAAATCTGTAAACCAGTATCCTTGCTCTCCATCAATAAGTAAAGGTTGAGATGCATCAGGAATATTATTTAGTTGACCAAATGAAGATCCTACTGAAAGTTTATTAGCACTAACAACTAAATTTACCTCTCTAGGTCTTCTTTCATTTGATTGGACAATAATGTCTTCTCTTTCTACTGGAGGGTCCACATCAATTAAATCAAAATCATCATTAGATCCAGTATAAATATATCCTTCAAACGTAGCACCATTTTTAGGGGGAGAAGTAAATTCAACAACACTACCAAATAGTTTATATGAAACTAACGAAGATGGATATGCTGCTTCTCTACCTGCTTCTTCTGTAGATGGTATTTGTAAGGATCCATCAACAAACAAAATTAAATTTGCAGATATATTTGCTTCAGGTCTTGATTTAGCAATTAAAGAAAAAATTTCATCGTTGGTTGGATCAACTAAGTTGAACGCCCTGTCACTGGCGTTAAACAGCGGTGAAATGTCTTTTATTTTCTTTACTTCCCCTAAGTAGAAAACGTTGAATGGAGCACCTTCTGGGGGTGCCTCAGTGAACTCTAGCACAGAATACTGAGGTAATCCAATAGAATTAATTACATAAGAATCATTAGTACCTTTTTGTTGTAAAATACCATTGACGACAACGAAGATATCTTTATCAGTTCCTATATCAATATTAACGCCATTTTCTTGAAGTGGGAAAACTCTTTTATCACCATCAAACCCTCTAACAAAAGATCCAACTGTTATTGTATATGGAGTAATTTTTTCTACTATTACTCCATCACCATGCAATACAGCATCTGTACTTAATTCAGCACGATCAACAGTCAAAGTGTTTGTTGAAATATTAGTAATTTTAACAATCTCAACTTCATTAATTACTAAGTAATCATTTTGAGAAAAATTACTTGCATCATCTACTGTAATTTCAGTATCGGTTATAAGTGCCCCAAAAGGTTCGTTAGTTAATGTAGAAACACCAGTTCTTAATGAAGATACAATTCCAGATTGTAAAGTATCACCTGTAACAAATGCATTATCTCTATTAAATGGCGATGGTGGTGTATCAATATCAATAACTATAAACTCACGATGAAGGAATCTAATAGTTCCAGCACTAGCGATGTTTAAAGTTAAAGTAGAAGAACTAATATTTGTTAAAGTTACTACATTTGTTGCAGTATCAATAGCACTAATCTCTAACTCATCATTATCAGTGGATGTTAGACCAAGAGCAGCATTGAATAAAACTCTATCACCAACAAATATTCTAAGAGATGAAGATAAGGTAATATCAACAGTTCCTCCAGCAGCAACTGAAGTATTAGGTGATAATCCTGTAGAAACACTTTTAATAGTTGTTTTTTCTGTTTTATTTTTAATAACTGCTGCTGATGTTGATGTATTAATGTAGTCACCAGTAATAAAATTATCAAATCCTTCTTTTACATGAATTCTACTGGTACTTACATCATCAAATTGATAATTAGGAGTAGTTGTATTACCTTGTGGATCTTCTCTTGTATATAATAATCCAATAAATTGTCTACCAATCTCACTTCTATCAGAAGCAGCATTTGGAATAATAAATCTGCTTGGTGGTTCAAAGAAACGAATCTTTCTAATACCACTACTTCTAGTATCATAAACAACATGTGGAGTTTGTACAATACCTGCAATATCAATAACATACTGTTCTGGTAAAATCACAAATCCTGTTGGAATTTCTAATTGACCATCTTCAATTTTATACACATAGTTTGTAGCAGAAATACCATGAGTAGATTCATTTAATGAAACACCATTTGAGTCAATTAAAACTATTAATGTATCATAGTTAAATGAATAGTCAAATACAAGATCTTTACTTCCATCAAGTTCATAATCTTCAGGAGAAATCAAAATACCATCTACAAATACAAAATAATCATGTTTTGATGCAGGAGTTGTTGGTTTATTAGAAAGCACAACTGCAGATCCTGCAGTAACACTACCTGGAGTAAATGAACCACCACTTCCAGTGTATAATTCATTTTTAAGAAATGCATCACATCTTCTTACAGAAATTTGTGTACCTACTGGTAAGTTAACTGGTGTATTACTTACATCATCATCAGTAAATGTGATTGTAGGAGATCCACCTCCAGCAGAAATAGCAAAGTTATCATTTCTTTGAATTACACCATCAACAACCACAAAATATTCATCTTTATCGATTGAAGTAAATGTATTTGCTGGCCAAGGAGTACCATCTGTTTGATTAAGATCAAATGTACTAGTTGCAGCAACTGCAGTTTGATTCATAGTCAAAATTCCATTTGCTTCATTAAATTGACGGTAAGACAGTGTTTCTCCATCTGGCATAGGATCACCAGAGTTTCTTTGTGGCGTAAATGCTATAACTTTGTCTGCATCAATGACTTCCCATGATGTTCCGTATGTTTGAATAATATTATCTAAAAGAACGACCATTTGGTCAACTTCGTACTCAGTAATAAAGTTAGGAGCACCATTTAAAGTAGGTGTTATAGGATCAATAACTTTTAATTCAAATAAAGTTTGTACTCCATCAAATTGATCAGAAATATCTTCAAATACACCAACAATAGAAGTTTTAATATTTAAAACGTCAGTAAGAAGTTTATTTTCAATAATAACTTGATCAAATGTACCTGGTTGATTTTTAGCAACTAAGAAATTGTATTTTCTTCTTAATTGTGCTAATTCTGCAGATGTAGTTCCTATATTAGCAACAGAATTACCTTCCTTAATTAAATCTGTCTCATCATAATTAGTATTTGGATCATCAAAAGGTCTAAAGTTTTCATGAAGAATACTATTTTCTGGAGAACTTATAATATCTGTTTTAGAAAATACTTTATATCCTGCAGGATGTAGAGCATTTTCATAGTTTTCTTTCCAATTTACAAAAGGAGTTTGAACCCCAATTTGATATGCAAATTTTTGATAACGATTACTATCTTGAATCTTTAATGCATTAGATCCGATAAAAGAACCATCGTCTAAAAATTGTTCTGGAGTTTGAACAAGAGCATCTAATTCTGCAGAAGTTTCTACAGAAAAAATTTGATCAACAATACCTAATGCTAAAGTATTCAATCCAATAATTTCATCATTTACTTGTAACTTAGTAGTAATATTATTAATTCTTAAAATAGAGTTATTTTCTTGCCATCCATTAATATTTGAAATTTGCCCAGTACCGACAGTAACTAAATTACCTCCACTAACTCTACTGATATTAACCTTCTCACCCCCTGAAAAAGGAGATTTCTGGATAATAGCAGTAAATTGTGCATTTCTAGCAAAGTTTATTGCTTCATAATATAATCCAGACGCTGCATTAGTAATAATATTAGTAATATCATCAGACCAGTTTGATTGATCTAATGGTTCTAAATTAACATTGCTGCTTGCAGTTGCTCTTGCTTTTAAAGATACATTACCAAGATAAGCATAGACAGTAGCACTCTCAATATAACTGTAAACATTATTTACTTCATCTGTAGCGTTAGCAAAGTAATATGCTCTAATTTTAAAAGGATCTCCTTGTTGGAAATATTGTTTAAAGTTAATATTAAAATTAATATCAGTTCCAGAAATAAAACTAATATAGTAATATTTTTCTGCTGTTATTGTAGGTGCAGAACTGTATTTACTTCCTGGAGAAATTACTTCAACATCTGTAATAATTCTAGAATTAACAATCGCATTGAACTGTGCATGATTTAAACTACCATCAGTAAGACCACCACCTGTAACATTTATTCTAGGTTGGAATAGATAACCCTCTCCAGTATCATTTACATTAACAGATTGTACAGTAAAATTATTTTTTAATTTTGCAATTACTGGAAAAATTAGTGTTGGTTTTTGTGTTGGGTCTGGACTATACCCATATCCAGAATTAATTGCTTTTACAGAAGAAATTGTACCAACTTTTGTTGATACTGCTTCTAAAATAGCACCTTCTCCTCCTGTAGTAATAATTGAAGATATTTCTGGAACTTGTTGATAATTTACTCCATTATTAGTTAATGTAACTCTAGAAATAGGTCCATCTGCACTTTTTGATGTAGTTGTATATGAAATTTTATTTTGATTATATTGTGTAAAAAGATCTCCATCAGGATCGGGGTCATTTTCATTATAAATTTCAAAAGACCCACTTAATGAGTTAATTACATCATATGTACCATTAATTGGTTCTGCAATAATTGTTAACGGGATAATTGTTACTGCATCATTAGAAATATTTCTAATTTGCATATTTAATTTAGTTAAATCAGAATCATCTGGTTTTAAAGTAAACTTAACTAATTCACCAGTATTAGCAAATAATTTTTCAATATTAATATCAAAATATTCTTTTCCACTAACTGTTCCTGGTGTAAAGAATTTTACTTCAATGTTTTGAGAATTAGCAAAAGTGTATGAAACATCAAATTCATATATTGAACCTTCATATAAAGTAAGACCATTAGGATATAAAGAATTAAATAAAGTATTATCTATTAGAGAGAATGCACTGTTTGTTGGTTGATATACTTCAAAAGTTTCTAGTTGTCCAGTAGATGCACTAATAGACACAGAATCACCAATAACTAACCCGTTATTTGATGCACTAAGGTTAGAAACAATTCTGTCTTCTTCATACTTAGTTACTTCTGCAGTACTAAAGAACAATCTCTGAACATCAGTTCTAGATACATTATTTTCAAGAGTAGTTCCCAGCACTGCTCTTTCAACAATTAAAGTATGATTGTAAGTAGTTGCGGTTAACGTTACATTATCTACAATATTTGGTGGGAAGTCGGCACCTGCAGGTGCTGAACTGCTAGTAGATAGGTATACAGTTGGATTTGCAATATATTCTGTTCCAGTTGGTGTAAACTCAATATCTGTTATTTTACCATTGACATCAAGTGTAACTACGTCTGCTGTATTAGTATTACTTTGAATTTCTCCATCAAAATAAAGATAATATTGAGTTCCTCCTGTTGTTCCTGTAGAATCATCAATTCTTACAGCAACTACTTCATTACTAGCATTTTTTTCAATAAGCACATCAACAATTTTCATTTTTTCAGTACCAATACTGATGTAATCACCAATTGAGTATTTTGAACTATCAAACACTGGAACAGAGGTTAAAATAGTTACTTGTACATTATCAACATGAGGTCTAGCAACTGTATTAACTCCTCTAGATACAATTAATCTATTATTTCCTTGAGTAGAAACTACTCTCATAATTTCAGATTCAATTTTAATATAAACTGGATTTCCTGAGGATGGAGTAAAAGTGGCAATAGTTGAATTAGTAAATCCATCAATTAAAAAAGTAGTGGTTACTGTACTAATTCCATTTGGTGCATTTAATTGAGCAAATGATTCTGAAGAAGTGATTGCATTCGTACTAATATTTGCACCTACCAATTCTGACACAGATTGTGTATCAAGTGTTAATTCAGTATTATAAACTATATCTCTAGAATTAGGATCAGGATTATCTCCAATAATTTCAGTTTCAGTATCGGCATTAGTCAAATACATTCTTTCATGAATAGTATCAATTGAATGAATTTTTGCTAAAAATCCTTCAGAAGTAGCAATATTATCACCTGCACTGAAAGAACCAAAATCATTAGTATATTCTAAGTAATCAAATGTTGTTTTTGATACTGAGGTGACAGGTTGACCTTTAAGAACACTTACAAAACCTGCAGCATCAGTACCACCTGTTCCTTCATTATCAAAAACAATAACATCACCAAATTTATATCCAGATCCTGGAGTAACAACATCAATAAAATCTAATGATGCATCTGTTGATTTTGGAATAGATTGTACTTGGAAAAATCCAGTATCAATTGGTTTTGGTGCAATAGTAGCATCAAAATCTAGATATCTTCTTAAATTTGGAATAGATTCAATATTAACAAATTGTCTATTGTTAAAATCTTCAAAAGTTTTACCAGCAAATTTAGTTCCAATAAAATATGGAAAACCTAATTTATAATCGGATGTATCTGCTGTTAAAAAGTATGCATATACACCTTGAGGATATTCTGGTGTTACCGTAAATCTACCATTATTTTCATCTAAATCTGCATTTAAAGAAGACCATTTATAATCCTGTTCAAATTCTCCTCTATTATAATCAGTTCTTAATCCTCCATTACTTCTAGTAAGATTTCTTCCAGTGTCCAAATTTGCCCATGATAACTTTTTATATCCTGATCTCATTTTTTGAATAACAGATTCAGAATCTGAAGGATTAGAAAATCCATAAGGACCATAAATTGGAGCACCATCTAATGCCCACCCAATTAAAGGAGAATGAACTGTATTATTAGTAAGGTTTACAGTTTCTCTTTCTTTAGAAATTGGATTTCTAATATCTAATTTTAAAGGAGCACCAAGAATTGAGTATTCCCTTAAAAATATTTCATTTCCCTGTTCATCAGTTAAAATACCACCTGAATCAGTATAAAATGCTCCAGTATCTAATCTAATGAGAGAAAATAAATTTGGATTAGTGTTATTTACTTTAGTATAGAATTTAGCGTTTGCATTTATAATTAAATCTTCCCCTGGTTCAAAAATTTCAAGAACTGTAGTAGTTTCATTATATCCAAGACCACCATTTAAAATATTAATCCCTTCTACTTGCTTACTACTAGGATTCCAATCTGCTAGAAGAACAGCACCAAATCCTGGTGTATCAGCACTATCTACCGCCCTTACAATTGGACGTGAATTGTACTCAGATCCTCCTGTAATAATAGAAGCAGTCGTAATTGTACCTTGATCAATAGTAAGGATTCCAGAGGCACCAGATCCTTTAATAATTTCAATAGAAGGATTAGATCTGTAAAGATTACCATTATTAGTAATATTAATATTAGTTACTGGACCTCCAACTTGAAGTTCAATATTTGCTGCATCATTACCTCCTAAAAGAGGAGTAATTCTAACAATTGGTGGTTTTGTATAACCAGTTCCTTCATCAATAATTCTTACTTTTGTAATTTTTCCATCAACAACAACTGGTCTTAAAATAGCATCTCTAAAATTGTCTCCAGTAAATACAGTATCACTTGGATCTTTTTCTACACTGATAGCAGTTGCTTTTGATGGGTACCCTGTACCGCTATCTTTAATATAAACTTCTTTAACTTTTCCATCAACCACCATCTCTGCTTCTGCTTGAGTTCCAGACCATACAGCAGTTACTTCTAAAGTAATATCATCGTCTTCTGATACGCCACCAACATCAGCACCATCAATAGTAATAGTTACACCTACAGCATATGAATTACCTGGAAGATTTTCATCAATTTTTATTGAATTTTGATTAATAGATCCAGAGGAATTTCTAGTAACCACAAATCTAGCACCAAAACCAGATTGTGAAAATCCATTTACAGTATAAGTTGTATCTGCTCCACTTGAAACTGTAGTTGAAGAAATAAGATTTATCTCACCAATTGCTCCATTAAAAGGACTGTCAATTTTTAATGTTGGTGGATTATTAATTGCAAAATTATCTCCATTATTAATGATATCAATAGTTTCTATACCACCGTTAATAATACGCTCTTCACTTTTCCAATTATGAATAAATGTTCCATCTCTAAGAATACCTACAACACTATTTGCTGGTGTTGATTCTTGTAAAGTATCTACTGCCTTTTCAAATACTTTAGGAATCTTTTTAAATAATTTAGCATCTCTAATTTCAATATTATTATCTTCTAAAAAAGTATCGTTAGGATTAATTTTATAATAAGGAATACTAGATGTATAAACATAAACTGAATCAATATCAGTGTATACCTGTGTAACACCTGAAATTATATCTTCATTCAATACAAGTGGGGTTTGATCGTTAAATGTCCAAGAAGTAACTACTAAATTGTTTTCATCAATTAAATTAGTAACAAATCCTAAATCACCTTCTTGATAATATGTGGTATTTTTTATAATTTCAAAATCACTAACACCAGCATAAATGATAAAATATGATCCTTCAATAATAGAACCACCTCTTTCTTTAATCCTTGATAAAGTTGCAACATCATAAACATAATCATCTGTTTTAACTTCAAAGGAAGGATTATCAGAAACCCTCAACATAAAATAATTAAATTGTTTATCATAATAAGTATAAATTTTTTCTCCAATCCTTATAGACCCTTCATCAGTAAAATTATAAGTTGAATCTACGTAAATATATGCAATATCACCAACTACACGAAATTGAGTAGTTACTTTTGTAAAATTAGTTGGAACTATGTTTCTACCATTAGCAATTTCAATCTCAAAAACTTGACTAGCAAATGAAAATACATTTTCAACAGTTTGTACTGGAAATTCATTTGTGCCTTGTACTAAAATAGCACCTCTATCTGCTAATGCCCCTAATGGATAATTATCTAAAGTTTCAATTCTTACAATTTCTTTACTTTGATAAGTAGCATCTGATGATCCCATTAAGAGATCTTTATAGTTTGTAATATCAGCACTTTCTTGATATAAGAATTGAAAGTAAAAAGAAATTGCTTTTGGTGTACCTTTAGAAATGTAAAAATCTCTAATTCTTTTAATTACTGTATCTACATTAACAGTGTCAAGATTATCTTCAAGAACTTGTTTAGGAAAATCAATAAGATACTGTTCTCTGATCTTTTCTAAGAGATAAAGAATGTATGTAAATGATTGATTGTATACTTTTACGTTTGGACTGTGACTAGATGCTACTGTAGGAACATTTGGAGATAATTCACCCTCTACACTAAGATCATTGTAAGAATGTCCTCTAGTAAGTTTACTAAAAACTGTAAATTTTAATCCTAAGTTTTCTGTTACCTTTTTGCTTTTATATAAAATAACTTCGTCATCAATTTTAAGTAATCCATCAGTTGGAGGAAAATTTACATCTCCATTAACAGTAATTTCGTCAGCATCTTCTGTTAATGGTCCTACTAACGTTGAAAAAGCATCTACTTCTGTAAAAGTATCAATATTAATTAAATCACTGATATTTCCTAGAATATCCAAAGGATTACTATTCGTTTCTAAGAACGCATAGTAATCTTTAAGAAAAGATACAAATGTTGGATATTCCTGAGCAAAGTAATTTGATACTTGACCTTGAATGGAACTCGATACTTTTTGGTCGTTAAACATAGTTAACTAGATACTGGAATTTGTCCTACGCCTGATGTTCTGTTAGCAGATGCAATCGTATCAAGGATTGTATTTACTTGCACATCCTCTGGTTTAATAGAAATGTATAAATCACGTAATGCTACGATGTCATTTGATTTTGGTATAACTGAAAAAGAAATGGAATCAAGATTACCTACAATAGAATTAATATTAATAGCATTAATATTTATTTCACCCTTTTCATAGTCAATTGTACCTGCATCTTTAGACCAATAGATTTTTTTACCACCACTAATTCTATAAATTGCTAATTTATTAGTTCCATACTTTTCAAAGTAGTAAATAAAGGTTGAATCTTCTCCTGTAATCTTAAATCCATCAGATACTAGATCTGTTTCATCAGAAATTCGGTTTCCGTAGCAAATTTCATAAGAAGCAAACACATTTGCTAGAACTGGCATACTTTTCTTGATTCTAATTCTAGTAATGTTTGATGTAATGCCAGGATCAGTGTCATCAATCTCTGCTACAAGTTTACTGTACTTAAATTTACCATTAAAACGATCTAAATCATTATTTTCACCAAAATTTTGAATTACTGCTCTAGTAACCTCTGCAATTTGTTGTGAAGTTCTTCTTGATGTATTATTATTGTAATATACGTAAGAATCAACTTCTAAAAAGATATATGAAGGATCAATAACTTCAGGAATTACTGAAAGTATGGTATACTCTCTAATTGCTTTATTTAAACTTAATTTTGCTGTTGTAGTTAACTTATCAGCACCATATGGTTTTGCTGCAATGAATACTTTTCCAAATTGAGGAGGACTTGCATCTTCTCCTCCATAAACTGATAATGCTTCTAGGTTAGGATACAGTTGAGTAACAAGTGTCTCATAATCTCTAACAGTAACTGCTCTCTGTTGTGCAGAATACGATCTAGGAGCAAGATATTTGATAGAAGTGATACTTTGTGGTAAAGAACCTCCTGAAGAAGGACTATTTACCGTAATTGTCGGTGTTACATTCTCAAAAGTATTACCACCAAATGTAAATACCCCTGTAAATTCAAAAGCAGAGCATTTATTTGCTTCATCTTGGTTATTTACGATATATTCAATGTCAACTTCGTCATTATTCTTTAATTTACGTCCAAATGTGTCATCACCAAACAAAAGTTCAAATTGTTCGTTCTTATTTTCCTGAATCCAGTAAATTTTGTCAGTAGGAGTTAGTCCTGTAATACTTTCTGCCTTTTTATATGTTAATGGAGCATTAAAATTATCTTCGTTGACAATAACACGAAGTAAATCAACATCAGCATTAGCACTAGGGATAATAAAGTGCTGTTTTGTTGATGTATCAACGGGATAAATTACCCTAAGTAAATTTCCTTGGTAAATATCGATATCTGAGAAACGTACTTTTCTAACTCCGTCAGTATCAACAAATGCTTCTCTAGTAATATCATCTAGAGTAGAAAACACATAAGATCCATTTTCATTAGAACCAACAAAGGACTCACCCTTCTTTAGAGTGAAAGATCCAATCTGTGGATTTACTGGTACATCCATAGAGATCGTTGCTT
>MDTE01103096.1_pt1 | contig 45807 bp, 37 predicted proteins | sample 811231 | NCBI WGS metagenome assembly MDTE01 (sample SAMN05326651, study PRJNA326480) | marine metagenome | isolation source: seawater | place: Indian Ocean: Red Sea | collected 2010 | reverse complement strand
TTTTGTCTTTACCCTCTGAGTCCTCATGTGCTGGTGCCGTTGAAGCGAAGACCTTTTGATTACCAGTTTCATCGGGTTGCGATTCTGTGGGTGCAAGTTTGGGATCGGAAGCGGCTGCTGACGATGTGTTATCAGTATCCTTAGTTTGCTTTTTGGGCGCACTACGGCGGCGCCTTCGCTTCGGTTTGGGGGGGGCGTTTTGTTCTGGGTTACTTTGTAATTCGTTGTTTATGATACCAGGCTTTTTGTTCGATGTAGAACCTGCGGTGATGTCAACATTTGTGCCGGACGTTTCCTCGTTCCCATCCGCCACTTTTGTTTTGCTGGATTCCGAAGATGGCTTGCGGCCGCGCCTCCGTCCACCGCGACGACCGCGACGGCGTTTTCTGGATTGCGCTTCTTTGTTTTCTTCCGCAGTCTCTTTGTTAGTTTCCCCGGAGCCAGATGATTCTTCTTTATTTTCCGCATTGTCATTTTCTGCGGTTGCCGATTGAATTTCCTCGGTCCGACCTCTTCGTCGCCTGCGGGGACGGCGTCGCTTTTTGCTTATACCGTCGCCCTCCGCACCGGACCGATCATTTGGTGTTCGGGCAGACGGGACAAATGTTTCTCCATCTCCAGTTTCAAACATACAGGTTTGGCTCCCGAGATTATTACCCTCATTGATGGTAACCGTAATTCCGTATCTGGATTCGATGCCGGCAAGTGCGCTTCGTTTGTGATTAAGAATATAAAGTGCGGTATCTCGATGTACCGTGGCTGTAATCGGTTTCTCTTTGCTTTTAATGGCTTCTTCTTCAATAGCACGCAGTGCGTAAAGCGCAGCCCATTCTGTGGATCTTACCAAACCGGTGCCTGCGCAGTGCGGGCAGATCTCGCTAGAAATTTCAGTGATACTTGGGCGTAAACGTTGCCTAGACATTTCCAGTAGCCCAAAATGACTAATTCTTCCCACTTGAATACGCGCACGGTCCGCCCGCAGTACATCTTTTAACCGACGTTCTACGGTATGATTATTTCGATTCTCTTCCATATCAATAAAGTCAATTACGATCGGCCCCGCCAAGTCTCGTAATCGCAATTGCCGAGCAATCTCTTCAGCGGCTTCCAGGTTTGTTCGTATTGCTGTTTCCTCGATATGACGTTCACGTGTTGCTTTGCCAGAATTCACGTCGATTGCCACCAGCGCCTCGGTTTGATGTAATACGATATAGCCGCCGGATTTCAGCTGCACTTCCGGGCTATTAATACTATCTAATTGGCCTTCCACCTGAAATTCATGGAATAAAGGCCTGTGGCCATTTTTGTAAGGTTGTACTTTCTTGGCATGGCTAGGCATCAAGGTCTTCATCATGTCCTTGGCGACTCGGTATCCGTCATCGCCGTCGACGAAGACTTCTTCTATTTCTTTGCCATAGAGATCGCGAATAGCTCTCTTGATTAGATTGGCTTCTTCATAAATTAGTGCTGGGGCAATGGATTGCAGCGTTTCTTCGCGGATCGTATTCCAAAGCCGAAGAAGATAATTATAGTCACGGCCAATTTCCGCCTTTGTTCGTTCAGACCCAGCGGTTCGCACAATCACCGTCATACCACTAGAGATACCAACGCTATCTAGTATGTTTTTTAATCGCTTGCGGTCTTTTTGGTTCGTGATCTTTCGGCTGATACCGCCGCCACGAGCAGTGTTTGGCATTAAAACACAATAACGACCGGGCAAGGACAAATAAGTTGTAAGCGCTGCACCTTTGTTACCGCGTTCTTCCTTAACTATTTGTACCAATAGAATTTGGCCACGTTTGATAACTTCTTGTATTTTATATCGCCGCCGCATCTTTTGTCGGCGTTTCTCCTCATCTTCTAGGTCATCGCCGCCGACGGTTTCGATGGTTTCTCCTTCTTCGGGGTCATCGCCATTTTGTGCCGCGATAGTTTCTTCTTCGATAAGCTTTTCCCGATCTGCAATCGGAATTTTGTAGTAGTCAGAATGAATTTCGTTAAAAGCCAAAAAACCATGACGGTTTCCGCCATAATCCACGAATGCGGCCTGCAGGGACGGCTCTACGCGTGTGATTTTAGCTAGATAAATATTTCCCTTAAGCTGCTTTTTGGCTTCGAAATCGCAATCGAAATCCTCGATGCGATTGTTTTGCATGACGACGACACGAGTCTCTTCTGGCTGTGAAGCGTCTATTAACATTTTTCTTGTCATTTTTTTCTTTCTCCGACGGCCAAAACCGGGGCGCTACATCAGCGGCCACCTGTTTGGCAGGGTTGGATATGTTAACCGGTAGGGTTGCTCGCAAGCGGCTTGATAAGTGGCATGAGAAGCTATTTTGGCTTGCTATGTTTTTCTTATATGCGTGTCTCCAAATCGCATATCGCCGAATTGCGGCTGCTGCATTTACCGGTAAGGTAATTTGAGACGTAAAAATACTTTCCGCAGTGGCTTGGTTAGGCGATCGTAAATGCACAGCTCCCCGGCTGACACTTAGAGTGGTTGGATCGTTATGGTGGGAGGTGGATATTAAAGTTACGTGAGGCACGGTCGGTCCTATCGCCTGATTTAAAAGGCCAAACTACAGGGTTAAAATACGCTCATGCGGCATGCTTCGACAATCCGAATCTCGTTATTCTGGCGAATTTGCCGCAGAAATGTATCTAGGTAAGATATGGGAATAATATTAGCAAGTTTTAGTATGTTAAAAGTAAGTATTAAGATAATTAATTTTCTAATATAATAATATATTTTTTTCTTTCTTTATATATATCCTAAGTGATATTATAAAAAAGGTCATATCTATATGTATTTGTATGTAAAGTGTATGGTTCGTAAAATTATAAAGTATAAAATATTATATAATTGCATTGTTTGGGATATTTGCTGAAACATCGGGTATTTATGAAGTCTTTTAGAAATACTGCTCGAATTGGTGGCTTTTTGCTTTGTTTGGCATTGGGTCCTGTTGCTGGGGCGGCTGGGCCGGTGGTGACCGATGTGCGGCTTGGGATCAACTCTGGGCAGACTCGGTTGGTCTTAGAGGTGAGCCAACCGGTTTCATATAAGATTTTCATGCTAGCTAACCCTTACCGAGTAGTAATCGACTTTCCAGCTTTAAAATGGAAACTGATACGTCCTGATAGACGCTTATCGCTGGGGGTTGTAAGCAGTTATCGCTACGGATTGTTCCAAGCTGGCGTTAGCCGTTTAGTAATCGATGTAAAAAAGCCAGTTAAAATTAGGCGACATCAAATTTTGCGTCCAGCATCAGGTCGGGAACATAGATTTTTGATCGATTTGAAAGCCGTTAGCGAATCAGCTTTTAAGAAAGCCAAAAAAGTTTTTCGGTCTAAGGGCTGGAGGCCGCCAAATAAATCGGTGGTATCAGAGCGCCCGGTACCGCCAAAGCCCCCGTCGCGTCAGAGGCACTCGTCCGCAGTTAAGCGCATAATAATGCTCGACCCAGGACATGGAGGTCCGGATCCGGGTGCCATTGGCTCACGCGGTTTACGTGAGAAAATAGTGACATTACGCGCGTCAAATGCGGTACGGCAGCTATTGGAATCTACTGGACGATATCGCGTCTACATGACGCGCTACAGAGACACTTATGTTCCACTTCGTAAGCGCTATCAGAAAGCACAGAAAGTTGGAGCTGAGCTATTTATTTCTATTCATGCCGACAGTCATAAAAACCGGTCTATTCGCGGTGCATCAGTGTACACATTGTCTGAAAAATCTTCTGATAGAGAAGCCGGCGCGTTAGCCGCTCGAGAAAATAGATCCGATATAATTGCTGGCGTCGATCTTTCGAGTCAGTCCGATACGGTGGCGTCTATTTTAATTGGTCTGAGGCAGCGTGATACGATGAATGAATCGGCGATATTTGGCGAAATTTTGATCCGTGAACTGGCACGTGACATTCGGGTATTGCGAAATACTCACCGGTTTGCTGGTTTTGCTGTTTTGAAATCACCTGATACACCGTCTGTATTGATGGAGCTTGGTTATCTTTCCAGTCCTAGAGATGAAAACATGTTTCGTAAATCGGCATTTTACAAAAAGCTCGCTAAGTCTATTTTTAGGTCAGTTGAAAACTATTTTAAGCGAAGAGCAAATCTGAGTCGGTCATAAGATTGCCACAATATTAATTAATGTATATCCCCGCTTGGAGTCCGGCTTTCCTCGGCCCAGATTAATTCAGTAAATCGCGCTTTCTAGGGAGCAGCAATGCGGCGGTTGTTTTATATTTTTTCTTTCCTGTGCTCGGTTGGGCTGTTTGTCTTGGTGATTGCAGCAGCGGGCAGTGCCTATATTCTGTGGTCATTTGGCCGAGACTTGCCCGATTACAAGCAACTTGCAGATTATAATCCGCCTACGGTAACGCGCGTCCATGCAGGTGATGGCCGTTTAATTAAGGAATTTGCGACTGAACGGCGTGTTTTTGTGCCTGTGCGTGTTATGCCGCGCCACATCATCAATGCGTTCTTGGCTGCGGAAGATCAGGATTTTTTCACTCACCCCGGTGTCGATTTAAAAGCGTTATTGCGGGCAAGTGTTCAGAATGTGAAGTACTATTTCCAGAAACGACGCCCAGTTGGGGCTTCTACTATCACGCAGCAAGTTGCAAAGAACTTTTTGCTCACAAACGAAGTATCGATTGAACGAAAAATTAAGGAAGCAATTTTGGCTTTCCGTATCGAGAAAACCTACGGCAAAGATCGCATCCTTGAACTCTACTTGAACGAAATTTATTTGGGCTACGGATCCTATGGCGTAGCGGCGGCAGCGCTTAACTATTTTAATAAATCGCTTGATGAATTATCGATTGCTGAGGCGGCTTACCTAGCTGCATTGCCAAAAGCACCTAATAACTATCATCCAATTCGTCGACATAAGGCTGCGTTAGATCGACGGAATTGGGTGGTTGGGCGAATGCTTAAAGAGGGATTTATCGAACAATCGACAGCTGATGTGGCACGGAATTCGACCTTAAAAGTTATACCGCGAGAAGCGGTTCAAATTGTGAAGGCAGAGTATTTTCTGGAAGAAGTTCGTCGTGAACTGACAAAGCGTTTTGGCGATAAAGGTCTTTATCGTGGAGGCCTATCCGTTCGAACGACCCTTAATTCCGAAATGCAAAAGATCGCTGAAAAGACACTCCGCACTGGATTAATTAAATATGATCGAAGACACGGTTACAGAGGCCCGATTACGCGAATCCCTTTGCACCACAATTGGCAGGATATACTGCAATCTGTTGCACCTCCTCCTGGCGCGGGCAAATGGTTACTTGGAGTAGTTTTGAGAGTCGAAGCTAAAGCGGCTACGATTGGACTGATTAGCGGGGCCTTAGGGGAAATACCGTTAGCCGAGCTAAAATGGGCACGCAAATGGAAGCCCGAGCAAAAGCTGGGGGCACAGGTTCAAAAACCTTCGGATGTTCTCCTTGTAGGTGATGTTATTTTGGTAGAAGGGGTTACCGATAATGCGAATGCTAGGAAAGGCGAAGCGAATAAATATCCGCCCAATACATTTGCCTTACGGCAGGTTCCAGCTATCAATGGTGCGATTGTGGCGATCGACCCTCACACCGGTCGGGTTTATGCTATGTCGGGCGGTTTTGACTATGAAATGAGCGAGTTTAACCGCGCGACCCAGGCACGGCGTCAGCCTGGCTCTGCCTTTAAGCCATTCGTTTATTTAGCAGCGCTTGAAAGTGGGTTTACGCCGTCGACTTATATTCTCGATGCGCCGTTTGTTATTGATCAGGGGGCTGGGCAGGGAAAGTGGAAGCCGCATAATTACTCGAATAAGTTTTACGGCCCCAGTCCGATGCGTCTTGGCATTGAGAAATCGCGCAATTTAATGACCGTCCGTTTAGCCCAAAAAATAGGTATGGAGCCGGTTGTTGCCATAGCTAGAAAATTTGGAATTGCCGATAATATACCACCGCATTTAGCGATGGCGCTGGGGGCTTCAGAAACCACATTGCTTCAGATTACTGCTGGTTATGCCATGTTAGTGAACGGCGGAAAGCGCGTAGTACCGTCTCTTATCGACCGCGTCCAGGATCGCAACGGTATAACGGTTTATCGCCATGATAAACGTCCCTGTGAAGGATGCAGGACTGGGGCTTGGGAGAATCAGGTGGCACCTATCATACCCGACACTCGAGAAAAATTAGTAGATCCCGCAAGTGTATATCAGGTTGTCTCTATGTTGGAAGGCGTTGTGCAGCGGGGAACGGGTCGTAAAATTAGAGTCATTAAGAAGCCGTTAGCTGGTAAAACTGGAACGAGTAATAATAGCCGTGAAACTTGGTTTGTAGGATTCTCGCCCGATTTAGTAGCCGGTGTTTATGTTGGTTTTGATGATCGTGCGAAATTGGGTAAGCGTGAAACCGGTGGTTCGGTAGCAGCGCCTATTTTTAAACAGTTTATGGAAGAGGTGTTAAAAGGTAAGGCAGCGGTTCCCTTCCGAATTCCGACGGGAATACGGTTGGTGCGTGTAAATCCCCTAACCGGAAAACTTTCAAAACCTTACGATAAGAACTTTATCCTTGAAGCCTATAAGGATGGCACCGTACCGGACGAAAATACCCAATATACAGTGATTGATGGTTCGCAAAGCGTGCCGGGTGGAGCAAAAGGAGCATTGCCAGAGACATCAACCGTGCAGAGCCCCAGCGGGCTTTATTAAACGCGAAATAAACCCGAATAATTGCGCGGACTTTATTTTATTGTAATATTCTTTAAGAACACGCTTATGAAAAGAGGGAGCAAAGCCAACGTTAGAAACGGTGTTTTTCGGATATAGGTAAATGTCGTTGACCTTTACGTGCACTTTGGTTGGCCTGCGGAACCTGCTAAATATTTGAGCCTTTAAATTCTAGAGGGTGATATGCGAGCGGAAATTCAAAATATTGTTGAAGAGTTTGAGCAGTCATTAGAGCTGCTGAGGAGGCATCTTTGACCTTGATACGGCAGAAAAGAAACTCGATAAACTGAACGAACAATCTGAAGACCCTAAGCTTTGGGACAATCCGACGAGGGCGCAAACTGTTATGCGGGCGCGGACCCGTTTGGAGGATGCCATATCGGGCTATCGTGCTCTCGAACAAGGTCTTGCCGATAATGTTGAACTCATTGAGCTAGCTGAAGCGGAAGGTGACGACGGGGTCCTCGCTGAAGCAGAGTCAGCTCTATCCGAGCTGAAATCGCAAGCAGCAAAACAACAGCTTGAGAGCCTGTTATCAGGGGAAGCTGATGCTAATGATTGCTTTCTTGAAACGCACGCTGGGGCAGGCGGGACTGAGTCCCAAGATTGGGCTGAGATGTTGGTGCGGATGTATGTACGTTGGGCCGATCAACATAATTATCAAGTAAAACAAATAGAAGAAAGCCCTGGTGAAGAGGCCGGTATAAAGTCGGTTACGCTGAAGATTAGCGGCATTAATGCTTATGGTTGGCTCAAGACCGAGAGCGGTGTGCATCGTCTCGTTAGGATTTCTCCATATGACTCAGCGTCAAGACGCCATACTAGCTTCGCGTCGGTCGGCGTATATCCGGTGATAGACGATGCGATTGAGGTCGAGATAAACGATGGAGAACTTAGGGTCGATACTTATAGGGCGTCCGGTGCTGGCGGACAGCACGTAAATCGGACTGATAGCGCTGTGCGAATTACTCATGAACCGACTGGTATTGTCGTTCAATGTCAAAATGACAGATCGCAACATAGAAATCGTGCAACGGCGTTGACGATGTTGAAAGCGCGCCTTTATGAACTTGAGTTGAAGAAACGTGAGGATAAAGCGGCTGCGGAGCATGCTGCTAAGACTGATATTGGTTGGGGTCACCAAATTCGATCGTATGTTTTACATCCGTATAAAATGGTTAAGGACCTTCGCACTAACGTAGAAAATAGTAATGCAGAAGGTGTACTGAATGGAGATTTGGACGAATTTCTTGAAGCGGCGTTAGCCGAACGGGCAACAGTCAAAGGGAGGCTCGTTGCGGATGATGGGGATGACTAGAAAGATATCAAGTCGATCAATGACTGTCTTGGGCTTTTGAGTTAGCTTAATTCATGGCGCTTCGAATCCCAATAGTATAGATACCCTGACGTCATTGTTGCTTAATCAATTAAGTTAAAAGTCGATAAGCGAGGGTGTTTTTATGCTGGCGCAACACTGAATAGCACACTTAAAAAAGTTGGTTTTGGTAATTGCTAGGCGTATGTGAAGTGGTACGGATAATACATAATTTTCTGCATAATCGGCTTAGTTAAATGCGTTATTCTAGGTAACTAAGGGTTGAGCATAGAGCAACTCCCTATGACCGCTGTGACTCTGAGACATTCCCTTTATTTATAGTCCACGCTGTTTATTTTGCAGATAAAGGTTCATAAAATTCGGCGGTGAAGCCCGCTCGATCACGACTTTCCCGGTTGAAAGGCGCTTTAAGTGTACCTTTATAATAACGTTGTACTAGCATTTTGAATGCAGCCACAGGGTCGGATTTAGAGTTGCGACAAGCCCATTTAAACCATTTATGGCCAATCGCAACGTGTTTAATTTCATCTCGATGGATGATGCGCAAAATCTCAGCGCTTTTATAATCGTTGGACCTTTCGAGTTTTTGGATCATTATTGGTGTTACGTCCAAGCCCCGTGCTTCCAGCACTAACGGTACGACTGCCAACCGTGCACTGAAATTATTTGCGGTTGCGATTGCAATTTCCCACAAACCATCATGGGCAGGAAGAGCCCCATAGTGTGAGCCGAGATCTTTTAATCGGTTGTTCAGTAAAGCGAAGTGTTTTGCCTCCTCGTCAGCGACACTTACCCAGTCGTTTATAAATGCTGATGGTAATTTTTGTGATTCAGTAAATCGAACAAGGATATCCCAAGCTAAATCAACTGCGTTTAATTCAATGTGTGCCAGCGCATGCAGCAAGGCGATACGACCCACGGGGCTTCTATTAATTCGTCTGCGCGGCACACAGCGTGGGCGCAACAATACTGGGGCCGAAGGCCTACCAGGTCGATCTGGTGCTTTAGAATGCCCAAGGTCAATAAGATCAAAATTCTTCCAGGCGGAGGCCAGCTTTCTACTGTTAGATGCTTTGGTATCCGCATTGGTAGTTTTTAGTATTTCAGTGGCCTGCGGCAGCAATGCTAATACCTCGGTCGGTCCGCATATATTGGTCATTTCGAAGTTATCTCTTTTTCCGAAGGTTTAGCAATCAGCACATTAAATTGTTTGAGTATTATTTTCGCATTAGCATCCATTGTAGTTAGTAGCTTATCATAGGAATCTGCCAGGGCCGCCCGCATTAATAACCTGCGAGGTCCTGAACTCTGCGCCGAACTTCCTATTACCTGGTCTGTCGTAATGCGTAACACTGATTGGAGATCATACCAAAAACGTAAACTTTCACCCAAACCTTCTGCGGTTTTAGCTTCTAAGAGCTCTGCGTCGGAGAGTCGTTCCAGTGCGGTCGATGCGTTAGGTGATAATATTTCTGGGTATTTGGATCCATGGCGCAATTGGAGATATTGGGCAATAAACTCAGCGTCGATCAGACCACCGCGTCGATGTTTAATATCCCATGGGTCGGTTCCCGGATATTGCTCTGCCATACGGCGGCGCATCTGGACGATATCGGAAACTAGTGTCTGGTCATTCCATCCGCGTGTAAGTGCTTCGCGGATCGTAGCGCGTAAACGCATTGTTAAGTTTTCTGGGCCCGCCACTATACGGGCGCGGCTCAGAGCCATGTACTCCCAAGTCCAGGCAGATTCGCGATAATAACGCACAAAACTGCTGAAACTTGCTGCTATTGGCCCTTTGTCGCCGTTGGGCCGCAACCTTGCATCGATTTTGTAAAGCCGGCCTTCGCCGGTCAGCGCAGTTAGTGCGGTGATTATGCGCTGTGCAAGCCGCATAAAATAAATATTCAGTCCAATTGGTTTTTTGCCATCAGACATTTCTCGTTCGGTAGAACCATCATAAACGAAGACCAAATCTAAGTCCGACCCGTGCATTAATTCACGACCACCGAGTTTCCCAAACGCGATAATAGCAAGTCCATTTGCTTCAAACTTTCCATGGGTTTTCTCAAACTCTGCGGTTACGCATTTTGCCATTTCGCGCAAGACGATTTCTGCGATATCAGATAGTAACGGGCCGCTATGTCGCCCTTTGATATTACCCAACATGAGCTGTACACCAATTTGAAACTTTTTATCGTTAGCCCATTGACGGCAAGCATCTAATTTATCTTGAAAATCTCGGGCGCGCTCCATCTGGCCGCGTAGTTCTTGGGTTTGCTGGCCTACTGTGCCTAGCGGCTTTCCAAATTCCGGAGATAACACGTGGTCCAGTAGGCTTGGATTTCGACTCAGCCAGTCTGCCAAAACCGGTGCGTCGCCCATTATTTCCGCCACTAGTTCCAAGATGGGTGGATGGTTGGCAAATAGGGAAAAAAGTTGGATGCCGCTTGGAAGTACCGCTAAGAAGGCATCAAAGTGCATGAGTGCGCGATCTGGGTGTGTACGACCTCCAAAAGCGGATAGAATATTCGGCATAAGTTCTGTCAGAATTTGTCGAGCGCGTTCTGTTCGTGTTGAACGATAGCGCCCACGATGCCAATTCCGGACCACCTCGGAAATTGACTGGGGGTCAGCAAAGCCCATCACACGCAGGCTCTCAAGTGTGTCCGGATCATCTTCAACGCCGGTGAAAACTAAATTGCCAACTGCTGACAAGTTTTCTGATTCTTCGAAAAGTGCCGCGTAGTGGTGTTCTACCGTCTCGAGCGTTTCGAGGAGAGCCTTCCGAAAATTGTCTGATAGGTCGTAGCCCATAAAGACACCAATCGCCGCAACTTCTTTATCGGTTTTTGGTAATGAGTGGGTTTGCCTGTCATCCACCATTTGAAGACGATGCTCGAGTTTTCTCAGAAACTCGTAGGCTTCATTTAACTCGATCGCCGCGTTTGCGGAGATCCTCTCTTCGGCTGCTAGTGCGTTCAGCGTCTTTGATAATTTGCATGTTCTTAAATTGGGAGACCGACCACCCCATATTAACTGTTGGGTTTGAGTGAAGAACTCAATTTCACGAATGCCGCCGCGACCTAGCTTGATATTATGTCCGTTAATGGCGATTTTACGGCCGCCACGATGCGCGACGATTTGACGTTTAACCGAGTGAATATCGCGTATCGCTGCAAAATCAAGATTCTTTCGCCAAATAAAAGGCTGAATGGCGTCCAAGAAATTTTGACCAACAGTTATATCACCGGCAATGGCGCGTGCTCGAATAAGGGCAAGGCGTTCCCAATTTTGTCCGGTGGTCTCGTAATATCGAATTGCGCTCTCTATAGGAATAGCCAGTGGTGTTGATCCTGGATCTGGTCTAATCCTAAAATCTACTCGGAAGACGTAGCCGTCCGGTGTCCTTTGCTCGATTAGTTTAACGATAAAGCGCGTCATCCTTACCATTTCAGCGCTGATCATATCTTTATCTGTTGTGCTGATACGTTCAGGGTCATAAATCGCAATAAGATCAATATCGCTCGAGTAATTTAGCTCCCTTGCACCTAATTTACCGAGTGCGATCAGTGCATAACCGGACTTGTCTTCTGGCTTAATTTTTTTTGCGAGTTTTATGCGACCGTTGGCAGAAAATTGCCGCAATGCGAACCGAACCGCTAAGTTCGTTGCTTGGTCAGCAAAGTGGCTGAGTTTCCCGGTCACCTGGTCTAGAGACCAAAGGCCTGCGATGTCCGAAAGGCCGACAAGGAGCGCAATACGCTGTTTTGCCCTCCTGAGGCCGGTCATAAAGGTGGAAAGACTGTCCTCTTGCGACAATTCGCTGTGCAATGATCCTAAAATCATACCGAAGGCATAATCAGGGCCCTGTTCCATTATGGTTCTCATGAAAGAGCGTTCTTTGATGATACATTGCGTCAGAAAGGTACTATTACCAAAGAGAGCACGTAGAAGCTGACCGTTGTCTTGATGCGCAATGGCATCGGAGAAGTTTCTGAGTTCCTGCGATTCTTCGCCGTAAGTGCGCCAACGCTCAAAGCCCATTTCCGCCTGGCTTTGGTTTCCAGGATTGGGAATTTTGCTTGAATTAACGCGAAAATTTGGGAACTTGGTGTTCAAATATTTGTTTCTCTATGCAATCGATTGGGACGATGCTATTGGTCCCATCACAACAAATTAACGGAATGCTGTGTCCCGCCGGCGCTTAATCATATTTTTCAAAATCCTGTCCGGTCTATTAGTCGGATGTGCAATATTATTTGCCATTCTGGCTTGGAGACTATCTAGCTCGCCGTTATCACTTAATTTTGTTACCCCAATTATCGAACGGAATTTCAGCACGGAGGACAAGTCTTATGTGGTTCGTGTTGGCGATACTGTACTGATTTGGGATGGATGGCGCCATCCGGCTGACATTCGTGCTCGAAATATCAAGGTATTCAGTCGGGACGGTAAGCTAGTTGCGCAATTGCCGCAAGTTTCAATCGGTCTTTCCATGCGAGCCCTGTTGAGAGGACGTTTGGCTGTGTCGTCTTTAGGGATTCGTCGTCTAAGTGCGTCGGTAGCGAGATATAAAGATGGCGGTTTCACGGTTGGCCTTTTGGCAAAGGGAGGACAGGCTCAGAATGTCGATATTTTGGTCAAAGGCATTACGAACGAGTTGTCAAGGCCACCGGGCCAGACTGGCGGTCCTTTGGGATACTTGAATCGTGTAGAGATTATCGAATCCAAACTTGTCTTTGATGATCGGCAAGCGGGGATCGTTTGGCGTTCACCCCGCGCGGATATCGTGATGATTCGTGATAAACCCGGACTGCGCGCTGATGTTGCGATTAGTATTGCGGCACAAAACCGCTTGTCGCAAATTTTTGCACAATTGGATTTCCAAAGAGTAGCAGGGGTGTTTCTCGGACGTGTTCGGTTTGAAAGGCTAAATCCTTCATTAGTGGCACGCTCCGTTAATGGGCTGGACTATTTAGTCAATTTCAGTATGCCCGTGACCGGGGAATTGGCCGTAAAGGCTACTAAAGGTGGGTCCTTACAAATGCTGGCGGGGACGTTGAATACACCGGTCGGCAAAATTGAGGGGGATTTCGAGTTTGCATCCGATGGTGATGCGGTATCCGGCCTTGTTCGACTAGAGAGACTAAATATTTCCGAATTGGCAAAACGTATCCCAAGAATGCGGAAGCTCGTCGGAGTAGATCTTTTTTTCAATGGTAATATTGGGGGTCAAGGTGGCCGTAATGGTCGAATTAAGGAATTGGAGTTTAATCTGATTTCTGGCGAAGGAACCCTGGATTTTCCGATGCTATGGAACGGGCCGCGTTCTGTAAAACAAGTACGACTTAAGGGCGAGGCCTTGAACGATCTGGATAAGGTCGAACTTGCTGAGGCTGAAATAGACTTCGGCGGTCCGAAGATTGAAGCAGAAGCGCAAATTCAACGGCTGGGGGATGAGGCACGTTTGCAATTAGATGCCACGGTTTTCAATATGCCCTTCAAAGAGCTATCTGCATATTGGCCAAAAACACTGGGGTTGAGCGCTCGCCGATGGGTCACAAAAAATATTCATGATGGATTTGCGCGTGAGACAAATTTGCAATTAATCGGGTGGATGAATGCTCAAGATTTTAGTGGGCTGAAAGCATCTACACTTAATGGAACGATGCGCTATGACGGTTTAACTGTGGATTATTGGTCACCCTTACCAGAGCTTAAGAACGTCAATGGGACAGCGACTTTCACTGCAGATCGTTTTGATATGGTTATTTCAAGCGGTGCTTTGAAGGAGATCGCAGTCGATCAAGCACAGGTAAATATGTTCGATCTTGAAAGCGATAATGAACAAATATCCGTCGATATTTTGATGCAAGGCCCGCTTAAAACTGCCCTAAATGTTCTTGGACACAAGCCTTTAAGATATATTCAGAAACTCGGTATTTCCGAAGGCGGTGTCAGTGGGGCCGCGGCCATTCGGTTAAGAATGGACTTCCCACTCGATACCAATGTGCAACGTGATGCGCTGAAGGTTAGCTCGACTGCAACACTAAAGAATGTAGGATTTGAACCGGGTCCGTTTGGGCTTATCGTCGAAGGCGGGCAATTTAACTTTAAAATACAGAATGATAATATGAAGCTCGTCGGTCCGGTCAGGCTGAATGGAGTGCCGACCAAGCTTGTTTGGCATGAACATTTTGGCACCACAGGGAAAACTCGCAGTAAATATCGATTACAGGCAAAGTTATCTAAACAGCAACGAGAATCGGTCGGATTAAAAGGAATTGGTTTTTTGTCAGGGCCGGCTGTTGTCGATATGTCTTACACAGTGCTGCGGAACAACGAGAGATTTCTTAAGGCAAAGGCAGATTTGACTGAAGCATCTATTTCTAAAAACGATTTAATGTTTGAAAAGAAACGCGGTGAAAAAGCGTTTGCTAATCTTTCTATGGAAATTGACTCGACGGCCGAGTTAAAGTCCTGTGTCGCAAATTTGTCCGGCACTGGATTATCAGGTGCTGCGCAGATTGATTTCTCCCCCACCGGGAAAGAGTATTGGCGCCTTCAACTAAGTAACGTTTTTCTCAAGGGAAACAAATTGCATGGCACGATCACTCGCCGTATCGATAATGTCTATGAGGGGAATTTAGATATTGGTCGGTACGATATTACTGGAGCAATAGCTCAAAATGAGCAAGGCAAAGCCGGAAAGGATTTGACGGGTTTAGCTATTGTCGCAAATGTTGGCGAACTTACTTGGGGTGCAAAACGGAAATTAATGAAGGCAAAATTAACACTGCGTCACGATGGTAGCGATGTGCAGACTTTGCGTTTGTCCGGTAACGTGCGGCCTGAGAAATCTCTTTTGATAGACTTTCTGCCTACGCCAGCTGGGTACAGTCTTAAAGTTGAGTCTGAAGATTTTGGGGGCGTATTGCAGGCTTTTGATATTGCTAGCAATGTAACCGGTGGAAAACTTAAGGTTGAGGGAAAACGCGCGTCACTATCTGAAGCGATGGAAGGGACTATCCATGTGAGCGATTACCGGTTGAAAAAAGCGCCAGCGATTGCGCGCATTCTTCAGGTCGCATCTCTGACTGGAATCGTTGATGCCGTTGGACAGAAAGGGCTTGAATTGGACGTTTTGGAGGGTAAATTTGCCTTTAAAGAAGGTTTATTGCGGTTGAGAGAGACACGGACTTATGGGTCTTCCATTGGCATTACGATGGAAGGTACCGTAGATCACGACAAGGACGTCGTCGTGCTGGGCGGTACGATAGTGCCAGCTTACACAATTAATCGAATTCTGGGGAAAATCCCGCTGCTTGGACAAATTCTGACTGGTGGCGATAATGAAGGCATGTTTGCCGCGAACTATTCTTTGGAAGGGCCGGTCGCAAACCCTGAAGTTTCGGTGAATCCGCTTTCTGCACTCGCGCCTGGCTTCTTAAGAAAATTCTTTGGCGTTTTTACTGGTACATCTCGTGATCCGAAGGCAGCAGAAATCTCCGAGCCCGGCGAGGCAACAAACCCCGCCCAGCCGTAAAGCCTAATTTTAATTAGCTGGGCTGGACCAGGGCATGACGTTTCTTGCCGGCTGATAATTTTATAATTCCTTGATCATTGATATCTATTGATGAAATTTTAAGATTTTCGTCTTCAATCTTTTTGTCATTTAGGCGGGCACCGCCCCCTTTGATAAGACGTCTTGCATCACTATTGCTTTTGGCGAGGTGAGTGCGAGCGATCAACACGAAAGCAGGTATTCCATCAGATAACTCTGTTGCCGGTACGGTTATTCGCGGCAAATCCTCTCCAAAGTGGCCTTCTCCAAAAGTTTTATGAGCGGTTTCTGCAGCTGAATGGGCAGCATCAACTCCGTGGCAAAGTGCTGTGGCCCCATCTGCGAGAGCAATTTTAGCGTCGTTAATTTCTGCTCCTTTAAGAGCTTCAAAGCGTTTGATTTCTGAAATTGGAAGTTCCGTGAATAGTTTTAGGAATCGCCCAACATCCGCATCTTCGGTGTTCCGCCAAAACTGCCAATAATCATATGACCGCAACCGGTCCTCGTTGAGCCAAATTGCGCCGTCAGCTGTTTTGCCCATTTTAGCGCCACTGGACGTTGTTAGAAGTGGTGTGGTCAGGCCGAAAAGGTCCGCTCCATCGACGCGACGAGCAAGGTCAATACCACTTACTATATTGCCCCATTGATCGGAACCTCCCATCTGTAGACGGCAATCAGCACGCCGGGATAGCTCGAGAAAATCATATGCTTGCAAAACCACATAATTGAACTCGAGAAAACTAAGAGGTTGTTCCCGGTCGAGCCGTTGTTTGACGGATTCAAACCCTAGCATCCGGTTAATTGAAAAGTGTTGCCCAAAGTCGCGCAGAAACGGAATGTACTCGAGTGGGTCTAGCCATTCAGCATTATTGAACAGTATGGCGTCGTTTGGTCCCTCGCCAAAGTTCAGGAAGCGTTCAAAAATGCTTTTTATGCCGGCAATATTAGATGTAATTTCGTCTTCGGTGAGCAATTGACGGGATTCGTCTTTACCAGAAGGGTCACCGACTTTTGTGGTGCCACCGCCCATCAAAATAATAGGCTTATGTCCGGTTCTTTGTAATAAGCGCAGTAACATTATCGGAACAAGGCTGCCTACGTGCAACGAGTTTGCAGTTGCATCGAATCCAATATAAGCGGATATCGGTTTTTTTTCTGCTAAGGTGTCCAGTCCAGCGATATCCGTGCATTGATGGATATATCCGCGGGCCTGGGCTTTTTGTAAGAATTCGGTTTTTGTATCTATCATAGAGGCCCTTTAGCACAATCACCGATAAGCAACAACGAACCGTATTGGCAATGCTATAATAATGATATGTTGGCAATAGGACTTATGAGCGGAACGTCGCTTGATGGTATTGATGCGGCGTTGATCGAAAGCGATGGCGAAATAGTTTTAGCGCGACTGGGTGGAATTACCACATCCTACGATTTGCCGTTTCGTGAAAGGCTTCGCGCTTGCCTTGGTGCGCGTGAAAGGACGGCCGCAATTGATCTAGTCGAGATGGAGTTGACCGACCGTCATGCACATGCCGTAGATCTCCTGCTAGAGACGCTTTCTATATCTCGAAGTACGGTAGATTTAATCGGATTTCATGGACATACAATTACTCACGATCCGGCCCACAAGTTTACTTGGCAATTGGGCGCAGGTAGCTATTTAGCCGAGTGCACGGGTCTTGACGTTATAGCTGACTTTAGAAAAGCCGACCTAGCTTTCGGTGGAGAAGGGGCGCCATTAGCGCCAGCGTATCATAGTGCTCTTGCACAAGATTTACCCAGACCGGTCGTAATACTTAATCTGGGCGGCGTCGCAAATGTGACCTGGGTAGGGAAAGAGGGACAGTTGGTAGCTTTCGATACCGGGCCGGCAAACGCACTTATCGATGATTGGATCGCTGAACGTACGGGTAGAGCTTTTGATAAAGATGGCGGTATAGCTGCAACGGGCAAGGTAGATGAGGCCGTTTTACAAAGATTACTCGAGAACAAATTTTTCTCTCGGCCTCCACCGAAATCGTTAGACCGTAATGAATTCAACATAATGTCACTACATGGACTTTCCTTAGAAGATGGTGCTGCGACCTTGAGTGCGTTCACTGCAGAATCCGTCGTATTGGCTTTACAACAGTTTCAACCCTTGCCGAGCCAAATAATTGTTACTGGCGGCGGTCGCCATAATTCCCATATGATGGGACTACTCGCGAAGAGGGTGAATCTACCCGTTGATCCGGTAGAAGTGGTCGGGTGGAACGGTGACCTTTTAGAGGCGGAAGCCTTTGGCTACCTGGCTATTCGGTCGGCCCTAAATTTGCCTATTAGTTGGCCAAAAACTACCGGTGTTAAAACACCTCTTACCGGCGGTCAGCTTTTCTCCATAGTCAGCCGCGATTAACAATCTTTCTGTTTAGGAGGTATGAGGCGTTCGTCCACATAACCAGCAACTTCTTTTTCAAGTTGTTTCAATTTGTCGACAAAAAAGTGGTTTGCTCCAGGAATAGTAGAATGATCGATTCGAATGCCTCGTTGCTGGCGAAGTTTTTCGACAAGTTTTTCAACAGAATCCGGAGGCACAATATCATCTTTGGTCCCGGTCACCATTATACCTGATGATGGGCACGGAGCGAGAAAACTGAAGTCGTACATGTTGGCTGGCGGTGCAATCGAGATAAAGCCAGCGATTTCGGGTCGGCGCATTAGTAGCTGCATGCCAATCCAGGCGCCAAACGAAAACCCCGATATCCAACACTGACTGGCATTTTCATTGTATGATTGGAGCCAATCAAGCGCTGCTGCGGCATCGGAGAGCTCACCTTCACCGCGAGAGAATGTTCCTTGTGAACGGCCTACCCCGCGAAAATTAAATCGCAAACATGAAAAGCCACGCCGGACGAACATGTAATAAAGCGTGTAAATCACCTTGTTATTCATAGTGCCACCATGCTGCGGATGAGGATGGAGGAATAAGGCTATAGGAGCATTGGGCGCGTTATTATGGTGATAGCGTCCCTCTATGCGGCCTGCAGGGCCGTTTATGATGACTTCTGGCATGATATTTAACCATTTCTCCCTGAATTCCATGGGGTTTTAATAAACTCCACGAGAGGTTGTCATTGTAATAAGCCGCTTTTTTGCGTTTGGCTAAACTTGACCCGGTGAGTCGGGCATTCTATATCCAAATGATAAAAAAGGCATTAACCGGTGCTGATTATCGATTTTGCGGATGTTCATTAGCACGTTTGATCGTTTATGTGAAAAATTAGTCAGCCACCGTTCAGTTTAAGGTCTGGCGGAATGTTTAAAATAGTTCGAGATGAAATTGATTCTATGATGCAACGCGACCCTGCGGCGCGATCGCGTTTAGAAGTGTTGTTTTGCTATCCTGGTTTTCATGCTTTGGTTTTGTACCGCTTGGCACACAAATGTTGGAGCCTCAAGTTTTGGTTCTTGGCAAGATTAATTTCACAGTTTGCGCGGTTTGCGACAGGTATCGAAATTCATCCTGGCGCTAAAATAGGCAAGCGACTGTTCATCGACCATGGCGTGGGTGTAGTCATTGGCGAGACAGCAGAAATAGGCGATGACGTAACGCTTTATCATGATGTGACGCTTGGTGGCGTGACCCCATCCATCGATTCCGATAGTCAGCGCGATCATAAACGACACCCCACGCTCAGCGATGGCGTGATCGTTGGCTCAGGAGCCCAGATTGTCGGCCCCATCACAGTTGGTGCCGGCGCTCGGGTTGGTGCTAATGCGGTAGCAACAAAAGACGTTCCCTCTCATGTAACGGTTGTTGGTATACCAGCCCAAATTGTCGTGCGCGAAAGCACATCGGATTCTGGTGAATTCTGCCCTTACGGTATGCCTTTAGGTGATTTGCCAGATCCTGTGGCACGATCATTGGAAGGTTTAATAGACCACGTGACGTTGTTGCAGGCACGAATCGAAGAACTAGAGCAGCAGCTTACCGGGCGACCAAAAGAGACATTAGACCCGAAATTTGGCAGAGAAGGTGATAGCCAATCTAGCCTTGACGTTTAGGGGTAAGGCAGTACTTCGTGAAGCTATGCACAAAAGGACCTAATTTGGTTATGATTAGATCAGACTCAGCACGCTGCTACAAAGTTTGCTCGGTTCATATCTGCGAATTAGCTCAAAATCAAGAGATTCGCTCGCCTTATTTCGATAAATGTACGCTTGGCATTAGTGGCATGCGAAATAAAAAAATAGATACCTTTTGGGCCGCTGAGTAGGCGGAAAACCGAATGATATATCTCGACTGCAATGCATCTGCACCAATATCCGATCAAGTGATGGAGGCAGTAGGTCACGCAATGCGTACAACGGGGAATCCGTCCTCGGTCCATTCGGATGGGCGTGCTGCAAGGGCGCTCGTGGAAGGCGCGCGTGGCGCGGTTGCACAAATGGTAGGTGCTGCAGCGCAGAATGTAATTTTTACTAGCGGTGCGACGGAGGCGAACAACCTGGCGATAAGTGGCTCTGGGCGAAAACGTGTTGTCGTCTCGCCAGTTGAGCACCCATCTGTTCTACAAGCTCGATCCGAGACAGAAATGCTGGCGGTGGACGAAAACGGTGTCGTCATACCAGGATCATTGGAAACCCTGCTAGAGGGCAGTGATGAAACTGCTCTTGTGTCTGTAATGCTCGCAAATAATGAGACGGGTGTTGTTCAGCCGATCGCGGACCTCGCGGACATTGCTCATAGATACGGGGCGTTTTTCCATTGTGATGCAGTACAAGCGCCCGGTCGTTTGTCATTTTCTATGTCATCTTTGAGGGTCGATATGCTGACACTTTCCGCTCACAAAATTGGTGGCCCCAGAGGGGTGGGAGCATTGATCCTCGCGCCTGAAGTCGAAGTTGATGGGATGATAAAGGGTGGTGGACAAGAACGTCGTCGTCGCAGCGGCACGGAGAATGTTGGCGCTATCGTCGGCTTTGGTGAGGCTGCAAAGAGAATCTCGAAAACACTTGATGGAGCTACTCGTCTTCGGTCTTTACGAGATGAATTGGAACTACGCGTGCTAGCAACCGTACCCGAAGCAATAATTTATGGTGCTAGAGTAAATCGTTTGCCCAATACTAGTAACATTGGCGTGGTAGGAGTATCTGCGGAGACTCAGGTAATTGCAATGGATATGGCTGGTATCGCTATCAGCGCGGGCTCGGCTTGTTCGTCGGGTAAAGTGACATCTAGTCACGTCTTGAGGGCAATGGGCTTATCGGAGGTCGCCGCACAATCTGCTATTCGTATCAGCTTATGCCCGGAAACGACTAAAAGCGATATTGATCATTTTCTTAATGTATGGCTTTCCCATATAAAGGCTGTAAAGGACCGTACAAAAGCGGCTTAAGGATAATGGCTGAAGATTCGGTGTATCTTGACTATCAGGCTTCCACCCCGCTCGACCCAAGGGTGCGAGAAGCTATGCTCGTATGGTTCGGTGAGAAGTTCGGTAACCCGCATTCGAATGACCATGTGTATGGATGGGCTGCCGAGGAAGCAGTTGAAACCGCGCGTACGCAAGTCGCGTCACTCATAGGTGCTAAGCCACGGGAAATTATTTTTACATCTGGGGCGACCGAATCTAATAATATTGCCGTCAAAGGCGTTGCGCGTGCGCTTCGAGGAAAGCGTAACCACGTTGTGACGATTGTCACTGAGCATAAATGTGTTCTCGAGAGCTGCCGACGGCTGGAACGAGAAGGGACGGAAGTGACCTATTTGCCAGTTGAGCGGAACGGGTTGCTTGACCTTAATCGACTGGACGATGCGCTTGACGAACAGACGGCTTTGGTGTCAATCATGGCTGCCAACAATGAAATCGGTGTTATTCAACCGATGGCTGACATTGCCGCGCTTTGCGAAAAGGTCGGCGCACGGCTGCATTCGGATGCGGCTCAGGCTGTTGCAAAAATTCCTATCAACGTGAATGAGCTAGGCTTGGATTTGCTGAGCATAAGTAGCCATAAGATATATGGGCCAATGGGTGTGGGCGCACTCTATATAAGGCAAAAACCAAAAGTCCCGATTGAACCGTTGATGGACGGCGGCGGACAGGAACGCGGCCTGAGGTCAGGCACTGTTCCAGTCCCTCTTGCGGTTGGGTTTGGAGCTTGTTGTTCTATTGCAGCAGATGAGCTGCCTAACGAATCTAAACGGATTCTCAGTCTACGTACACGTTTTCTGGGCCGCATAAAGAGAGCTATAAATGATACTCACCTTCACGGTGATTTGGAGCAGCGCATACCGGGCAACCTAAATCTTTCTTTTGCAAATATTGATGCTCAGGATTTAATGATGCGTTTATGCCGGGTCTCGGTTTCGACCGGATCAGCGTGTTCAACAGCCACGGTTCAGGCATCTCATGTTTTGCAGTCACTCGGCGTTGAGCAGCATCTGTTGCATAATGCTATCCGTATTGGGTTTGGCCGATTTACGACGGAAGCTGAAGTGGATTTTGCGGTTGAGGAGATAGCTCGTGCGGTGACGTCACTTCGTCAATCTACGCAAGTATACGAGCGTGTGGGTTGATGGCGAAAGTTGTGTTTATTACTGTCGACGGTAGTCGAAGGGAAGTCAACGCTCCGACTGGTTTCTCGATCCTAGACATTGCTCATCGTAATGATATCAATATTGAAGGCGCCTGCGAGGGGCAGATGGCGTGTTCCACATGCCACGTTGTTGTTGATTCTGACTGGTATTCGAAGCTTCCTGCGCCATCGGAGGAAGAGGAGGATTTACTCGATTTAGTGTTTGGTTTGACCAGAACATCGCGCCTTGGTTGCCAGGTAACGATGACCGAGGCGCTAGATGGCCTTACCGTTAAATTGCCAAGCCGTACGCGGAATTTGCTACTTGAAGATTAGAAATATTCTCAGAGTGGGATTTTCTCAAAGGCTTTGCGTTTTCAATGTTTTGAATTAGGGATCTTAAAAGCCATGATTTGCCGCTCGGTATAAATTACAGCTGCTATATCAATTGATTTGCCGAGTTTAGAAATCGGAGGAGGCGCATTTTATGAGAGAGATAGGTTTGTTCGAAAGGTTAAAAGCATCCTGCGCCGACAGCTGGCAACGTTATATTCGCCATGATTTTATAAGGCAGCTTGGGGCCGGTACGCTGCCGAAAACCGCGTTTCGACATTATTTATCTCAGGATTATATTTTTTTAATTCACTTCTCGCGGGCCTATGCATTAGCGGCCTACAAGTCGGAAAATCTTAGGGAAATTCGTCAAGCCGCTGAGACAGTAACGGCACTAGCGGGTCATGAAATGCAACTCCATATTAGCTATTGTAGTGAGTTGGGTATTAGCGAAGTAGAATTGGAGAAGACGCCCGAGGCGGCGGCTAACTTGGCTTACACCAGGTTTGTGCTTGAGCGAGGCCAGGCTGGTGATTTACTCGATTTACACGTGGCATTATCACCTTGCGTGATTGGTTATGCAGAGATTGGCCAATGGTTAGGACAGAAGGTTCCAGCCACACTGAGCGATCATCCTTATGGAAAATGGATTGAGATGTACTCTGGAGATGAATATCAGGCTGTTGCATCTAGTGCCGTCACCTTTCTGGACCAACTAGATAAAAGGCGGGGAGGTGATGCACGTTTTGATAGCTTAGCAAAGAATTTTAAGACTGCAACAGAGCTTGAGATTGGCTTTTGGCAGATGGGCCTCGACGCAACCTAAATAAATTCTAAATGGCCTATTTCAACTGTCGATAGTATACATCTGGAATTGGCCAATTGGATTGAGTAGCCAAAAGCGCTACTTTCGCTAGAAACAGTTGGTTGCCTATAGAAAATGAACTTACTGCACTTCCTTTATCTTAGGACGAGACGTCAAGTATATTCCTTTGTGGTGAGAGAAACACCTTACCGGTTGTCCCGAACGTAAAGAGATTGGGCAAAAAAATGTTGAGTGCGTTCCCTATCGGGATAGTAGTATCGAAAGTACCTCGCCAAAATTCTTTTTTGAGAAACTTCGACTGAAGAGCAGAATTTTGTTAAGCAGTGCCGTTTTTGGTTATTCCTGTGATCCTGCGATTGTCTTTGCGTTCGGAGGGATTATAGTGCCGCTATGGAAAAGCTTGTCACCCATAAAAAACCTGCAGATACGAAAGTGGTAGTTGCCATGTCGGGCGGGGTCGACTCATCTGTTACTGCGGCTCTTTTGGTAGAGGCTGGCTACGATGTAGTGGGGATTACGTTGCAGCTATATGATCATGGTGCAGCTGTGACAAAGAAGGGTGCATGCTGTGCAGGACAAGATATCTACGATGCACGGAATGTGGCGGATCAATTGGGCTTCCCTCATTATGTGCTTGATTACGAAAGTCGTTTTCGAGATTCAGTGATAGAGGAGTTTGCCGATTCTTATCTGGCGGGGGAAACCCCGGTACCGTGTATTCGTTGCAATCAAACGGTTAAATTCCGAGACCTTTTGTTGACGGCAAAAGACCTTAATGCAGATGCCCTGGCTACAGGGCATTACATAAAGCGTATAGAAGGGGAAACCGGGCCCGAGCTCCACCGAGCCGAAGATGCTTCTCGCGACCAAAGCTATTTTCTTTTTGCCACAACAACTGAACAGCTGGAATTTTTACGGTTTCCCCTCGGTAGTTTGCCAAAATCAGACACTCGGGCACATGCAATCCGCTTTGACCTGCCCGTAGCCGAAAAACCAGACAGCCAAGATATTTGCTTTGTGCCGAATGGCTCCTATGCCAACATTGTCGAAAAACTGCGGCCAGGGGCTATAGAAGCTGGAGACATTGTTGACTTAGAAGGAAATGTCATTGGTCATCATGAAGGTATTATTCGGTTTACTATCGGTCAACGTCGCGGTCTCGGTATCGGTGGTCGGGACGAGAATTCTGAGCCTCTGTATGTGATACGCTTGGAACCAAGTCTAAAGCGCGTAGTTGTCGGGCCGCGTGAAGCACTTGCCGTAAATGCCATTTCTTTGAAAGAGGTTAATTGGCTAGGAGAGGAAAGCGAAGCATTTTTGAACTCGGGCATGTCAGTAAAATATCGTTCTATGATGGAACCTGTGCCAGCGATAATTTGTCTTGAGGCTGCTGGTAATGCCGCTCAAGTTTCGTTTGATAAACCACAGTACGGCATATCTTCGGGACAAGCTTGTGTGTTTTATAAAGGTGAACGGGTGATGGGTGGAGGATGGATTGGCGGTAATCAACGATTTGTAGATTAGCCAAATTTCAATGCAATCCAAAAGATTAAGACTTATGACAATTACATATTGTTGACCTAAAACATAAATGTTGGCCCATATTAGACCCACTTTTTCTTTTAGTACGGTTTTTGCAGAATGCTTGACAGTACAGATCCCGAGCAGTATCTGCTACGGCCTTGAAGTGTGCGGCGGAGTAGCTCAGTTGGTTAGAGCAGTGGAATCATAATCCATGTGTCCGGGGTTCAAATCCCTGCTCCGCCACCAAAACTCCAAGAAGAATCAGAGCTGAAACACTTGGATAATGTTTGCAGTAATTCAGTTTCCGTAAAAATATGCGGTGTCTTGATGTTGTATTTCATCTATTTTTTCCACCGTTCTCCATCCTTAGTTGAGGCTATTGGCAACATTAATGCAAAAAGGTTGGGTCTAATGAGCTCTCTGAACAGCTATCGAGTTCATAATTGCCAAACTTGGTTAGCCTAGTTTCCGCAGGTATAGCCCTCAAAGCCAACGTCTCTACCTAATATCCTCCTGGCCCATCCATTACTGCCGTGAAAGGGTTATCGAAAAGGAGATGGATTATGCTTCGGAAAGGCGGATACAGCGCTACGGACAATGCGATGACGGAAATCGCGCTGGCATTGGCCATGGGGTTTTTTGCGATCATGGTACTTGCCATAGTGTCGATGGGTGCAGGCGCGAAACCGCCAAACGGGGTGGCAGAGATACCTAACAAGAAGCGAATTATGACTTCCGCCTTGGCGCCTGCCTCTTCGCCCGATGCGGCGGGTACGACAACAGTTTCCTCCAAAGATAGGCTCGTAATCTTCTATGATGGACGCTTTTACGACGATACTCTCAAGAAAATTCTCCCTGAAAACTTAGGTCGGGGCGGCCGGGTCATCTTAGCCGTCCCGCCCACTCTTTCCATGTCGGAATCGCTCGGCGCTCGGGCGGAATTAAGTATAAGGGACCTCATCGTGACCACACTTGATCGTGCGTGGATCAAACGGCTGAAGGATTTGCGATAATGATGAAAATAATGATGCGTAGACTTACTGCCGTTTTCACTCTTACGGCGGTGCTGGCTTACTTTGGTGCGGTCCGTGATGCCACGGCGGAACGATCCGAAATGGGACCAAAGCAAATTCAAAGGTTAGTCGCAACGATAGCGGCGAAAAACGGCACCGTGCCACCGGCGCTCGCTCTCGCTGTTGCACAGGTGGAATCAAACTTTCGTGCCGATGCAAAAAGCCCTGTGGGTGCGCAAGGCGTGATGCAAATAATGCCGGCTACAGCAAAAGGGGTTTTCAATATTTCTGCTGACCATCTGCGAGATCCAAAAATAAACGTCCGCATTGGCGTTTCCTATTTGGAACGTCTTTATAGACAGTATGGCGGCCGTTGGGATTTGGCCCTTTCTCATTATAACGGCGGATCGCTGAAGCGCCAAAACGGTCGGTACGTTGCACATAGCTACACGCGAGGCTACGTGGCGAAGGTAATGCGTTACTGGCGCCAATTTCAACGGACATCAACGGCTATTTATCTTGCGCGCGTTGATCAAAAGACGCCTACTATCCGTTTCCTACCTACTGGTGGCAAGATGACAACGCAGCAGGCAAGGGCCATCAGCAATGGTTGGTGGGAGAGGAAACTTAGTTGGCGTCAATATTTAAATATTGCTGATCGGTTATTGAGTCGCGAGCTAACGAAAAGTCCGACTAGCCGGGTTCTAAAACCGCAGATGCGAGAGGTGGTTGGGACCCAAAGCAAAGAGGTGCTGCATAACGACGCGCTTCTACGTTTTCACTCCGAAAGCTCTTTACCCGGTGATTTGTATAAAACTCCGCGATTTATGTAACTACATATAATAGTAGTAACAATGTTAAAGTCATCCAGTTACTCTCGCGATCAAGGGATATAAATAGGGATCATGAAGACTGAACTGTTTAAAGCACAGCAAAGTGATGCGTTGAGAGATGTATTTTCGTATTTGGCCGAGTCCTGTGAATTGGATAGCTCGGGTTACGGGGAACCAAGACGCAAATACGGTCCACGAACACTGCGATTTCTCTCCGCCGCAATTGTCTGTCGCTCCTATGATAAAATACTATACCGGCTATGCCATCTTACGCGTGCAGTAATGCTTGCCGATCGTCAGGGGCAGTACGATAAATTTTTTTTCGGGGCCCGCAGTCCGGGCCGCGTTGACGGTGCAGCAGGATTTTTTCTCGACTATCAATCTGATACGAATAGAAAATCCGGTTTGCTCAGGGCTAATCCCGACGGAATTGTGATTGACTATGACGCTTCCGCGAAATCTGCGTTCGAAATTAGCTATAAACAAATACCACTCCTTGCGGCGATGCTCGAATTTCTCGTCTCCACTGTTGATTATGGTGAAATACACGAAATTTTTACTGGGTTAGATGAAGACAAAGTAACGCAAAAAGAGATCAGCGAAAGGAGTAAGAGATTATCAAAGGCGCTCTACGCTTATTTGGCAAAGCACCTAACGCCCGCCCAAAAACAGACAAAGTTTCAAAATATTTACAGGTACCTTGAAGGTAACTTGGGGTCATCTTTCGAGGAAGGAATGATCGACGATCAGTGCATAATCGATTTTTGGCTGAAAGAGTCGGTTGCGGGACCTACAAATATGTCTGACTTCAAGCAGTTCCGTACCGTATTTCTGGCGTTTCTCCGATTTGTAGATCTTATGCGCGATGCAGAGGACCTAAGCTGTTTTGAGAACACACTTCCATTCGGTACTGACCGCGATGCTGGTGAGTGGGAACCGATCATGGAAGACGAATCCTATATGGCAACGAAGGTGGTGGACGCCCAAGAGGATCCGCTGGACTTGCTTGCAATTGAACCGGCGAATGCGATTAAGTTTCTTAATGATACAGAAGCCAAATTGATAAAACTGCCAATTGAAGAAAAATTTGCCGGACGGTTTGTTCATTCCTACATGCGGTCCGAAATTTTTGGTCAGGCGCAGAACCGATTGACGCAGGTCTTGCGCTCCAATGCTAATGATTTGGGTTCATTGCTGAATAACCCGACTTCTGAATCCTATAGCCAACGCATTGAGAAATTACGGCAGCTTGATAAGCATCTCGCTGATCTGTTGCTTGCGATTGCATTTGTTTTGCAGCGTGACTGCCCGCCTGCTGAACAGGTTATCGTAAAGAGCTTAGATTTTAAAACGTTGTCCCAGGGCAAGCAGGTACTCGAAAAACTCAGTCGCAAAGGATTCGATGCTGCCAAGCGGGGTGATCCAGAGGCAACGGTCGCATTCGAGGTGGCATCCTCCCCATTAAGTGTAATTCGGGAGCGACTTCAATCTTTGTTGCAAAGATTTGCAGATGACGATTTTTGGCAGGGCACATTCGAGGCGGATCAGGAAGTTTTTATCGAACAATTCAAGCGTTTGTATGGGTGATTTGGTATGAGTATAACATGGAATAAAATCTCTAAAGAGCGTAAAGAGCGCATGGAACTGGCCTTCGAGCAGTTACACCTTGTTGACCTTATGGTCGACCAGCAATTAAATGCAATCGACGCTGCGGATGAGCGTCCTGTTGGGTTTCAGGACCTCTATTCGGCTGCGGTGCAGCCCGAGGTGGCGATAAATGGCCGTATTGCGGATGCACTTGAGAATAATCCAAAATTGCGGAGGGATTTTGAGACGTTGCTGCAACAGACCGGCATTGCATGGTTTCCCGTTGCGGCCGCTGCAGAGACAGCAACGCTTGACGAGCGTGATGAAGCGTCTTTCCTCATTCGTATCCGTCCTTCCAAGGCGAATGAGGATCAGGTTTATGTTTTGGTTCGCTTAAAGGAACCGTCGGCAGTACAGCCACATGCTATTATTGCCTTGCCGCCAGAGGGTGCTCCGATAAAGAAAACTTTGCCGGTAGCGGTAGATAGCATGTTTCAATTATTGATGCAGCGGGATGAACCTCTGGTGCGTGCGATACAAGACCGCAGATCAAAGCTGTCGCTCCAATAGTATAGTTAGTAGGTAAGATCGCCATGACTGCGGTTCGTGTCCATATTCTGACTACGGAAGGCCCGGCTACGGTCCAAGGGTTGGTGGTAGAGAGCTATGATAATGATGTGTTGGCGACGATCTGTCTTGATGGCACGACCGAACAATTACCGATTTGCCGCGATTACCACATGTTCGTCGATCAGTTCATTCGTCCGCTTACCGGCGAACGGCGTTATCGGATGGATATCGATAATCGGATCGATGGGGGGAAAAGTTGGCACCTTGGCGTTTTAATTGCGCATTTACTTGCCGAAGACGGAAGGTTAGCGACCGATGGGCAGTCGTCGGTATACGCACTATTTGTGACCGGTCGTATTCGGAGGCAGCCCAGTATTGATGAGCGCGTTTACGAGGTATTGCCTGTTGACGGCATCGCGGAAAAAATCGCAGCATCGAGGGCTCATATAGAAGCCGAACAGGAGGCTGGCCGCAAAGTAGTAGTCCTTTTGCCTACTGGGAATATGAGTGCGGAATCGGATCGGCTAAAGGCTTTGCTACCCTCTGGAAACAATGAGGCAGAACTCATTTTTGTTTCTGATGCAGATGAAGCATTGAGGGCATTAGACCTTTCGCCTGTAAAAAGTGACCCTTCGTTGCCGCGGGTATCCGCTCGTATGGATAGGGGATCGTGGTTTCGTTACCTCCTGCAGCCGGCCGTTTTGGCAATGATCACGGTTCTTTTCATCGTTGGTTTGGCCGCTGGGTGCTATGCTGCTTGGCAAAATTACAGTTCTGATTGGCAACGCTTATGGGACAAAGGTCGTTACGTATCGTTAACACAATCATTGGCATCCTCGCCGGTTCCGGTGTTGGCAGGTTTGTTCCGTTGGCAAGTAAGAGGGCAAAGTGGGCGCGGTGGCCTACCGTTCGTACTGAGTGCAATGCGGCCGGCAGATGGCGGTTCTTGCGCCGGCCGTCGTTTTCGCGGTGGTGGTTTAGTTTCAAAGAAATTTAGTAGCAGTTCGGATGGGGAGCTTATCGCAGAAAACCCCGGGTCGCTGTGCGGTCTCGCTTTCCTTGTGACGAACAAGACTGCGGCGAGTTTGAATGTTCGCTTTGCAGCGGCCAGAAATATAATTCGGAAGGGACGTTCGGGTGACGTGTGGCAGACTGCCGTACTTGCGCCTGGAAAAGTGATGGCCGTGGATATTCCATTGTCGCTCTACGGCCAGGATAATGAGGCTTGGCGTATCATTATTGTTGGATCGCCAGTGCCTTCTGAAGATTTAGATAAATTGGTACGGGCGGAGATTAGAAATTCGAAATCCCCCGCGGGATCGAGTGTATCTATCCCAGAAGACCTTTGGTCGCTCGGTCTCGCGTTCACCGAAGCTATGGTTCGAATTCGCCGTTAGACCCACGATCCAGTGGGCGTTTTTGTTTGCTGGTTATTTAGCGCCACAATTTATCGCCTGATCCTTCCATTACCGTCGATAACGAAAAACTTTTCGACGGAGATTATCATGAAGGTTAATGGAATTGTAAGCGAAGCGGCCAAGTGCTCGGTACTTCGAGTGGTTGGGGTGGCAGGATTAATGTTTGCGCTTGCCGCATGTCAGACAGGTGGTGGTAGCGGGTTTGCAGAGGAAGGCATTGGATACAGAGAAGCCCGGTTCGCTGAGATTACCGCGCTTCGGGGTTATCGTTCCTGTGCCGAGGAGGCACAGGCGCTTGATGTTAAAGCGCGTGAGACACGCTCGCCTGCCCGTTATCTCGCAAGCGCTCGACTGATCGAGCGTTGTGAAACGGAACTTGGAATGGGCGGCGCGGGCCTCGCACCCGAAGAGCGGATGCGAAATTACGCCTTGGCAGTTCATAATTATGTCCGCGGCGGCGATCTCAAAAGAGCTCGTGAAACTTTCGAGCGGTTTCAGACTGCATTCCCAAAACAAGACCTTTATTACACCGATGGTTCGTCTTTCGTCGACACTACGCGGGCCCTACTCGGCCAAGCTAACGATCAGGAAATGGCGCGTTTTTCGATGCTTAATATAAGCAGTGCGTTGAAGGCGGAAATGAACCGTATTTCTCATTGGACAAACAATTGATGGCGGCGGCCAAGCGCCGAAAAGGAGCAAAAACTATGACCAATATATTGAGCCCCGCTTCTCTAACCAGAAGCAATTCCTACCGGACGATACTGGCCGGTGGGTTGGCGTTAGCTTTACTGTCTGTACCTATGACAGGACATGCGGGTGGCAAGGCTAGCTGGAGTCCGCAGGCCAGCGAACGTCTAGTCCGGCTGCCGTCTACTTATATTCAGCGATCGGTCGACCGTGACTTTGCTGGATCGAATCTAGCCGCTGCGATTGGTGACCAGGCCAAACAGATTGCTTCTAAAGAACAGAGTATTCGAGACCTGATGGCCGCTGTCCCGATGTCGGAAGGCAAGGTGCGTACGGAATTGCAACACCAAGTCCTCGTCGAAAAGCGGGCTCTAGTGCAGCTCATGGGCGAGCGGATTGAATTACAGCGACGGGCGACGAAGACCCGAATTGATCTTTATAATAGCCTTCTGTCACGAGTGGTGAGCCAAGGCGATCTGGAAATGCCGAATGAAGCCGCATTAAGCCAGGCTCAGGATAATGCTCGAAAACGCCTTGCCCGCATAGCTACTAAGGTTGATACGACGATTTTTGGAAGCCAAGCGCGTCAAAGTAAATACGCAAAGGAATCTGCCAAATACGAGATGGCAATCCAAAAGCTGGCCCAGAAGATTAACAAGCATCCCATGAACCGGCTACCCAATATCGATGGTGAAAAAGTAGACCGTAAAACATATTTGCGACGCCTGATACAGGATCAGGAAACAGAATTTACCTTCTATACCCAACAAGAAGAGGTGCTGGGTTACATGGGTAAGCTCGTGGCGCTCGATGCGATGGCGCTCAATGAGAAGATCGAACAAGCCGATACGGGACCAGGTGGCGGTGGGGTAAAACCGCCATCCAACGTGGTCGCCGAAGCGGTCAAGCTATTCTTGGATTGAAACTTAAATGCCTGTCCTAACGAAGGGGCAAGCATATGAAAAAAGGAGTTATAATGATGAATAAGACAACGTTAGCCAAGGCGGTAATCCTGGGGGGTGCGCTTTCGTTCCTGTCCATGATGGCCATGGCGGGACCATTAGAAAATTTAGAACGCGAACGTGCGCATTTAGTCCGCGTAATGATAGATCCGTCGCTAGTACCCGCGGAACGCCAAAGTCGATTGGAGCAGGCAACGCGCCGGTTGGTCGATATGGAGCGAATGGTTATCCGCGATAAGGACCTTGCCAAGACAAGCTCACCGGCAGCGGGTAGTGCGCTCACAAATTACGATTTGACATTTCTTGCCCACGCTTCTGTAGAAAAAGGCGTATCGGTGACCGACCATTGGCTAAATGGTGTAGGACTATCCACGCCCGCCTTGATGAGCACGCGGATGGGGAGACGGTGGTGATGCGCTCCCAAGTCATGCAAATGGTTGGTACGGTTTCCCGCTCGGCCAACTACGTGTTCGGGGGCGCAGTAATAGCCCTCGCCATCGCGGTAGCGATATCCGCTGTAGGGCCTATGGATGTTCTTAGCTGGCTTCACGGTACCGTCGGCATGGCGTTTATCCTGTTATTTTCTGTGTTGGCTATAGTAACAATTTTTTGCTGGACGAACATCCTGACTAGGTCCGTTGATACAGAATTTTGGCTCGAAGCCGGGTTGCACGCGGCATCCGGGATAGCCACCGCCGCGCTGACATTTACTTTGCTTGGAATTAGTTTGGGTATAGGCGTACTTGCTGAACAAACGCTTACGCCAGAATCAGTCCAGCCCATCATTTCAGACCTTACGCACCGGTTCAGTCTTGCGTTTTTTACAACGGTCATCGGGCTACCCGTTTCAGCCGCGCTACGTGCATTGCTTCTTATTACCTATGCCCAGAAACAACCAACGCAATCCTAACCTAGCAAATCCGGAGTCACCTCATGAAATATATAGTATTTAATATCATTGTGATTTTCTCGCTAGGGTACCTTTTCCTAGCTCCCTCTAGCATACCGATGGTGGGACAAACCGGTGGCGAAACGGCCCCGGTTGGGCGCTCTGTACAGTCCAATATGCCTGTTTCGGAATCGGCGGTGGCGGCACCGCCAATGCCACAAAAGGCTATCCCCGATGCGTCAGAAAACAAGTTATTGCAACCCGACAGTGGACCCTTGGGAAAAGAAAACAAAGAGGTTTGGGCAAAAGGCGCCCCTGAGACTGCATTGCAGGATGAGCCAGTTCGGCAAGATGCCGACATGCCACCACGGCCAAAGGCAAACCCTGAAACTAGGGACGAGCAGAAACCTATGAATGACCCTGCTCCATCCAATGCAAATCGTAACGTAATTGCCGTTGCGAAGGGCGAACAGTTGATGCGGCCAAACGTGCGTCGCAACGAACTCCACAAGCTTGCGGAAGAGATGGAGTTGTTTTTTCTGAATCGAACAATACGGTAAGGAGAGTGCTTATGTTTAAAGGAGCCGGAACAGCCTATGCAGGCGCCATCCTAGGGTTGCTGTTGATAGCGAGCACGGGAAAGCCCCAACAGAACGAGGTTAGTAAGTCCTCGTCTGAAAAAACGCCTAGTGAGGCACCAACAAAGACGTCCGAGACCCGACAGATGAAGTCGGTACAGGAGAAACCTGTCGCAATGGACAAAATCGTATTACCGCCTCCGCCGATAGCAAGTCTGGAGCTCAAGTCTAGCAAGAAAATTCAGCGCCAGGTCAAGACAAGTAAATTGAATGCTCTACAGCGGCCGGCGATGCCAACGTCGAGTGCAGTTATTCAAGAGATAGAACCTTTGAAAATTAAACCTATGCCGAGCACCGTAGCCCATTCCCATCGCACAATTCAGCCACTAAAGAAAATAGCGCCGAAGCCGGTAGCGAAGAATGGTAGTGCGTCTGTCAAAAACAAGGCTTTGAACAACCTGGAGTTGACAGACTACCGTAAAAAGCGCGTTGCCCAGGAGTCATCAAAGGAAGAACGGGTTGTCAGTAATATCGTTGAACCGAATGAAAATGGGGCCGTAGAACGTAGAGATATTAATGGAAGAGCGCTTGTCCGGATGCTGGAACATGGTTCTGGGCCGAATATTCGCCTTGCTTGGCCGGATGGGCGGCGCAACCGTGAAGATCTATTTCAGATGCTCACTACCTGCTTTGGTATGAAGACGGGTGTGATGGATAGTAATGGCTCAGTTTTCAACGAGGGTACGGCACCTGGTACACCCTGGCCTATAGATCTGGATAAATATAGCGGGTTTTTACGCCATGCTGACGGAGTGCTCGCGCCCAGCGAGGCGAAATTAGTATATCGTATAGTTGGGCGCCATCGTCTCGCGCCACAAAGCAAGGTGGTGAGAATTTTCCCACGGGCCTTTGATGCTTCACTTCTGGCGGGAATTAGCAGAATTGCTAGTCGCAATCTTAAAGAGGGGTCAAATGTCAGGGCACGCTACGAAATGACGGGTGGTGGTCTCAATGTATCCCAAGTTGTGGTGAACGAAAAGTCGATGCCAGGGAAAATAAAGTTCTTCACGCACACAAAATCTTGCTCAATGTCTGGATAGGAAAAATGGGTTCGAATTCAACGATAACGGCTATCGTGATATGTTTTGGTCTCATGGTTGGCGCCTGCTCCACGCAGCACACTGGCTATAAAAATGAAAAAACACCGGAGGACCTATTCCAGCGTCGCATCGAGTCTGAAATTAAGGATGCATTCTATAGGCAGCCACCGAATTGCGTTACGGTGCTTCCCGTCGAGGATTCGGGTGGTAAGAAGTTTGGCGACCCGCTCATTGAAAATGCAATAGCCAGGCATGCACGCGATCGGTTTGATCGAGTGATAGGGCATGCCGAACGTGAGCACTTGGTAAGGCGGCTTGGCTTTGATCTTAATAATTCTATTGATCGTCAGAGGTACGCCGATAAAAGTCAGTGCGGCAATTTCCTCGAATTCGTTCCTTGGGGTGGTCGGTCGGCATATTTGGTAGTTTGGAGCCGCCGTGCTTTCGGTATCGAAGCGCGGTTGATAGATCCTGCGAGAAAGACAATCCTCTGGCGCGCGCGCCATGAGGCGAAGCGAAGTGCAGGTGGATTGGCAATATCCCCACTTGGCGCTGTAATGCAGGTAGTAGACACAACTGCTCAGCAGAGTGATAATGATATAATGGCGTCTTTGGCGGATGATGTGGCAAGGCGCTTGATGACAAGTCTGCCAGACCTTCGGTCATCCAGGATGGCGATACCTGGTATTTCTTCGGCCAATATTGGCTTGCCGCATAAAAAATAATGGGGGGCAGACTTCAATGATCAGCAGGCTTATTTTATCTTTACCTGCCTTTATGGTTGTTGGTTTTATGGCGGTGGCGGCGCACCCAACTGAAATCATTGGTCGCGACATACTAATTGACAAACTTTATCCTATCACGGGTGAACCGATAAAGACGGTCCATTTCGCAATCCCCTTTGTATTCGACTCCGCAAGGTTGGAGCCTGCTGCATACAAACAGCTAGATGAATTAGGTGCTGCGCTAGCGTCCGAGAAGATGGAGGGATTGGTTATCGGGGTCTATGGCCACACGGATGCGTTCGGTCCGTCAGCCCATAATGCTAAACTCTCTTTGGCGCGCGCGAAGAGCGTTGTCAGTTACATGGTTGGGCGGTTTAAGTTGATTGAGAACGAGATTACACTTGCTGGCTATGGCGAAAGCAAGCCGCTTGACCCTGCAGACCCCTATGCGGCGATCAATCGTCGTGTGGAGGTGACAGTGCGGTTGCCAGGGGCAAAATTCCCGAAGCTTGATAATGAAGCTAAGCCGAGTCTTGACGGAACATTTATTATCAATAAATAAGTTCGTATTATTAGAACGAAAGCAACCTGAACAAGCGTCTGAGGTTACTTTCGATGAAACGGTCGAAACCTTGTCTGAGAATACCAATCTGCGGAATTTTATTAATGCACTTGCGCGGTTCTATCCTTCTATTTGTGGCAGTTGCGGTTTTGGTCGGAATTGTCCCATTATCCGCTTGGGCATTCTGGGGGAACGAAAAATCCCACGTTAAAGCGTGTTCTGGGGGGGCAGCGCTTTGTTTGGCCATCGATTTGCTGCGCAATGTAGAAAAGGGAAATCGAGTGGCACTTCGTCCCTTAATACCGCGCGAAACGGGATTGCCTGCTGCGATTGGTAGGCGGTTATATGAGGATATCCTGCAAGCTCTAGCCAAGGTATCGAAGGGCAGACAGGAAATAATCGCGCGCTCCCGTCTAGGCAAGATTTGGGATAGTTGGGAAAATCAATATGAAGCGGACATAGAACGATTCATCAAGGAAACGCGCGCCGATGTAGAAATAATCTGCGAAAGAACCGCAAGACCGGAAGCGGTCGGTTTATCCTGCACCTCAACCGCGCTTTCGAGCGGAAAGCATGTCGGCGAAGGTCGCGCTGTCTTCCCGCAAAAGGATATTGTCACACCGGAAATATTGGATATTGCGGTTACTGCATTGGCAAAAGATTTATTGGTGGATCTGGAAGCTGCTAAGCCTGCCAAATTGGGTGTGCTTTTAGATATGAACTCTGGGTCCTCCAGTGAACTCGCCAATTTTCTTGGGAAACGACTACTGGCTGCGCTTAATCCAATGCTCATTGCCGAACAAAGGACCAAGAGAAAACAAAAGGAATTGGACCAGGCGGTGAAGGGCGATAGTTCAATTCTTGTTTCGTCGGGAGGCGAATTTACGCTCAATTGTGAAATTTCGCCGGAGAAAAACCGTGTGACATTGGACGCCAGGCTATCGGATGGCGCCCGCCGAATATCCTATCGGTCTGTTACGATCGATCCCAAGAGTATTCCTGCTAGGTATCTTAGCTCCCCGGGAAGTCTGGCAAAACAATATGTTGCGACGGGCGTGGCAATTATTTCTAAGAAATTAGACCGGCAAAGCGCAATTCGTGCCGCCCGTAACCTTGCGCGTGCGCGCGTTGTGGCGCAGGCCTTGGCAATCCAAGCGCCGGCCATTCGGGAGGTTCGAACTGAGGCGCATGGCATGCGAGTTTTACAAGGAACTCTAGATAAGGGGGTGCCGTTGCACGAGCAATTTCGCCGTCTTGATGACGGCGGCGCCAACCGATTGACTTATGAGCTTCGGTCTACGGTGAAGCATGTGGGAAGCAAAGCGCATCCAAATATTTCCGCTCACCTCAACAAAAAAGTCTATCGCGCTGGGCTCGACCCTATTTCGATCAGGCTCAGTGCCAAAACCGCAGCACGAATTGCCGTTTTTGGATGGGGCGCCGATAATAAAGTAATCCGCCTATATCCTAATAGGCTTGAACCCGACTTATTTTTGCCTGCGGGAGGCGTCTTGACGTTGCCAAGGAAGGACGAAGCAAAAATTTTGTCTGCGCCGATGCCGGGTAATAATAATCAACAGGATCATGAAGCCTTAATCCTTGTTGCGGCCAATGGAGTGGTACCATTTTCAAAGATCGCGCCACTGGCCGGGGTAAGCGTTGTTGGAACCATGGATGTGGCGATTGATATTGGTACTTTTTTCGAGAGGCTTGCGGAGTACGATTTGGCACAAATGACGATCCGAATTTTACCCTACCAGGTGGTCGATTAGGCTTTAAAGCGTGACCGCCAAATCGCCATCGCGACCTGTGCCGGGATAAATTATCTCTGCTCATCCCATACGACCTGGTTACAGCATTGATGCTGATGGCTGTTCTGTCTTCTTCATATTACTGGTGGATGAGGGCTGAAGAGTGATCAGATGCCCAACAAGGATTATAAACCGCCATTACGCTCTGGTTCTTTACGATCGGCACGAGTTCCTTTTAGGATTTCCATTCAGTTCCAATACGTCACTCTGCCCTAATTATATGGCGAATACCCAGAAGATTTTCGGGACCAGTAATTACCGGGTTCATATGTCTGATCTAGAGACATGAGGTTTGATACAATCCTATCTCTCCAACCGGATTCAACGAATTTAAATTTTATTTCATCTGAGTAGATCATCAATCCAATCGCGACGCAGACTCCTAATAATATTTTTGTCATCACCACATCCTATTTAAGTACTCTATTTGAAGATATGGAAGGAATAGACGAAGAATTGGATTACCCTTGCAGCCGATCCGTCCGTGATTTGGCTTTATGCAGGGCTTGGCGACGTGCGCCAAACAGATGGAACACGCTAATTCTCGATCAAATTCGGTCTCTACCGTTTCAATAGTAAACCAATGACCTGCCTAGATTTTGATCGCTTTTCCAATCTCAAGGCACATCGCTTGGGCATCATATCCATTTTCTGAAATCGTCAGGATGGCGGTGTCACTGTTCGTTAAACGAACACAGAATTCATCATCTGAGGAGCGCTAAGATAAATAATTATTAAGATCTAAGATAACGGTTTTCACAAATGTTGCTTCGTATAAAGGAGATATTATTTCCAACCGTTCCAATCATCAGTAGCGCCGCTTCCGCAATAATCCCAAGAACCTTTAAATTTATTATTTGTATCATTTACCTCACCCCAGAGGTTACCCCAACATTGAGTCTTTACTCCATTTCGCGTGGTTTTGGTGCTTCCACAACCTGGCTCTTCTTGGCCACAATTTCTTGCCCAGTAGCCTTTATAGAAAATTCCATCACTAGAGGACAATGAAACCCAGCCCATCGCCCTATCATTATAACGGGCCGTAAACCTACCATCTGCATCTACCGCTACCACAACCGGGCCCCAAGTGCTTTGCCATACTTCGCCTCCTGACGTATCGCCAACCGTTCCATTTTGAAGTATTGCTATGCGAGCCCGAAGACGCTTCTCAGCTTCTGCTTTCTTTCGCGCTTCGGCTTCAGCTGCACGAAGGCGCTCTATCTCCTCAGCTTCAGCTAGGCGACGTTTTTCTGCCTCTATTTCTGCAGCGCGGCGAAGGCGCTCTTCCTCTTTGGCCCGCCGTGCTTGTATCTCCGCAAGCTCGCGGCGTTTTCGCTCAAGTTCAGGATCTAGAGAACCCATTGACGCCGTAAATTCATATGCTTGGCCAACGCCACACTCCTTTATGTACCCGTTAAATGTTCCGTTTAAGGGTTTTTTAAATGCCACGATTGATCCCCAGCACGATGACGGTTGCCCATCTAATGTCTGGTATTGGGCAGACCAACCATTTTTCTTATAAGTACGGGCCTTCTTTGAGCTCCGACAAGTTTGGTAATCTCTAGTGTTGTCTGTATTGTTGGTCTTACTCCACCACTGATCAAATGCTGTATACCCCCGGCATTTCCTAGCCCAATGCCCAGTATATTTTTTTCCATCTTTCGTCCACATTCTAATGACGCCATTAGCATGTGCAGAAAATTTTGCAGCGAAATGGCTTTTGGCATTCTTATTTCCTGGATTATCGCGCAATACAGCAATTGGACCTAAAGTGGTTTTCCAAATTGGAAAACTTTCTGCGTTTTTTAACACAGAAAATGTTCCTCTTTTAAGCGACCCAAAACTTCCATCAGGCATTTTCTTTTGTGGCTTTAGTCTTTTGATATTGTTTATTGCTGCGTAATCGTGCTGCGGTCGCATTATTGGGCGGCCGCATTCAGTGAAGTAAAATGTATCCCCGTTTTCCTGAATTTGGCACTGAACTTTGATCAGGCCAGGACGATCACCTTTCCAGTAGGATACGAGAACAAGATACTGCTCGTTGCCTAATGATTTCAGATATTCAATTGTGCCGTGCCACCTTCCATTATTGTGATGCACGAAATTATAGATTGGTTTGGATTTCAATTCTAATGACTGAGTGAATGCTGCTTCCTTAATATCCAGTGGACCTTGCTTTTCATGACTAAATAGGCGGTAATCTGGATCTTGGTTTGGGTCACCTTCAGAACCTATTTTTGGCTTTTCAAAGACTGCGTTTCTGCCTACGACTACACGCCAGTCGAAACCATCAATTTTTTGCACCCAGATACAATGCTGACGCATAACAGCGTGTGCCATGCCTTTTATGTTGCCGCCTTCACTATATCGCGGGTGGTGTTTTGCGAAGTCTTTGTTATAAACTTTTGTGCCGGGTTTCCATTTCTCTGGAATAGGTTTGCATGTATTAAAGTCAGATGGGATAAGGCCTGTTGTCGTGGCGATGCTTTCTGGCTTTGCAGATATTTTTTGCTTCGCTGTGCCCGCTCGGACATAACTTAGTGTATTTCCTAGACCAACAAGAGATAAGTTTAATTCAGTTTTAGATAGTTTAACGATTGCCAGACACATCTCCTCATCATCGGGGAAGACCACAAATTTTCCACTTGCGTCAATTTTGCCTCCATGATTCAAACAATTGTTTGCAACAGCAAAATTATTTGATTCTTGGATTTTATTTTCATACTTACCAATCCACTTTTGTCCAGCTACCGTTAGTGATGCTTTTTGATCATTAACGCTTGTCCAATCACCCTGGAGTTGAGCAACGTTGTCAGCGTTTGCTGTGCCGGCACTGGTCAAAAATAGTAGCGCGAAGGTAGCGCAAAATTTCGTGACACGAAAAATGTCGGTATCTTCCGCGAAGAAACAGAATATTACTCGCGCCATCAAACGGTTCATGTCTGAGCGGCCTTCACTTTTTGCCGGGTCCTTGTTGTCTCTTAACAACTCGACGTCGAGCTTGTCCAGACGGCTGCTCGCATTGATAAAAAACAACTTCCTAACAAGTTTTTTACTAATCATTTGGCTGTCCATAAGTCAGTCATGGGTTGGTAACCATTGTAAATTAATAATCCCTTTGATTTCACCCAGGAATCCATTCTCCAAACAAAAACTTAGCGACTACTAAAGCCACTCTATATATAAAGTATAAAATTCCAATATACAAATAATTGTAAATTAAAAATATCCAATTAAATATTGTTATTAAAAACCGTAAAATATAATAAAATATAAATAAAAGTACGTTATAATAATTTTTATCATTGTTTTGTACGTTATACTCCCAAAGTTTCCTAAACTCGTTTCTATAAGTACCCGAGTATTACATTCTGCCAGATAATTATTCTGCTTCTTGGAGGAGCTTGCGCTATGAAAAAATTATAAATCCCATTTTGCCTATCTCTCTTCATCTTTATCGGGAGTGTAGGGGTAAGTGAAAGTGCTGATTTCAAAAAGGGTTGGACCGCATTCCAAAATAAGGACTACGCAACTGCTGTGCGTGAATGGACACCTCTTGCGGAACAGAGACATTTACTTGCCCAGGCCAATCTGGGTTGGATTTACTATAAAGGAATAGGTGTTTCTCAAAACCATAAGATTGCGATAAAGTTTTACAGACTTATTTTGAAAAATGATGCTGCTAATAAAAAACAAAAAAACCTTGTAAGGGGCTATATCAAAAATAGTGATCAAGAATTAAAAAATAAAAGGTAAATAAAAAAATAATATTACTAAAAAATATTAAATTGTAATTCTGTAAAAGGATAGTAGTTTATGGTTGATACGAAAATGGAAAGAAGTATATTTGGAAAATTAGCAAAATATATTTTTATAATTTTTAATATAATAATGTTTATAGCGTTAATTTCTATTTTTCTATCAATAGATTCATTTGATGTGTTTTCTCCAGGATTATATGAAGATAAAGAGAAAATGTCCGAGTTTATGATGAAAGGTACATTTTTGTGGTTTCTCTTTTTTGCGTGGGCAGTAGGGGATTTGATACTAGGGGTTTGGGTTTTATGCACTCGCCCAAAAAAATAAAAGAGGCGTCATCATGAATTGTCATACTGGTGGCTGAGCAGGGTAGTGCCTTTGCCGATATGTGGGAAAATCTTGGTGGCTCCAATGGGAATGATATAGATGCCAAGGTGTGAGACCTCGCTACCACTCATATAAACCCATCCCAACTGACCCTATTAAACTTGTCAAAATCACCAGTGTTTTAAGAAGGCGTTTCATCAGCCAACCACCCTCTTCATAGCGACTTCGTTTATTTCAATGCATCGCTGGTTCGTCTGCCGCTGTGCCTTGAGCAAACTTTATCTTTAAATCGTTTTCGTCATATCGCTAGTTTATTCACTAGCCTTTGTTTTTGTATTGAGAGAAAACCCCAGCCATCTGCCTCATTGCGACTTTCGCAGGAGCAACGCTTTCGGTCAGGTTCTGACCGCTACTGGTAATGATTTGAATGTCCTTGGCTTCCATAGCCACTACAGCAATCTCTTGGGCTATCACAGATCGCGCAAACCTATTTTTTATAATATTGAAAAAAATGCCCTCGCCGTTCCATTACAACTATTGAAACGAAGGATAGCCTATTTGAAAGGAGTTTTATCCATGTTTAAGAAGAAGTTATTAGTTGTCGCCGCTCTGATGATGTTCATTGTGGGGAAGCCATTGGGGGCTCAAGCTAATGAAGCAGAATTATTTGGCGCCGTAATTGGTGCGGTAACTGGTGGCTTTATTGGTTCCAACATTGGATCGGGGGATGGTCAACTTGCTGCGACTGCGGCAGGTACTTTGGTTGGTGCTATGGCTGGCCATAGTCTTGCTCAAAGGAGTTATTATCTTCCCCAACATGGAAATCACCATTTCTGGAACTCAGATCCAGAACCTATCTATGTGGCGCCAAAACCACGCAGAAAATTTGTAACCCATAATCATCGAGTTATTGTTCACCATGTACATCCAGAACGTTACCATAATCGTCAATTAAGAAAGTGGAGGAAAATGAAACGCAAATGGCATAGATATAGGAAACAGGAGCAAAGAATGAAAAACCGGTGCTTCTATCGACCAAGACGTTGTGAATGGTTCAACTGACACTAATTTTTGTTTTGTGAAAGAATTCCAACCCTCTCTTTAATTAGAGAGGGTTTTCTTTTGTAAAAATTGAACGGTTTACATTGAGCCGACTTTCTAATTTCTGCAAAAGGTAGTTTTGCTCATAGTGCTTAAGTCATTCAGTGATGTTGAAACATGGAAGGTTAACCGCTTCGCTCACCTTATCGATAGATCTTTACTCACGGCAATGCTCGTCAAGGTGAAAAAAATCGTTGTTCCCTCATATTAACGGTGGACCAACTCAAAGGGGCAAGGACACCCTATTTCCTCCCCAATTTTTCATGTTTTATTTCACTTCGCTAAAGGGTGCCGGATGATTTGTTACTCATTTCTTAATTTTATCGGGAAGCGCCCTTTCCTGCGCAGGTATTTAATATCTCTTCGTTTTGCAACAACATATTTCTGTTTACGCCCATGCCATTGGTCCATCAAAACTTCTTTTGGAGTCATCTGCATCGCATAGCATTCCTGCCGACCTTTTTTCTCTTTTTCTCGTTTCTGCCACGTTATGCAGACACCTTCGAAGGGCTTTCTTCCCATTGTGCGCGTTTTTTTCCCCCAAAAAATTTTTCCTCGTTCGTAAAAATATCCATACGACTCCGGCGAACGCACACTGCCAAAGTAAGCTTTACGGGCTCTAAACACTTCTCCATTATTTAGAAAGTAAAAAAAGCTATTATAAGTCTCGAGAACGTTATTATTGAGGACGTTTTTAAAATTACGAGATTGAAGCGGAATTGGTTTCCCCGAAAGCTTTATTGGTTTCGGACAATCAGGTCCCGGTATAGGCCCTGCACAGGCTCCCGTACCTTGAAAAACATATCTTCTTGGAGTGCCTTTCATACATTTGCTTTCGCCAACCTTGGAATGCACCACCACTTTGCAGCCGTTAACAAGTTCGCGTGCTTCCATGCGACAGCGTGCAGTCATCTTCGGCAAGCATTTCATTTCGAGACAGGATAGGGTATTTTTCTTTCCGCCCTGACACTCTTTCGGCACGTAGCAGGCCTTGGTGCCGTGATTATAAATTTCTCTCTTGGACCATGAGCAAGAAAGGGCAACTTGTTGGTTTTTGCGTTTTCTCTCATTTGCAGCCTTATTTCGGGCCTCTTTTAGTGCTTGCTTAGCTTCTTTGTTCCCACTTCTTGCGCTCTGTTTAAACCAATATATGGCATCCCTTTGGCTCTTTCGGACACCTTCTCCCTTGAGAGCCATCAAACCCATATTATAACTCGCTAAACCCTGCCAGGTACCAGCTCCTTTCTGTACACTCTTCAAAAACATCGAGTAGGCTTTCTTTTGATTCTTTGGGACACCTTCTCCTTTGAGATGCATCAAACCTAGAGTGTAAAACGCTGCACCCCGCCAAAATTTTTTCTTGGCTCCATAACGTCCTTTCCCAGCACGTTCAAACCACTTTATTGCTTTCCCATAGTCCTGTGGAACACCCTGCCCAAGCTGATAAATTTTACCAAGTTTATAAGCAGCCCCACCATATCCCTTTTGTGCAATAGGTTCCCACTCAGCTATAGCAATTGCGTAATCTTTATTTTTGTATGCAGTGAGACCTTTTTGAAAAACAGCGTCGGATTTTTTTGCCGGGGGAACGGGAAGGTGCCAATCAGCGTGAGCTAAAGAAGCAGTGAATAATATAATCACAATAAGTGGCAAAATAATTTTAAGTTTGCTGGATAATTTGTTCATATTCTAAATTCCCAAAAATAGATGTACTGGCACGTTTTTATCGATTGTCTGCATCGGAAAGTTCACTTTAGAACAACCGATCTCTAAATTTGTGTCAGTCAATCATAAAGATTTTCACTAGCCACACTCCTTTGCAGCATTCCCGATGAACATAAGGTATATCCTAATCTAGATCATGAATAATCATGCCGGTGTCCAAGCAGGATAATGCCTCTGCCGATATGTGGGGAAATCTCGGTGCCTTCAGTGGGAATGATGTTGATGCCAAAGTGTGAGACCTCGCTACTACACATATGACCCCGCCCCATTAAACTGGAAACCAAAACCTAATCTATGATATGCAGAACCTCCTCAACTCTAAAATCCAAATACTTAAGTTGAGGCCGTTCAATATCGTGTAACTCTTGTGTTTAGAATCAAAGAAACTGAATTTCTTGCAGGAAACAAAGGAATACTTTCATGCTAGCAATATCAAAATTATTAACCATCGCAATCATCAGCGGCATAACATTTGCCAGCGCAGCCGTGGCTGAAACATGGAATAGTGATTGGGGCCCGGTAAGCGTTGAGGCGGATGGGAACGTCTTTGTTGGCCGATATAATGCTCCGGTGGGTGGCATTGTCGTGATGAAACATCAAGGGAATGGCAATTATTCTGGTTATTGGGCGAGGTCATGTACTAATAAAAAGCGGTATCAAATACCCGCGCCTGTTTACAGATCGGAAGGTAGTTGCGGAGAAACGCGCAAAAACGCAAGGGGACGTAGGACCAGATGCTGGGGATTTATATCAGGCAATGCCAATCCCAGTAACACACGTTTCCAAGGCACGTTTTTGACATGTAATAATCGCCGACTGGGAGAATGGAACGGTTGGAAGTAAAACTTTATATTGACGATCCCCTATCTATTTTCTCGCCAGGCCTGTGTGAAACTTCCCTGTAAAAAATACCTATATATATTTTACGGAAGCCGACCCTTACAGAGATTATCTCAGTGCTTCTCTGTTTGGCTGTTGCCTTGCGTCTTGGAAGTACGGGAGGGCGTTGACGGTGTAAATAAAGGTGATGGGAAGAGTGACCACCATATCGGAATTCATTGCTGGCCCTGCGCTGGAAGAGAGCATTGTTACTAATTGCCCAGAATACAAAGAAAAATTTTCAAAGATTATAGAAAAGGCAGATGTTCAAGAGTCGGATACAAAAGATGAACAAGCGATAAAGAAAATCACCTCCACTCTCTCATGGAACTGGTCAGCATTTCTGTTCAGTTATCTCTGGTTAATTTACCGGAGGGAAAATTTACTCGGATGGGGGTTGCTTATCGTTGTCT
>MDTE01079125.1_pt1 | contig 45826 bp, 49 predicted proteins | sample 811231 | NCBI WGS metagenome assembly MDTE01 (sample SAMN05326651, study PRJNA326480) | marine metagenome | isolation source: seawater | place: Indian Ocean: Red Sea | collected 2010 | reverse complement strand
TCTACCTGCTTCTAAAAGCAAAACCGAATGTTCTGGATCCTCTGTTAGTCTCGTAGCTAAGATCGCTCCAGCAGATCCTGCACCAATAATTATTGTGTCGTATTGCATTGAACTCCCCCCCATTTTATTCTTGCAAGCATTCTATTAAAAAGTTATTGTACTCGCTAGAGAAACTTATCGGAAATTCTTTATGAATTTGGAGGTGATGATGTTGGGATTAATTTTAGCTATTTCTGCTGCCTGTGGATTTGGGATGAGTGTTGTTTTTGCACGAATTGGAATGGCGAATGCCAGGCCAACTAGTGTTGCTGTAGTTTCTACAATAGCTGGCATGTTAGTAGTGCTAACAATTGCCATAATCTTAAATTGGACGGAAATTATTTCTTTAAAGTTGAATGTAATTCCAATATTGGCATTATGTGGAATTTTTAATTTCGTGATAGGAAGATTGCTTAGTTATACCGGGATTAGTTTGTCTGGGGTCAGTAAAACTGCTCCCATTGTTGGTACAGCTCCAATATTTTCCATGATTTTTGCGATTTCAATTGGAGGTGAGAACCTTACTTCCTTCACTCTTTTAGCAACTATGTCAGTCGCTGCAGGGATTGCTTTAATAATGAGTGAACAACAATGATTAGGATAAACTCTAGATTTTTAGGCTATTTTTCTGCTCTTGGTGCCGCAGCCTGTTATGGGTTAGTCCCAGTTTTGGGCAAATTGATAATTTCTGAGGAAGTTCCTGCATTAGTGGTTAGCGCATTATCGATGTTTATAGGTGCTTCGGTTTTATCAACGATTTTCCATAGACATGTATGGAAAGATCGAAATTTGTTTGGGATGAATGGTTTGGTCTTTTGTGTTTTGGCTGGAGTCGCTGCGACCTGGGGAGTGACGGCATTTTATTTTGCTATTACTCACTCTCCAGTAGTTCAAGTATCACCATTGATTGCTTTGCATCCATTAGTGGCAATAATCTTTACTCATATATTTCTCCAGAAAATGGAGAAGGTTACCAAAAGAGTAGTTTTTGGTGCGATATTAGTTGTTGGTGGAGTAGTAGTTATAGTCATTCAGAATTTGATTTGAATAGAAATTATAATCAAATGAAATTCCTTCCAACTAGTTATCAACCATATGTGCTCTCTAAATTAGACTTATAAATATTTTTATCTTGCATCTAATAATGCCTGTATATAGTCATTTAGCTTGTAGTAATTATATTTAATAGTATACACATTAAATATAATGTGTATAGACTTATTTACAAGAGTGGGTATATATGTTAATTTAATTACTGCATGCTTATAAATTAAAACTATATGCATATAAGGATAAAAAGTGTTAAGGCAAATAAATATTAGATTTACGTCCTTATCCATAGCTTTCTTGGTTTTGCTATCAATGACTTTGATAGCTTGTTCTGATGATAGTTCTTCAGAGCCAGAAGTCATAACCAAAGAGGTTGAGGTTATAAAGGAAGTAGAAGTAGTTAAGGAAGTTCCAGCCGATCCTGGTTCACTAGTATTATATTCTGGACGATCCGAAAAATTAGTTGGTCCAGTGGTTGAACAATTCGAGGCTGTTACAGGAATTGATGTTCAGGTCAAATATGGGAAAACATTCCCAGTAGCACTAATGATATTGGAAGAAGGAGATAAGAGTCCTGCTGATATTTATTGGGCACAAGATCCAGGTGGATTAGGTTTCATGTCTGCTGAAGGTAGATTGTCGAAATTGCCTTCTAACATTTCTGACCTGGCATATGACTGGGCAAAGCCTAAAGATGGATTATGGGTTGGATTGTCTGGAAGGGCAAGAACCCTTGTTCACACTGCCACAATTGCAGACTCCGATTTACCATCTTCTCTTGAGGATTTAACTAATCCTAAGTGGAAAGGTAAAATTGGTTGGGCTCCAACAAATAGTTCTTTTCAGACTATGATTACTGGAATGAGAGCCGCATGGGGTGAGGAAAAAACCAGACAATGGTTGACGGATGTTCAGGCGAATGAGCCAATTGTATATCCAAAGAACACTCCACAAGTTGCAGCTGCAGCAGAAGAAGAAATTAGTATTGGAATGGTAAATCATTATTACCTACACAGGTTCATTGCTGACCAAGGTGATACTTTCAATGCGAGGAATTTGTATCTCAATGATGGTGGTCCAGGAAGTTTGATAATGGTAGCTGGAGCCGGAATTGTTAATACTGCTTCAAATAAAGAGAATGCAGAAAAATTCCTGAAATTCATGCTATCACCAGTAGCTCAACAATATTTTACTGGTCAGGTATATGAATATCCTGTAGTTGATGGTGTGAAGGTCCACCAGTTTTTGAATACTATTGGAGACATGACAATTCCTGATTTGTCTATGGAAGATCTTTCAGATTTGGAAGGTACACAGGCGATTTTGAAAGAATTAGGAATATTATTCTAGGATTAGATAATTAACGACCACATATATTATATCCTCAACACCTCCTTAGGGTCATACTTGAGCCCTCGTCTAATAAGTTGATCTACTACAATGACTCTAAGGGCGTGTTAAACAAAAAAGTATAATCTATCTAAATCCTCCCACGTTTCTAGCTGCTAGACATCACCCATCGTTAGTCAGAGCCAGTCTATAAATACCTAGCACTAGAGGCGTGTTTCATATTATATACAATTATCTAGAACGAAACTGTTTTCGATTCTTTAACACAATTTAATGAATTCAAAGATCATTCAGGGTCTATGTTTATGCAAAAGATGTAACCCTATTTTTCTGTGATAGTATGTCATTATTGAGAATCTTGAGAGATACTTCTCGAGGAGAATATTTTGGATTGTGATGAGCATGTTTTTTCCCCGCTATCAGACATTAGAGTTTTAGGCGTAACGGTTTTTTTGGCTGGTCCCTATACAATGGTTAATTTGGCCAGATTGGGAGCAGAAGCAATAAAGGTAGAGATTCCTGGAACAGGAGACCCTGTAAGGGGTAATGGACCTTTTGCAACACAAAATGGTTACGAGAAATTTCAAACTTCCCCCCAACATTTGTCGACGAGATTTTTGAAACGTTCACAAGGATTGAAAAGCATTACTTTGAATCTAAAAGATGAGTGTGGTAAGAAAATGTTTTTGGATTTGGCAAAGAATTCTGATGTTCTTGTTGAGAATCTTTCTCCTGGATCTATGAGTAGGTTAGGCCTTGGTTATAAGGAAGTTTCTGAAGTTAATTCTGAAATCATATATGCTTCAATTTCTGGTTATGGCCAAACAGGGAAATATTCAGCTCATAAGGCCCACGATCCTCAAATTCAAGGAATGAGTGGAATAATGGATATTAATGGGTATCCTGATGGTCCTCCAACAAGGATTGGATTCTATATTGGTGATTTAGTGACACCTGTATTTGCTTGTTATTCTATATTGGCAGCTTTAAAAGAAAGAGATAAAACCGGAAAAGGTCAGCATATTGATGTGTCAATGATGGATACGTTAACTTCGCTTATGCTAATGGATAATTTAGAAGAATTAATCAATGAGCAAGGAACTTTGAGACAAGGTAATGGCACTCGTACAGGCCCAACGGGTTTATATCATCTTGTTGATGGGGATATTACTATAACTGTTGCAAGTGATGATCAGTGGGAACGGTTGTCAAAAGCATTGAATCGACCTGATTTTCTATCTGATCCAAGATTTTCAACATTTGATCAAAGAAATAAAAATGTTACTGATGCCAAAGAGGAGATACAAAAATCGCTTTCTATTTATTCTAGAAAGAAGGCGTTGGATTTATTGGGAATTCATGGTGTACCTTCAGGAGTAGTTCGATCTGTTGATGAGGTGATAGAAGATTCTCATTTTTGGGACAGGAAAACCTTACTATCCATGCGTAGCTCGGCTTTCGAAGATCCGGTTCCAGGAATTGCTTCTGGATTCCCGGTAAAATTTTCTTATGGAGAACTTCCAGATTTAGATGGCGCTCCAGTTTTAGGAGTTAATAATCAGGAAGTTTTTGAGAAGTTACTGAATTTGAAAGTTGATGATTTGATTGATTTAGAAAAAAGAGGAATTATATAATATTTTCCCAGAGGATTTTATGAAATATCAGCCGAAACTTCTCAGGACACTATTGTATATTCCTGGGAATAAAGAAGATTGGATTATTAAATCTCCTAAATATTCTTCTGATGCTCTAATTTTGGATCTTGAAGACTCCGTACCTATTGACGAAAAGCCAGTGGCAAGAGAGATTATTTCTAGACTTATTGGAGAACTCTCAGGTCAAGGTGAGACTGTTTTTGTAAGAGTGAATTCGATAAGTTCTAGAATGACAGAACTTGATTTGTCGAAAATCGTTCAAGAAGGTTTATATGCTATTTCTTTACCTATGGTTGAAGGGCCGAAAGATATTGAGATATTGGATGAATTACTCTCTATTGAGGAAGAGAATAAGGGACTGCCGGTTGGATCTATTTTAATTGATCCTGGTCTTGAGACGGCATATGCATTGCGATTTGCATATGATGTCGCCAAGGTTTCGCGAAGAGTTGCTCATATGGGTGCGGGTGGTGGAAGAGGAGGAGATATTGCAAGAGCTGTTGGTTATAAATGGACTCCAGAAGGTTTAGAAACATTGTTTTTAAGATCAAAAGTTTTGTTAGATTCTAAAGCTGCAGGTATAAGTTTTCCGGTGACTGGACTTTGGCAGGATATAGAAGATATTGATGGGTTGAAACGATTTGCGATTCAATCTAGAGAAATTGGATACACCGGAATGGCAGTTATTCACCCATCTCACGTTCCCGTGGTAAATGAAATATTTTCTCCGTCCCAGGATGAAATTAAAGAATGCCAAGGTTTGATAAAGGCTATGGATGAAGTTCGAAAATCTGGAGAGGCTGCGGTATCGTATCTTGGAGGTATGGTTGACATAGCACATGAAAAGACAGCTATTGAAACATTGAAATTGGCTAGAGAATTAGGCTTGGTTTTAGAAGATTGACAAGTTGTATAATAATTTGAATCCGTAAGAATTCTCACAATTATACTTAACAATTGTTATAATGATTTGAGGCATTATCACTCAGTAGTTTGGTCTGTTAAAATTTCAAGTTTATGCAGTTTTTATTTAGTATGGGTTTTTTACGCAGGATAAAGCGTTACATTTTTATTTTTCTGGGCCTATTGTTTTTGGCCTTAGGAATCGTGGGTTTTATAGTTCCAGGGCTTCCAGGAACTATTTGGTTAATAGTTGCTGCCACTTTTTTTGTACGATCTTCTGAAAAACTTTATAGTTTCGTTGTCCAGAATAAATATTTTGGAGAAACGGTGCGTGATTTCTTAGAGACTGGTTCAATGGCTTTAAAGGCCAAGGTGTTTTCGTTGGGTTCGATGTGGGTATTTACCGGAATATCTATATTTTGGGCTCCCTATGGGTGGTTATTTTTTAAGATTCCTGTATTATCATTAGCTCTGGTAGGGACAATTTATATTTTGAGTAGGCCCACCAAAAAGTAAATTATATTTTTGATTTATTACTTGTATTTAAAATCATTTAAGGGGTTAAATTGAATAAAAACAAAATAGTCCTTTTTACACCATTACTTTTTTTGTTATTACTGAATAGTTGCTCATCTAACTCTTCTAATGGATCTGATAAGATTGATGATTCTGACCTGATGCAATCTGATCCTATAAAATCAGGGATTTTGGCTACTATTATTCCATCATTTGAGCCTACTTCAACTCCTGCTCCTTCTCCAACAATTGCTCCTTCTCCTACAATTGCTTCTTCTCCTACAATTGCTTCTTCTCCTACAATTGCTTCAAATACAAATCCTACCCCTGAGGTTAAGAATGGTTCTACAAATAGTCCATCCTCGCCTCCTTATCCAATTCCTGATCTTGACCCTGCTCCTGAATTTACTCTAGAACTTTTCGATCAAACTCAATTTGATGTTTTGGATCAAAATGGCAGACCTATTTTATTGGTCTTTTGGGCCCCATGGTGTCCATATTGCCATAAAGAAATGCCAGTGGTTGAGTCTCTGTATTTAGAATTCTTGGAGTCAGGTGTAGATGTACTGGGAATAGCTATACTTTCAGAGTTTGAAGAGGCGTCAAACTTTTATAATGAACAAAAATTTGTGATTCCTACAGGTTGGGATGAAGGGAATTTAATTGCAGAGAAATATGGAGTGGAAGGTGTACCTTCTTTTAGGTTGATTGATAAAGCGGGTAATTTAGATTTGCAATTTTCTGGTGCGAGAGGTGAGAGTGTTTTACGAAGGGTAATGCTCTATGCAAGTCAATAATTATTTCTGGCTACTGGATTTACAGCATATATAACCTACTGAGTTTAAAGATATCCATTGATTTCTGAAATAGTCGGTCCTTTTGTGAGGATACCTTGTTGAATGTAAAGGTAACGATATAATTAGTTTATTCCCTGCCAGGATTTGGTAGGTTTTTCCACCATTTGTATACTTTTCTATATCGTCTAAACATAAAGAATATAACGATTGCAATAATCAAAAAATATATTCGGAACCCGAAAATTTCCCAATTGCGTAGATCCTGAACTGTTACGCCTAAAAAGTATGCAATAGCCAGTATTGAAAATCCGTGTATGGAACGTAAAACTACAAAGAATGCTAACGTCCTAATGATTACTTTTTTATTATCTTTAATTTTAAGAGAAACAGAATGAAAATCCATTTCTTAGTATCTCCCAATTTGATTAATTAAATTCATTTTTAATTGATTCATAAAATTTATTAACCCAATTATCGTTATCATTTAATGCTGGAATCATTTTAAGAGACTGCCCCCCTGCTTCAACAAAATTTTCCATTATTTTATTTTAATATATGCGTTGAGGTAAAATTTCAGACAACGCATCCTTTTTCAAGTCTGATTATATTGTCTGCGTATATAGTCACATCTTCAATGTGATGACTTACAAGGATTATGGTTTTCCCTGACTCTACGATCCCTTTGATCAATTCGTAGAAACCTTTTCTTGAATCAGTATCTACGGATGAAAGTGGTTCATCCATTAATATGAAATCTTTAGATTGTGCAAGTGCAAATGCGATCCATACACGTTGTTTTTCTCCTGATGAGATATTTTCAAAAAGTTGATTTTTTATCTTTGAGATTCCACATGTTTCAATTAATTCGTTTGAAAGATGAGTAACTTTTTGCTTAGTGAATTTGGAATTGTAGAAACCTAAAGAAACTATCTCGGATGCAGTTAAAAATGGAGGAGATTCTATGTTTTGAGGGAGGTATACTAAATCTGTTTCCTTGATTCTTGATATGAATCCAGAATAGTCAGAAATGTCATTAGCAATTACACGTAATAAAGTTGATTTTCCAGCCCCATTTTCACCCAAAATACAGGTAAATGACTTGATGGGTATTTGAATTGAAATATTATGTAATATTTTTATATCTTCTAATTCAACGGTTAAATTTTTAATTGTTATCGTCATTTTACTTTTAAAGCTAGATACATCATTGTTGGGGCACCTAAAATTGTTGTTGCTAGACCTACTGGAAGTTCTGAAGGGGCGAATAATAGACGCGCTAATTGATCAGCAAATAATGTGAGTAATCCTCCAATTATTGAGGAACTTATTATTAAGTTTGTCGTTGAATTCCCAAATAACCTTCTAGAAATATGAGGCGAAACTAATCCTACAAATCCAATTATGCCTCCTGAAAAAACTGAGACTCCGGAAAGGACTCCTACAATTGTCATGGCGAACAATCTGATTTTTATAGGATTCACTCCTAAGGATTTTGTGAGAATATCGCCTAGCATTATTGCAAAAAATTTTCTTGCCAGACATAGTGAGATTGCGAAACATATGCAAAAAATAATTAAAAGATAAAAAACATTTTCCCAGTCGCTAGAGCTGAAGGATCCTGAAACTAATCCAATGATCTGTGAAGGAAAAACTCTCCCGTGAGAAATTATTGCTGTTCCAATTGAAATTGTAAGAGCGGCAACAGCTATACCCATTAATACAAGTTTTGTAGCAGAAAGGTTAGGAGTTGAAATTAACATTGATAGTCCTAGTGCAACTAATGTTGATGAAATAATGCAACCAATTAGAGAAAAGAAACTACTAATTACAAATAATCCTCCAAATCCAGCGGCAATGAATATTGCGGCACCTCCACCTATTCCAAATAGATTGGGGTCTCCTAGAGAACTTCTGGTAGATAACTGTATCAACACTCCAGCAAGTCCTAAACAATTACCAACTATTATGCTTGCTAATATTCGGGGAATTCTCATATCCCATATAATAACTTGAGAGATGTGATCATTTTTTCTTAGTAACCCATCAAACATTTCTTTTATTGAAAAATCTGATGGTCCTGTAAAAATCCCTGCTAGAACCAAACCAAAAATAATTAACCCTAAGATAAAATATTGGACTGATATTTGCATAAATTGTTAGTTAGAATTCACCTTCTGATCTAAAAATTCTACTGCATCAACGATTCGTGGTCCAGGGGATTGTAGAAATAAGGTCACGTCTGCTTCGAATACATTATTCTGTTGAATTGCAGTCAATCTCGCAAAAGGAGGTATACGTTTAATAGAGTCCGACAATCTAGGAGCAGGTTCTGGTGCAGGACTAATTGTCAAAATGAAATCAGGATCAGCACCTAAAATAAATTCGGGGGATACTAGAGCAAATCCGGGGAATGGTCCTGAATCAGGTAACCCTTCAGCTTTGTTATGTAATCCCACGAGTTCAGCTATTAATCCAGTATAAGATTCTGGCCGGGCAGCGTAAAGACTTTGGTCCTGATCGGAAATAAGAATCAAAACACTTCTATCGTCATCGCTTTTGGCGGCATCCAATCTTTCAACAATATCTTCAGTTTTCTTATTAGCTATATTTTCAGTATTCAATATAGTTCCCAGATTTGATATTCCATTAATGATATCTTCCTTAGTTTCAGCTTTTACAGCTAATACTTTGAGTCCAGACTGGCTTAAAGGTCCCACGAACCTTGCTTGAGTTAATGCCTCAATAATCACTAAATCTGGTTGAGTACTCATTATGGTTTCTATTGATGGATTGTATGCACTACCTACGTCTGGTAGTGAAGCAGCCTCAGAAGGGAAATTTGAAGCACGATCTCTTAAAATTGATGTTCCTCCAGCTGCGTATAACATTTCTGTTGCAGTAGGGCTTATTGTAGCGATTTTTTCAGGAACCGAAGTAAATGAAAGTTCTTGCCCTAGCGCGTCAATGACTGTTATAGGATTTTCAGAACTAACTTTAGTTTCTTCGGATTCGGAGTCTGAAGAACACCCAGGGATAGAAGTAATAATAGCGATAACTGTGACTATTAATAAAACTACCGCCAATAATGGGTTCAGATTCAAAAGGTTTGAAATGTTTCTAGCTGATTTCACATTTGCCTCTCTTTGTAGTGTTAATGTTTTGGACTTTAGAAGTATACACATTTTCTACAATGAAGTGTATGCATTTGCAAAAATTTAGTATAGATTTATAAATTATTCATGGATGAATACTTCGGTTTATATAAAATAATGGATTTATTAGTATAGTATTTATATTTTATGAACATATTTCGTCACAATATTTCTTGTATAGGAATTTATGCAGGAATTTTTGCTTTCGTGTTTTGATAGTTAAATCTTCTAAAAAGAATCTATGTAATAGTTTTTTAAGGTCATACACTAAATTGTTTGGTATATATGCTTAAAAAATTTGTATGTGTATCTTTTTAAACAAAACACAACTCATTTTTTCAAGTGAGTTGTGTTTTGTACGACTATAAAATTACGGGAATTTAATTTGGGAGCGGTTCTAGTTCTGCGCGTACATTATATTCATCAATTAGTTCGCAAACTTGATTCCAAGTAGCGTCTTCTATTTCGACTCCTGATGCACGCTTATTAACTCTGTTTCTTATTTCTACTTCACCAGGATATAAGACTCCCTCGGATCCATCCATTGGTTCGACATCCTTTAAGAATTTCACAAAGTTGCTAATTCGTTTCTTAGTCTCATCGATTGGTCCTAGTGCTTGGGCATTGATTGCAATTACGGTCGATCCATTAATTCCACCATCGCCACCATCGTAAATACTTCCAGTTCCTTCAGAGTCATCACCAGTTTCTGCCATTACTGCTCCCAATATGGTAGCAACCATACCTAACCCAAATCCCTTATGCCCACCTGCTAGACCTCCGACAGGTAAAATTGCGCCTCCTTCGTAAAAATCGTTTGGATTTTCACTAGGATTGCCTTCACTGTCTAAAACCCATTTATCTGGAAGATCGTGGCCTCTGGCTCTATATACTCTAAGTTTTCCTTCAGCTCCAACACTAGTAGCCATATCTAGCAATATTGGTCCTTCTTCATCAGAAGGGAATGTGTAGGAAATTGGATTTGTTCCTAGTTTGCCTGTCTTTCCTCCGAATGGGGAAACGATTCCCTGACTTGCTCCTGCAAAACCAGTACATACTAGTCCTACCATGTTTTCTCTGGCTATCATTTCATTATATGTTCCTATGCGACCAGTATGACCTAGGTTTTTAACTGTGATCATTCCTATACCAAATTTTCTTGCTTTTTCAATTGCAAGTTTTGTTGCAGCAGTCATTGCAACTTGGCCAAAAGATTTTTTCCCGTCTAATTGCGCAATCGCTTGGAAATCTAAGACAGTTTCAGGATTGGCATCGGGAACAACTCCTCCGTTTTTAATATCACGTATATACTGCATTATTCTTATAAATCCATGTGAATCATGACCTGACAAATTAGCCAAGGACAAATGATCACTTACAGTTTTTGCATGTGCTTCTGGTGCACCTGCTGCGTGAAGAATTGAAAACGCAATTCGTTGCATATCATGTTCAGTTAGAGTGGGCATTAATTCCTCCAGTGCAATTTTTATGATTTCAGTTTAGCATAATATCACTTTACATTAATTGGAAAAACTTTTATTAATTAGCTTAATATCAGGAGGTAGTTATGATAGGTGTTTTGACTCATCATTGGGCTAAAAATGATTGCTTTTTAAAAGCAGATACTTTGTTAAAGGGAAATGGAGAAGCTCAAAGCAAGGCTCCAGGTTTTGTTCATCGACGTACATTATATTCTTTATCAGATCCGAACCAAATTACTTCATTAGTAATTTGGGAAAATGAAGAGATCTATGATAAATGGAAAGGAAGTCCAGAACGATCTGTGGCTATGAAAGGCGCTGAAGAATTGTGGGCTACGCCTCCGGAATCTCAAAGGTTTTCAACAGACTAATTTTTGAAGGTCAGTCTGTCAAAATCCGTATGATTTCAGGAGCTATTTTCATAGCCATTTCCCGCAATTCAGATTTGTTTAAACTTCCTATTGGATGAGGAACAATTGCCATAGGATATTCGGGGAGATTTACAATTTCTAGCATTGCTTTTCCACTAGATATAAATGGTTCGGTGCAAATTACTGCAGCTGGAACATTGAGTTTTTCAAATGCCACGGCGTCGTACACACTGCACGAAGAACAGGAACCTCAGTCACCATTAGAAGTTATGATTACATCACACTCTTCTGCCATTTCTTCTACTAAATTATCAGGGCAAGGTCTGGAAGCATTTCCTTTATTTCTTTTAATAATTGATCCGAATTCGAAATGGTCTGAGAGTACTTCAGAAATTGATGATAGCAATTCTTCAGAATTTTCTTTCCCATTAGCTAAAAGACCCAATTTTTTACCTTTTAAGTTTGAAGGTCGTTTTGCAAGGAATCCAGCTTCAGAGATTGGTTTTACAGTGGGATTCAATACTTTAATCTTGGTAGTCATTAAATGCTCCTAATTGAGTAGTATTTCTTTAGTCACTGATTGTGAGCTTGACCCGCCACCCCACAGCGGAATAAGTTGCGCGAACCCACCAGCTTCTCCACCCGCTGGGACGATAGTAATTCCCTCGGGTGACCTAGTTACGGATTTAGGTGATTCAGGGTCCGGTATATAATCCCTCATGGCGTAAGCTTTGTTCCATTCTATATCATTTTGTTTGATTGTTGAATCATAAAAGCATTGCTGCAATTTAGTTTTAGACCAATTGGATTTTGTAATGTGACCCATATGTTGACCTGGGAGGATTACGATGATTTCTTCCTGACCACTACCAGAAGTAAACATTGCATCTTTAAAAGATTGGACAATGCCTTGGGGAGAATTACTTTCGTGGTTTTGAATTTGAATCGGAGATAATCCAGCAAATAGAGTAACAGTGCTTTGGGATTTGTCGAATCCTCTTTCAACTTGCAAAGGATCCCAATTACTAATACTTTCCGATTCAGAGATACACCAAGTATATTTCCCCGCATGACCGAGTGTGGCTTTGTCTAGGATTCCGGGTACGGCGCCTGTAGCATTAATTATAATAAGACGGATTGCTCTACCTATTGTAGCGTTTGCTCTATGACCAGGTCCGAATAATCCGAAACCAGAATTGATTTTCAATTTACTAGAAATCGGACCATTTACCAATATAAGAGGTGCAGCACCCATAGTACTTGCTGTGATTCCATGTAGATTGAATTCTGGTTCACACATTGCTTCACACGCGGCTATAATTACAGGGAAATATTCTGGTAGACACCCAGCCATTACAGAATTTATGGCAGCTTTTTCTACAGTAATAATTCTACCTCTAGTAGGTTCAGATCCAAGGATTTCAGAAGCAGATCTCCCAGAGATATTAATAAAATTATCAACTAATTCTTGAGTGGGAGGTATAATTGGTAAACCATCAGTCCAACCACTATCTATGAAGTGATTTATCACATCGATATATTCATTAAACTCTAGTATCTCTGAAGGATTAGAAATTGGAGTGGTCAATATTTCCTCCGTAAATTTTTCGATTTTAAGTCATATTAGTATAAACAAAATTTTATTAATTTTGTTTATACTAAATTTAGGTTAGCCACCTAATAATTGCTAGATGCCTTTCTGGACCTTGATCGATCATTTCTAAGCCATTCCCAGTGTCGACCATTAACTTTTTTATAGCTTGTCGGAGGTTTTTTTCTTGAGGAGTTCCTTTAGAAACAAAAATCCTTGGAGCAATTTTTTCTACCGCAACTTCTATGTTATCGTAACCCCTTTTTCGTCTTTTGCCTTCAGCTGGTTGAATCATTTCAATGTCTGGGAAAATATTCTTTTCCCATAAAATATTTACAAGTTCCTTCAATGCAGGAACGGCTACTCTTTTTTCTTTGTATACAAATTCCCAAAATGGTGATAACCATGAAATTGGAGGAGCATCAAAAGCTAATAAGATTACTTCTCTATCAGCATGTAATGACAATTTGTCAATAAATTCCGAGATTTCAAAAATGCCATAAACAACATGAGCACAAATAACAACTGTTGCGGTTTTTGCATATGTATCTAACCACTCTGAATGAGTAGTCTGAATGTTTGTGATATCAAACTTTTCGGCAGTATTAGTTAATGTCTCTAACATTCCTTTGCTAGGGTCAATAATGTTAACGTGTTTACTTTTTAGTGCTATAGGCAGTGCTAACCTGCCAGCACCGCCACCAACATCCAAGATTGTGTCATTTTCTTCAATATAAGTCAGCAATGCATTAATTTCAGGATCCGAGGTTCTAGTTGGATCTTGAGTAAAGAAACCAGTTAATGGTTTCCAAAAATCCTTAGGCTCAATAAATAATGAATTTTTCTGTGCTTTGATTGATTGTTCGTGATGTTGTTGGACAATTTTTTGCCATCGATTTATATGAATACCCACCTTGTTTCACCTTAAATGTAGAAATATATGTAGAAATTTTTGCGACATGATTGCGTCATGTGAGTTTACATTGTATCCTAATCTCCAATGCGAATAATAAGTGCCATAATATTTAATTCCCCTATACTTTGGGCTTCTGCGGGTTTGATTCTAGGATTAATCTTGGGAGTAACTGCTGAATCTTTAGGAATTTTGACGTTAGGAATGGTTTTACATTTGATTTACATGTGGCGTAAAGGTGCACCTAGACAGGGTTTTGAGGGTTGGCTTTTTGCATCTGGTCCTGTTTTCCTTGCTTCCTGGATTGTTGGTTTTATGCTTAGGGGCATTTATATAGTCACATAGTGACGGTAGTTTTAGAGGAGTGAATTTTGAAAGCTTCACTATTTGTTACCTGCATTGTTGATCAATTTTATCCAAAAATTGGTGAATCCACATTTGGAATTTTGAATCGATTAGGTATTGAAGTTGACTTTCCTAAGGGTCAAGCATGCTGTGGTCAACCAATGTTTAATTCGGGTTATTGGAATGATTCAAAACCATTAGCCAAAAAATTTCTTCAAGATTTTAGTGATTCTGAATATATTGTTTTGCCTTCAGGCTCATGTGCCGCAATGGTCAGTAAATTTTATGCTGAAATCTTAAAAGATGAAGATGCGGCTTTAAGAGAATGGAAGCAAATTTCGCCAAGAATTTTTGAATTGAGTGATTTTATTGTTAACGTGTTGAAAATTGATGATTTGAATCAATTTGTTTCCCCTAATTCTCCTTCAGGTGTTTTGAAAATCGCATATCATCAGGCTTGTCATGCGTTGCGTGAATTGAATGTTTTAAATCAGCCTCTTACGTTGTTGCGGTCTCTACCAAACGTTGAATTGGTTAATTTTGATCAAGAAGATGTTTGTTGCGGATTTGGTGGGACATTTTCAGTAAAATTTCCTGAGATTTCTGGTGCAATGTTGAGTGATAAGATTGATGCGTTACGAAATTCAAAAGCTGAGATCCTGACCTCGGTAGATTCTAGTTGTTTGATGCATATCCGCGGAGGGATTGAGAAAGCAGGAGATAAGATAAAAGTATTGCATTTTGCGGAAATATTGCACGATAGGTTAGGCTGAAATAAATCTACAAACGAGTTGTCGTAGTTGGAGATTCGATGAAACCAGTAACAGAAAAATTCCGAGATATTGCATTAGATACTTTGAATGATTCCAAAATACAGGCTAATTTGAATGCTTTGTATGAAGGATTTCATTCTAGAAGAATAGCAGCTGGTTCTGCTACTCATAATTGGGAAGATTTAAGAGAACACGGAAGAGCTATTCGAGAACATACTGTTGAGAATCTTGATTTTTATATTGAGATTTTGGAACAAGCAGTAGTTGCTAATGGTGGGAACTTTTATTTGGCTAGCAATGCTGACGAAGCTGCAAATTATGTGGTGGAATTGGCGAAATCTAAGAATGTAAAGACTGTTATAAAAAGTAAAAGTATGCTGTCGGAAGAGATGTCTTTGAATTCCAAATTGGAGCAAAACAATGTTGAGCCTGTTGAGACAGATTTGGGTGAATATATTATTCAACTCGCAGATGAAACTCCATTTCATATAATTGCACCGGCGATGCATAAGGATCGGAGTGATGTGGCTGATTTGTTTTCTGAGAAATTGGGAGCTGCTAAGTCATCTGATGTAAATGAATTGGCTGGAGTCGCGAGATCCCAATTGAGGGAGAAATTTTTTCAAGCTGATATGGGTGTTACAGGGGCGAATTTTGTAGTTGCGGAAACTGGTACTGTAGCGTTGGTAAGTAATGAAGGTAATGGCAGGATGTGTACTTCGATGCCTAAAATTCATGTTGCTGTAACTGGTATGGAGAAGATTGTTCCTACAATGAATGAATTAAGTACATTATTGAGGTTGTTAATACGTTCTGCGACGGGTCAATGGATTTCAAGTTACGTAACTACAATTAATGGACCAAGAAGTTTATATGATGAAGATGGTCCGGAGGAATTCCATTTGGTATTAGTTGATAATGGGCGCTCAAAATTATTGTCAGATCCAGAGTTACGAGAAGCTTTACTATGTGTTAGATGCGGAGCATGTATGAATGCTTGTCCTGTATACAGAAAAGTGGGAGGACACTCATATGGATGGGTATATCCCGGACCAATTGGAGCAATTGTGTCCCCTGTTTTGACAGATTTAAAGCAAGCTAAGGATTTGCCTTTTGCATCTAGTTTATGTGGTGCTTGCCATGAGGCATGTCCAGTAAAAATTAATATTCCTAGGATGTTATTACACTTAAGAAGAAAACTTTCTGAAGGTGATAATGATTCGGATACTCAAAGTTCCTCGGTTTTCGAAAGGGGATTTATGAAAGGATTTTCAAAGATTGCAGGCAATCCATTATTGATGGGATTTTCTTTGAAATTTTTGAGGGTTATATTGTTGCCTTTTTCAAAGAATGGAAGATTGAATAAACTTCCGGGTTATTTATCGGGCTGGACAGAATATAGGACTTTTCCCATTCCTGCAAAGGTTAGTTTCCGAAGACTTTGGAAATTAAAGAAGAGGTAGGGATAATTATGGATCAAAAATTAAGGACGAAATTTTTAGATAGAGTAAAAAATGCTCTTGGACGTGTCTCAGATTCAGGATTTGATGTAAAAAAAGAACAGTTTTTTACTAATCCGGAACTTCGATATCGTGATGCAATGACTGATTCTATTGAAAATGCTGTGAACTTGATAAATGAATTTGAAGGAAATGCTCTAAATCAAGGGTGGAATACTTATAAAGTTTCAGATGTGAGTCGAGCCAGGGAAGTTTTAGAGAATATATTGAACCAAATTGAGTGTAAATCAATAGTTTGTACAAATGAACAAGCAGTTAATTTAATGCAATTGGATGGTCTTTTGTCTGGCAGAGGAATAGATATTTGTAAGATGAAAAGCGACGACCAAATTAATTTAGACCCGAATGAAAAAGAACAATATTTTCGTTCGGTGGCAAAAATTGCAGATGTTGGAATCACTGGATGTGATTTTGCTGTGGCTGAAACTGGAACAGTTGTAGTAATTCCAAAAACAGGGGTTAGTAGGTTAGTATCCTTGGCTCCTCCTGTCCATGTCGCCATTGTTTTCCTAGGTCAAGTAGTAAGATCTTTGGATGAACTTTTTGCAATTCGAAGATATCAAATAGTCTCTGGTTCGAAAAATGGATATATGAATTTAATTTCCGGTCCGAGTAGATCTGGAGATATTGAGAATATCATGATTCAGGGAGTTCACGGTCCTGGAGATGTTCATTTGATTCTTGTTGAGCAGGGATTGCCAACTGAATAAGGTTTCAGAATGAATTTGTTTACAAATTTGAAACACCTATTTTACATTTGATTAACATTTTCTCTTGTAGATTCTGGCAGAATACTCTAAACAATACCTGACTAAGTGATTAGTCTAATATATGGAGGGAAAAATGGAAGGAAAAATTGCCTGGATGCTGACTGCGTCAGCTTTAGTTTTTTTTATGACCCCTGGTCTAGCCTTTTTTTATGGCGGATTAGTAAGGGCAAAGAATTTAGTTAACACAATAATGTACTGTTTTGTTTCTATTGCAGTTGTAAGTATTGTGTGGGTTTTGTGGGGATTTAGTATTGCGTTTGATGATGGTGGAAGTGCAAATGACTTTATTGGTGGATTTTCAATGGTTGGTCTCCAAAACGTGCCATTTGATGGTTCTGGAGATTGGACACTGTTGGATGTGACCTTTCAAATGATGTTTGCAATTATTACACCTGCTCTAATTACAGGTGCATTTGTAGAAAGATTTAAGTTTTCAACATATCTTATATTTTTAGTAATTTGGAGTACTGTAGTGTATTCACCAGTTACTCATTGGGTTTGGGGTGGTGGTTGGATCAGCCAACTAGGTGATGGTCGTGGGGCGTTAGATTTTGCTGGAGGAACTGTAATCCATATTAATGCAGGTATAGCTGCATTAGCAGCAGCGTGGTTATTAGGTAAGAGGAGGAATCCTGGCTTGCAATCCAACAATGTACCATACGTGGTTCTAGGTGCTGCAATATTGTGGTTTGGATGGTTTGGATTTAATGCTGGGTCTGCAGGAACAGCTGATAATAGTGCAGTAAATGCGTTTTTAGTTACTAATGTTGCCGCCGCCGCTGCCGCCCTTACATGGGGCCTGATTTCAATGATTAGGACTGGGAAAATGGGAGCAATAGGCGTAGCTACTGGAGCAGTTGCAGGTTTGGTTGCCATAACACCAGCAGCTGGTGCGGTAGGTGTTATGGGTTCATTAGCCATTGGCTTCGGTGCAGGAGTATTATGTTTTATTGCTGTAGAATTGATTCATAGAACTGGGTTAGATGATGCTCTAGATGTGTTTGCAGTTCATGGTATTGGTGGAATATGGGGAGCTTTGGCTGCTGGAATTTTCACTGTAAGTGTTATTGCTGGTGATGATTATCGAGGTCTGGTTGAACACGGTGATCTTGAGCAACTAGGAATTCAGGCTGTAAGCGTATTAGGTACTTTGGTTTACTCTGCTGTTGCTACATTAATAATTTTGTATATTCTCGATAAGATTCCTGGTTTGGGATTGAGAGTTTCTGAGGCTGAAGAAGATATGGGATTGGATTTGGCGTCTCATGGAGAGCAGGCATCAGTTGGTGATGGAGCCGATTAGAATTTTATACTATCAATAATAGAGAGGTGAAGAAATGCTTAAAATAGAGGCAATATTCAGACCGGAAAGAATTAATGCTGTCACAAATGCTTTATTAGATGTGGGAGTGACTGGATTTAATTATCAAAATGTTACGGGTCAAGGACAGCAAAAAGGGGTTGAGGTAATAGTTGGAAGAGGTGGTCAAGCAACTACTCGTTCAACTGTGGCTAAAACTTTGTTGGTGACAGTAGTATCAGACGACAAGAAAGAGGCTGTTATTGATGCAATAGTTTCTGCAACTCAGACTGGAGAAATCGGAGATGGGAAGATTTTTGTGAGTTCAGTATCAGATACCATTCGCGTGAGAACTGGTGAGTCAGGAGAAGCGGCTCTGTAAAAATTAGCCTTCCATATTAAAGGGAGTTGGTGTATTCACCAACTCCCTTTTTATTTTGCAAAAATTTGTTTTCCTAATTTTAATGTTCTAATGATTTCCTCACTAATAGATGCGATTAAATCAGATGCATTTTCAGTTGCTTCACTTAAATCCATTGGAGCATTAATTATAGAAAATGAGGCATTAATACCATGATTGTGAACTTCTTTAAAACCTTTATTTAGTGATCCTGAGATAGAAATTACAGGAATATTGAATTTTTTAGCTCGATTGGCAATACCTATAGGCGCTTTGTTGTAAATTGTAGATTGATCTGTTGCTCCTTCACCAGTAATTACCAAATCAGCATCTTTTAGCCGGTCATCCAAATTGATAAAATCAAGTACAATGTCTACTCCAGGAAGCAATTTTCCATTTAGGAACCCTACAAATCCACCCCCCAATCCACCTGCAGCTCCAGATCCAGGTATTGTGCTAATATCAATTCCTAGATCGCGACGTATGATTTTTGCATAATGAAAAAGAGCCTTATCAAGTTGTTTTACCATTTCAGGAGTGGATCCTTTTTGTGGTCCGTAAATTGCTGAAGCGCCCTCTGGTCCACATAGAGGATTGTTCACATCACATGCAATTAGAAAATCAGAATCTTTTGCTCTTGAATCTAGGGTGGAAATATCTATTTGATCAAGATGTATTAACGAAGCTCCACCGGGAGTTATTTCTTGGCCGTTTGAATCGAGTAATTTTCCCCCCAATGCTTGGATCATTCCAGCACCACCATCATTTGTGGCACTACCTCCTATCCCAATGATGAATTTCCGGAAATTATTTTCGAGAGCATCTGAAATAATTTCGCCTAACCCAAAAGTTGTTGCATTAAGAGGATCTAATTGTTTTTCAGGTACGAGAGCTAGGCCTGAAGTCAGAGCCATTTCAATTACTGCGGTGTTTCCATCACCGAGAGCTCCCCAGTTCGCATTTCGTTTTTCTCCTAATGGACCTGTAACTTCTGACGAACGAATTTCACCATTAGATCCTTCTACTAAAGTTTCGAGGGTTCCATCTCCTCCATCAGCAGCCGGCACAATTATACATTCCGCATTGGGTAGAACTTTTTTGATTCCACTTTCTATAGATCGAGCAACATTAAGCGCGGAAATACTGCCTTTATATGAATCTGGAGCTATGACTATTTTCATAATGTGAATATAATAGCAGATAGAGTAAACTGATGACATTAGAAGTTTTTGGTGATGATATGGCTAAAAGAAAAGTGGAATATGAAACTAGGCAGGTTTATGCATCAATACGAGAGGAATTGTATATAGCCGCAAAATCTAGAGCGTTGGAACTGCGAATGCCAATGCGTGAATTTATTGAACATGCTCTTGAGAAAACACTAAACTTGGAAATTGATGCTACTTCGCATTCTACATTGGCAGAGGACGAAGAGAGTAATAGAAAGAGGTCTCTTTGGGATGATCCATATTTAAAAATGCAATCTTCTCAACCAATTGGTGCTCCTGTTGAGTTGACTCCAGAAGAATCAACAAGAATATTGAAGCAATCTTTTGGAAAGAGAGACAATGATTGGTTGGGTGCAGGAGAATAATTATGCTCCTTGATAAAACATTGTTTGAAGATTTTGGCCAAGGAGATAGTGGTGCATTGTCAATTGTTGATCGTTTATTATCTGATGAAATTTCAGGGTATGTTTCTACGCATACAATTTTTGATCTTTGGAATAAAGAAACAATTACTAGACGTACAGAAATTGTATATCAAAGCATCATAAATTTGACTGAATTAGTAATGCTTTCTGCAGCCGCAGCGAAAAATGCTGCAATACAATCAAATATCCATACTGAATTAAATCATGATATTTTGTTGTTAGGATCTATAGCTAAAGAGATGGGTGTTCCTATTTGTACAAGGCGAGTTGAGGAATTCCAATTAATTGTAGATGATATAGTGAAATATTAGGAGTTGTCATGGGAAATTTTATAAATGTAGTTTCACAATATGAACGTATGGCGGTTTTTACATTAGGAAAATTTTCTGGTATGAGAAAACCTGGATTTCACTTATTATTTTGGCCTATTCAAAGACAGGAAAGAGTTGATCTAAGGGAAGAGGTTTTAGACATTCCTCGTCAGACAAATATCACTTTAGATAATGCTCCAATTGATATAGATTTCTTGGTATACATGAGAGTCACTGAAGATAATGCTTCATCCGCTGTACTTGAAGTTGTGGATTATCACAGTGCTGTGATTGGTATTGCTACAACAACTCTTAGAGCAGTGATAGGAGAGATTCCTCTTGATGATGTATTGTCTCAAAGAGATAGAATTAATGAAGAGCTTCGGCAAAAGTTGGATGACGTTACTACCCGTTGGGGGATTAAGGTTACTCAAGTAGAAATTAGAGAAGTGGAGCCTGCTACGGATATTCAAGAAGCAATGAATAGGCAGATGTCTGCAGAGCGCTTTAGGAGAGCGGCAGTTACGGAAGCTGAAGGGACTCGACAAGCTGCCATTACGGTTGCAGAGGGAGAAAAGCAATCTGCCGTTCTGAGAGCAGAAGGTGAGAAGCAGGCTGATATTCTTACTGCAGAAGGTCAAAAACAGGCAGAGATTTTAAGGGCTGAGGGTCACAGTGCTGCGTTAGATAAAATTTCTCAGGTAGCAAAAAACCTTGAGTCTAACACTATGAGTTTGCAGTATTTTGAAACTCTTAGAGAAATAGGAGCAGGTGAGTCAACAAAATATGTGCTTCCTTTGGAATTAACCAATCTACTTAAACCTTTTACTAATAAAATTCAGGAAAATTTATAAAAAGTAAGCTTTAATTGAATTACTTACAAAAATTCCAGTAGAGTTTTCGCCAAACTTTTATTGATTCCTGGTAAGGATGAAATTTCTTCAATTGATGATTTCTGTATGTTTTTCATGCTACCAAAATGATTGATCAATAGTTTTCGTTTCTTGGGCCCTATTCCAGGAACATCGTCAATTTTTGATTTTAGACTTTTTTGAGATCTAAGTTGTCGATGGAACGTAATTGCAAAACGGTGAGCTTCATCTCGTAATCTTTGCAAGAGGAAAAGACCTTGGGAATCCCTTGGTAAGATAATTGGTTCAGGAGATTCAGGCACAAAAAGTTCTTCATTTTCTTTTGCTAAACTTGTTATTGATAGTTCGTTTAGACCAGAATGCAGCAATACTTCTAGCGCAGATGTTAGATGACCTTTGCCTCCGTCTATTACTATTAAGTCAGGTATGGTTTTCCAGTTTTGATTCGAGCTAATTTTGTCAGCTGTAGAGTCATTTAGCCTTTTAAATCTTCTTTCAAGCATCTCTTGCATCATTGAGTAGTCGTCGATACCAGGAATGTTTTTTATTTTGAAACGACGGTACTTGTTTGGTGCTGGGGAACCGTTTTCAAAAACTACCATACTACCAACTGGATTAGTCCCACTAATATTTGAAATATCATAACATTCGATTCTTTTCGGAATGTTTGGAAGGTGGAGTGCTTCTTGGATTTCGCTTAATGCAGAATCTACATTTTTTTGAGCCGTAGATCGCCTTATTAACAGTTGATTCAATCCATTGTTTGCATTATCTGAAACCATTTTAAGCAGTTGTCTTTTTTTGCCTCTTATTGGTATGTGAAATTGAACATTTTGAGAGCTTTTAATACTAAGCCAATCTGCAATAGTCTTTTCATCATCAATTGGTTGTTTTATTAGGATAAGCTTTGGGATTGCTGTTGAATTAAGATAAAATTGTTTGATGAATGCCGCGGTCAATTCACTTGGTTGAGTTTTCAAATTGCTAGTCATTGAAAAATTGTCTCGTCCAATCAATTTCCCTTCTCTGACAAAAAAAACTTCTACCCAAGATTCATTTTGATTTTGTGCAATTGCGATCGCATCATAATTGTCAGAATTTAATGTGACTACTTTTTGGCTTTCCTGGAGATTTTCTATGCTTTTAAGTTGGTCACGGTATACAGCTGCACTCTCATATTCAAGAGAATTAGAAGCTTGTAGCATTTTCTGTTGAATATTTTTAACGACTTTATTAGTTTTGCCCTCTAAAAACAAAATTACTTGGTCTATGACATTTTTATAATCATATTTATCAGCCGCTCCAATGCACGGTCCTACACACCTTCCGATATGAAAGTCTAAACAAGCTCTGTCATCAGATCCAGTAATTGTTTTTGTGCAACTTCTATAAGGAAAGAGTTTTTTAAGTAATTTAAGTGTTTTTCGTACACTTCCAGCGTTGGCATAAGGTCCAAAATATCGTGCTCCATCTTTTTTGTTAACTCGTCTAGTAATGTAAACTTGTGGGAATTGCTCTGAGACATCTATTTTTATGAAAGGGTAGCTTTTGTCATCTTTTAGGCGTGCGTTATATTTTGGTTGATGTTCTTTGATCAAATTGGATTCTAGAATTAAAGCTTCTTGCTCTGATTCTGTAACAATAGTCTCGAAACGTGAAATCTTGGAAACCAAAGTCCGTATTTTAAAATCATGCCTTGAATATGATTGGAAGTAGGAGCTTACTCGATTCCGTAGGTTTGCTGCTTTTCCAACATATATTACCTGGTTTGATTCGTCTTTCATCAAGTATACGCCGGAGGACTTCGGCAATTTGTTCAAACTACTTTGAAAGCTTTGTTTAAGGTTAATTTTGTGCGAAGCTACCTTTTGTGGATCTTGTTTGGGCATTGTAGCCAACTTGTTTTTAATTCAAAACAAACGTCAGTGCTGCTAAAATTATAGCCATTAAAACTGACAAAAATCCTATTTGTCTCAATTCACCGGCAAGGAAATTCGAATTTAAAACGTCTACACTTGAGGGTTTTTTATTTACGGGTGAACTTTTTGCAGGTAATGCTTGTATAGACGCTTCTTTTTGAAGAGTTGGTTTGTTGGTTTCAATTTGCTGAACTTCTTTAGTTTGATCGTTGTTGATATTTGGATTTGGAGCGGAGAAAGTTTCGTCAGTAGAACTGCCTTTGCGTTGAGATTTTGCTCTTCGGCGTCTGCTGTTAAGCTTTGATTGTTTAGCAGCTATCTTATGACCTTTGCTTGGCATATTGTCACTTCACTTTCTGTTTTGATGTATTTTACGCTCTTGGATGAGCCTTATGATACTCTAATCTTACATGTTCGTCAGTCAAATGTGTATAAATTTGAGTTGTTGAAATACTTGAATGTCCCAACAGTGATTGAACATGCAGCAATGATGCACCTCCTTGGAGTAAATGGGTAGCAAAACTATGTCTAATAGTATGAGGTGTAACAGGTTCTAAAATTCCTGCCCGTTCTGACTCGCGTTTGAGAATCGTCCAGAATCCTTGCCTAGTCAATCTATTACCTCTTGAATTAAGGAATAATGCGTTGGAAAATTTATTGCCTAAGATTTTGACTCTACCCACTTGAATCCATGATTCAACGGATGAAAGAGCTTCGGAATATACTGGCAAGATGCGTTCTTTGTTTCCCTTACCAATTACTCGAAGATACGATTCTGAAATATTAAGATCTTTAAGATTAAGATTAGTCATTTCACTAACTCTAATTCCTGTTGCATACATTAATTCCAGCATTGAGTGATTTCGAAGGATTAGGTGCATTTTGTCAGATGGTTTCGCTAATTTTGGGAGTTCTAAAAGTTTATTCATTGAGCTTACAGAAATATTATGAGGTAAAGTAGGTGAGTACCTAGGTGAACTAAGGTCAAGTGATGTATCTTCTGGGATTATTCCCTCATTTAGTAAAAAAGAAAAGAATGATTTAATTGATGCCAATTTTCTTGATCTGGATGTTTCTGAATATCCTCTATCCTGTAGGAGGATCATAAACTCAGATATGTGCTTAGCATGTACTTTTTCCCAATGAATAAAACCAGGTTGATTTTGTAATTTTAAGAAGTTAGAAAATTGGGATAAATCGTTTTGATAAGCATTGATGGTGTTTGAAGACGCACCTCTTTCAACGTGCATGAAGTTCAAAAACATTTTCAGATGGTGATTTAAATTGGTAGACGCGTTTGTGAGTTTTAACTGATTTGTTGCCATTAGCTATTAGATCAGATAGTCAAAATACACTTGATTGATTTCTTGACACTTTCCTTTCGTGATATTAGGCTACATTAAGCTTGTTATAGAAAATACTTCTTTTAGGTGGCTATATGATTGAAATTGGCATTCCTCCCAATCTGTTTTTGCTGGGAGGAGATTTTGTTTTGAGTTGGCATGGATTTTTTGCTGCTGTTGCGATTTTAATGGCTGTGTTTTTAGTTGGAAGATGGGCGCCACTTTTTGAACTGGATTCTGATGATGTTTACACAGTTGCTTCATTTGCAATTATTGGTGGGATTTTAGGTGCTAGATTAGTTCATGTGGTAGATAATTTGGGCTATTATTTAGATAATCCATTGTCAATTTTTGCCATTTGGAAAGGTGGTATTGGACTATGGGGAGGGTTATTGGGAGGATTTATTGGAGGGGCAGTGTATGCAAAATGGGCAAAATTACCGATTGGGAAGCTAGCTGATTTGGCTGCACCAGCGGTTTTATATACTGTAGCAATTGGACGGATAGGAGATATTGTTAACGGAGAACATTGTGCAACAAATTCTGATGCATGGTATTCATTCTCTTGGACTGCTCTCATGTCCAATGCAGCATTTTGCAAGGCCTCTGGAGGGATTAATGCTTGGGTTCATCCGGTTATTGCATTGGAAATTTTCTGGGTTATGATAGGCCTGTTTTTTGTCTGGAGATTATTGGGGAAAATTTCTCCCTCTGGCATGATATTTGCCTTAACACTTTCTTGGTATGCAATCGGAAGATTCTTGATTCAATTATTGAGGGTTGATAAGGTATGGATTTTTGGATTGCAGGAAGCTCATTTTATTTCGCTGGCAATTTTATGTATCACAATTCCTTTGATATTGATTAAAGGAAGGTGGAATTTTGATCGAGGGTGGAGAGGGGTTTTGAATTTCGATATACCGGTTGAAGATTCTTCACGGGCACAGAGACGAAGACAATAAGTTGCTTCAGATTATTCTGATTTGACGAAATCTTTAATGATAAGTTGAAAGTTTGTCATACCGTTCCAAGTATTTTCACTTATTTGATAAATTATGTCGATGTGTCCATTTGATTGATCAATCAAGTTCCCCAGTCCAAAACCAATTGAATCATAGTATTTTTCATTGTCAGAGAGTGTCATTTTCAAGTGATCTTTTGTATGCCCAACGGTTTTAGCATTTAAAACTTTCATTCTTTGCGAGAGAAAAAGTGGTGTTGGGTTCCCTGGTCCAAATGGTTCTAAAGACAAAATGAATTCGAAATGATTGATTACTTCTTTTACAGTAGTTGTACATTCTATTTCAAACTTGCTTTTACTTTCTGATGAGCGTTTTTGATTTGAAGTGTTAGCCAATCTTTTGATTAATTCTGGGATGAAAATTTCATCAATAGTAAACCCCGCGGCTTTTGAGTGACCTCCAAATTTTGTAAGAATGTCGGAACATTCCTTTAGAGCCTCAATGATATTAAAATCGACAACACTTCTTGCGCTACCTTTACTATTTTCCCCATTAGTTGCAATGGCAATGGCGGGTTTAGAGAATTGTTCAGAAAGTTGATTAGCAATTAAACCTATAATACCAGGGTGCCAGTCATTATGTTGAACAATTATTATTCCCGCAATATCAATTTCCAGTTGATCAGGTTTTATTTGATTTCGTGCTTGGAATATTGATTTCGAGGTCATAGATTTCCTTTTTTCATTTAAGGATTCTAGTTCAATCGCAACCTTGTGAGCGGTATTTTCATTGGTAGTTGTAAGTATTTCAAGTGCAATAATTGCATTTTCAAGTCTTCCAGGAGCGTTTAACCTTGGGATTAGTTTGAATGCGGCATCTTTAGAAGTAATTGTGCTTAGATTGGTACCACTTTTTTCAGCCAAAGCTTTTAGTCCAATAGATTGTGTATTTCGCATTTGAATAATTCCTTCAGAAACGATGAATCTGTTTTCGGGATTCAAAATTCCTACATCGGAAATAGTTCCTAAAGCGGCATATTGAATTAATGTATTTGGAATAGGTTTTTGAAATGAATTGTATATTGCGGTAGCTAGTTTAAAAGCTGTACCTGATCCAGTGAGGTTTTTGTTCGAATAGTTAGATTCTGGCAAGTTTGGATTGATGAGTGCGGCAGAATTAGGTCTGGCATCTAATGGTAGATGATGGTCTGTAATAATTACATCTATTCCCATGGATTTTGCAGTAGACACTTCATCTAAGTCTGTTGTACCGCAGTCTACAGTAATAATTAAAGAAACATTTTTTGATTTGAAATAATCTAATGATTTTAGATTTAGACCGTGTCCTTCAGCAACACGGTTGGGGATGTAAGGGAAAGCAGAAATTCCAAAGTCATCCAATGTTGATAGCAATATTGCGGTGGCGGAAATCCCGTCAACGTCAAAATCGCCGAAAACCCCTATGTATTCATTGTTTTCCAGAGCGGTTTTGATTCTTTCAATTGCTAATTCCATTTCTGGCAAATCATATGGATTGATTAGTGAATCATGATTGGGATTCAAAAACATTTCAACTTGTTTTAAGTTTTCAATTTTACGATTGAATAGTAATTGGGTAGAGAAACTATCTAAACCTAGATTTTTAGATAATTCAGCAGGTACATTCGGTTTGAATTTCCAGAATTTCAATTTTTTACACAATCCCAGATAATTTTGGTCGGAATATTAATTTACGTTGCTTAACAAGATCGAAAAATTAAAGAAGCATTGTGTCCGCCAAAACCAAAAGAGTTACTCATTACCGCAGAGATCGATTTTTTGGCGGCCACGTGTGGTGTATAGTCCAGATCACATTCAGTATCAGGATTATCTAAATTGATTGTAGGAGGGATTATTGAGTTTTTGATAGACATTACTGATATTACAGCCTCTAATGCTCCACTGGCTCCTAATAAATGCCCAGTCATTGATTTCGTTGAGCTAATTGGGATGTCATAAGAGTTTTCTTTCAAAACAGTTTTCATTGCCATTGTTTCATATTTGTCATTAAGAGGAGTTGAGGTTCCATGAGCGTTAATATATGACAAATCCCTTGGTTGAGTTTTGGCTTGATTGAGAGCCAATTGCATAGCACGTGCACCTCCTTCACCTTCTGGTGCAGGTTGAGTGATATGATGTGCGTCAGCGGTAGATCCATATCCAGCAATTTCTGCTATGGGTTCGACGCCACGTTGTGAAACACTAGATTCACTTTCCAAAATCAATATGCCTGCTCCTTCGCCAAGTACAAATCCATCACGTTCTGCATCAAATGGCCTAGAAGCTTTTTGCGGGTCTTCATTGCGTTTTGACAAAGCTTTACAAGAACTGAACCCAGCAATTCCAATTGGGCAAATAGCTGCTTCAGCGCCACCCGCAATAGCTATATCTACGTCGCCTCTTCGAATTGATTCTAATGCAAGTCCTATGGAATCGGCACTGCTTGAACAAGCTGATACCGCACTATAGTTTGGTCCCTTTGCGCCAAGTAACATTGATACTTGCCCAGAAGCCATGTCTGGAAGCATCATTGGTACCAAAAATGGACTTACTCTTCTAGGTCCTCGACTATCCATAACTTGGATTTGTTCTGAAAGGGTTATAATGCCACCTATTCCGCTGGCGATATTTACTGAAATTCTATTGCAATTGGAAGAATTGATTTCAAGATTTGAGTTGGATACAGCCTCGAGACTTGCAACACATGCAAGTTGTACAAATCGATCCATTCTCGCTGATTCCTTCAAGCCTAAAATACCAATTGGATCAAAATCTGTAATTTCCGCAGCGATTGTAGTTAGTAACTCCGAAGTTTCAAAGGATGAAATTTGATTAATTCCGGATTTTCCGTGTATGAGTGATTCCCAGGTAGAATCTAAGTCTAAACCGACGGGGCTAACCGCTCCAAGTCCTGTAACGTATACCCGTTGATTCATCGAGCTCTCCTAAAATAAAAACTAGTCGAATTATACCATAACCTTCGTATTGGACGCTTGGGATATAGGGTGAAATAATTTATAATCATTTTAATGAGGTAAATAATGACATCAATTGTTTCATATCCAACTCCATCAGTATATTTTCAGACTCATGGTTGTAAACTTAATCAAGCGGATACTACTGAATTATCTGCGCAATTTCTTAATTCAGGATTCCAAATTGCTGATTCATTAGAGGATGCGGATATTTATTTAATCAACACATGTACTGTTACTCACGTTGCTGACAAGAAAGCAAGACAGGCCATTAGATCTGTCCGAAGAAAACGACCCGATTGTAAGATAATAGTTACTGGTTGTTATGCAGAAAGAGCGGAGAATCAGTTAAAAGAATTGTCTGAAATTGATTTAGTGATTGGTAATAAAGAAAAGCCAAAAATAGTAGGTTTTGTTAAAGAGTTGGTGGCGCATGATTTAACTCCTTGCACAACAGGTTCGGATTTGTCGCAGGTTTTGACCCCAAAGATTTCTCGTACAAGGGGAATGGTAAAGATTCAAGAAGGCTGTGATCAAGTCTGTGCTTATTGTATTGTACCGAAAGTTAGGGGTAGAGAGAGAAGTATTTCTCCAGATATTATTCTCAGTCAAATCAATGATTTTGTTGAAGGTGGGTACAATGAAATTGTTCTTACGGGCACGCAGTTAGGTTCTTATGGATTTGAATTTGATAATTGTGATCTGAATAGATTATTAGAAAGGATTTTGAACGAAACGAATTTGAAAAGGCTTAGAATATCCTCTCTTCAGCCTCAAGATATTAATCAAAAATTTTTGTCGATTTGCAATAATGAAAGAGTTTGTCCGCATTTTCATATGCCTTTACAGAGTGGGAGCGATTTGATTCTTGCTAAAATGCGTAGAAGATATACTTCAATAGAGTATTTTGATGCAATTAGAATGATTCAGGACCAAATTCCGAACAGTTCTATTACGGCAGATGTAATTGTTGGTTTTCCTGGCGAGTCAGACAATGATTTTCAAGACACTTTTGAATTATGTAGTGAGATTGATTTTTCTTCATTACACGTTTTTCCTTATTCTATAAGACCAGGGACTTCAGCCCAATATTTCGATAGCCAAATTGCTTCTGATATTAAATCTACTAGAATGAAAAAACTAATGAATCTTTCAAAAGTTAAAGAGAGATCATACAGAGAAAACCTTATTGGTGAGCAACGATTAGTGTTATGGGAAGAATGTGCCGAAGTAGGATCAGCATTAAAATGGACTGGACTAACTGAAGACTATTTACGCGTTGAATGTTTTTCAAGCAGTAGACTCCATAATCAAATTAGACATGTGGAGATTATATCTTTAAAAGAAAATGTATTGTTGGTTGAAATCTTGAATGCTAACGATGAGGGGTGAAAAAAATTATACGGCTACAGGTAGGAATTCAGCTCGACCATTTCTTTCTCTAATGTATCCTGCAGGGTGTTCTTTGGCATGGCCAAAAACAACCAACCAACCATCTTTTACAGCATTGGTCAGAGTTTCTTGTTTTTCTAGTAATGTGTTATTAGGGTCCATGTCCCACGCAGCTATATAATTGGGCATTAAATGCATTGGTGTAGGTATCAGGTTGCTTAGAAAAGCCACTTTTTCACTTCCACGCTCAACGAGTACTATTTGGTGTCCAATTGATGGTCCGTTAGTAACTTTTATATTCACCCCAGGAATTATTTCAGTATCACCATCGATTATTTCGATCAGGTTTTTTTCTTGTAGAGGAAGAAAATCTTCAGGGTTAAATCTGTTATTAAATCGGTCGTTAGGATTCTGTGCATCTTCCCAAGATGATTTTTGAACAATATGGCGAGCTTTAGGGAAAGTTGGCACTGCTATGCCTGATCGATCCATTTTTGTACATCCTCCACCATGTTCAATAAATAAATCACTTAGTATGACAATATCCACATCACGTGCAGTAATTCCGAATGATCTTAGACCTTTAAGTAATTTGTTCCCAGTCAAACCAAAAGTATCTTTTAATTTGTCAGATTGTTTGGATCCTGTCCCGGCGTTGACTAGTATGTTTGCATCAGTGGTTTGGATGAGCATGCAATTAATTCCCAGTCTAACTCGGTTGTTTCTATCAGGAGTGATATGTTGGCTCCATTCAGTTTTCGGGATTTGACCGAATACTGATCCTCCATCTTTAAGCATAGTTCCATCACTAACAAGATTTATAGATGTACTTCCAAGATTCACTGTTAAACTCCATTTTGGCAAAATATACAAAGAGATTTTTGGTGAGGTTCCAGAATTACTAGTAGAAACTGATTAAAGATTATCCCTCAAAAGTGGGTTCGTCAATAAGAAAATACATGCAAAATTGATAATTTGATACGGATTAAATCAATCTAGGTGATTAAAATGTGGTTATTCCCTAAGATTTTTAATTGCGAATTCAAATGCATCTATTGTTTTTGAGATGTCTTCATCATTATGTGCAAGAGATGTATAGAATTTGGTATCACCTCGGAAAATTCTCTTTTGCAATAATAATTCATTGAATCTCATTAGAAGTTCTTTGTTTGCATTTTGGCTTGATCGATAATCTGTAATTTTATTTGACGTAAAGAAAATATCGAATACTGGAGGTTCTCCAATGATTTGAGCGGGGATGTCTGATTGCTTGAAGAGTTGGTTTAATGAATCTATTAAAATGTTTCCAACTTTGAAAATTTGCTTGTAACTTTCTGGGCGTCGGAGGATTTCTAAGGTTTTCAGTCCTGCAACTGCAGCAATTGGATTTCCATTTAATGTTCCAATTTGTGGCAGGTAATCTGGACCTTTAGAATTTTGTGGATCAAAATGATTTAAAAATTGTTTTTTCCCAGCAATCATGGCGAGAGGATACCCCCCTGCAACTATTTTCCCCAATGTGCATAAGTCGGGTGTTACACCGTAATATTCTTGTGCTCCACCATAGGCTAGTCTATATCCTGTAACGATTTCATCAAATATTAGAGGTATTCCGTAAGAGGATGTTATCTCCCGAAGGCTTTCCAGGAAACCTTTTTCAGGTGGAATCAATCTTTGTAGTGGTTCCACTATAATGCCTGCAATATCAGAAACGTTTTCGTTAATAATTTCAGTGGTGAGATCGATGTCATTAAAAGGTGCAATTAACATTTCATTACGTACAGAATTAGGAATTCCAGAAGAGTCGGGTAGGGCTTGGGGAAATGGAATTGGCTCTTTGGGCATCATGCTCATTAAAGAGTAATCATTCATTCCGTGGAAACCACCTTCAAACTTCAATATTTTATTTTTTCTTGTATAGGACCGAGCTGCTCTCATAGCATATAATGTCGCTTCTGATCCACTACTAGTGAAGCGTACATTTTCAGCACAGGGGACGGATTTTACTATTGCTTCAGCAAGCAAAATTGCATGTTCATTATTTGCAAAAAATGTGGTTCCCTTTGCAACTTGCTCCTGGACTACTTCAGTCACTTCTGGATGTGCGTGGCCAAGTATCATTGGGCCAGAACCCATTAAATAATCTATATATTCATTTCCGTCAGCATCCCATACTTTACTCCCTGAACCTTTATTTATAAGTAAATGGGGAGGGGTATTATTTCCTGTAGATCCGCCTGGAAAATAAAGTTGGGCCATTTGTATTAATTCTTCTTGAGTTCGTTGAGAATTGGAATTATTCATATAACACCTCAATTAGAGATTTAATCTGGTGCAATTATATCAGAATGGATGTAGTCTTACATAAAGTAATTTGAACTCAGATTAATATTAATGTGTGTAATATTTAAGAAAAGTTATTGAGGAAAAAATGGAGGGGAAATGAATTTTGATGTTGTTCAAATTGAGGCTAAAACTGTAAAAACGGACGTTTTACTAATTTTTGTATTTGCTAACCAAAAAAAACTTGATGATAATTGTTTGGATCTAGATTGTCAGTTAAATAATGAAATTTCAAATATGCTGAAAAATGGAGAGATTGACACAGATTTTGGATCAATGACAATTGTTCATACTTTGGGATATATAGAGCCTAGGAGGGTTGCGGTTTTGGGTTGCGGAGAACTTGCAAAGTTGGATTCTAAACATTTTCGAAATTTGCTTGCTCAAAATTTTAGAAAGCTTAGCAACATTAAAACAATTGAAACCATATCGATTTTGTCTTCACCAAAGGTTTTTGAAATATTTGACGATTTTGCCTTCGGGCAATTGACTTCAGAATCTGCTTTACTAGGTTTGTACAAATTTGGAAAGTACAAATCGGTTGATAATTCTCAACTACTTGCAGTGACAAAGTTTATTTTGATTGGCTTTCGAAATAAAGATTTAATAGAGCAGGGGATTAACTCAGGCTTGATTATAGCTGAATCAGTAAACTTTGCTCGTGATATGGTAAATGATCCTCCAAACTATATGACTCCTACTAAGATGGCTTTGCTAGCAAAAGAGTTGGAATCATTTTCAGACAATTTGTCTGTTGAAATTCTTGATCGGCAAGAAATGCTTGATTTAGGTATGGGGGCATTGTTAGGTGTGTCTATGGGGAGTAGTGAACCTCCAAAATTTATAGTAATGCGTTATTTTTCTGATCAACGGAAGGACTCTGAAACAATTGGTATTTTAGGAAAAGGGATTACTTTTGATAGTGGAGGATTGGATATTAAATCAGCCTCAGGCATGAGATCTATGAAAGGAGATATGGCTGGAGGAGCAGCAGTAATAGCTACTATAAAGGCGATTGCTAGGTTGGGTTTAAATGCAAATGTGATTGGCATTGTACCAGCCACTGAAAATATGCCTGGAGGGTCAGCTCAGAGGCCAGGAGATGTTGTAAATACAATGGACGGTAAAACTATTGAAATTGGTAACACAGACGCTGAGGGACGTTTAGTTCTTGCGGATGCTATGGCTTATGCAGTTTCATTAAAAATTTCTAAAATTGTAGATGTGGCAACTCTAACTGGTGCAATTTCTGTAGCCTTGGGAGATCAATTTATCGGAGCATTTGGGAATAATCAAGAATGGACGGATAAAGTAATTTGTGCAGGTAATGAAGTTGGAGAAGATATGTGGCAGTTACCTATTGGTGATGCATATGCAGAGCAATATAAAAGTAATATAGCTGATATTAACAATATTGGTACGGGTGGAGCAGGATCAATTATAGGGGCTATGATTATTGGAGAATTTGCAAAAGATTCCTCATGGGTTCATTTAGATATAGCAGGAACCAGTAAAGTGACAAAAAATTCCGGCATTCAAATTAATGGTGCTACAGGGGTCGCGGTTCGTACATTTGTGCAATTAATTAAGAATAGTTTTGATAATAAAAACTAGAACTTTAATTTTTGAAAGTCGATGCTTATTTTGATTCGTTGACCATATGTTTTGCTGGTGCTAGAATGCCTATATAGTGGTGAGCGTGGCCAAGTTGGTTAAGGCGTCAGGTTGTGGCCCTGAAGATCGAGGGTTCGAGTCCCTTCGCTCACCCCATCATATGTATGATTTTTGCGCCAGTAGCTCAACGGATAGAGCATCAGTCTTCGGAACTGAGGGTTGGGGGTTCGAATCCCTTCTGGCGCGCATTTATTTGTTTATTTATGCATTTAGTTAAAATAGCTGTTTTCAGATATTGACATGTATCACTGAAAATAATAAATTCCATAATATAATCAAAACTTTTAAGGATTTCATCATGGCTAATTATAGTTGTTCAGATTGCGGTATGGAAGTTGGTGATGTAACGTGCGGTAAGTGTGGTACATCTCTTGAACACAAGGAAATTACTAAGGATGATGGCTCAATAGTGGCAGTTGCTGAATGTCCCAATGGCGATGGGAAAATTAAGTCTCCGATGTGCTGTGGGCAGGATATGGTTGCTGCAAATTAAGTCGGTTTTACTTCGTCACTTCATTGGATCAAACTAGTTAGTTAGGATCGGTGCATAACGATAGGGGCTTTGTTTATGCAAAAGATGTAACGGATTGGATCTGTGCTAAATCCAAGTGTCGTATTTTACCGTCATGCACCGTAGTTATTCCGATCAATCTTTCTAAGAAATTATTTCCAGCCCATTTCTGATCGGGTGCTTCCCATAAAAAGTGAAATTCTGTGATCGGATACACATTTGAATCTGGTTTCTTCCTTGTCTTTTCTTTTACCGGATAAAGAAAGGGATTGCATAGTTTCGTCGCAAAATGGACAAGTAGGACGATTTTCTAATCTTCCAGATCCGTTAGGATTACCAATTCTAATGGTTTTAACGTGGACAGTAGTATCTTTTAGATAGTCATATGTTCCATTGTATCGAATGAAATATTCTGTCGCGGTTTGCAAAATTGATTTTCCAACAGAAACTTTTGGAATAAAGGTGTAGTCAACGTAACCGCATGCCACGCATTCTGGTTCCATGTCAGGAAAATCTTGCTGCAATCTATTATTGCAGCGGGGGCACTGTGTCTGTCGTATTGGTACAGGCTCGTGATTTATTGTTGCTGGAATTGCGCTGTTTCTAAGTGTTACCATTTTAATCTCCTGCAAATTTCTGAAACAATTTATACCAACATGAAATCCTAGTATTTGGATTTTACATCTGTATTTAATGTCTTTATAAATAAGTAGCAATACGTATGCTAAACCATTAGCAAGGCTATATACCCACAAAAACATTTTTTTAACTTTTTTCAAAAAAATACTAAAAAAATACTAAAAAATGTTTTTGTGACAATTTTACTAACAATTTTTTCATTAAAAAAGTGATAGTTTTTTGGTTTAGTTTTTAGTCTTTTCATTATAAATTAGTAACTATGTTCAGGGATTATTTGTGGTTTAAGCGCATTTACTTAATAGAAATCTCAAAAATCCTTAAATGTCTGGAGAATTGAGTTGTTACAAAAACAAATTTCTGGAATAGGAGATAGGAAGTCTGAGAAAAAGTCGGTTTCAGATAGGCAATCTGCGGCATTTATCGTTGGACAGTGCTTGAAAGACGCTTTAGGTGTTTCATCAGGTTTAGTATTGGCGTACAGGCCAATAGATTCTAAAAATGAAGACGGGGTTTTAGCCATTGTTGGACAATCAGATAATGGGATAAATTCTATTTACAATAGGTTAAAAAATAATATTGATGGATTATTGCCTGGAACTATTCAAATTGAGGATGATGATGGATGGTACCTTCTAGTAAGTCTTGACTATGATGATTTAATTTTTGGATGTGTTGTTTTAGGCCCTAAACCAGATCATAAAAAATTTTCATCAAATGAAGAAAATCAGATCTCTTCACTTCGTCCTATGGCGTCACAGGTTTTACTGGGAGTGGATTTGACTCTGGGATTCTCTCCTGTAGATGTGGGCGATTTAGTTACAAGGGCAGTAGAAGCAGAATGGGCTAAATTGGCAGGAGATTTACATGATGGCCCTTTACAAAAGGCATTAATGTTGGGAGGTTTTGGGGCGAATGTACATGATCCTGTAGCTATGGCGCGATTGTTGTCAGATGAATTAAGAGAGATTTGTGGATCGCTTCAGCCCACTGTTTTAAAAGAATTTGGTATTGCTGCGGGCCTAGATTGGTTACTTGATTGGGTCGGAGAACAATATCATATTAAAACCAATCTTTCTCTGGAAGGAATAGAGTTTGGAAAGCGTCTATTGCCTGATGTAGAGCTTGCATTGTTTCGTGTGGCGCAAGAGGCTTCTAATAACACTATTAAACATGCTCAAGCATCAAAGTTAGATTTTAGGGTCAAATTACAAAAAAAATGGGCGCTTCTTATTGTACAAGATGATGGAATTGGGTTTGATGCCCAGAATATATCAATATCTAGTAGTCGTATGGGGATAAGCGGGATGCTAAAAAGAGCACAACAGCTCGGTGGAGATATTACGATCGATTCTGTTAAGGAGAAAGGTACAAAGGTTAGTGTGAAAATACCGCGAACATCATCTGGAAACCAAGGAAGTTTGTTTTGAAACAAGTGCGCGTAGTGTTGGTTGACGATCATGCAATGTTTAGGCAGGGTATAAGAGCGTGTATTGATAGTGAACCTGATTTTTTGGTTGTAGGTGAGGCAGATGATATTTCTTCGACTATAGACTTGCTTATAAGAACGCAAGTTGATGTTGGGATTTTAGATATTCGTTTAGCTAAAGGAGAGTCGGGTATTGAATTAACTAAGCGAATTAAAGATCACTGGCCAAAAATAAAGATATTAATATTAAGTGCTTATGATTTCGATAAATATATTGAGATTTTGTCCAAGCTTGGAATAGATGGATATATTTTAAAAGATTCTCCTCAAGAGACTTTAATTCAAGCGATTAGGGATGTCGTTAGCGGTGGAGTAGTTTTGCCTCCTTCAATAGCAAGTAAGGTTATGAAGGGATTCGCGACTACTAAACGTTATAAAAAAGATAGGATTTGGGATTTAACATCACGCGAGCTAGAAATTTTAGAATTGATGTCTCATGGACTTAGAAATTTTGAAATAGCAGATAGGTTTTCAATTTCAGTGCGTACAGTTGAAGTACACGTTAGAAATATATTATCTAAATTGCATGTAAAGACTAGAACTGAAGCAGCTACTTTAGCAATGCAAAATAATATTCTAAGATAACCTCTTGTAAAAAAGTTCTTAATTTTTAAAATAATTACTCATATATATTTTATATATATTTTTATGTAACAAGATTTTGTTTCTAATATTTTTAAAATATTGATGTTTATTACTCGAGGAAGTTTTTAATTTTGTTGAAATTTGAAAACTATTATTATGATATTAAAAAAGAATTATTAATATCATTTGTAAAAATAAAATCTTAAATTGTGAAATTAATTTTATTGAATATAAGAATATTTTGTGTTATTTTTATATTTAATAAATATTTGTAACATTCTTGGGTAAATTATGACCAAACTTTCAAAAGAGCAAATGGTACGGCTTGCTTTTAAAGGATCTGAATGCAATTGGCAAAAGGAGTGTATGGAAAAATTCATAGCATTGGAATTCGGATTTTTTGAAAATGACAGTAAATTTTTTAATAAATCTCAAAATTTTGAAAATACTAAAATTACTCAAAACAATATAATAGTTACTCGAAAGACATTGCATAATTGGAGAAAGAGGGTCCGGCTTTTATGGGATGCTACTGACTCAAAAGGTTTTGAAGATGTTTCCTGGGAGGATCTTGACGCAATGAGGAAGTATGGGATTAGGGATGATTTTGTTACTAAAATGTACGAAATGTGGAATCAGACCTTGATTGAATGGTCAAAGTGTGGTGTTAGCCCAGGTGAAATACAAAAACCCTCATATTCGTTACTGTTTTGGGTCCAGTTTTTATTGATGTACCATCCAGAATTTTGCATTTTTGACATTTTCGTTATTGCTGAAGCATACGTTCAACGTATGAGATTGTATGAAGCCTTTAAGGAGGAAAACACTTATGAACCAAGATATATGCGCGAAGATATTGATAACTGGTTGGCTTACCGACCCTATGAAAGTGCAGAAAAACTCAAGGCTTATGAATTCGCAATCACTACAAAAAAGGTTCGACCACTTAGGACTCCTTGGCTCGATCAGGTTTTCTGTAGGGATGCTAATATTGATAGATTCAGCCTACCATCGCAAATAATCGAAAAGTTTTTACCTTATGAACTGAATTATGACTTTAGAATAATTGGTATTACTGGAAGATTTTTGGTTGAAGAAAAGGATGATTTTTATTTAGTCGTTTTTGAGAACCAGGAATCAACTATTTCAAAGTCAAGAATTCAGAAGTATAATTCCAAAGAGTTTTCTCCAGAAATACAGAATGAATTAAATGAGATTCGCCGTAAATATAGGGAAAATGACTATTAGTTTTTGAGGTTAGATCATGTCATTATTTGTTAAAAATGTAGAAGTCTTTGATATTAGAGTTCCGACATCTGATTCATTGTTAGGTTCAGATCCTTTTCACAAAAAGCCTAATTATTCCTGTGTATATACAACGATTGAATTATCCAATGGCATAGTTGGGAATTCAGTTTGTTTTACTGTTGGAGCAGGTAATGATTGGATAGTATATGGCGTAAAAGATATCTTAAATCTTTTAGAAAATTATGATTTTAATCAGTTTGTAGAGGATCCTGGAGAATTGTATAAATTGATTAACGATCATCATCAACTTAGATGGTTGGCTGATGGGGTAAACAGAATGGCTTTAGGATGCGTAATGAATTCGATGTGGGATTGTTGGGCAAAAGTTGAAAAGAAGCCTATGTGGAAACTTCTAGTTGATTTAGAACCATCTAAAATTGTTTCTTCTATTGACTGGAGGTATTTGCGTGACGGTTTGTTGCCCGAAGAGGCTTTGGATATACTTACTCACAATGAAAACATGCATCAAAGTCTTGAGCATGCATTGATTGAAAATGGGCCAAAAGCATATTCGACTGCTGGATGGTTAGGTTTGAGTGATGAAGAAATTGCTAAGACAATTTCTGATATGAAGAAAGAAGGATTTGATTGTTTCAAGATGAAAGTTGGTCAAAGTCTGCCTGATGATATGGAAAGATTAGCATTTATTAGAAAACAAATAGGTGATGATGCCCAACTTATGCTTGATTGTAACCAAATTTGGGGTGTGGATGAAGCTATTGAGTATATGAAACATCTTGCGGTGTTTAAACCTACCTGGATAGAAGAACCTACATCGAGAGATGATGTACAGGGACATTTGAAAATTGCTCAAGCTCTTGAACCCTTAGGAATAAAGGTAGCTACAGGTGAACAAGTACCTTCACCTGTTATTTTTAAGCAAATGTTGCAAGCTGGTGCACTTGGATTTTGTCAAATTGATGCTAGTAGGCTTGGTGGGGTGAATGATGTTATGGCTGTGATTTTATTAGCAAAAAAATACGATGTTCCAGTTTGTCCGCATGGTGGAGGTATAGGACTATGCAATATGATTGTTCATTATGCAATGTGGGATCAAATTAAAGTTTCTAGTCATTCAGATTCGCAAGTAGTTGAGTATCTGAATTTCCTGCAAGAAGACGTATTTATTTCACCAATTAAAGCAAAAAATGGTAGGTATGTTGCTCCTGAATCGTATGGATGGGGATTAGATATGGAAAAAGATTTTTTTGATTCACATATTTATCCTACAGGGAGTACATGGAATAAAAGGATAGCATCTGGGAGCATAACCTTTTTGGCGTAGAATAAAATTGATTCTGTGAATATCTTTGATCATTGGTTTGTAATTTGTTTTCCTAAAATTCTATTCGCATGTCCTCTTAGATTTCTATTTTATTGGATTGAAAAGAGTAGAAAGACCTTCTAATGGATTGTAATAAATATGTTTGCGAGAATATACTTAATACACCACAAATAAAAAATACAATTGGAGATGAGTGTGAGAATTTCAAGGGTAAATAAACTTCCAGGTATGGAAGATCTTTTTGATGAAAACTTCTCAGTTTTGCAGGATCTAAAACTTGAAATTTCCCAAACTTTGTATGCAGGTGGATATCTAGAAATAGACACACCTTTTTTTGAAGACACAGAATTGTTTCTTAGAAAATCGGGAGCTGCGTTAAATAGTCAATTGTATTCATTTGTTGATCCGGGCGGCAAAAAGGTAAGTATACGCCCAGAATTTACATCCTCAGTAATTAGAAACTATATTGAACGTAATAAAGGTGATTCTCCTCAACGAATTCAATATTCTGGGCCAGTGTTTAGATACGATGAGGTGGAATCTAAGACTATTCAATTATATCAATCTGGTGCTGAGTTGATTGGTAGTCACGGTATTAATTCTGACGTTGAGATTTCTCTACTTGCTTGGCAAGGTTTGAACAAATTAGGTTTGGTTGATTGTAAATTGAATTTCAATAATATTGGGATTCTTTTTGGGCTTCTCAATAATTTTGGACTTTCAAGATTGTCTCAATCAATGATAATGAATAATCTAGGGTTTTTAAAAGAGGGGGATGTAGATCCAGATCGATTGCTTGCAAATGCCCAAGAGATTCGGATTGTTTCAGATAAAAACGATTCTTCAAAAAATGATTTTTCTGAGATTGATGCTGAAAAAATGTATACAGAAATGATGAGGCACACTCCCTATAGTTCATTGGGGAGGAGGACCAAGAAACAGATTATTGATCGATTGATTCGTAAGGTGAGAGATATGGATTCTCCCGAAAATTTTTTCTCGGCAGTGAGTTTAATGAAATCAATGGTACAGCTCGAAGGTCATTCTCTTGATGTTTTGAATCAATCTAAGGACTTGTTGCAATCTAAAGATATTGATATTGATTCCCTTGTAGGGTTTGAGGGTTTTTTCAAGAAATTGATTAATTCTGGTATTCCTGAACAAAACATATTTTTATCTTGGGGTCTATTACGTGGTTTATCCTATTATACTGGCTTTACTTTTGACATGGTTTTATTAGGCTCTGACAGTCCAGTCTTTTGTGGTGGTGGAGGAAGATATGATGATTTGGTTAGTGCTTTGGGAGGAGAGAAGAATATTCCTGCTCTTGGCTTCGCGTATGATTTAAATGCAATATTACCTTATATAAAAACTGAGTAATTATATGGACAGAAACAAAAATTTAAGAATAGCATTACCAAGTTCAGGGAATTTATATGAACCAGCATTGGGATTTTTGAAAGCAAGCGGGCTAAATGTGTCTCGAATTAATAGCCGTAGGTATACGGCTACTATTCCCTCAATGGAAAATCTGGAAGTAATTTTCCAACGCGTTTCTGATATTACTCAAACGATTGAGGATGGACGGGCTGATATTGGAATTGTCGGGAAAGATATGTTTTCTGAATATCGACTTGATGCGACTCGTTGTGAGATTCTAATAGATGGTTTAGGTTTTGCGCATTCAAAAATGGTGCTGGGAGTACCGGATTCTTGGATTGATGTTGTATCGATTACTGATTTGGCTGATGTGGCTTCCGAATTTAGGAATGACGGTCAAGAGTTACGAGTTGCAACTAAATATCCTAGATTAACTGAAAGATTCTTATTGAAAAAAGGTGTGAATTATTTTTCATTGGTGTTTTCAAGGGGATCTCTTGAGGTAGCTCCTGCAATGGGTTCCGCTGATGTAATTGCGGATATTACTGAAACTGGAGTGACAATGCGTGAAAATCGAATTAAGACTATCTCTGGCGGTACTATAATTTCATCGCAGGCAATCCTGATTTGTAATCGAGGTGTTTTAAATTCAGGAGATGAAAAACAACATTTAACAGAATCTATTACTGAATTGATGGAATCTTATTTAAAATCTAAAGGGTCTTATTCTGTTACTGCAAATATTAAAGGTAAAAATGCTGATGAGGTAGCTCAAAGAGTACTATCAGATGTGAAAATTTCAGGATTGCGTGGCCCAACTATCTCTAGAGTTTTTAGTAATACTAATGACGATTGGTTTGCTGTAACAGTTGTTGTAGATCAGAGTGAATTACTTAAGGTAGTCGCTAGTTTTAGAGCATTGGATGGAGAAAGTGTTACAGTTTCTCAACCAGATTATGTTTTTACAAGTCAAAATGATTCTCCAGATTCTTAGGTTGGTAATAAATGCCCAATTTGCCCACTCATTTAAAATTTGCGCTTGAAGTTTCTAAACAATTAGATTCTCCGATAATTAACGCACATCTGGGATCATTTCTTTTAGGTGCTACCAGTCCTGACATTCGAGTAATCACCAAAGTTGACCGTTCTGTATATCATTTTGTCCAATTGGATTTTAAAGATGTTGGAGATGGTATAGACAACATGTTTAAGTCCTATCCAACTCTATCAAACTTTTCACAAATGGATTCTCAATTACAAGCATTTATTTCCGGTTACATTACTCATTTGATTGCAGATGAATGCTGGATTTCTGAAGTTTTTAGGAAGTATTTTGCTAGTTCGAAAGTATTTCCTGATATCAATGAAGGGTTAATCCTGGATCGTGCAATGCAATTGAATTTAGATCAAGCTTTCTGGGAATTAGATTATGATTTTGTTGGGACAATTCAATCTGAAGATTATAAGAATTTAAATTTAGAATTTATAGAGTCTGATTTAATTGAAGAATGGAGTAATTGGGTATGTGGATTTATCGGGAGAGGATTTTCTTGGGATAGATTGAAATTTATGGCTCGCAGGATTTCTAGAGGTGATGATACGAACAGTGTTCACCGGACAGCCGAAATTTTTTTGAAAGATATTTCTTTGGGATTAAGCCAATTATTTGAATTAGTGCCAAGGTCGGTATTACAAAATTATGAAAATAATGCAGTTGAATTAATGCTTTTGAAAATAAGGAATTACTCCGTATGAAGATTGTTAATGGAATCGAAGATGCTAGGACTATTTTGATGTCCGAACGAGGAATAGTAGAGAATTCTTCTTCTTATACAAAATCGGTTGAAGGAATAATTCAATATGTTCGTAATGACGGGGATGAGGCGTTAATAAATTTGACCCAAAAATTTGAAGGTATTTCTTTGAAGTGTATTGAAGTTGATTTAAGTACAATAAAAAATGCAAAAAACAACATTTCAAGGGATTTATTTGATTCTTTACAATTGGCTGCACAACGTATTACAACATTTCATCAAAAAAGTTTGCTTCAAGGTTGGAGTAATTCTAGAGAAGGTTTAGGTCAAAAAATTGTCCCTATTCAACGTGTGGGTGTTTATGTTCCTGGAGGGACAGCAAGCTATCCATCAACAGTATTAATGACTGCTATTCCTGCAAAAGTGGCAGGGGTAGAAGAAATAATAATGTGTACACCTTTGTCAAAAGATGGAAAACTTGATGATATGGTTCTTGCAGCAGCTGATATCGCTGGAGTAGAGAGAATCTTTTCTGTTGGTGGAGCTCAATCTATTGCAGGGATGGCTTTTGGTACTCGAACGATTCCAAAAGTTGATTTGATTTGCGGTCCTGGCAATATTTATGTCACCTTAGCTAAGAAAATGCTTTTTGGGGAAGTCGGAATAGATGGATTATATGGCCCAACAGAAACATTCATTATAGCTGATTCATCAGCCAATCCTACGATGTGTGCGGCTGATCTTTTGGCACAAGCAGAACACGATGTCCTTGCAAGGGCAACTATGCTTACTAATTCCCATCAATTAGCCCAAGAAGTGAGTAGCCAAATTGAAACTCGCCTAGGGTTGATGACTCGCGAATCTATCGCAAGTAAATCAATTGAAAATAGAGGTTTGATAGCTGTTTTAGATGATCTAGAAGATGCTATTGATCTGACTAATCAATTTGCTCCAGAACATTTAAGTTTAGTAGTAGATGATACAAAAATGTTTTTAGATGAAATCAAGAATGTTGGAGTGATTTTTGTGGGTGAATTTTCTCATGAGGTTTTGGGTGATTATGTTGCTGGACCAAGTCATGTAATGCCAACTAATGGTACGGCTAGATTTAATTCGGGAATTGGGATTCATACATTTTTAAAATTTATTCCTATCGTATCTTTTGATAATGAACAGTCACGGGATTTGTCTGTGTCTGCATCAATTATTGCGAAAGCCGAAGGATTACATGGTCACGCTGAAGCTGCTGAAATTCGTCAAGAATTATGATAAGTAGGAGAAAGAATTGAGTATAGAAGATTTAATTAAACCTCATTTGCGTAATGTCACTTCATATGATCCTGTAGATCCTCCAGAAATGCTTGCGGAGAAAGCAGGTATACCAATTGATCAAATCATTAAATTAAATGGTAATGAGAATCCTTATGGCCCTTCGAGGAAAGTTTCTGAAGTAGTGTCGAATTCTGCCGTGCATGTTTACCCGGATCCTTTACAACGAAAAGTTCGTACTAAATTAAGTGAATATACTGGATTTCCCCAAGATTCTTTGGTCGTAGGAGCGGGAAGTGATGAATTGATTGATTTGTTGTTCAGATTATTTGTGGAACCAGGAGACAATATTTTGGATTTTGAACCAACATTTGGTATGTATGCATTTTGTGCGAGGATTTACCAAGCTGAAGTTCAGTTGTCTAGGCGAGACAGTAGTTTTGGAATTGATATTGAAGATGCTCTTAAAACAATCAATGATCGTACAAAGATAATATTTGTTGCGTCTCCAAACAATCCTACAGGAAATATGGCTTCGGAATTTGAAATACGGTCATTACTTGATACTGGTGTTCTTGTAGTTTTAGATGAAGCCTATTATGAATTTTGCAATTTTACATTTGCGGATTTAATAGATGAGTTTGATAATTTGGTGATACTTAGAACTATGAGTAAATGGGCCGGACTTGCAGGATTAAGAGTGGGGTATGGAATTATGAGCCCCATTTTGGTCAACCATTTAATGGATATAAAGTCACCATACAATTTAAGTGTAACTGCCGAAGACGCATTGATTGCCTCTATTGATGATTCTGCGTTTTTACTAAAGAATGTTCGAAGTATAGTAGATGAAAGAGATCGGTTGTTTAGCTTATTAGTTGATATTGATGGTTTGGAACCTGTCCCTTCAAGTGGGAATTATATATTGTGTGAAGTAAAAGAATACAAAAAAGATTTTGTTGTAAGTGGTTTGGAAAGCGAAGGTATTTTTGTGCGTACGTTTAATAATGAATCATTAAGAAACTGTTTCCGGACAGCAATCGGTACGCCTGCACAAACTGATCGGATGATTAGTGTGTTAAAACGTTTAGTCTGATTTTGTAATGTGTTAATCTAATTATGGAGTGTTGAAAAATGACTAGTAGAAAAGCAAAAATTGAACGGGAAACAGATGAAACTAATGTTTCCGTAGAAATAAAT
>MDTE01191963.1_pt1 | contig 45846 bp, 40 predicted proteins | sample 811231 | NCBI WGS metagenome assembly MDTE01 (sample SAMN05326651, study PRJNA326480) | marine metagenome | isolation source: seawater | place: Indian Ocean: Red Sea | collected 2010 | reverse complement strand
CGTTATGCCGTCCAAAGCAAAACAGAACACACGGGCGGTGGCCCGTTTGTCGTCGGTTGGCAGGATACGCCTACTGCTGATTCGATGAATGACCTGCCCGTGAGCAAAGAGCCTCAAGGCGGGGAAGTAAGGCGTTAGGAGCTACACCATGGCAAAGAAGTACGAGAAAGAATATGATAACGTCACGGTCAGTAAGGAAACCATCCACCTGACCAAGATATCTTTAACCGTGCCCGACGGGTTCGATCATAACGACGGGTTCAAAGCTATGCGGAGACTCGGGCAGTCGGCACTACAACAGAGAGTTAAGGCGGAGTTCCAAATAATCAGGGAGGGTTACATGATTAAGAAAATATGCTTAGCAATCGGAGTGGTGTTTGCGCTTGCGTCGTCACCAGTGATTAGCGCTGAGTTAGATAAAAAAGCGAAGGCTGAGTTCTGCAAGGAGCAAGCTGCCTCGATTATTAAGCATATAAGAGCAACTGTAGGAGCTTGGCGCGATTATTCAAAAGCAACTCACGATTATGATATTGCCCGTCAATCAAAAGACAAAAAACTTATAGCAACCGCCGTGACAGAACAAAATCGTTGGCGGGAAATTCATAAAATTGGCTTAAAACACCTAGATAGGTACGCGGCAATATGGTCCGCCTATTGCAAATGACTATTCGGTTGCCCCCCCTTTTCAACCCGCGTTTCCAGCGTAAAATATATAACTGCCTGGCCTATTCCTATTTTCTTTACAATCACAGACGCACCTGAATTACTCTTTATTTAGCCTTTCGAGATTTTCCACATTCAAAGAAGGGATTGCTTCCCTTGCAGACCTCTCCGTGGGGCTTTGCGCAAGGGTCAAAGCCAGGAAACCCGCTGTTTCCAGCAGGTTTCGTCAGGTATTAAAAAAGTGAAATTCGCAGATATTATTGAGTTGATCTAGAAAGCGAACTTAGCACAAATTTGTCAAAATAAAACCCTTGCGACGATTTGTACGGATATCCATAATCAGTTGAAACTAAAATAATTGAAAGGAGGTGGTCCAATGTCTCATTGTCATAAGATTCTTGACTATAGGGATTTAGATCGTCGCCTCACAGGAACTTGCTTCTGCTGATGTGATGTTTTGGTCCAAGTTTGGGATCAATTTTGATGATGGAAGGGTCACTCTAACGAGTGACCCTTCGTTTAGGAACGGTATGAAAGTCAACCAAACTTCCCTATGTCCCTCATGCAAAATAGACGCTAATTCTTGGTGGGCGGGTCGCTCCTAAGCCCTAGAAGAAGATTTTGTAAAAAAGGCATTTAAATATGAAAAAATGCGCAAAAGCTTTTTTGGTTCTGGCTATTTGTTTAATTTTTTCTACGAGCGCCCGATCAGAAACAATTTATCATGAAAAATTTTATCCGGACGGTTCTGGTCCATTTCCAGCAGTAATAGCGCTTCATACCAGTGGCGGATTCAAAACAGTAAAACATCTTATACAACGATATTTAGATGATGGTTTTGTTGTGTATGCTCCGGATTTTTTTACGAAACATGAAATAACCACCAGTTCGAGGATGAACTCATTCGACCTTTTTAGGGTGGAAATAGAAAAAGACTTATCTGAAATCGTCGGTCTCATAAAAAAAGATTTGAAGGTGGATGCAAAGAATGTATTTGCGACAGGCTTTTCCAATGGTGGCTTTTGGGTTTGTTATTTAGCTGGAAATTCAAAAGTGAATGCTGGGGTCGCGCACTATGGTGTCTGGAAGGCAAATTTTGGTAGGGAAATGACTAATCCTTACCCCATGCATTATTTCTCGAAATCGAGTGCTCCGTTATTAGCGTTACACGGCAATGCTGATGATATCCAAAAATTGGAATTTGCGGAGGAAGCGTGGGACGAAATAATTGAAAGTGGCGCAAAACTTAAAACGCATATTTATGCCGGTGCGGGCCATGCGTGGGATAGAAAACACTCTTGGAAGTTTAATTATATTAAAGAAATAGATGAAGACTCCCATCGGCGAACGATAAAATTCTTTAAGGAACATATGAAATAGGCACAAGTTTTAAAAGATAACGAAGTGTTTGGTGCGAAATTTATCAATTATCCAATGGCAAGGGGTATAGTTCCGCTTTGTAGTTGATTGCGAAAAAACAAGATCCTTGCTCAGTCATGAAAAGGTGATTAGGCCGTGACTTTAAGTTCTAACATTTTGCAAAAAAAATTCCGTTTAAATTTTGCTATAATTTTGATCTTTCTCATGACCGTTACAGAAAACGCAGTCGCACAGGTAATTATAAATCAGCAATTGCGTCCGGGTTCATCACATAGTCTCTTGCTACTTGAACCCCAAAGTAAGCCCAAATACGCAGTCGTATTATTCCCCGGCGGGTATGGGATGGTTGACTTCGATACTGACGGAGAAATCACAAGAATGCGCGGTAATTTTCTGGTTAGATCGCGTAAGTTATTCCTGGATCATAACCTTTTGGTGGGCATATACCGTATGCCTGAAGAGGGCGAAGATTGGGATTTTAGACTTTCAGATGCGCACGCTAAAGACGTAGGTAAGCTGATACAGGAAATCAAATTAAAATATAAGGTTGATGTGTGGTTAGTAGGTCATAGTCGCGGGTCTATTTCTGTTGCGAATGCCGGTTTAAAGTTGAATGGAGTTCAGAAACCATCAGGTTTGATTTTAGCGGCTAGCGTTGTAGACACGGGCAATCGTGGTCAACCCAAAGTTACAGATTTAGATATAGGTGAGATTGATATACCATCTTTGATCATACACCATCGTGAGGACAGCTGCTATGTAACGTTATATAGTGACGCACAATATTTTTTCAGCAATCTCAGAAGTTCACCTCGAAGAGAACTCATCACAATGAATGGTGGTGATGCAGGCTGGGAAGAGCACGCATGTAAGTCGAAGTCGCATCATGGTTTCTTAGGCATTGAGGAGGAAACTGTTAAGAAAATTGCCGATTGGATTAAGGTGGATAAATGAGTCCACGTGCAACAAATTTTTAGATGTCTGCAAGTTTAACAAAAAGCTGAATTTCAGAGGGCTATTTAAAAATGACAAGTGTCCAAGGAAGTTTACCTTTTAAGCTGGCTGTGTTGAGACCCGGAATGGCGGCTGAGGTGATCGGGCTGAATTTGAACCAAGCGATAGATGACGGCCTTCGCCAGATTATTCTTGAGACATTTTATAAGTTTCCGGTGCTAGTTTTCCGCGATCAAACACTTGATAAATGTGCACAAATAGCTTTTTCCAAATGCTTCGGCGCCCTAGAGGGACATGTTAACAGAGACTTTCGAAGCGATGGCTTCCCCGCCGTCCACGAAGTCTCCAATCTCGATTTGAATACTGGTAAGCCTACAGCAAAACTTGAGAACCGTGGTAATTATCATTGGCATACGGACAAATCTTATTTGCTGACCCCGTCACTCGCGACCCTGCTTCATGCGGTGACGTTGCCGCCGGAGGGGGGTGACACACAGTTCGCTCATATGGGAGACGCGTATGACGCACTGTCAGACGAGAAGAAAGATGAAATTGCCTGTCTTCGTATGGTTCATAGCTGGGAGCGCACGCGCATCAAATCGGGCAGTAAGCTAGCGACGGCTCAGGAAATTGAGGATGCGCCACCGGTGGTCCATCCACTTGTCCGGACCCATCCGGAGACGGGGCGCAAATGCCTTTATATCGGTACACATGCCTCTCATGTGGCTGAGATGGTCAGGAATACGGGCGAAGCGTTGTTGGAGGAACTACAAATTTTTGCGACCCAGGACCGGTTTATTTACAGCCATACCTGGCGCCCTGGTGATTTGGTAATGTGGGACAATCGGTGTCTTCTGCACCGGGCGACGGAAAGTTACGATATGGCAAAACATGTGCGGCTGATGCACCGAACTGTGGTGCGTGGCGACGCGCCAGTTTAGGGAAAGGTTATAAGTTTTCGATAACCGCTTTTGTAATCGCCGCTGTACCATCGTTACCACCAAATTCAAATGGTATTATATTTTTTGAATTGATGCTGCGTGTGACCGCCTTGCTGATCATCTCAGCGGCTTCTAGGCAATTTTCGTCATTATGGGTATCGCCTAGCCATTCCAACATCATGGCGCCGGATAGAATGGCGGCGATAGGGTTTGCCTTGCCTTCGCCTGCAATATTCGGCGCGGTGCCGTGGGCTGGTTGGAAGACCGCATGCTTGTCGCCGATATCTGCGGAGGGGGCTAGACCCATCGACCCCATGAGTCCTCCGGCTAAATCGGAAATAATATCGCCGAACATGTTTTCGGTGACCATGACATTAAAATTCCATGGTTGGCAGACCAATTCCATCGCAGTTGCGTCTACATAACGGTGCTCGGTCTTTACTGTGGGGAAGTCTCTGGCACGTTCATCGAATATTTTCCGGAAGAAAGCCATAGAGCTTAAGACATTTGCCTTGTCGATGCAGGCGACCGGGCCTGGTTTGCCCTGGTCTATACGGCGTTCTGCAAGCCGAAAGGTAAAGTCGAATAGCTTTTCACAAACGGGCCTCGTGATTACCAATGCGTCGCGGGCCACTTGGTCATTGGCAACGGTACCTTGCGCACGTTCGGCAAATAGACCTTCAGTGGATTCGCGAATTATCACGAAATCCAATTCCTGTGCTTCCGGTGCAGCAAGCGGTGCAGGTAACCCTAGATAGGTACGGACCGGACGTACTCCTGCATAAAGGTCCAAGTCTTGACGAAGGTCTAGCTGCGGGGCAATTTCTGTGCCGTCTTCATAACGAACCTCGGGCAGACCCATCGCGCCAAGATAGATGGCATCGGCTTTCTCTGCTTTCTTGCGTGATGTGTCTGGGAAACCGGCGCCGGTGGCTTTATAGAGCGCCGCGCCGGCGGGCAAGACTTCTGCTTTAAAAGAAAACCCGCGGTGAATGTATGCTACCTTTTCCAGAATCTTAAAAGTGGCGTGGGTGACTTCCGGCCCAATGCCATCGCCGGGTAGCGACGCGATGTGATATGCGTTTACGGAGGACATATAGGAGAGTGTTTAAATGTGGAAGGATTCCCCGCAGCCGCAGCGGCCCTTTTCGTTCGGGTTATTGAACGTAAACCCGGACGCAAAGGTATCTTCTTCATAGTCCATTTCTGAGCCCACGAGAAACATGGTTGCCGCCGGGTCTATGAAGAGCGTTACGCCCTTATCTTCAACAATTTCTTCAAATTTCTTTTGCTCTTCGGCATATTCGACGAAATAACTCATACCGGAACAGCCCTGCGTTTTAATGCCCACGCGAAGACCTTTGATTGGCCTATCTGCCTGAGAAATAAGGGTTTTTACATGCTCCGCGGCAGCGTCGGTGAGCGTCATGAATTGTGGCATTGTCATTTTTTCAGTCTTATATTCTTTTATAATGCTATCTTACCACATATCAAGCGCGACTTGAGCTTCTTCTGACATGCGGTCTTTGGTCCAGGGCGGATCCCAAACTAGTTCAACATCTACTTCTCCGACCCCATCAGTTTCTGCGACGGCGCGGGCGACCATACCCGGCATTTCGCCAGCAACCGGACAGCCCGGCGCTGTCAAACTCATTTTGATCGATACCGCACCGTCAGCGCCGATAATAACCTCATATATGAGGCCCAATTCATAAATATCCACGGGAATTTCGGGGTCATAGACGGTTTTTAAAGCAGCGATGATTGCAGCCTCTCCGGCTATTGCCGTGCCCGGCACCAGTTTGCTGCCAGCGCGTGCAATGAAATCAGTACCGCTAGGCATAAAATCATTAAGACCGGGTCCGTCGTTCATCGATTATTTCCGAATTATTCAGTTGAAATTTCTTTGACACCGTCGAGTGCCGCGTCCAGTGTGTGCCATGCTAGCGTCGCGCATTTTACACGCACGGGAAATTGACGTACGCCTGAAAGCACTTGTAGACGTTCAAAATCCTCGTCCTCGTCACTGCCGTCCATTTCGAAATCGTCCAAAGTACACATTTTATGGAACCCGTCGAACAGGGCTTTTGCCTCTTTGACTTTCTTGCCTTTGACGATTTCGGTCATCATGGAAGCGGAGGCCATAGAAATCGCACAACCTTTGCCGAGAAAACTTGCATCCGTAATATTATCATCCTTGTCGACCGCCACATAGACCACGAGCTGATCCCCGCATAGTGGATTCTTACCCGCCGCTTCTTGGGATGAGACATCGGGCCTACGGAAATTACGTGGATTTTTGCCGTGGTCGAGTATTACTTCTTGGTAGAGTTCACGAAGGTCGTCGAGCATTAGCCGAATATCTCCTGCACTGCACCCAGTGCTTCTACGAGCTGATCCGCATCTTCCCGTTTGTTGTAAAGGCCAAATGAGGCTCTAGCAGTCGCTGCCAGGCCAAGCCGGTCCATAAGGGGCTGTGCACAATGGTGCCCGGCCCTAATGGCGACACCCGAATGATCGAGTATGGTGGCCATATCGTGCGGATGGGCGCAGTCTAAAGTCATCGAGATTACGCTTGCTTTGTTAGGTGCAGTGCCGATGATTTTAAGGCCGTCGATGCTAGCGAGTTCTTGCGTCGCATAATTTAAGAGATCGCGTTCGTGGTCTGCGATGGCATCCAGCCCAATGCTGCTGATATAATCAATGGCCGCTCCAAGGCCAATCGCTTCGCCAATCGCTGGTGTGCCCGCTTCGAATTTTGCTGGTAGGGCCGCCCACTCGCTTTTTTCGAAGGTGACAGTATTGATCATATCACCTCCACCCATATAAGGCGGCATAGCATCAAGCAACGCTTCCTTACCATAGAGTACGCCGATACCGGACGGGCCATACAGCTTGTGACCGGAAAATGCATAGAAGTCACAATCAAGCTCTTGCATGTCTACTTTTTCATGCATGACCGCTTGGCAGCCATCGATCAATACTTTAGCGCCCACCGTATGGGCTAGGTCGACAATTTTCTTCACTGGGACAATGGTGCCGAGTACGTTAGAAATATGCGGTGCGGCAACCAGCTTAGTGCGCGGAGTTAGGAGCTCTTCGAAGACATCTACGCGCAGCTCGCCATCATCGGTGATAGGCGCAATACTTAACACTAGATCCTTTTCGTCACGCAGCATTTGCCAGGGGACGATGTTAGAATGGTGTTCCATCTCGGTGATTATGATTTCATCACCGGCCTTCAATTCACGCCGTCCGTATGAGGTAGCTACCAGGTTGATGGCCTCCGTAGCGTTGCGGGTAAAAATTATTTCACCGCGGCTTTGAGCGTTTATGAATGCCTGAACTTTGTCTCGCGCACCTTCATAGGCGTTTGTTGCGCGTTCGCTTAACTGATATGCTCCGCGATGCACATTAGCGTACTCGGTCTCATAGACAGTGCTTACTGCATCAATAACTTGACGAGGTTTTTGTGCCGACGCCGCACTGTCGAGGAAGGCCAACGGTTTCCCGTGCACTTCCCGGGAAAGAATCGGGAAGTCAGCTCTGATACGATCAATGTCATAAGAAGTGATCATAGTTTTTTGGGCGACGTCACTCATAGACTATTCTCGATCTTTCCGGAGGCAAGCCAACTTGAAATTATACCGCTCATAGCGTCATGCACGTTTCTGTTTGAGATTTCCTCAAGTGCCGAATGAATGAAGGCTGCAATAAGCAGATTGCGTGCGGATTGTTTGTCGATACCGCGTGATTGTAAATAAAACAAAGCTGTTTCATCCAGCTCACCGGCCGTTGCACCATGGGAGCATTTCACATCATCCGCATAAATTTCCAATTCCGGTTTGGAATCTATTTCCGCGCCGCGCGCTAGTAATAAAGCCTGATTGAGCTGATGGCCGTTGGTTTTTTGGCTATCTTTACGGACCAAAATTTTACCTTGGAACACACCGCGCGACTGATCGTCCAAGACACCTTTATAGATTTCGCGAGAGCTACTCTCTGGTGCCGCGTGGTCTATAAAGGTCGTATGGTCGCCATGTTGACTGCCTTTCAAAAGATAGCTGCCAAGCAGACGACACTCCGCGTGCGGGCCAAGGATGTCAACATTGACTTCGTTTCGCGATAGCGAGGCGCCGATAGTAAGGACGAAATTCTCGTAGTAGGCGGCCTGTGATAGACGAACTTCGTTAGCTGCGATATGGAAAGCGTTTGTGTGCTCATTCTGAAGTTTATAATGACGCAGTACTGCGCCGTTGCCGACGCCGATTTCGGCGACGCTGTTGCTAAAATAGGTTTCCCCACCGATACCGATATGGCTTTCCAGTAAAGTAGCATTGCTGCCTGCTGCTGCATCCACCAGAATGCGCGGGTGGAAAGTGACAGAAGCTTTGTCGTTGCCTCCGATAGAGATTATATGGATAGGTTTTTCGATTAAGGAATTTTCCTGGATATAAATGCAGACGGCATCCGCAAAGGATGCCGTATTGAGAGCTGCGATGGGGGTTTTTTCAAAATCAACCAACCTGTTAAATTTATCGAGAGGCAATGCACTTGTGAAGTCGAGCGCGATACCTTCCGGTAAATCATCGAGGCTGGATAAGGCGGAGTTAACGACACCATTCACGAGAACTATTTGATAGGCTTCGATTTCTAGCCCACTTCCAACCGGCACTGCGTCTATAGTACTGGGTATGGCGAGTGGTGCTGGCACGAAACCGGTACGGCGCAGAGTGTTGAGGTTGGTGTACTTCCAAGATTCATCGCGGACCGTCGGCAGTCCTGCACGGTCAAAATAAGAGAGGCTTTGATCGCGGAGCGCCTGCAACCAATGGAGAGTGTTACCTGGCAAAAGCTCTCTGAGATCGCCGTAACGCTCGGTCAACCGGGTGGCCGTTTTCTTAGATGCTGCCATATTGCTCGCCGTCCGCGCTTAAGCGGCCTCCTCGTCAAGGAACATGCAATAGCCAGTTTTCTCCAGTTCATGCGCTAGTTCCTTATCTCCGGTAGCGACAATCTTACCATTCACCAATACGTGGATCTCATCGGGTACAATATAATTTAGTAGTCGTTGATAGTGGGTGATGACGAGCATAGTCCGGTTTGACCCCCTCAACCGGTTTACGCCGTCGGCGACGGTTTTCAGGGCGTCGATATCAAGCCCGGAATCGGTTTCGTCGAGGACGCCAAGCTTTGGCTCAAGAATAGCCATTTGCAAAATTTCATTCCGCTTCTTTTCGCCACCCGAGAAGCCGACATTGACTGGCCGTTTCAGCATTTCATCAGAAACGCCGATTTCTTTTGCCTTGGAGCGGACGATTTTTAAGAATTGCATTGCATCTAATTCGTCCTCGCCACGGAATTTGCGGACCGAGTTGAGGGCAGTTTTTAAGAAGGTGGTTCCCGTCACGCCTGGGATTTCTACTGGGTACTGAAAGCCAAGGAAGAGTCCTTCACCGGCGCGTTCCTCCGGCGTCATGCTGAGGAGCTCCTTGCCCTCCAATGTCACTCGGCCTTTAGTAATTTCGTACTTCTCGTTGCCCGCGAGCACATGGGAGAGGGTGCTCTTTCCGGATCCGTTTGGGCCCATTATGGCGTAGGTCTTGCCGGGTTCGAGTGTTAAATCAATTCCGCGCAAAATTTCTTTGCCGTCTATGGAGACGTGAAGGTTTTCAATTTCAAGCATGGCCGTCATCATCTGTTCCTCAATATTCTTTTTTAGCCCACACTGCCTTCCAGGCTGATGCCTACCAATTTTTGCGCCTCCACGGCGAACTCCATCGGCAATTGTTGGAGGACTTCTTTACAGAAGCCGTTAACAATTAGCGCCACAGCTTCTTCGTCAGAAAGCCCGCGTTGACGGCAATAAAAAAGCTGATCCTCGCTAATTTTCGCAGTTGTCGCTTCATGTTCGATTTGCGCTGCCGGGTTGCGGGATTCTATATACGGCACCGTATGTGCGCCACACTGGTCTCCGATTAGAAGGCTGTCGCATTGGGTGTAGTTCCGTGCGCTTTCGGCGCCGGGCATAATTTTTACCTGGCCGCGATAGGTCGAGTCTGAGCGACCAGCGGCTATGCCTTTGGCTATGATTGTGGAGCGCGTGTTTTTGCCCAAATGGATCATCTTCGTACCGGTGTCCGCTTGTTGGCAATTGTTGGTGATAGCGACAGAATAAAATTCACCGACCGAGTTATCACCCTCTAGTATGCAGCTTGGATATTTCCAGGTTATGGCCGAACCGGTTTCCACCTGGGTCCAGGAAATTTTTGAATTTAGCCCGCGACATGCACCGCGCTTAGTTACAAAGTTATAAATGCCGCCGACACCGTTTTCGTCGCCCGGATACCAATTTTGTACGGTAGAATATTTAATTTCTGCATCGTCGAGTGTAACGAGTTCAACCACCGCCGCATGCAATTGGTTTTCGTCCCGCATTGGCGCTGTGCAGCCTTCTAGATAGCTCACATAAGAGCCTTCGGCAGCAATAATTAGAGTACGTTCAAACTGCCCAGTATTTTCAGCGTTGATGCGAAAGTAGGTGGAGAGTTCCATAGGGCAGCGCACTCCCCTTGGAATGTAAACGAAAGAACCATCTGTGAAGACCGCAGAGTTTAAACATGCATGTTTATTGTCACCATAGGGAACGACGGACCCGAGGTATTCTTGCACTAGCTCTGGATGTTCTTGCACTGCTTCGGAAATAGAGCAAAAAATTATACCTTGCTCTTCGAGTTTGGCCTTATAGGTCGTGGCGACGGAAACACTGTCGAAAACCGCATCCACTGCGACACCAGCCAACATTTCTTGTTCTCTTAACGGTATACCGAGTTTTTCGTATGTCTCTAGTAGCGTCGGGTCGACTTCGTCTAGGCTTTTTGGCTTGTCGTTATCTGATTTTGGCGCTGCATAGTAAAACGCATCTTGGTAATCGATTGCTGGGAACTCTACCTTGGCCCATTGAGGCTCGTCCATCGTCAGCCAATGGGCATAGGCTTTTAGACGCCATTCTAAAAGCCATTCGGGTTCATTCTTTTTGGCAGAGATGAAACGGACGATATCTTCGCTTAGTCCTTTGGGGGCCAGCTCTAACTCGATATCGGTGGAGAAACCGTATTCATACTTCTCACCAAGCGCTTTAACTTGTTCGACGGTTTGTGCGGTCGCGGACATTACGCGTGCTCCGTTCTTATTTCCTGTGTCGGTTTTGAGAGCTTAAGATCGGGAAATTCAATGGGCATACAGAGATCGGCCAACGAAATCTCTTCAAGGGCTGCGCGAATAGACCGGTTCACGCGGTCCCAGCCGCCACGCACTGGGCAAAGTGATTCGACGTTACACGCGTCTTCAGCGCCGTCAACACAGGCCGTCAAGGCGACAGGCCCATCCAATGCTTCAATGAATTCAGCTGCCGTAATTTGAGAAAGTGCACGGCTCAGGGAGTACCCTCCTTTGACCCCGCGGTGAGAATGAAGTAAGCGTTTTTTAACTAGCTTTTTCAATAGCTTGCTTACAGTTGGAAGGGGTAAGCCGGTCGCAGCGGCGAGATCTTGTGCCGTCGTGACTGGTTCAGCGCTTTGGTTCATCTGCGTCATCACCACAACACCATAATCAGTGAGCCGGCTAAGTTTTATCATTGTATGCGGTTCCAAAAATAATATTTTTCAATAGTTTAATATAGGACTATTTTGGTCCTTTAAACAAAATGGGCTGTTTAGTACCGTTTTCAAGGTTTTACCGCAAGATTTTTTCGTGAGCTGCAACAATTCGGTGATATAAGGGCAACCCCTTATGGGGTCGAACGAATTTCAAATGGTGCGTTTCCCAAGAAAGGCGTTTTGGCGTAGAGTCCTTGAATGACTGATAATGTAACAGAGTTGCGTCGTGCAAAGCACGAGGATCCCGGTCCGAGTTTGGCAAAATTGCGCCAGGCCGCGCAACGGGCCGAAGTGCATGCCAAGTGGCTCATGCAGGCTGGTTTGGCCGCATCGGCACTGTGGGTGATAATTTGCTTTTCTTATGTTCATCGAAATTTAGGATGGAGTTTTCCTTCGCAATTTTTACCCCATGAGACCGGAGCCTTGTTGGCCGGATTTGCGCTTCCTTTAGCCATGCTATGGGCTGTTATTTCGCACTTTCGTCGTTCTCATGATGTGCGTTGGCATACCGAGATGCTTCGTCGGCACCTCGACCTACGAACGTTTCCAGCGGAAGAATATGAAGACCGTGTGGCTCCGGTGGCTGACCTTTTGCGTAAGCAAACCGAAGAGTTGGGTCAAGTTAGCGATCAGGTGACTACTAACCTACTGGAGTTGATGACTGCGTTTGAGTTGCAAACCGCAGGACTCGGCGATGCTGGGGATAAAGCTGCTCAAGAGTCTCATCGAATGCGTGATCAGTTAATGGGAGACGTCAAATCGCTAAAAGATGTCGTTGAGCGTTTAGACGAACAGCGCGTCGCCATTGAAGATACTATTTCGGGTCAAGCCGATGCGCTGGCTCGTGTCACTCAGCAGGCCCTTGATCATTCGGATCATGTTAATGCGTCTCTTCGACTCCAAGCCGCCGACCTAACCAATGCGTCCGACCGGGCCGCAGAACAGGCAAAAAAGATCGGGGAGTTATTCGAGGGTTATTCAAAAAATCTCAATGAGGCAAGCCGAAATGCTGTTGAACAATCTAGCGCTGTCGAGCAATCACTGGCGGCCAGTACAGATGGATTGCAGGGCGCGGCTGAAAAAGTAGGGGTAAAATCGACAACCGTGGTTGCCGAGGTGCGTGATCAGATTGACCAATTGACTCGAAAGCTACGGCAGTCGTTAGACGAACAGTCCGAAGCTGTAGGGTTAATGACTGATCAGACCGGTGAACGTATTGAGCGCATGGCTGATGGATTGGCGCAACAAACAGCTGGGGTAACGTCTCATCTTGAAGATACTTTAGAAAAGCAAGTGCACAGCATCGATAGTTTGCTGAAGGCCGCTGAACTTCGCATGGATGATCTGAAAGTTCAGGTGGACGATCAGGTGTCTGAGCTGAGTCTCGGTTTACGCGACTCTATCGCAAACAATGCTCACCAAATCGAAGCAGCTGTTGAGCAGGCCAAAGAGCATATAGGCAAGCTTACGGTCGCGATGAGCGAGCAATCGCAAAACTTGGCGAATGTGACGGAAAATTCTGGGGCAGAAACAGAAAATATGATTGGAGCGATGAGAGCGCAGGCTAGCGATTTGTCTGCAATTGCCGAGCATGTAGCTATGCAAACCAAGGTGGTCCAGGCTGCTGTTGGGCGTCAGTCGGAGCAGTTGGCTCAAGTCTCAGAGGAAACAGTGGTGCGTGTTAAAGCCATGGGTCAGGTGTTTGAGGAACAAGCTCAATCACTGGGTCAGTCTACAGATGCAGCGGTAGATCGTGCAGACGCGTTGCGGAACGCTCTGAACCAACAAGCGAACGATCTAAAATCAGCGTCAGACCATGCTGCGCAACAGTCCCGTGATATTGAGGAGTTGCTGCAAAGTAAGTCGTCTGACATAAGGCTCGCGATCCAAGATGGTTTGAGTGAGATTGACGAGGCGCTAGCGCCTGCTGCGAGTCATGCACAGGCAATGGCTGACACACTTACTAATCAAGCTCAGTCTTTGCAGGAGGCGGCGGATCGTTCTTCTGCTCAAGCGGTATCTATTGCTGAACTCATGAAAGAGAGCGGTAAGGATATGAATGATACGGCGAATGATGTCGCAACACAGGTTCAGGGAATTCGACTAGCGCTGCATCAGAATACCAATGAGCTTAGTCAAGCGGCAACCCAGGTTGGTGAGCAAGTTGGGCATGTTAAGGAGGCGTTAGCGGATGATAGCAAGAATTTAGCGGAGCTCGCTAATTTCTTGCATCAGCGGTCCCAGCAAATCGATACGCAAATTGAGGGGCACGGTAAAATTTTGAAGCAGTCTTCTGTACAAGCCTCCGAGCAGGCCGAGGAGATCGCTGAAATGTTGAAACAACAAATAAACCAGCTGCTTTCTGCAGCTGGCGACGTCGGTGCGCGCATCAGCGAAGCGGGACAGGCCTTTGGGCAAGAAACATCAGCCGTAAACGAAGCGCTTAACCAGGGGTTAGCCTTGATGAATGAGATAGGTGAGCGTTTCAACTCGCAATCAGAACGATTAACATCTGCATCCCTGCAAGCAGGTATGCAGATCAGCGACAATAATGAGGCTTTGCAAAAAGAATCGGAGTCGATGATGCGTGTTGCACAAGAGGCTACCGAGCGGATGCGTCTCATTGGTGATGCTTTTACCCAACAAACAGCTAACCTGCACGGTGAGACTGACCAACTATCTGCGCGGATGGCGGGGCTAACGGATAAATTACGCCAACAAGCTCGCGACTTAGGGCAAGCTAGTGAAGAAGCAAGTACCCAAGTGCGTGATGTGGGCGATATTCTTGGACGTCAAACTCAAACATTAGTTCAGGCGACGGCAGAGGCTCGTATAGAAATTGATAGTTTGACTGAGAAAGTCGAGCATCATCGAGCTAATTTGCTAAATACGACAGATGAGGTGGTGGCCAAGACAAGCGAAGCCAGTACAAGCTTCGATCAGCATGCGGCAGTTTTGAGCCAGGCAGCAGCGGACGCCGCTGACCAGGCTGAGCGGCTCAAGGAGCAGGACTTGTCCGGACGCCGCAACGTGTTTCTGAAAACCGCGCGCTATATCATAGAAGATTTGCATTCCACCTCCGTTGATCTCACGAGGTTACTCAATACAGAGGTGCCAGATGCGGATTGGAAGCGATATGTGAAAGGTGATCGAAGCATTTTCACGCGCATGCTTTTAAAAAACCATCCATCGGCAACTGCGTCTTTGATCGCGGAAAGGGTTCAACGGGAAGAAGAAATGCGCCGCTATGTGATGCGTTATTTCGATCATTTTGAAAGATTGCTTGAGGATTCGTTAGAGGTTGACCCGGAAAATTTGCTTCATTCCACTTTTATGACCGCTGATGTGGGAAAACTCTATCTTCTGTTATGTCGGGCGCTTGGTAGAGATATCGTTTCTGATGAATAAAAAAACACCTATCTTAAAGGTATTACCCAATCCACGGTAATAAAAACACCAAACCCAGAAATCACAAACCCCATCAAACGATTAATGGCCTGCAAGGTTCCCGGCTGAATTTGGCGACGAAAGACCGCGGCAACCGTCGTTAGGCCTGTCCACCAAACCGCGGCTCCTACAAAGACCCCGATAATTGTTGTGAAACCACTCATCGGATCGACAGTCGCGTCGGCCATCTTGATGCCACCGAAGATGGCCATAAAGGCCAAAACCGTAGCGGGATTGAACAGCGTGATTATGAAAGCGCTGAACCAACTGCCGGCCAAGTGATGAACCTTCATGACCTGTTTCTCAGAAGATTTTTGGGCAGGTTTCTCGCAAAAAATATAGGTGCCAATAACAATTAAAATTATGCCACATACTGGCTGAATCCAGGTTGATTTATCTAACAGGGCAGTCATGGCGGCCGCGAGACCACAAACTGCGATCGCGGCATAAAATGTATCTGCCGCCGCAGCCCCCATCCCCGTGAAGAATCCCGGCCACCACCCCGATTTTAAGCTTCGCTGAATGCAAAGCATGGCGACGGGTCCGACGGGAGCGGCGATAGCAAACCCAATAGCGATTGCCTTCAGAAATAAAACAAAATCCAAATTGGCTTCCCCGCAAAACCAGTTTTCAGAGCTTATGCTGCTTCAATAATAGTAAGAAAATTGGTTTACAAGTAAATAAACAAAATTTAATTGTAAAAAAAAGTTTTTTATCATAAATAAAAAATACAAATAATATTCTAAATAGGTTAAAATGGATAAAAAATCCTTTCAATTGCTAGAATTTTTGGCGGGTGATGCTCGTTTGTCTTTTAATGCGCTTGCACGTCGGGTTGGACTGTCTCCGCCAGCGGTTGCTGAGAGAGTGCGGCGTTTGGAAGAAGATGGGGTGTTGCTTGGCTATAGGGTTCAGCTCGAGCGTAACAAAATAGGTTTGCCGATTTCAGCATTTTTGCGCTTGAGCTGTTCGGGAGCTAAGTTTCAAGCTATTAGAAGATTGGCAACGGAATTGCCGGAAGTACTTGAGTGTCATCACATAACAGGAGACTCATGTTTCCTTATAAAATTGGTAGCGCCCTCAGTGGAGTCCCTGGAGGGATTAATTGAAAGGTTCCGCGAACACGGCGAGGCAGAAAGCTCCGTCGTTTTATCCACGGTCACAGAACAAAAATCGTTGATAGAGGCCGCTCGTAATGCGCTCTAAGTCAAACCTTTCTCAAGGTTACACGCTCCGCGCTGCAAAAAGCGGAGATGCCCAGAAACTATACGAATTTGGTAAGGTACTCTTGGCGGAGACCAGCTTTTTCTTGCGTGGACCATCTGAGCGGGCGCGGTCGGTCGATGAAATGCGCTTGATCATTGATCGTTTTGAGGAATTGCCGCGGCATTTGTTGCTCACAGCTTGGTTCGATGACCAACCCATTGGGGAGGCTGTTGTGATGGGGGGTGAATTGGAGCGTAATCGTTATACAGCAACTGTTGGCGTCGGAGTACTGCAAGCGCACACGGGCAATGGGCTTGGTCGAAAATTGATGGAAGGTTTAGAGTTCTTTGCGCAACAGGCCGGTTTACATAGGTTGGAGTTAACGGTTATGAGTCGAAATGAACGTGCCAAAAACCTTTACCAATCGATGAATTACAAAACTGAAGGCGTGCGGACCCATTCTCTTTATATAGAAGGCACCTATGTGGATGAGATTGTTATGGCGAAACTTCTTGAAACCGGTCCAAAATGAGAAGTCTCTAGGGTGGCTAAGGATATGGATGTACTTTCTTCTGGTGTAAGAAAAGGCGATCGGCGCGCTCTCGCTCAGGCCATCACACTATTAGAATCTTCCAACCCCGACCATAGCTGCGACGCCGATATCCTTTTGGCCTCGCTTCTGCCATACAGTGGTAATTCAATCCGCATAGGTATCTCTGGCGTACCTGGGGTCGGCAAGTCCACCTTTATTGAACGATTTGGTCTTCATGTATTGGCGCTACAGCATAAGCTTGCGGTGCTGGCAATTGATCCCACGTCTAAGCGCAGCGGGGGCTCCATTTTGGGGGACAAGACCCGCATGGAAGAATTGTCCCGTCATCCGGACGCTTTTATCCGGCCGTCACCGGCAGGTATTAGGTTGGGTGGCGTAGGCCATCGCAGTCGCGAGGCGCTGATTGCCTGCGAGGCGGCGGGTTACGATGTGATATTTGTTGAAACCGTTGGCGTCGGTCAGTCTGAAACCACAGTGGCAGACATGACAGACTTATTCTTGTTGCTTTTATTGCCTGGGGGGGGTGACGAACTTCAGGGAATGAAAAAAGGCATAGTTGAGTTGGCCGACATCGTATTAGTTAATAAAGCCGATGGTGCGATGGCGAGGGCTGCTGAACGCGCGGTATCCGATTACCAAAATGCTATAAATATGCTGCGGCCCGCTTCAAACGACTGGGTTGTGCCGGTAAGAGCATGTTCCAGTCTTAATGGTGATGGTATTGACGATGCCTGGAGGCTTATTGGCGAATGGCGGAATGTGATGCAGTCCAATGGTGCTTTCGAACATAACCGGCATTCCCAAGCTCAGGCGTGGTTGTGGGATGCGGTGCGCGATAGGTTAGAGATGGAAATAAGATTACAACTGGATCAGAGTAACGAAATGCGTGAAATCACTAAATCAGTCGCGGACGGTCAGTTAACAGTGTCTGAGGCTGCAAAAAAAATTATTATGCGCTACCGGGTTGGCAAAGCGACTTGACGGGTGGCAGGGCGCTGCCTTACAAACCTCGCCTTACAGATAGTCGAATCTGCATTCGGCTGTCGGGTCATTAATTAGCCAAGGTGGATTTAGATATGTCACGCCGTTGTATGATCACGGGTAAGGGTGTGTTGACCGGCAATAATGTAAGTCATGCGCATAATAAAACCCGGCGCCGCTATTTGCCAAACCTTCAGAATACGTCAATTTTAAGCGATGCGTTAGGTCAAATGGTGCGTCTGCGCGTTACACCCAACGCTATAAGGACGATTGACCATAAGGGTGGACTCGATGCCTATTTACTTGGGACACCGAACCGGAAGCTGACCCTGGAGGCCAAACGGCTTAAAAGACGTATTCAGAAGGCGACGGAAAAAGCATCCGTAGCTTAGATTTCTTCGTAGATTCTGAATTGAGCCCGCCTCTGGCGGGCTTTTTCGATTAAGGTCCTATTTATGCAGCTCAACGCACCCCTTAGTATGGATTATTCTGGTTTCGGTTTTGACATTCTTAAACGAGATACGAACAGCCGTGCACGGCTTGGACGGTTACAAACCCCGCACGGCGATTTGTTGACCCCGGGCTTTATTTTTTGCGCGACGAAGGCAGCTATTCGTGGTGCGAGCCCTCGTGATATGAGGGCGGTCAACGCAGAAATAGTTTTAGCTAATACGTATCATTTGCTTATTCAACCTGGTCCCGATGTGGTGGAGAGATTAGGTGGACTGCACAAGTTTATGGGCTGGGACGGCCCCATGCTCACTGATAGTGGTGGCTTCCAGATCTTTAGTCTTGGCCAAGGGACGGAAAGTTCTGAGATAAAGGGTAGTCGCCCAAATAGACGTAATCCGTTATTACTGGAATTATCGAAAAAAGGGGCGGTATTCCGTTCGCCGCGCAATGGGACTAAACATACGTTAACACCCGAATCCTCAATTCAGATCCAACGCCAGCTTCGCCCGGATCTGGCTGTCGTGCTGGATGAATGCACGCCGGTCCATGTAGATCGTGATTATACAGAAAAATCTCTAATGCTGACCCATAATTGGGCGAAGCGTAGTCTTACGGAATTTGCTCGCCATCATGATGGGACGCAAGCTTTGTATGGTGTGGTGCAGGGGGGAATATACGAAGATCTGCGCCGTCAGGGTGCGGAGACTATTGCCTCTATGCCTTTCTTTGGGCATGCAGTCGGTGGTTGTTTGGGTGACCATAAAGAAGCCATGTACGACATCATTGAATATGCGATGAGATCGCTTGCCAAAACTGGAAGCAAACGACCAGTGCATTTATTAGGCATTGGTGGCATTCGTGATATTTGGGAAGGCGTAGCCATGGGGATCGATACCTTCGATTGCGTTACGCCGACCCGCATTGCACGCCATGGCTGGGCGTTGAAACGTAATGTAGAGAGCTTCCGGATTAATTTGCGTAATGCGCGGTTTCGTGAAGATCCACGACCGATTGATGAATCGTGTGATTGTTATGTCTGCCAAAATTTTTCCCGCGGCTATATCCACCATCTGTTCAAATCGCATGAAATCTTAGGGCTACAGTTACTAACCCAACACAACATTGCTTTTATGGTGGGCTTGATGTCCGAGATCAGGAGCGCGTTGTCGTGTGGGAAATTTGAAGAGGTAAAGAAAGACTGGTTATGTGGTTAGGTTTTGATTCTCCATGTTTTGTAAATTTACGTTGATATTAATCTCCGCGGCCACTCAGTAATATTTTCAATAATTGATTGGTTAGCTCTATCCTTAACAGCGCTATGGGTCGATCACGTACTCTTCATCAACTAAACAATATGCAAAACTATTGTTAGGTTTAATCAATACGGGCGAGACCGGGCGGGTGTCTTCAGGGCAACGGACAACTGCTCCCAAATCAGTAAATGCCCGGCCTATACCCACAGCCGAGAGGCCCGTTCCTAATTGATGTACATTTAATGATCCCAGCGGTTTTTATTTTGGTAGCCAATAACATGCCATTTAGGCAGCCAAACGCCGTCTTGCTACCAGCTGCAAAATTTCGCTAGCGGCGACCGGGATGTTTGTGCCGGGGCCGAAGATGGCTGCCGTGCCCGCTTCTTGCAAAAACTCATAATCTTGCGGTGGGATGACCCCACCACAAATAGTAATGATATCTTCGCTACCAAGCTCCTTGAGGCTTTCAATGAGCTGAGGGACAAGGGTCTTGTGGCCTGCTGCTTGGCTTGAAACGCCAATCACATGCACATCGTTTTCTATGGCCTGCCTTGCCACCTCATCGGGTGTTTGGAACAGCGGTCCTATGTCCACATCGAAGCCGATATCGGCGAAAGCGGAGGCGATAACTTTCGCGCCTCGATCATGGCCGTCCTGACCCATTTTGACTACCAACATGCGTGGTCGTCGGCCTTCGTTTGTTTGGAAGTTTTTGATTTCTGATTGGATTTTTTCGAAGCCTTCGTCTCCTTCGTATACTGAGCCGTATACACCGGAGATGGACCGAATGACAGCGCGGTGGCGGGTGTAACATTTCTCCAGCGCGTCGGAAATTTCTCCCACGGTGGCCCTTTCCCGAGCCGCATCGATGGCAAGCGCTAACAGATTACCACTTTCGTTTTGTGCAGCTTCGGTAAGCGCGTTGAGTGCTGCGCTGCATGCGCTTGTGTTTCGATCGGCACGAATTTTCTCTAACCGGGCGATTTGGGATAGGCGCACCGAGCTATTGTCGATGTCTAGAAGTTCAACGCTGTCTTTCTCTTCAGACTGATACTTATTGACACCAACTATCACTTCTTCGCCTCGGTCGATACGGGCTTGGCGGCGCGCTGCGGCCTCCTCAATTCGGAGTTTGGGCATGCCAGCCTCGATGGCTCTGGTCATGCCGCCTAGGTCTTCAACCTCGTCGATGAGTTTGCGCGCCTCGGAGGTGACACTAGCAGTCAGCGATTCCAGATAATAACTGCCAGCCAAGGGATCAACTACATTGGTAATACCGGTTTCTTCCTGCAAAATCAGTTGAGTATTACGCGCAATCCGGGATGAAAATTCGCTCGGTAGCGCTAATGCTTCATCGAAGGAATTGGTGTGGAGTGACTGTGTTCCGCCAAGCACTCCCGCCATAGCTTCCACAGTAGTCCGCATAATATTGTTGTAGGGGTCTTGTTCTGTGAGTGACACGCCCGATGTTTGGCAATGAGTGCGCAGCATTAGGGAGCGCTCATCTTTCGGCTTGAAGTTTCTTTGCATTAACTCTGACCAAAGCAGGCGTGCGGCGCGAAGTTTTGCGATTTCCATAAAGAAATTCATGCCTAGGCAAAAGAAGAAGGAGAGCCTAGGGGCGAATGTGTCCACGTCTAACCCTTTGGCGGCGGCAGCCCTTACATATTCGATGCCGTCGGCTAAAGTGAAGGCGAGCTCTTGGACGCAGGTAGCGCCTGCTTCTTGCATGTGATAGCCGGATATGGAGATAGAGTTAAAACGCGGCATATGCTGGGAAGTATATTTTATAATATCTGCTACGATCCGCATGGAAGGTTCCGGCGGATATATATAAGTATTGCGGACCATAAACTCTTTAAGGATGTCGTTTTGAATTGTACCTGATAGTTTTCCCGGCCCGACGCCCTGTTCTTCGCCAGCAACAATGAAATTAGCTAATATTGGCAGCACTGCCCCGTTCATAGTCATGGATACGCTCATTTGATCAAGCGGAATACCATCAAACAGGATTTTCATGTCTTCGATTGAATCGATCGCAACGCCGGCCTTGCCTACATCACCAACAACACGTGGATGATCGGAATCATAACCGCGATGAGTTGCTAGATCAAAGGCAATAGAGAGCCCCATTTGGCCTGCGGCGAGCCCTTTTCGATAAAATGCGTTGGATGCTTCAGCAGTTGAAAACCCGGCATATTGTCGGACGGTCCAAGGCCGGCCTATATACATGGTGGCGCGAGGTCCCCGCGTAAAAGGCGGTAGGCCGGGCATCGTGTCGAGGTGGTCGAGTGTGTCTAAGTCTTCAACAGTATAGAGTGGCTTAACCGCTATCCCTTCTGGCGTTTTCCAAGCGATATTATCCGCAGTGGAGCCTTTCGCTTCGCTATCTGCACGCTTTGCCCAGTCGTCGAGGGTTGGTTTCTTTTGTTTTGCCATATGACATCCTCAATGCCCCTTTCTATTGGCTGTTGATAGGCGGAATCTCATACGGGGCGAAGGTAATTATAGCAACTTTTGCTTTGTGAAGGCTAATTTCGCGATATTCTGGTGAATTTGCAATGACTGAATATCGTAAAGATTTAACAAGCTGCTGAATACTTAAATAGCAAAGTAGGCTACCTCGATTGAGCGGGTTTTGGAACGAACAAGATTTACTAAAAGACTCGTAGGTTAACCCATTGATAGGAATATATTTTAGCCTGGAAAAAAATACTGATGGAATGACAAAACTTACGGCAAAAAATTTTTACTTGTTTACATAGAACTCTCTGGCTTTTTAATTCCCGACGGACTTTAAAGGCCGGACGACAAATAAAGCTAGAATACTGGCCACGCATGAGCTGGCACAAAATAAGCTTAAAGACAGGGTATATGAACCTGATAAATCAAACAGCGTACCTGAAAGAAGAGGCCCGGTCGCTTGGGCAAGTGTTTGGACCGGCAATGTGACCCCACGTATTGTCCCCAAATTTTTTCGACCAAAACAATTTGCCCAAGCCACGGGGAAAAGCGCTATCAGTCCACCAATTCCAGCACCAAATACGAATGCCGATAGATAAGCATTCCACGCATTTGTCACCAATAACATCGATGCAGCACCAATAGCCATCAGGGCGGCCGCGACAGCTAGACAACGCCGTACACCAAATCGTGCTTCAAGATGTCCAAAAACTAAAGCGCTGACGGCTGACATAACCGAAAAAGTGCTCACTGCCGTGGCCGCAATGCCAAGTGAAAGCCCACAGTTAATATAATGCGGTGCCTGATGCAGGCTAATGCCTGCCTGAACAGGATAAATAAATACTGAGATTGCGATTAATACCCAAAATGTTGGCGTCTGCGATGCTTCTTTCCGCGTGAAGCTTAATTCCTCTTCAACCTCTTTAGCCCGCGGTCTATCAGCGTGTTTAGTGAGATTTAATTCAGCCGAATATGGCCTTAGGCCTACGTCTTCTGGGCGCTGGATCATTAGGAATAAATTGGGGACAACGCCAAACACCAAGACGAGACCTGCGATAGCAAGCCATCCCGCGCGCCAATCCCAGGCATAGATAACCGCAAAAGCCACAATTGGAAAAACGGCTAGGCCGATACTGTGAGCAAGCGCTGTAAAAGACATCGCGCGCGCGCGTAAGTGAATAAACCAGTTTGCGACAGCGCTAGTATTGGCAATCTCAAATGGGCCTGCGAATGTCATACGACCAAGACAGTACGCGATATAAAACCAGATCAACGAGGTGGTCATTGAAAGCGCAATCATACTGACGCCGATCATTAGAGTGCCGATAGTAAGCACTTGGCCGGCACCACGGCGGTCTACCAAAACACCAACTTTTGGTGAAACTATCGCGCCGAGCACTCCGCCCAGCGATACGGCCCCAGAAATTGCGGTCATGGACCAGTTGAATTCGTTCGTCATTGGTACCGCAAAGACTGATAGTGTTGCCACCGCGGACCCTTGACGGGAAAAGTTGGCACACATTGAACATCCAACAATGATCCATCCGTAGAAAAAGGGGACCTTTTTTGAAAGGTTGGAGGCAAAGCGCATTTATCAGGTATACTCCCCCGTACTTCCAAGTAGCACGCCAATCTTTAGTCAGAGGGTTGTTTTTTTAAACGAGATTGATGGTTATTCGAATTTGTTGGATGCGAGCGACCGCCTTACCAAGTGAATCTGGGACTCCAAAAAGTGGGCGATTGGCCTAGCTCCGTGCACAGAGTATTAATCTTTTCCTGAGTAGGAGCTTTGCCCGGCTCTGTTCCCAACTCGAAGACATGAACGCCGCTAGTGATAAAAATAGAGTCGATTCCAGCTCCATTAGCTCCGGCGATGTCATGATGAAGCGAATCTCCAATGGCAATTGCTTTTTGTGCTCTCGGGGCTAGTTTGAAACAAGTTTCATACACGGCTGGATTGGGTTTTCCATGAATTTTCACAGTTCCTCCAAATCCCTCATAGGCGCGCCCGAGGATTCCGGGAGTGGGGTGCAATTCTCCCAGTGGGTTGATGCTAGCAAAATCAGGATTAAGCAATAGCATTGGTAGGCCAAGTTTGGCTGCGACTTTTAGGGTCGGCTCCAAACTTTCAATGGGTTCTTCTGGCAAATCAGCGACTAACAGAAAATCTGCCTGTTCCACGATATCAACGGTCTCGAGAGATTGCCCTTCGAGAAAAACAGAATCACCAAATTTGTTAATGACGAAACATTTTGGTCCCAGAGTTTCGTATAACGGATCTGATTTTGTCTTCATCGCTTGCCAGGCAAGTTCACCAGACGTGATGATGTGATCATATAAGTCTGATGAGAAGCCAAGTCTCAAAAGGCGTTTTATGCTGATCGGTACGCGCTTTGAGGAATTGGATACCAGAATGATGGTTTTGCCTGCTGATTTAATCTCTATCATTGCGTCAATTGCACCATCATGGGCGCGTTCTCCGTCATGAAGCACACCCCATTGGTCTAGAATGAATAAATCATAGTCATGGGCAATCAAGGCAACATGGTCGATAAATATGGGTTTTGTCATCAGTCTTTAATTAAAAATATGTGGGTGGATTATTCAGATACTACTCGGAGTTCAGGCAATTTCTCAGCAACAGGGTCTTTGCTGGGCCGCGGTTCACCGAATAAGAATCCCTGACCGAGATCAATGTTGAATTCTAATATTTCAATAAGCGCTTGCTCAGTCTCCACATTCTCGATGATCAAGTCTACGTTGGCGGCATCGAGTTCTTCTTTTATCGAGTGAATGTCGGCGGCAGAATACGGGGAGTCTGTGTTGAGAATGCGGTCGATACGCAATTTGACAAAGCGAAAACCTTTTACCTCCAAGCCTCTTGGGTCGAAATTCAAGTCCGTAACTTGGTTCATACAAAGTCGATAGCCAACACTAGCGAGTCTTTGTAAATCATTTGTTACATCTTCCGCTTGGGCGACCATATCTGCTTGAGCCAATTGAAAAACGATGCATGGTGCAAGCTCTCGGTTGCTCTCGAGATATTCAATAAAATCACCAAAAAACTCTCGGTCCGAAAAAGTATTGGGAGATATGTTGCAGAAAAACGCCGTGGAGTAATCATGTTGTTGCGCCTTTTTTAATAACTGGATACTTCTAAAAAGCAACATGTTGTCTATGGCGAGACCTAAATCCTTTTCTTTTGCGAGGCCCATGCATTGGTCCGGCGTAATGGTGGCACCGTCTGCTGAACGCATATGAATGAAGCTTTCGAAGAACCGACGCTTGCGCTGTGGAAGGCTGACGATGGGCTGAAGGAAGAGATCAACGCGGCTTTGCCTTAGGGCATCTCGCACGATTTCTAGAATATGGTCATCGCTGAGTTCACTAATTTTTCGCCCGCCAACAGCTGGCAGTTTTCCTAAGTTCGCTTTTGTTGGGTCCTCATCCAAAGTATCTACTGTAGTGGCGCGTTTCTCATCCTTGCCCGATGAATAAAGTTGTTCAACCAAACCATGCAGAACCTTAACTTCGGAGGCTACCTCTCGAATGTCTTCGGTTGTTTTTTTTCCGTCGTTTTGGCTGTTGAATTGTTCAAGAACTTCATAAACGCGACGTAGTTCATCGCGGTTGCGGGATAGGTCTTCTTGGTTTTGATTATAAGCATTGCGAAGAATAATGAGGCGGCGTATCTCCTGTGTTTCGTTGATCCGTCGAGTGAAAATTTCATGGAGTAGGCCACCGGAGAGAAGCAGGACGGTGCCTAGCAAAATCGCTGTAATATGGTCTAGCCCAAATACTAGTCTGGGCAATGCAAACATGGTAATCAGCGCTATACACGCGTAGCAGGCAAAAATAATCGTATGTTGTTGCTTTGACATCTAATTCTGTCTTCTCGAGCCCGTTAACGCAACGCCGAATCACCAAGAGGTTACGCAGCGTTGAGCCTTCGGGCAAGCTTTGTCAATTATTTTACATCGACGCCGATGGCGTCAGTAATGGTGCTAAATCCATCCCTTTTTAGAAAGTTTGCGAGATCTCGCTTGATATCGGTGATAAGGCGCGGCCCGTGATAGACTAGTGCGGTATATAATTGCACGAGCGACGCGCCGGATCGTATTTTTCGGTAAGCATCCTCGCCAGACGAAATACCACCAACACCAATCAGCGGCAACTTGCCCGCGCAGCGCTTATACATTTCCGATAGTATTTTGGTAGAGGGCGCGAATAAGGGTTTGCCGCTGAGGCCGCCATTTTCTGCCCTATGGTTTCCTTTTAAAAAATTGGGTCGTCCAATAGTGGTATTAGAGACAATCAAACCATTGATACCAGACGAGATCGCTACGGCGGCAATGTCGTCTATATCCGTCTCCGTTAGGTCGGGTGCAATCTTAATGAACAAAGGTGGTTCTGCTCCAGTTTCTGTTACTGCGGATTGGACTGCCGCAACAAGGGCAGAGAGTGTATCTGCACTTTGTAAATCTCTGAGTCCTGGCGTGTTAGGTGAGGAGATATTTATAGTGAGATAGTCGCAGAAGGGTGCGATCCGTCTCGCGCCGATCACATAATCTTCTATGGCGTCGACTGAATCTTTGTTGCGTCCGATATTGGCTCCAACGATCCCGGCTTTAGGGCCGGCCATGCGTCGTGCATAGTCATCAAGCCCGCCATTGTTGAACCCAAGCCGGTTGATAACTGCGTCGTCTTCAGGCAGGCGAAAAATTCGCGGCTTCAGATTGCCTGCTTGCGGTTTCGGTGTCACAGTTCCAGATTCAGCAAAGCCAAACCCTGCTTGAAGCATAGCGTTGAAAACGCGCGCATCCTTATCGAAACCCGCTGCAAGGCCGATAGGATTAGGAAAATCGATTCCGGCAACTTGGATGGCAAGCGAAGGGTGATCTGCTTCTAAATGACCTGGGCCGAGCCCGAGTTGTAGTCCTATTAAAGTAAGGTTGTGAGCGCGTTCTGGGTCCAGGCGGTGTAGAAGAGGGAGAATAAGGGATGAGTATTTCATTGTCCTATTATTTTTTTAATCTAGCGGTGGGAATTTGTGCCGGCCGTCTTTGCCGAGTGTCAAAAGTTTGGTCCATTCAACAAGTGTAGTGTCAAGACTGCCGTAAAGGTGGGGAAAGAATATTCCATCTCGTGAGCTTTCCCATTTTAAAATGGGGCCGAGCTTCTCCGACTTTACTGCAACCAACATAAGGTCCATCAGCCCTTTACAATATAACGATGCGCTAGTTTTTATGTGCGTATTACTTGAGAAATGGATAAAGCCATCGCGTACATCGGCGGGCCCGCCCGTATAGAGGCCGGATCGTTTAGCGGGTTCCCAATAGGCTTTTTGGGCGAGATGATAGATCATCGACATGATACGACTCTAATCCGATTCGCCAAAAGGGCCTAGAGACTCTTAGAACTTGGTTTATAGATGAGATGTGAATTGGCTTTTTTTGAAGGATTTTGCGATGTGTGCCGATACAGTAAATGAACCGTTGCTGGAACATATCATTCTGGCGCTTCGCAACGGCAATTGCCGGGCACAAGGAATTTTCGAACAGGTAATTTCACGGAACGAAGTGTTTGGTGAGCGACTAAACGCCTATAGTCAATGGCAACCAGGGAATGCCTTGGCTTCTGCGATAGCGATAGACCACGCTCTAGCAGCTAGAAGGGAGCCGGGCCTATTTGCTGGCATTCCGGTTTCTGCTAAAGATCTATTCGGGCTGGACGGATTTCAAACCTTTGCTGGCTCGCCGACGGCCTTGCCTGCGGAATGGTGTGCAGAGGGGCCCGTGGTGAGTGCGCTCAAATCTGCTGGTGCGGCATTTATGGGTAAAACCAATATGGTCGAGTTCGCTTTTGGCGGCATTGGTACTAACCCTCACTGGGAAATCCCACGTAATCCTTGGGATAGAAAAACCTACAGAGTCTCTGGTGGTTCGAGCTCCGGTGCCGGCGTAAGTATTTGCGAAGGGACGGCTTTTGTGGCGTTGGGAAGTGATACAGCGGGCTCGGTACGAGTACCCGCAAGCTGGACCGGTACGGTCGGCCTGAAGACTACAAAAAACCGTTGGTCAACGGATGGTCTAGTCCCTCTTAGCACTAGTTTGGACACGCCGGGAACCCTTACAAGAAATGTTTCTGATGCGATTGTTGCATTCTCGGTTATAGACCCGGGAACGACGGAAACGTTCGATAAAGTTCTGACCAAAATGCGGACAAGGCGGATTAGTGGACTTCGTATTGGTGTTTGCAAGGCCATGTTTGATGGGTGTGATCCAGGCGTTGCGGAGAGTGTGGCCGCGGCATTAATTTTGCTGGAGAAGGCCGGTGCCATCGTAACCGATTTGGAAGTGCCTGCAATCAACGAGGCTGAAGAAATTTTTGAACGGGGCGGGTTGGCTGCACCCGAATTTGCGGCCCTTATTAATCATACATTCGCCGATTGGAAGGCGACTCTTGATCCTAATGTGCTTGCGCGATTCGAGAAAATAGAGTCGATCCCAGCGATTGATTATATTTCGCGCCGGAGCCGCTTACTAGAGCTTGCGTCTGATGTAGATACGATTTTTAATGATGTTGATATTTTGGTCGGTCCCACCGTTCCCATAACGGCACCAACGGTGCAAGAGGTTGCGGTGCCGGAAGAATATTTTCGGCTGAACATGGCTGCCCTACGAAATACAAGCGTTGTTAATCTGTTAGATTTGTGTGCACTGAGTCTGCCAGCAGGGCGAGATGCATTCGGTATACCAATTGGATTCCAAGTCATCGCTAGAAAAAATGCCGATGAGGAGTTATTGGCTATTTCGCTCGCATGTGAGTCTGTTATTGGCGTGTCGAAAGATATATTAGGAACGCCGCCCTTGTTGGCATGATGATCACATTGCCTCGACAATAGAGATGAATGTTAGACTAATTAACACGTTCAATATTATGATGCTCTTTATGGACGATAATTTTATTCAAGAAATCCAAAAAGCTTTCGGCGCAACCGAAAACATGCTGAAGAATCATAGCGGTGGTCTTGTGGCGTTGGCGGCAATTGTTGTGGCGCTGGCACGCAAGCAAAATGTCGATGGAGCTGAAGTAGACGCTTTGATTACGCGCTTAGGCACGCCGCAGCCTGGCGAAGAAGATACGCGGGAGCAAGCGCGCCGGTTTGCTCGTGAGTTGCTTGCCCTTGCGGCCCAATCGAGCAACTCGTGAAATCTAATGAGAATAGTGCAGGGTAAACCTTAACCTTTTGCTAAATCTTCTCCGGAGAGCGCGCGCCGTATCAGTGAAGCCGATTTTGCAACACCATAAAGCGCGATGAATGAACCCATACGCGGCCCCTGCGTTTGTCCGAATAACACCTCGTAACAGGCTTTAAACCAATCGCGTAGGTTTTCGAACCCATGCTCTTTGCCAACTTCATAAACTTGGGTCTGCAACTCGCTGGCGTCGGCATCAGGGGCAGTTCCGTCTAGGACAGTGGCTAAAGATTCTAATGCAGCTGCTTCTTGTTTATTCGGGGCACGGTAGAATTTTTCCGGTTTGACGAAGTCCTGGTAATAGCGAATCGCAAAGCCGACCAATTGATCCAACATAAGGTTTTTTTCGGGGCTGGCGTTGGGCGCATAGCGCGAGATGAAACCCCAAAGTACCTCCTTGTTTTCAGTGTTACAAACGCTAGCCAGGTTCAGCAGCATGGCAAAATTAAGTGGTATGTCGCTCTCTGGCGGTTTTCCTTGATGAATGTGCCAGCAAGGGTTTTCTGCCTGTCGGGCCGACTCTTCCTCTGGGTATTTGCTAAGAAACGCAAGATATTCGTCTACATTTTTGGGGATTACATCGAAGTAGAGCCGCTTCGCTGATTTCGGCTTCTGATACATGAAAAATGCCAGGCTTTCTTTTGGTGCATAAGAAAGCCACTCGTCGATGGTAAGGCCATTGCCCCGCGACTTGGAAATTTTTTCGCCATTCTCATCTAGAAACAATTCGTAGGTAAGGTTTTGCGGCACCCTACCACCTAGGGCCTTGCAAATTCGTCCCGATTGTTGAACGGAATCGATAAGGTCCTTACCAGACATTTCGTAATCTACATTGAGCGCATACCAACGCATCGCCCAATCAGGTTTCCATTGCAGTTTACATGCTCCACCAGTAACAGTTGTCTCAATTTTTTTGCCGTCTTCGCGTTGATAAACGATGGTGCCGTCATCTGCGTTAGTCTGTAAAACTTGCACCTGTAATACGTGGCCAGTCTCTGGACAGATGGGTAAGAATGGACTGTAAGTTTGCCGCCGCTCGGCACCTAGCGTTGGTAGCATGATCGCCATGATATCGTCATAGATTTCCAATAATCGTATGAGCGCATTGTCGAATAGGCCGCCGCGATAGAATTCCGTTGAACTTTTAAAGTCATATTGAAAACCAAAATCGTCAAGAAAAGTTCGGAGCTGCGCATTGTTGTGGGAGGCAAAACTATCATGGGTTCCGAAAGGGTCTGGGATGTCTGTCAGCGGCTTATAAAGATGTTCTGTCAGCATTTCTTGATTAGGAACGTTCTCAGGCACCTTTCGGAGCCCGTCCATGTCGTCAGAAAAGGCGAACAACTTGGTGGGTATGTCACTGATTTCCTCAAATGCGCGCCGCACCATCGTCGTACGTTGTACTTCACCGAAGGTACCAATATGGGGCAGGCCAGAGGGTCCGTAGCCTGTTTCAAAAAGCACATAGCCCTTCTCGGGCACCGTGCCGCCTAAGCGCTTAAGTAGGCGACGCGCCTCATCAAACGGCCACGCCTTGGCTTTTTCTGTTATTTCTTTATCTATTGCCATGTTTCCTCGCCCCTTTCAGGGCCAACCAACTTTGTTAAGCGGCGGACAGTATGAAGGTCGTGTCATTGCGTCAACACGCTTTCGCTTTTCAATAATAGCGTTTGGTCCTCTATGATAGCGTCAATGATTACTCAAAACCCTCTTCGCCTCCCCAAAACGCCTATATTGGTAGCCGGCCTTTCTGGCGCAATATGGCTGTCACCCGATGGTGAGATTGAAGATTTATCTTGTAAAGTGATAGCCCAAAGGGTTTGCCAAGGAGCAAAGCCAATTTTGTGCCACGGGCCGGTGACTTCTGGGCGGCTCGGCTTAGACCCATTTGAGGCGTTTGATGTACTCGAGCTTTTCGCCTTTGTGTGCCCTGGCAGTTTTACAATTCCAACCCCGAAAGGGTTGGCGGCCGCTATGCATTTACCTTTGCCTAAAACAGTTGCAGAAGAGGCATCGAGCCTACGTCAGGTAGTTTTAGAGTTGCTTAGTAGGTTGGGAGAGATGCCGCCTCAAAATCTGATTAATGTTGCGTGGGCTATGGCGCGTGGCGGCTGGGCTTGGGCGCCGGCAGTTTTGTCAGCCCTGGGTGATGAAGTGCAAAATGAAGTACAAGCGCCGGGAAATGGTCTTGATGTTTGGAACCGCCTCCTGGAGTGGTCCGAGCATGCGCCGAGCACCCCGCCGGGTAGTGAATCTGTGTCTCCAGCTGAGTCGCGCGCACGATTAGTTGAATTGCTGGGTGCTCGTGCAGAAGAACGTCCGAGCCAGGCCGATTATGCATCGGCCGCAACCGGTGCATTCCAGGCTCGTAATTATGCAGGCGGACCTAATTTCGTGCTAGCGGAAGCGGGTACCGGGGTCGGCAAGACGTTGGGTTACTTAGCACCTGCAAGTGTCTGGGCGCAAAAGAACGAAGCATCGGTGTGGATCTCCACCTATACCCGCAACCTGCAGCATCAAATCGACCAGGAACTTGATCGATTATTTCCTGATGAAAAAGAAAAGGTGCATCGCGTTGTAGTGCGCAAAGGACGAGAAAACTATCTTTGCCTTTTGAACATGGAAGAAGCGGTGCGCGGGGTAGCTATTCGCAAGCGGGATGCAATCGCGCTTGGGTTATTGGCACGCTGGGCGTGTGTCACCCGCGATGGTAGCATGACCGGTGGCGATTTTCCCGCTTGGCTTGTAGATTTGGTGGGCCGTAGCTTGTCGGTCGGCCTTACAGACCGGCGTGGCGAGTGCATTTATGCAAGCTGCTCTCATTATGCGAAATGCTTTATTGAGAAAGGTATTCGTCGTGCCCGTCGGGCTGATTTGGTGGTGGCGAACCACGCTTTGGTAATGACCCAGGCCGCACGTGGACGCTTCGCCGGGCCGGGTGCGCCAACCCGGTTAGTGTTTGATGAAGGCCATCATATTTTTGATGCCGCAGACGGAACTTTTTCGGCCTATTTGAGTGGACGTGAGACCGCTGAATTGCGACGCTGGCTTAGGGGCGGCGAAGGAGGTTCACGGAGTCGTGCGCGGGGACTTAAGCGGCGGATCGAAGATTTGGTTGGTGAAGACAAAGGCCTGCTGGCCCATATGGATAGCGTGCTCAAGGCGGCAGGAGGATTGCCAGGTGATTCTTGGCATCAACGTTGCCGCGAGGGCCGATCGGTAGGTCCAACAGAAGCCTTTTTGGCTGTAGTTCGCAGACAAACTTATGCGCGTTGTACCGATGCGCGCGGTCCTTACGATTTAGAATGCGAGATAGGCGAGCCTGTGGACGGTTTGTTAGAAGCTGCTTCGGTGTTGGAGGATGCATTATTTAAAATTGAGAAGCCGCTGAAATCGCTCCGCCACGGACTTGAAATGCGTTTGGATGACAAAGCAGATGAATTAGATACGCAGACCCGCAATCGTATTGAATCTATGGCCCACTCTATTAAGCATCGCGGTGAGATGAGCCTTGCCGCATGGCGCTCTATGCTGGCCACTCTTGCTTCCGAACGACCTGAGGCCTTCGTCGATTGGTTTGGTGTAGAGCGTATCGATGGGCATGACTTCGACGTGGGGATGCACCGTCATTGGGTGGATCCAACCGTGCCGTTTGCCGAGCAAGTGACGGCACCAGTTCATGGCGTTTTGGTGACGTCAGCAACATTGCGGGATGGCACAGGCGAAATGGAAGCCGATTGGCAGGCTGCCGAAGCGCGCACGGGTGCGGTGCATATGCCCGATCCCGCAGTCCGCACTGAGGTGCCGTCTCCTTTCGACTATGAAAAACTAACACGAATTTTTATTATCAAAGATGTCCGTAAGGATGATCTCAACCAAGTGGCGGCAGCTTATCGAGAGTTGTTTCTCGCTTCCGGTGGCGGTGCACTGGGAATATTTACAGCAATCAGTCGCCTGCGCGCGGTTCATAGCCGTCTGGTTCACCCGTTCGATGAGGTCGGCTTGCCGCTATACGCGCAGCATGTAGACCGGTCTAACCTAGCGACGCTGATTGATATTTTTCGGGCCGAAGAAGAATCTTGTTTGCTTGGTACCGATGCGGTGCGCGATGGTGTTGACGTGCCGGGGCAGAGCCTCCGGCTGATTGTTTTTGACAGGGTGCCGTGGCCACGACCAACCATACTGCATCGAGCCCGCCGCCAAGCATTTGGCAAAAAAAAATATGACGACATGATTGCTCGGCTTCGGATGAAACAGGCTTATGGTCGTTTGGTGCGTCGTGCCGATGATCGCGGTGTGTTTGTTATGTTGGATCCCATGACACCGTCTCGTTTGCTAGGCGCATTTCCCGAAGGTATAGAAGTTGCAGCTGTTGGATTGGCTGAAGCGGTTGCGGAGACTCGAGGGTTTTTCGGTATTGAGAAGGAGAAGGCAGCTGCAGGCTAATATGCGCTGGCTACCGGCCTATAGCTTTTACTCGTCGGCGACGCTTCTCGCCGGCTAACATTGCCAACGCATCCGTAAATTCATCAACCCGATCGCCAAGGCCGATGAAAAATTTTGCGTCGGCTTGAGATACCGCTGGCATTGCAGCCGTAAACTGATTTTGACCAAATTCGGTTAATTGGACCGCGATGGCACGACCATCCTTTTGATGTTGGGTGCGCCTCACAAGCCCGCGCTTCTCTAATGTTCTTATTACCTGTGAGGTCATCATCGTATCGGTGCGGCAATGTTGCGCAAGCGTAGATTGTTTGATGGAAATGTTATTTTCGCTAAGTTCTGCTAAGCCAGCGATCAGCAAGAATTGTACCGGTGTCATGTCGAAAGGCGAGAGCGCGTCTTTCTGTATCTTTTGCCATAGGTTCACCACATGCCAGATTGAAAAGCCGGTGTTGTGGCTGACTGAATCAGTCGTCTTGGATGGTGGTGTGTTAGAATTTCGATCAATCATGATAGCGTTATTTTATAATCGCGTATTTTTGATGGCTAGTGCCTTCTCGGTTATTCCTGCTAAGAAAGCAAAATGTTTTGCTTAATTTGTTTATTAGTTCGCCCTTTCCCTAGTTGCTTGTAATCTTTTGGAATGTTTGAGAATTGGGGGCGGCACCTCAATTGGAGAGAAATGATACAATCTTGTAACGGATATTTTGGTCGGACCCTAATATCTTAGGCTGGATTGAGGCCGCACGGCTTTGTAACTCGGAACCAATTCAGAGGTTTTTGTCGCTTGGCGTAAGAGTAACGTTGCATTAGGCTGCTTGCACACGGGGAGGGAGGCCCTATGCCACTATCAATAGCGATTATCGGGTCTGGCCCGAGTGCATTTTATACAGTTGGTGCTTTACTAAAGGCAGGAGCAGATTGTGAGATTGATGTTATCGAGCGATTGCCAAGCCCATTCGGTCTTATTCGTGGTGGTGTTGCACCTGATCACGCTAAAACAAAGAATGTCGCGCGTGCTTATGAGCGATCCGCGCTTGATGAGAAAGTCAATTACTATGGCAATATAGAAGTTGGACGGGACGTTACCTTCGAAGATGTTGCGAATTGTTATGATGCTGTTGTCATAGCGATAGGCTCGGCGTTGGACCGACCATTGGGCGTGCCGGGAGATGGCAAGAATGGCGTTTTTGGTGCTGCGGCCTTTGTTGGTTGGTACAATGGGCACCCTGATTTTCGCGACCTGGACCCAGATTTGAATACTGAGGGTGTGGTAGTCGTCGGTAACGGTAATGTAGCTATCGATTGTGCCCGCGTATTGGCAAAAACTTCGGCAGAAATGGCAGCAACCGATCTAGCAGACCACGCGTCTGAGGCAATTCAGGCGTCCCCCCTGAAAGACATTTATATGTGCGGCCGCCGCGGACCGGTGGAAGCAAAATTTACTAATGTGGAGCTCCGCGAGATGGGAGAGTTGGAAAATTGCGCGCCTGTTGTGGACGGCAATCACCTTCCCGACTCGATCACTGAAAAAATGGATGCACGTGATTTGCGTGTGCGTGAGAAAAATCTCCAGAGTTTGCGCTCTTTTGTAGGTGCGTCGGGTGAAGGCAAAGATAAGCGAATACATTTTGCATTTTATTCCAATCCAGTCGAAGTACTTGGAGATGAAAAGGTCAAAGGGGTAAGGCTCGAGAAAACCGAAGTGCAAGATGGTCGTGCAGTGGGAACCGGTGAGTTTACCGAAGTGGCTTGTGGCGTCGTCATTTCCGCCATCGGCTACCGAGGTGAAATTTTCGACGGCGTGCCATTTGATGATTCGGCAGGCATTGCGGTCAATGAAAACGGCCGAGTGGCTCCTGGGGTCTATGCGGTTGGCTGGATCAGACGAGGTCCGACCGGTGTTATTGGCACCAACAAACATGACGGTGATAGGGCTGCTGCGCAAATCCTTGAAGATTTCACAGAAAGTAAAAACCCCGGTCGCGCGGCGTTCGAAGAAATTCTTATTAAAAAGGGTGTTCGTTGGATAACATATGAAGACTGGCAAAAGATTGATGCAGCGGAACAGGTCGCCGCTAATCCTGGGGCACCTAGGCGCAAATTCACCCGCGTTGAGGACATGCTAGCGGTGCTGGATTAGGAATAATTTTAGGCTGGACATTAACGTCGCAAAGTACCATTTTTGCGCGTTATTCCCGCCCTAGACTGGCGGGGTAAACTTAACATTTGAGCCGGAAGGCCTAAATACGTTGGTCTCGCGGATAAGCTTAGTTGGACCTCGGTACATTTGTAGTTCTAGGTAGTACGGTTATACAGAAATGGTTGGCTTTATGAATACAACAGAGAGTGCAGCCAGATTTTTCGCGCTGAACAAGAGGATACGAACTAATGGCAGCGGTTAGTGCAGCTTTGCCCGAAGAAAGAGGGCGTGAACAAGTAGAATCCGTCGTTATTCGTTTTGCTGGCGATTCGGGTGACGGGGTGCAAATTACCGGCGGCCAGTTTACTGAGACTACGGCTCTTGCAGGTAATGATTTGGCGACATTCCCGGACTTTCCGGCTGAAATTCGAGCGCCTGCCGGCACTACATTTGGGGTGTCTGCCTTCCAGATTAATTTCGGCGCGCGTAATATCAATACTTCGGGAGATGTGGCTGATGTTTTAGTAGCTTTTAATCCGGCGGCGCTGAAGGTTAATATGAAACAATTGCCTTCTGGAAGTTTGATCATTGTCGATAGCGGCACCTTTAATAAGCGGAATATGCAAAAGGCTGGCTTTGATGAAAATCCTCTGGAAAATGATACGCTCGATAAATTTCGTACACTGAAAATCGATATTTCCAAGCACACCCTAGAAGCGGTTAAAGATCAGGGGTTAACTAGTAAGGAAGGCCTTAGGTGTAAAAATTTCTGGACGCTTGGCCTGGTCTACTGGCTCTATGACCGTGACCGTGGACCAACTATCGACTGGCTGAATGCCAAGTTTAAAAACCGGCCTGAAATTGCTAAGGCTAATGTAGCAGCTTTGAATGCGGGACATGCGTTTGCTGAAACGGCAGAAATGCCGAATGATATTGGTGCCTATGCGGTGCCGCCAGCACAATTAGAGCCTGGTCTTTATCGTAACATCACCGGTACTGAGGCAGCTGCCTGGGGATTGGTTGCCGGCGCACAATTAGCCAGCGCCCCAATGGCATTTTGCTCTTATCCGATTACACCCGCCTCCGCCCTGCTGCATGTGCTGGCCCGGCTGAAGGAATATGATGTTCTCACCTTCCAGGCGGAAGACGAGATTGCCGCGGCCTGCTCCGCCATTGGTGCTTCTTATGCGGGCGCAATCGGTGTGACTTCGAGTTCTGGCCCAGGGGTAGCCTTGAAGGGTGAGGCGATTGGTTTAGCAATTTCGACAGAACTGCCGCTGGTGATTGTAAACTCGCAACGGGCTGGCCCTTCAACTGGACTGCCAACAAAAACCGAACAGTCAGATCTTTTCCAATCTGTTTATGGCCGAAACGCGGATAGTCCACTGGTGGTGATTGCGTCTAAATCGCCCGGCGATTGTTTCGACTGTGCGATTGAAGCCATACGCTTGGCGACAAAATATATGACGCCGGTGATTTTCCTTACTGATGGCTACCTCGCCAATGCTGCAGAACCGTGGCGTATTCCGGATATGGCAGAATACGAGCCGTTCCCGGTCCAGTTTCATAAAGATACGGAGGGCTTCCATCCGTTTCTGCGCGATGAGGAGACCCTTGCCCGTGCTTGGGCCAAACCAGGCACACCAGGATTAGAGCATCGCATTGGCGGCATTGAGAAGGATTACAACAGTGGTCATATCTCCTACGAACCTGAAAACCACCACAAAATGGTAAAAATACGTGCTGAGAAAATCAATAACATAGCTAACGATATTCCTAAGCAGGAAATTAATTCGGGTAAGGTGGGTGGCAATATTGCCGTTGTTGGGTGGGGTTCCACATATGGCCCGATTGCACGAGCAGTAGCCAACTCGCAGGATAATGGCCTGGATGTATCGCATATTCATATTCGGCATATTTGGCCGCTACCGCGTAATCTTGGTGAACTACTTACGAGCTACGATAAGGTGCTGGTGCCTGAAATGAACAACGGTCAGCTTAGTACTTTATTGCGCTCGGAATATTTGGTCGATGCTGTCGGCCTAAATCAAATTAATGGTCAGCCTTTCAAAATTGCTACTATTGAACAGGCGATTCAAGATCTGGTGGAGAGCTAAGATGACCGAACAAAAAGATCCGCAGCAATTAACACCGAAAGACTTAACCACGGATCAGGAAGTGCGTTGGTGCCCAGGCTGCGGCGATTACGCAATCATAAAAGGCGTTCGAACCGCGCTTGCTGATATTGGTACACCGACTGAAAAGACAGTGTTTGTATCGGGCATTGGTTGTGCGGCGAGATTCCCCTATTACATGGCGACCTATGGCTTCCACACGATCCATGGTCGTGCACCGGCCTTTGCAACCGGGATTAAGCTTACCAATCCGGAATTGGATGTCTGGCTGGTATCTGGCGACGGCGATTGTCTTTCCATTGGCGGTAACCACACGATGCATGTACTTCGACGGAATGTGGATATCAATTTACTGCTATTTAATAACGAGATATATGGCCTAACCAAAGGCCAATATTCACCGACTTCGAAAGTGGGCACGCGGTCTCCTTCAACACCTATGGGCTCCATCGATACTCCTGTTTCGGCAACAGAACTAGCGCTTGGCGTAGGCTGTAAATTTGTTGCGCGCGCGGTCGATACGCAGCAAAAGCACGTTCCGGTAGTGCTAAAGCGGGCGCACGCCCACAAAGGCGCGTCCTTTGTAGAGATCTTCCAGAATTGCATCGTCTACAATGACAATGTTTTTGGTCATTTCACTGATAAGGCTGTTGCTGCCGAGATGCAAATTCATCTCAATCATGGCAGCCCTCTGATTTTTGGTGCGGAGCAAAATAAAGGTATCCGCTTAGATCCAAATTCATTGATGTTGGAAGTTGTAACCATTGGAAAGGATGGTATCACTGAAGCGGACATTGCCATTCATGATGAAAAAAATCGGTCTATGGCCATGCTTTTAGCTGCGATGCAGCCGCCGGAATTTCCCGTAGCTCTTGGTGTGCTTTATTGCGCTGAAGGGCAGGACTTTGTCGAAGCGGTGCATGCCCAAGCGGCACGCGCTAAGGAGAAGGCTGATCCTTTAACAATGAATGAGCTACTGCGGTCTGGCCATACCTGGTCAGTGAGTGCTTAAGCGTTACGGCGTTTGTCCAGAGCTGTTTGCCGTGCATCCGTAGCAGTTTGATAAAAAACACTAATTTCACCAATAGCTTTTATCCATTTGTCGATAGGAACGTTGTCGGCGATCTCAAAGCTATTAATGCCGCAGCGTTGCATGAATGCAAGCTGGTCCCTGAGAACATCACCGACCGCGCGAATCTCACCAGTGTAGCAATAGCGTTCTCGCAGAAGCCGTGCATATGAATAGGCCCGGCCATCACGAAAGGTTGGAAATTCCAAAGAGACGACTTCGAACCTGTCCAAATCATCTTCGATAATAGCCGGTGGTTGGTCGGCCTGAAGAAAAATGCCAAGCGGGGCACGCCGGCCCTTAAGCCATGGCTTTTCCTCGGTCCAGCGTTTTAAGCTAATAATCACGGGTCCATCGGCAGGAATCGTTTCCCGATCCGCGATAGTACACCAAAGATCAACGGCACTTTGCCCGTTTTTAATTAGTGCCATAGAGTGCCTTCTTAAATGGAGTTTCGCCGAGCCGGCGATAGGTAGCAAGGAAGGGTTCGTTTTCCCCGTCACGTAACTCTAGATAAGTGGTGACCAAGGTTTCAACCGCGTTGACCACCTCGTCGTAAGAAAAAGAGGGGCCGATGATCTTGCCTATTGATGCGTTCTCATCTGCGCTGCCACCAAGCGTTATCTGATAATATTCTTCACCCTTTCGGTCGACGCCGAGTATGCCAATATGTCCCACATGATGATGGCCGCAGGCGTTAATACAGCCTGAGATTTTTATTTTAAGATCTCCGATATTGTGTTGGCGGTCGAGATCTTCGAAGCGTTTACTAATTCTTTCTGAAACCGGGATTGAGCGGGCATTAGCCAAATTGCAATAATCGAGCCCAGGGCAGGCAATTATATCACTAATGAGACCAAGATTAGGCGTCGCTAGTTCTGCATCTTTTAGGATTAGCCATAATGCGTAAAGGTCGTCTTGCTTTACGTTCACCAGAGCAAGATTTTGTTCGTGCGTTACGCGAATTTCACCGAAACTATACTCATCTGCCAGATCAGCTACTAAATTCATTTGTTCGTCAGTTGCATCGCCTGGAGGCTTGCCTATCGGTTTTAGCGAAATGTTGGCAATAGCATAGCCCTGCCGTTTGTGCGGCTTCACATTCGCGCGCACCCAATTAGCGAAGGCCTGATCTTTAATCTGTTTTGCTTCCATTACCTTTGAGACCGGGCCTAAGGTTTCATATGCGGGAGGGGCAAAATGGGCTCTGATGCGGAGTACCTCTTCCGGGGGCAGGTCGAGCGTTGAATCCTTAATCTGATTCCACTCTTCTTCCACGAGGCGAGCGAATTCTTCGATACCGCGTTCGTGTACAAGAATTTTAATCCGTGCCTTATAAATATTATCACGCCGTCCAAGCTGGTTATAGACCCGCATGATTGCTTCCAGATAGGAGAGTAAGTGTTTCTCGGCAACGAAGTCTTTTATAGTTTTGCCGATAAATGGCGAACGGCCGAGACCACCACCGACGAGGATATGAAAGCCAAGCTCTTCCTCGGCGTTCTTCGCCATTTTTAGGCCTATATCATGCACTTTAATAGCTGCACGATCAGTTTCGCTGGCGGTAACCGCAATCTTGAATTTGCGCGGCAGGAAAGAAAACTCTGGATGTAAGGTCGACCACTGTCGGATTATTTCACAATAAATGCGGGGGTCGTCCAGCTCATCCGCCGCCGCACCGGCATATTGATCTGAGGTCGTGTTGCGGAAGGAATTGCCGCTTGTTTGTATGGCGTGCATTTCGACTTCTGCCAGCTCAGCTAGTAGGTCTGGTGTCTCCTCGAGCTTTGGCCAGTTGTACTGAATGTTCTGTCGTGTGGTAAAGTGCCCATAGCCCTTGTCATAAACCTTAGCAATGTGAGCCAATTTTCGCATTTGCGTCGATGATAAAGTGCCGTAGGGAATAGCGACCCGCAGCATGTATGCATGAAGCTGAAGATATAGGCCATTCATTAAACGAAGGGGGCGGAACTGTTCTTCAGTCAGTTCTCCGCTCAATCTACGAGCGACTTGGTCACGATACTGTTCGACCCGTTCGTCGATGAGTTTTTGATCAAAGCTATCGTACGCGTACATACCTGATCACTCTTTGCTTGCTTGCTTGCCGAGGTCTCGCCGAATTGTTGGCCCGGCCGCGCGAATGATTTCACGCATACTAATTGGTTTAAGTTTTTTGCCGGAATACTCGACATTAAATTTATACGGACCAATGATCTCTAAATCCTCGATTGCTTGGTTTGCAATCATCATAAAGGCAGCGATATCCTCATCTGAACGAGCTACAATCGCATCATCGATCTTTTCGCTCCATTTATTCTCTGGTGTCAGGTAGACTACATCGCCATCCTTTAGACGATTGGCCGTGATCACTTGAGGAGACTTCATCAAATTTCCTTTTGCTAGACCGCAATTGCTTGGGGTAAGTCTGACAATAGATCGTGAGAAATTGGGCTTGTCATCTCGTTAACAGTTTTGCCAATGATTAGAAGAGACGGTCCTGATAAGTCGTGTTCGGATATTAATTGAGGTAGTTCTTCTAAAACACCTACAATGGTTCGCTCATCGGTGCGGGTACCATTCTCAATAACCGCAACGGGCATATTAGACCTCATACCATTAGTCATAAGCTTTTCCGCAATTTCCCTTGCGCGGCTGAGCCCCATATAAATGACAATAGTATTGTCACTGCGTGACAGGCCCGTCCAATCGATATTCGGCGCACCGTTGAAACCATGTCCGGTTATGAACGTAACCCCAGCGGCGATGCCACGATGGGTTAGCGGTATACCTAAGGAGGCCGCACAACCTGTCGCCGCTGTGATGCCGGGCACTATTTCAACAGGAATATCGCATTGGTGTAGATGTTTCATTTCCTCACCACCCCGGCCGAATAAAAATGGGTCGCCGCCCTTTAGACGGATGACCCGCTTACCAGCACGAGCTTTTGTAGCTAAAATTTGATTAATTTCATCCTGAGTCTTGTGATGATATCCTTTCGACTTGCCTACAAATATTCGGTCAGCATCACGGCGGGCAAGATCAAGTATTTCTGTGCTTATGAGACGGTCGTAAACAATAACGTCCGCAGTCTGCATTAACCGAAAGGCTTTTAGGGTGAGAAGGTCTGGATCTCCCGGGCCGACGCCGACGATATGAACGATACCGTGATCAGCTTTTTCGGGAATTTGGTTTACAAGCTTGACCATATCTTCGCGCGCCATCGTAATTTTACCCGAGAGTACTTTTTGTGCGATTGGCCCTGCCAGTACCGATTCCCAAAGATTTAGTCGATCTTGGGCAGAGGGGATCATCGATTTTACGGCGCTGCGGAATTCGCGGGCAAATTTTGCTAGTTTACCAATATTTTTTGGCAATAGTTTTTCGATTCTTTCGCGGATGTGTCTTGCAAGCACGGGCGCATTGCCGCTGGTTGAAATCGCAATTACGACAGGATCTCGGTCGACAATCGAAGGTATATGAAACGTACAGAGGTCCGGGCGGTCAGGTACGTTGATAGGTATGTTCCTTCCTTTTGCTGCTTCTGAGACCGAATTATCAAGGCTGGGATCGCCCGTTGCAGATATAACCATTACTTTATTCGATAGGTCAGATGCAGAAAACTGGCGTTTTATTAATGTAAGTCCCGTTTCGGCAGCATAAGAGATCAGATCACTATCCGGCGTAGAAGCAATAACGGTGATTTCAGCACTTGTTTTCACTAAAAGCCGTAATTTGCGTAGCGCAGTAGTGCCGCCACCTACGACAAGTACGCCTCGTCCTTTGAGCTGAAAAGCTATGGGAAGCCCATCCATGGCAAAATATCCAATTCTTATATAAATAGCACCAGAAATATGTGAATAATCTAAACCACATGTCAATAGTGTTGTAAAAATAAACCACAATTAAAATACGTAAAATAGTTGCGGCTAAATGTCAGCTAGCGTTATGGAACACAATCACCAATTGTCTAAAAGTAAGCGTAACTTAGGGTGACAACTGCAAACACCATGTCAAAATCTCGAAATTCTGTGGCTCTATGGCTGTTCACCTGTGCTGGCATGGTTGTTGTGATGATGCTAATTGGTGCGGCTACGCGGCTGACGGAATCCGGTTTGTCTATGGTAGAGTGGCGGCCTCTGATTGGCGGCATTCCCCCTTTATCAGACGCTGAATGGGAAAGGGTTTTCGATCTCTATCGGCAAACATCGGAATATCGATTACAGCATGCCGGCATGGAACTTGCCGCCTTCAAAAAGATTTTCTGGTGGGAGTATATTCACCGCCTTTGGGGACGGTTAATCGGCATCGCATTCGCTATCCCGTTTTTATGGTTTTTATATAAGCGAGCAATAGAGCGCCCACTCATTCCACACTTAGTAATGCTCTTTTGCCTAGGTGGATTGCAAGGGCTCATCGGTTGGTGGATGGTCAAGAGTGGATTTGTAAACCGGACTGATGTTAGCCAATATCGTCTAGTCGTCCACCTTGGTATGGCAATGGGCATTCTCGGCTATCTATTGTGGATGGCTATGGGCTTGGTTTTGTCACCCGATAAGTCCGCGCCGACAGTTGAAAAATCAGTCGGCTGGTTGATCTTGAGTGTGTTCTCAGTGACGATTTTGTCGGGCGGATTTGTTGCAGGGCTTAACGCCGGCCAAATTTATAATAGCTGGCCGCTAATGGGGAACACCTTTATTCCGGCAGACTATCTCGTGGTTTCTTCGTGGTGGCGTAACCCTTTCGAGAGTGCGGCGGCAGATCAATTTAATCACCGCATACTGGCATATGCATCTTTTGGTGCGGCAATTTGGTTCTTTGGTTTAATGTGGAAGAGAAATGATGTGCGCATGAAGAAGATATCGCTCTTAGTGCTGCTGGTGGCTAGTTTCCAGGTTATACTTGGCATTTCAACTTTGCTGTTAATCGTGCCTGTGTCACTTGGTGTCTTGCACCAGCTTGGCGCAATTACTTTGTTTTGCCTAGGCGTCATTTCCTTAAGGCTGCTTTATCCCGCGCCGTCGAGCTGAGTTTTTTAATGAGTGCCAGCTTTTTCCAGCATTGCGTTCAATAATACCTGACAACCAGCTGCCAAATCATCTTGGGTGGCGTTTTCAATTTCATTATGGCTAATACCGCCCTCACAAGGCACGAATATCATGGCTGCAGGCGCAATACGGGCCACGTACATTGCGTCATGGCCGGCGCCACTGATAATATCCCGATGACTAAAGCCTGCGGCCTTCGCTCCTTTGCGTACGGCGTTAATACAGCTTTTTTCAAAGTTAGTTGCATCGCAGGCCCAGATTTGATCAAGATCAAGGGTCAGTTCGGCGTCTTTCGCGATCGATTCTGCGGTGTTACGGAGTATTTCATCCATCTTCGCCAGTTTCGCATCGCTGGGGTGCCGTAAATCTACTGTTAAGAAGGCTCGTCCGGGTATAACATTGCGACTTGCGGGGAAAACATCGAGTACGCCAACCGTCGCACAGCCGCCTGGTTGAAAGTCTAAGCCAATTTGATTTACCTCTTGCACAAGTTTAGCGGCGCTAATTAGTGCATCCTTGCGGCGTTCCATCGGGGTTGGCCCCGCGTGAGCTTCCATGCCTGTCAGTGTAATTTCATACCAGCGCTGGGATTGTGCGCCGGTGACTACCCCAATGGTTTTTTCCTCTGCCTCTAAAATCGGTCCTTGCTCAATATGAGCCTCAAAATAAGCCCCGACCGGGCGGTCCCCGCAGCCCTCGCCAAGATAGCCAATTCGTTTTAGTTCCTCGAGGACGGTTTTGCCTTCTTGATCCGACCGTCCATGAGAATATTCAAGTGCGAAGGCACCGCAAAACGTCGCTGAGCCCATACAAGCCGGTGCAAAACGGCAGCCTTCTTCATTTGTCCACATTACAACTTCTAAGGCCGCTTCAGTTTCTATCTTGTTTTCGTTAAGCGTACGCAACACCTCTAGGCCTGCTAGCACACCGTAGGCCCCGTCAAATTTGCCGCCGGTTGGTTGAGAGTCTAAATGGCTACCGGTTATGACTGGCGGCAAGGCTTCATTAGTCCCTGCGCGATGGACGAACATATTGCCCATAGCATCCACATGCATTGTGCAGCCGCAGGCTGAGGCCCATTCTGCAAATAAATCGCGTGATTGGCGATCAAGGTCAGTTAAGGTTAATCGACGGACGCCCCCTTTCTCGGTAGCTCCGATTTTGGACATGGTCATTAGGCTTTGCCATAGCCTATTACTATCAATGATTAGGTTGCGCATGGGCGGAAGAATGCATGATTAACCCGTCTTCACCAAGGTGTAATTAGTTTTTGAGATGAGCGGTTAAGGATTTTTTGTTGCCGGACTTCAATGCAACTCTTTAATAGTTGCAAAATAAGCGGCTTAAAAACGTCTTTTGTCTATTGTGCTTCCATAGTTCGCACTATGGGTCCTTTGAGAAAAGTTCATGATCATAGCGTCAGAAAAATTTTATGTCTCGACGCAAATTTGGGCTTAGTTGCGCCATGCCGAGATTATGAGCCAATGTATTGCGCATAGCATTCTTGCAGCGCAATATTATTTTAATTTACTATTTCTGTTACATGAGGGGTTGTTCGGCCAGGAATAACCTGTCATATATTGCAATGCAGCATACAGGTTGTCCAAGCTTTGCTGCGGCGCAATGTTGTAAGATCTGCGCTCTCTTGGGCGTTTCCTCCCTAAACTTGGGCCGCGTAATAGCGCGGCCCATTCTTTTTTTTTATATTAATTAAGGTGCAAGTTAAACCGCGCGCCACGCGCTATCGGTTATTCGGCATGCGGAAGCCTTGGAGTTTGCGGTTTCCATGTTGACGGTAAT
>MDTE01061652.1_pt1 | contig 45863 bp, 43 predicted proteins | sample 811231 | NCBI WGS metagenome assembly MDTE01 (sample SAMN05326651, study PRJNA326480) | marine metagenome | isolation source: seawater | place: Indian Ocean: Red Sea | collected 2010 | reverse complement strand
TGATGGTGTCCGCCTCGCGGCTCGTGCCGGCGCTCGTCTGGTCGTTGTGTGCCACGTCGGCCGCCGCCCAGTCGCCGGGGTTCGTTCGGTGGAGCGGCGAGGCGCTGGCCGACCGTCAGACGGCGTTGGGCACTCGTGTCGGTGACGATGGATCGGCCCGCGAGACGCTAGCGGACTACGAAACGTCGACCCGGTCGCATCGATTCCGGTTCATTCATCGGGTGCGGGACGGCGCGCCCGAGCAGCATCGCGATATCGAGGACGTCGTGCTCATCCAGAGCGGCGCGGCGGTGTTGCAAGTCGGTGGTGAACTGGTGGAGCCGCGGGGGGCTCCGCCGGAACTGACCGGTCGGGCGATCCGGGGTGGCGAACGATATGACGTGGCGGCGGGCGACATTCTTCACATACCGGTCGATACGCCGCACCGCTACCTCGTGCCGGAAGGCGGACAGGTCACTTATGTGCTGGCGCGACTGCCGGCGCTGGTCGGAGAACGCGTCGTGCCCGCCGATGCGCCGACGCTCGCCTTCCAGCCCGACGGGTTCGCGCTGTGGCGGGCTGACGAGCTCGAGACCCGCAGGTTGGGGCTGGCCGAGGACGTTCGCCCTGACAGAACGTCCCGGGAGACGCTCGCCGACTACGGGAGTCCCACCCGTTCCCACCGCTTCCGGCACATTCACCGCGACGCGGACGGGGTGCCGGAGATCCACGACGAGATCATCGATGTGGTGTTCGTGACGAGCGGCGCCGGGGCACTACTTGTGGGTGGCGACATGCTCGACCGGAACGGCAGCCTGGGCTCAGGAATCGCCGGTGGCACCCGCCACCCGGTGAGCGCGGGCGACGTGCTGCACATCCCGGCGAGGACGCCGCACGGCTACCTGGTCCCCGAGGGCGGGCAGGTCACCTATGTGCTCGTCCGTTTTCCGGCCGTACCCGGCTCCTGAGAGCGACCCGGGTTCGACACCGTCAGGCGCCCACCGTATGCTGTCACCGGCATGAGGCCTGTGACTCGCCCGGGGAGGGTGGTGATTCTCGGTTTTCGGAGGGTGGAGGCCCCACCCGAAGACCACGCGGAGGCGGCATGAGCAGTTCGGGAGTTGTCGAGGGGAAAGTCGCGCTGGTGACCGGCGCCGGCCGGGGAGTGGGCGCCGCCGTCGCGCGGCTGCTGGCGGCGCACGGCGCATCGGTGCTGGTCAACGATCTGGGTGGGAGCGAAACGGGGGAGGGCAGCGACCGGGCGCCGGCTCTGGAAACGGTCACCGCCATCCGCGAGGCCGAGGGACAGGCCGAGCTGAACGGCGAGAGCGTGGCCGACAGCGCCGCTGCGAGACGGATGGTCGAGCAGGCGCTCGACGCCTTCGGGCGGTTGGACATCGTCATCAACAACGCCGGCATCCTCCGGGATGTCATCTTCCACAAGATGACCGAGGAAGACTGGGATGCCGTGCTCGACGTGCACCTGAAGGGCTCCTTCAACGTGTCGAGCGCCGCGGCGCCGCACTTCCGCAGGCAGGAGTCAGGCTGCTACGTGCACATGACGTCGACGTCCGGATTGATCGGCAACTTCGGGCAGGCGAACTACTCGGCGGCCAAGATGGCCATCGTCGGACTGTCCAAGTCGATCGCGCTCGACATGGCCCGGTTCGGCGTGCGCTCGAACTGCATCGCGCCGTTCGCCTGGAGCCGCCTCATCGGGTCGATACCGATCACCGACGACGTCCAACGCGCCAGGGTCGAGAAGCTGAAGCGGATGACGCCGGAGAAGATCGCGCCGATGGTCGTCGCCCTGGCATCGGATGCCGCCAAGGACGTTTCGGGTCAGATCTTCGCCGTGCGAAGCAACGAGCTGTTCGTGATGAGCCAGAACCGTCCCGCGCGCGGACTCCACGACGGATCCGGTTGGACCCCGGAGACGGTCCTGGAGCGGGCGCTGCCGGCGTTTCGCGCCGACTTCTACCCGCTCGACCGGAGCCAGGACGTCTTCAGCTGGGACCCGGTCTGATCCACGACTGCGGTACCCTCAGCGGTTGATGGCAGTCGGCATACACGCGTTCGGGGGGTATCTGCCCCGGCGGCGTCTCTCGAGACAGGTCGTCGTCGAGGCCAACGCCTGGTTTGTGCCCTCGCTCAAGGGGCTGGGGCGGGGCGAGCGCGCGATCGCCAACTGGGACGAAGACCCGGTCACGATGGCGGTCGAAGCCTGCAGGGATGCGTTGGGCGGGATGGACCGGAGCCGCTTGGGCGCGCTCTGGCTCGCGTCAACCACGCTGCCGTTCGAGGATCGTCAGAACGCCGGCATCGTGGCCGAGGCGCTCGGCCTGGACGGCACGGTGCGGACCCTGGACATCGCCGGTTCGCAACGCGCGGGGACGTCGGCGTTGCTGACCGCCATCGATGCGGTGGCGGGCGGAGCGGGGCCGGTGCTGGTTGCCGCGGCCGAGAAGCGAAAGACCCGTGCGGCCAGCCCGCTCGAACTGACGAGCGGCGACGGGGCCGCGGCGATCCTGGTGGATGCGGGCGAGGGTGGCGCGGTCGTGCTGGGCGCCGCCAGCGAGACGGCCGACTTCGTGGACCACTACCGGGGGCAACATCAGGACTTCGACTACGTGTGGGAGGAGCGCTGGATTCGGGACGAGGGGTACCAGAAGCTCGTTCCGGCGGCGGTCGAACGGGCGCTGGCCGTCTCCGGGGTCCAGGCCAAGGACATCCAGCACTTTTGCTTCCCCACCTCGACGCCCCGTGTCGCCTCGGTCCTGGCGCGACGCCTCGGCTTGCCCGACGGCACCGTGCGGGACAACCTCCAGGCCCGTTGCGGTGAGACCGGAGCGGCGCACCCGCTGGTCATGCTCGCCCACGTGCTCGAGCAGGCAGCCGAAGGTGAGCTCATCCTGCTGACCGGTTTCGGCCAGGGTGGTGACGCCCTCGTGCTCCGGACTGGCGCCGATCTGGCGGACCGCCTCCCCGCGCGTGGCATCGACGGTTGCCTGACAGGCGGGGTCGGCGACACCAACTATCAGCGGTATCTCGCGATCAATGACCTGCTCACGATCGAACGCGGGCTGCGGGCCGAGGTGGACAAGCAGACCGGGCTGACGACACTGTATCGGAATCGAGCGATGCTGCTCGGCTTCGTGGGCGGCAAGTGCCGGGCCTGTGGTACGCCGCAGTATCCGGCGAGCGGCGCCTGCGTGAATCCGGATTGCGGCGCGACCGGGCCACAGGATCCGTACTCGTTTGCCGATCGCCCCGCGCAGCTCAATTCCTTTACCTCGGACCGGCTTACCTACTCTCCCGACCCGCCTGCCTACTACGGCATGGTCCAGTTCGAGGGTGGAGGGCGCGCCATGATCGACTTCACGGACGTCGAGCCCGGAGCTGCGCTGGAGGTCGGGGCTCCCATGCGGATGGTGTTCCGGGTCAAGGACTACGACCCGATGCGTGGATTTCGCCGCTACTTCTGGAAGGCGACACCGGCGTCCCTCTCGGCGCCGGTCGAGGAGTGACCTATGCCCAGCGGTATCAGAGACAAGGTTGCCCTGCTCGGCATGGGCTGCTCCCGCTTCGGCGAGCGTTGGAACGACAACGCGGAAGACCTCATGCTGGAGGCGTTCTCCGAGGCGTTGGCTGATGCGGGAATCGAGAAACGCCAGGTCGAAGCCGCCTGGTTCGCCACGGCGATCGAAGAACAGCATGTCGGCAAGTCCGGGATCCCGCTCGCGATGGCGCTGCGGTTGCCCCTCATTCCGGTGACGCGGGTCGAGAACTACTGCGCGTCCGGTTCCGAGGCGTTTCGGGGGGCGGTCTACGCCGTCGCTTCCGGCGCCTGCGACGTGGCGTTGGCGCTCGGGGTGGAGAAGCTGAAGGACACCGGGTATGGCGGTCTGCCCCAGCGGAGCCGGGGGGCGGTCAACGACATGTACTGGTCGAACCTGTCGGCCCCCGGCGCGTTCGCGCAGCTGGCCACCGCCTATCAGGCCAAGCATGGGGTGGCTCGCGAGGATCTCAAGCGGGCGATGGCCCACGTCTCGGTCAAGAGCCACGCCAACGGCGCCAAGAACCCCAAGGCGCATCTGCGGAAAGCGATCGACGAGGACCGGGCGCTCAACGCGCCGATGATTGCCGATCCGCTCGGACTGTTCGATTGCTGCGGGGTATCGGACGGTGCAGCCTGCGCCATCGTCACGACGCCCGACATTGCCCGCGGCCTCGGCAAGACCGATCTGGTCACGGTCAAGGCTCTACAGCTCTCGGTGTCGAACGGCACCGAATCGCAGCACAACTCCTGGGACGGCAGTCACTTCATGACCACCCGGGTCGCGTCCGCGCGAGCCTACGAGGAGGCGGGCATCGCCAATCCCCGCGAGGCGATCAGCCTCACCGAAGTGCACGACTGCTTCTCGGTGACGGAACTGGTCACCATGGAGGATCTTCACCTGTCGCCCGAGGGCGGGGCCATCAAGGACGTCATGGACGGGGTGTTCGATTCCGACGGTGATCTGCCGTGCCAGATCTACGGCGGGCTAAAGTGCTTCGGTCACCCGATCGGCGCCTCCGGTCTGCGGATGCTGTATGAGATGTATCTCCAGATGCAGGGGCGCGCCGGTGAGCGCCAGCGTTCGGCCGAGCCGGCCTTCGGTCTCACGCACAACCTCGGCGGCTTCCCGCATCAGAACGTCTGCTCGGTCGTGATCGTCGGTCAGGAAGGCGCGTGACGTCTCGGCCGTCCCGACTCGCGCTGGTTGGGGCCTTTGCCGCCATCTATCTGATCTGGGGCTCCACCTATCTGGCGATCCGCTTCGGGGTCGCCGACATCCCACCCTTCTTTCTGGCCGGCATCCGGTTCGCGGTACCCGGCCTGGTGTTTCTCGGCTGGGGCCTGAGTCAGGGCGCCGCCCGGCCTACCTCGCGGCACTACGTGACCACCGCCCTCATCGGCATGGCGATGGCGACCGGTGGCAACGGGCTGATGAGCTGGTCGCTGCAGACCGTGCCGTCGGGACTCGGGGCGCTGATCATCGGCCTGGTGCCGTTGTGGGTCGTGCTCATCGATTGGGGACGACCCGGTGGGGAGCGTCCGGCCGGGCGGGTCATGCTGGGGGTCGTCCTCGGGTTTGCCGGGGTGGCGTTGCTGATCGACCCGACGCAGATGAGCGGTGGCCGTCAGATCGACCCCGTCGGCGCCTCGGTGATCGTCGTCGCATCACTGTTGTGGGCGAGCGGGTCGGTCTTTGCCCGGCATGCCGACCAGCCAGCCTCGCAGGCGCTCTCGGCCGGTATGCAGATGCTGGCTGGCGGCGCCGTCCTGCTGATGTTGTCGGCGCTGACCGGCGAGTGGTCACGCCTCGATCTCGCAGCGGTGCCGCAGCGCGCCTATGTGGCCTGGGGCTACGTGATGGTGTTCGGCTCGGTGGCCTATGCCTGCTATCTGTGGCTCCTCAAAGCCTCGACGCCCGCCAAGGCGGCCACCTACGCCTACGTCAACCCCGTCATCGCGCTGGTCCTGGGTTCGGTCCTGGGCGATGAACTGCTGACCCTCTGGACGATGGGCTGTTCGGTCGTGGTCGTCGCCGCCGTGCTGCTCGTTGTCTCCAACTAGCCGTACATACGAACGCGCGCCGCCCGCCCCTTCCGGGACGAACGACGCGCGCGGTCTTCTCCGGTCGTGCCGCCCTACTGCTGGTTGGTGCGGCCCGCCTTCTCCAACTCCCGTTCGCCGGCGAGGATGTTGGTCATGCTGTAGTTCCCCTCGTGGCAGGCGAACTCGTAGAGTAGCTCGTCCTCGGGAAGCGCCACGAACGGGAACTCCCCGGCCCAGGCGCTGGTCCAGTGGGTCGGGTCCTCGATCGTGAACTCGTAGTGCACCGTGTCTGCGTCCACCCGGGTAAACCGCTCGGTGACGGTGATCGTGTCCTCGTCAGAGCCGTTCGCCACCCGCAGGATGACCGGGTCTCCACCCACCGCGGCCGCGTTCGCCTCGGTCTTGCGGATGTTCCGGGTCGTGACGACCAGTGTGTCGCCCTCCCAGTGGCCACGGGAGTTGCCGAGCCACTGCGGAATGCTGCCCGGGATGTGGCCGCGACCATCGACCGGGATCATCCGGAAGTCGTGGATCATCTCGATGTAGATGGTCACCAGACCCGGGGTCTGCATGATGATGAAGTTGTTGTTGTAGGCGCTCGGCAGCATCGGCGGTCCGGCCGACCAGAGGAGGCAGCGGTCGTTCAGTTCGAGGTCTTCCCATGAGTCGAACGGGCCCTCGACCGGGAACGCGTCATCGTGACCCGACTTCCGGCTCATGCCGGCCGAGGTCCGCGGTGGCATCCGGCCGCTTGGCGGGTCGGAGATCAGCGAGGTCCGTCCGGTGGGGCGGGTGCCGCCATCCAGCCAGAAGTTGTTGTAGCCCCCGACATTGCCGCCCGCGACCGTCCGTTGGGGCGGTGCGTGCAGGAGCTCATCGTTGCGATCGAGACGCGCCTGCTCCTGACTGGCGACCTCTTCGTCGGTCAGGAACTCCTTGTCGCCCAGCGATTCTGGACGTTCTAGTGGCGTAATGGTCTTGTTCGTGTAGGTGCCCTGCAGATCAGGGTCGCCCCACGGGGTTCTCGGCGTCGACTGGGCCGCGGCGCTCATCGGCGTCAAGACAGCCAGGGTGGCGGCGCCGACCAGCATCCGGAAGGTTGACTGAGTCATCCGTGTGCTCCTGTGTTTCGTCAGTGTGAGACGGTCGAAAACGACCAGGATAGATTATACGCGGGTTTGGGGCGGCCGGCCCGATGCTAGAGGAGCCCGGAGACGCGTTCGATGAACCAGTAGGCGGAGACCGTCCCCATCAGATAGACGGGGAGCTGGGTGGCCAGAGGGGGGAGGTCGATCCGGGTGCGGCGCAGGAGCCACAGCAGGCTCAGCAAGACGCCCACCACCAGCAGCTGGCCGATCTCCACCCCGACGTTGAAGAGGAAGAGGGCGGAGGCCCTGGCGTCGCCGGGCAGGCCGATCTCGGAGAGCGCACCGGCGAAGCCGAACCCGTGGAGGAGGCCGAACCCGAAAGCGATGGACCAGGGCCACCGGCTCATCGGGGAACTCGGGTCGGCGCCGCGGGTCAGCTCCACGGCGAGAAAGAGGATGCTGAGGGCGATCACCGCCTCGACCGGCCCCTGCGACAGCGTCATCACACCGAGCGTCGAGAGCGCCAGCGTGATGCTGTGGGCCACCGTGAACGAGGTGACGACCTGCACGAGCTGCAGCGGGCGGTGGACGAAGAACATCAGACCCACCACGAACAGGATGTGGTCGAAGCCGAACAGCAGATGCTCGACCCCGAGCTCGAGATAGGCGGGTACGGCGAGTCCGCCCGAAGACGCGGCGAGGAGCACGAACGGACCGTCCGGGCGAAGCAAGTGGTCGGCGGAGTCCCCGTCCGCCCATCGGACCCGGAGCAGGACGTCGGTCAGCGTCCGGGCGAGCCCCTCGATCTCCACGCGCGCGCCTCTGAGCCCAGCGTCGCCGCAGCTGACGGTCCACCGCTCCAGCAGCACGGTATCGGTGACCTCGGGCAGTGCCCGGGACGCCTCGACACAGTGGGAAGGCAGTCGCGGCTCCAGCGGGAGGCGGAGCGCCAAGGCCGGATCCCCGCTGGGGAGGATCGGTTGCTTCCAGGTGACCTCCACCCGCCCGCCGTCGAGCTCCCGGAGCTCCAGATACGCCGGTCGCACCTCGTGGGCGTGGAGCGGGGCGAGGGCGAGTGCCAGCAGCAGCACGACCGATGCGGAGCGTACGACGCCCTTCATGCGCCCTCCCACGTCACTCCCGCTCGCCGCGTCCGACCTCCGGAAGCAGCACGTCGTACTGTGCCCGGAGCTCGTCGAATGCCGTCTGATTCAGTTTGCGCCGCCGGTCGGCGACAAGGTCCTGGATGACCCGCTCGCGTATCGCTTCGAGCGGCAGCTGCCGCGCCTCGGACCGAGCGGCAATCCGAACGAGATGTACGCCGTAGGCCGACCGGACCGGTCCGTGCCAGCCGCCCGGCGAGAGCTCGGTGAGCGCCGAGGCGAAGTCACCGCCAAAGAGCTCGGCAATCTCCTGGTCGCTACGGTCGGCATACTCACGCAGCAGCATGAACGGGTCGCCGAGGCGCCGCCACAGGTTGGGGGAGCCGGAGGTCAGCTGGTCGAGGATCGCCGCCACGTCGGCATCGGGATCCGCTCGACGGTCCTGGCTCAGGTAGACGTGGGCGAACGTCGTCCGACGTGGCTCGCGGTAGCGGTCGGGATTGGCCGCGTAGTAGTCCGCCACCGCCGATTCCTCCGGGGGATCGACGGCGACGCCGTCCTCCAGCATGAACGTCATCTTCTGGGCGAGCCGCCGCCGGACGATCGTGTCGTCCCGATCAAGCCCGAGCCGAAGCGCCTCGCGGTAGAGGATCTCCTCCCGGACCGCGTCGTTGACCAGGCCCCTCAGTTCTGCCTCGGTCGGCGGGCGATCCCACTGCGCCTGCCACCGCTCCCGGATGCCGGCCAGTTGCAGCTCGCCAATCTCGATCGTCCGGGTCGAGGCGTCGTCGGCTCCGCGCCACCGGTCGAGCGCGAAGACCGCGCCGCCGAGGACGAGGAAGATCACGAGCGGGGTGGAACCACGGGGGGCAGACATGGCCGTCGGTCGGAACGGCCGGATTATGCCATTACGACCCGCGTCGGCGTTGCCCGCGGGTCGGAGGCCGTTGCCCTGAAGCGGTCTTTCGAACATCATCACGAGGTACGGTCGATGGACGAGGAGAGACAGATGGTCAAACGATGGGGTGTGGGGCTGACGGCCCTGCTGGCGCTCGTGGGGATGCCGACGTTGGGCGTGGCGCAAGCGGCGTCGGAGGACTGGTCGGTGCCTCGCCGGGCCGATGGCCGGCCAGACCTGTCCGGCGTCTGGGCGAACAACACCGCGATCCCGTTCGAGCGCCCCGAGGCCTGGACCGACAAGGACCGACTGACCGAGGAAGAGCTCGCCGAACTGAAGGTGGCCGCGTCGGAGGCGAGCAACGCCGGTGAGGACGCGCTGTTCGGAGACCAGTTGGTGCTGGCCGCGATCGCGAATCGCAAGGCCGAGTCGTACGACCCGACCACCGGCAACTACAACGGGTTCTGGATTGCGGAGCGGACGTTCTCGGAGCGCACGTCGCTCGTGGTCGACCCGCCCGATGGTCGGCTGCCCGCCATGACCGACGCCGCCCAGGCCCTTGCTGCCGAGCGGTTTGAACACAGCCAGGTCCATCCGGCCGACACCTACAGTGATCGCCCGTTGCCCGAGCGGTGCATCAGCTACGGGTCTCCGAACCTACAGGCGGCCTACAACAGCTATTCACACATCGTGCAGGGTACCGACGACGTGGTCATCGTGCAGGAGATGATCCACGACGCTCGGGTGATTCCGCTCGACGGGCGGGAGCGGCCCGCTCCCGCCGTCGCCCAGCGGCACGGTGTGTCGCGCGGGCACTGGGATGGCGACACGCTTGTGGTCGAGACGACCCATTTCTCCGGCATGTCGGGCTATCGACAGACGTCCGATGCGCTGACGGTGACCGAGCGGTTCACCCGGGTTGGGCCCGAGATCTTGCATCACGAGATCACCTTCGACGATCCGAACACCTGGACCGCTCCCTGGACGATTCTGTTACCACTCGAGTACAGCGAAGAGCCGATCTACGAGTACGCCTGCCACGAAGGCAACATCGGGATGGAGGGGATCCTGGCGGGTCATCGCGCCGAGGAGCGCGCCGCCGGAGGTCAGTAGCCCGCCGCCGCGTTCCGGCTACACCTTCGCCTGCTGCAATACCACGAGTTGCCCCAGGTGATAGGAGTTGTGGTTGCCGATGATGAGGAGCTCGCGCAGTAGCGTGTGCTCCGGGTTGCGGGGAAGCGGCGCCATCAGAGCCCGGTTCGGGTCGCGGGCGATCGTACGCAACGCATCGAGGTCGGTCAGGAACCGCTCCACGCTCGACCGCCACTCGGTCTCGGAGGCCTCGCCCTCGGCCGGCCAGTACCCGTCCGGAAATGTCAGTTCCAGATAGTCGCCCTCAGACACGTAGTCGAGGATGTCTCGCTGGGCGAGGCGAAGATGCTCGACGAGTCGCCACGGGGTGTGGGGCACGCCCGGCACCGTGCGGTTGATCCGTTCGAGCGGGAAGTGGTCCAGCACGTCGCGGGGGCGGATGTGCGCCTGCGTGCCGTCGAGCTGGCGCCCCAACTGCTCTCGCAGGAGGTCGTCGCCACCCATCGTCAGTCCGGGTTCTCCAAGCGCTGGTAGATGCGTCCCACCGTCAGCGGATCGACTCCCGCGCTACGGATCGGGAGACGGGTATGACTCGTCAGGTCTATGGTGCGTGACGCCTCCTCGATGCTGACGCCATCCCGATACTTCGATGCGGTCTCGCGCCACAGGTCCCGATAGTAGTCCTGGACCAGATCGATCCGCGAGAGATCGGTCACCGGGGGACCATGTCCGGGAACGAACACGTCGAAGTCGAGCGCCTTCAGGTTCTCGAGCGTCTGCGGCCACTCGTCGACGAACCCGTCACCCAGGAACGACGGGCCATTGAGCGCCATGTCGCCGGTGAACACCACCCCGTCATCGGGGAAGTACACCGCGACATCACCTCCGGTGTGGGCTCGCCCGAGAAACAGGATCTGGATCTCGCGGCCACCTCGATGCAAGGTCATCCGGTCGCTGAGCGTGACCGATGGCGGCACCGGGGCGATCTCGTCGAAGTCCCGGACATGCGCGGCGAACAGGTCGTAGTCAGCCTGGAGTCGCGCCCGCTCGGCGCTGTCGGTCGCGCCGGCGATCTCCTCCTGCATCCGCTCCAGGCGCGCCTGATTGCCGGCCACGCCGCGGGTGTAGGTGGGTTCGTCGAGCGGCGCGGTGGCCAGCTTCTCATAGGTGAATTCGTGTCCGATGATCGGGATATCGGCGAACTCCTGGTTTCCGTGGGCGTGATCCCAGTGGTGATGGGAGTTGATCAGGGCCGTGATCGGATTGGGCGTCAGCGTCCGCACCGAGGCGATCAGGTCCCGCGCCTTCGAGGGTGTGACGTGGGAGTCGACCAGCACGACGTCGTCGTCGTTCACGATCACCAGTGCGTTGCTGTTGAAGACCGGCGCAGTGGTCTGGGCCAGGTAGATGCCGTTGCGCACCTCCGTGAAGCGGTGGGTGTCGGTCCTGGTCGGCTGAGCGGCGAGCAGCAGGCCGCTGGTGGCCACGATGGAGGCTCCTACCAGGAGGCGAGCCGAGGGACGTTGTCTGATCATGCCGGGATGCTACCAGGGAACCGGTCGCCGCGGATACGCGCCAATGGACAGCGCCTCCCTTTCGCCGGACAATACCGCCTCTGACGTGATGCACAGACGACGGAGTGGGACACGGTGTCGGCGGCGGATCGGTTGGGCGCTGCTGTGCCTGATGGCGGCTGCACCGGTCTGGTCGCAGGATCCGGCGACTGGCACCCCCAACTTCTTGAGCCCGCACGCCGGCCCGATCGTCTTCAGCGGAGGGTTGGTGTATGTCGCCAATACGCCGGGAGCGACCCTCGATGTTCTTGACGCGGCATCCTTCGAGCTGGTGGCGCGGGTGCGGGTCGGCGTCGACCCGGTGGGCGTCGCCGTACGGCCCGATGGTCGCGAGGTCTGGGTGGCCAATCACCTGTCGGACGCGGTGAGCGTCGTCGACACCGATGCTGCGAGTCCGACCTACCTGCAGGTGGTGGCGACCGTGCAGGATCTCGACCCCGTGAGCCGGGCGACCCGCTTCGACGAACCGGTGGGCATCGCCTTCGCGAGCGACGAGAAGGCCTACGTGGCCTTGTCATCCGAGAACGAAGTGGCGGTCGTGGACGTCGGGACGCGGTCGGTGGTGCGACGGCTGTCGATCACGGCCCAGGACCCGCGCGCGCTTGCCGTCCTGGGGAACCGGCTGTATGTCGTCCCGTTCGAGTCGAACAACCAGACCCAGCTCTCCGGCTGTGTCGGGCCGATCGACGACGAGCTGTGCACCTTCGATGCCCAGGAGCACGTGGTCGACAACAACAACGTGCTGTCACTCGGCTATGACGCCGATATCGTGCGACATCCGGGCGTGCCTGACCGCGATCTGTTCGTGTTCGATGTCGAGACCGACACCCTGGTCGAGGTGGTCGAGACGGTCGGGACCTTGCTCTACGGCCTGGCGGTCGATTCGGCCGGGCGAGTCTTCGTCTCGCAAACCGAGGCGCGCAACGACGCCAACGGCCGTGCCGGCACTTTGAAGCATGGCCTGGCGGAGATGGGGAACCGCCCATTCCTCAACCGGGTCACCCGTGTCGATTGCAGCGGAACCAGCTGTGGGGCCCCCGAGTTCCTCGAGCTCGAGCCGTTGCCGCCGGCGTCGCCCCACCCAGACGCCGCGCTGGCCACGCCCTACGCCATCTCGGTCAGCGCGGATGACCGGACCCTGGTGGCCACCGCGGCCAGCTCCGACCTGCTGTTTACTCTCGACGCCCAGAGTGGGGCCGTGCTGGGCCGGGTCATGGTGGGTGCGGTTCCCCGTGGCGTCGCGTTGGAGTCGGGCGCAGACGGCGCCGCCACTCGCGCCTGGGTGCTGAATGCCGTTGACAATTCGGTGTCGGTCGTCGACCTGACCGACCGGACGCAACCGTTCCTCGCCGCGACGGTATCGCTCGACGATCCAACCGATCCGGTGGTGAAGCAGGGGCGCGTGGCGTTCACCTCGGCCCGCGCATCGAGGGGAGGCACGTTCTCGTGCGAAAGCTGTCATCCCGACGGGCATACCGATCAGCTGTTGTGGGTGTTGGACACACCGGCGTGCAATGTCCCGGGCTGTTCCCAGGTGCCTCCGCGGTCCACGATGCCGATCCGCGGCCTACGCGACACCGCTCCCTATCACTGGGACGGGATTCCCGGTGATCCGTATGGTGGGCCGAACACCGCCAACATCGGGACGCCTGTCGCCGCCAATTGCGATCCACTGGTGCCGGAGAGCTGCACGCGTCAGCTGGTCGACGGGAGTCTCGCCACCACGATGTGTCTGGTCGACGACTGCCCGCTCAATGACGAGGGGTTGCCAGGGGGGCTTGACGCAACCGAACGCGACGCGCTGGCCAGCTTTCTACTGAGCGTCCCGTATCCGCCGGCCCAGCGCCGTTCCTACGACAATGTCCTGTCTGACGCGGCCACCACCGGTTTCCAGGTATTCCATATCGATGGCGTCCCCGCGGAACGGCCCGGTGCTCGGGCCAATGTCTGCGGCAATTGCCACCGGCTGCCGTTCTGGGTGAGCACCAACACCCCCGGGACCGGCATGGACGCGCCGACCTGGCGCGGGGCGTACGACCGCTGGTTGGTCCTTCCTCAGGGGCGATGGAACGTGGTCGATCTGCGGGGGCAGAGCGAGCTCGACGCGGGGTTTCCTGAACGGAACATGTGGGGCGCCGCGTTCGGGGTGCAGGCGCCGTTCTGGAACATGGTTACCGAGGGTAGCACCGGGTTCTCGGGCGCCTACGCCCGTACGCTCACGCTCAGCCTTTCCACCGTGACCGCCGACCTGACCCGGGATTTGCTCGACGCTTTGGAGCTGGCCGATCAGGAGGGTGCCGTGTTGCTTCAGGGGGAGGGGGTCTTCATTGAGGGCGACGCCGTGACCCAGGCCCGTTTCGCCTACGAGAGCGGGTTCTATCTGGAGCAAGACGGCGAGCGTCGCGCGTTCAGTCGGAGCGCCCTCGTTGCATTGGCCGGGGCGAGCCAGTTCGTGGGCACCTTCATCGGTCGGGTGGGTCCGAACGTCGGTCTCGACCACCCGCAGCCGGCGCTGTGGACGCCCGGACCGATCCAGGCGCAGCAGGGGCGCCAGGTGTTCCCGCGAGACTTCGGCGATGGGCGGGCGTTGCAGATCAGCGCGCGTCACGTGCAGCCCGGGGCCCAGCTCTTCGTCGACGGCCGCCGCGCCGACGGGACATTACGATGTCAGTCTGGCGCATTGCCTACCTGCGCCAACGAGATCATCGAGGTCGAGCTGGGGCAGTCGCCGGCCGCTCCTGGGCTGCACTTCTTGCAAGTGCAGAACCCCAACGGGTTGTTCAGCAACGAGTTCATCTTCCTTCGGGCCATAGCGGCGACGGCGTCAGAGGCGTCAGAGGCGTCGGTGGCCGACGCGACGACCATTGATGGTCCGACCGCCGATGCCGAGCCCGCGAGTTTGCCCCGGGAGCCCGTGGTGGATGGCCTGGTGCGCACCACCGACGGTCTGATGTGGAAACTCGAGACGATGGCGGCGGGTTTCGAGGCGCCCGCTCGCGCGACGGCGGCGCCGGACGGCCGGGTCCTGGTCGCCGACGCCTTGGGACGGCTCTGGTTCGTCGGCGCTGACGGCCAACGGGCTGCGTCTCCGGCGTTGGTGTTGCCCGAGGCGTCGACGCTGGCGGGCGGTGAGGCACCAGAAGTCGTTCTTGACCCGGCGTTCGACCGGTCCGGGGTCATCTACGTCCTGTACACCCGGCAGCCGTCTGGTGGGACGCCGCACCGTCGGCTCGTTCGCTACCGGGCCGTTGAGGGCCGTTTCGGGGAACCCGCGATCTTGCTCGACGGCCTGCCCACCGACACTGGCGCGACGATGGGCCTGGCGGTCGGCCGCGATCAGCAGCTGTACCTCGCTCTGGGCGACACTCGGTCTGCCGGGGCGGCGAGCTATGGTGGCAAGGTGCTTCGCATTGCGCCGGACGGGACGACGCCACTCGACAACCCGTCCCCGTCTCCGATCTTCGCGGCTGGGGTCCGGCGACCGCTGGCCCTGGCCTGGCCGTCCGGGCGAGAGAGGCTGTGGGTTGCCGACGTGGGCTCGAGCGCACTGGCGGTCGCCCCGGTGAACGCCGGTTCGAGGGTTTCCCGCTGGATGGCTCCCGACGCCCTCGGCGGCGACCACGAGGTCACGGCGGCGTCGTTCGCTCAGACCGACGCCGCCTCTCCCGCGTCGGTGGGCCTTTTCCTGACGAGGCGTCAGGGCGCCTTCCTCGAGCGGTGGCGTCTCGATCCGAGCCTACCAGGACTAGTGATCGCGTCCGAGCGTCTATTGCGCGGTCGCGTGCCTCCGCTGGGCGATGTCGAGGTGGGGAAGGACGGGGTGCTGTATCTCCTGACCGATGAGGTAAGACCGGCGGGCGCCCGGCTGCTTCGACTCACGCCGCTGGGCGATTGACCACGATCTTCACGACCTTTGCGTACGGGTGATGACGGTGCTGGCGTAGACCGCCACGGCGGCCATGGCCAGGTGGGGAATCACGAGGTGTCGGACGTGGTTCACCTGCATGAACAGATGCGGGGCCAGGTAGAGCGCCGGCGTGAGCAGGATCAGGAACTGCACGGCCTGGGTCCGGGTTGCTGGGGGGCGCAGTTGCACGCAACCATCCCCGATGCGGGGCGGCACGTCGAGCGCGCGATAGCAGGCCGTGAAACCCTCGTGCCCGCCCCAGCCCAAGAGCAGCCCTTTGGCCGCCAGGCCGGACGCGACGACGGCCACGGCGAGGCGGCGAACGGCAAGACGAGGAGCAGGACGAGATACTCGGGCAGCCCGTCGAGCGGGAGGCCCGTGAATACCTGGTAGTTGGCCGACGGGAGCGCCAGGAGCAGAACCGCGAGGGTGAGCAGGGCGGTGGTCATATCCGCGCGTGCATTCTTCCACATCGGTCATCGGTCGCGTGTTCCAGGTACACTCAGCCCACGCCGCCTTGATCGCCACATCAGCCTTGGAGAGCCGATGACCCGTCACTGTGTCCGGATGTTGTGTTCGTCGCTATCGATCGTCGCCCTGTCGCTGGCGGGCGGGACTGTCGCCGCGCAGGAACCGCTTGGCGCCCATCCGGCCGGCGAGTGGCCGCTGGTGGGAGGCGACTGGTCCAGCTCGCGTCACTCGACACTCGATCAGATCTCCACCGCGACGGTGCACCGTCTCGCTGGAGACTGGGTGAAGGAGCTCGACGGAGGCGCCGCGTCCCGGGCCACGCCGGTCATGGCGGATGGCACGCTGTATCTCACCGCGGGAGCGAACATCTTTGCCCTCGACGCCCGTACGGGAGACACCCGCTGGCGCTGGCAAACGCCTGAGGATCGACCCCAGATGGTGCCCTCGTGGCAGGGCGTCGGGTTGAGCGAGGAGCTCCTCTTCGTCGGACTCCGCACGTCCGAGGTGGCGGCGATCAGCCGCGAGAGTGGGGAATTGGTCTGGGTCACGGCGATCGGGACCGTGCCGCAGCAGATCGGCGAAATGGTGACCACGGCACCGATGTACGCACGCGGACGTGTCTACGCCGGGGTGGCCAGCGGAGACAGCGGCGGACAGGGACGGATCGTGGCGCTCGACGCCGAGACCGGCGACATCGACTGGACCTTCTTCATCGTGCCCCGGCCGGGCGAGTTCGGCCATGACACCTGGCCGCAGGACTCGAACATGTGGGAGATGGGTGGCGGCGGAGTCTGGCTCGTGGGGACGATAGACCCCGACCTCGGCATCGCCTACTTCGCCACCGGCAATCCCGTCCCGATGTTCGGCGGCGAGATCAGGGCCGGGGACAACCTGTTCACCGCCTCGGTCGTGGCGGTGGACATCGAGACGGGCGAACTCCGCTGGCACTATCAGGTGGTACGGCACGACGTCTGGGACGCCGACATCGCGACCCCATTGCTGCTCTATGAGACCGAGGTCGACGGGCAGCCACGTAAGGCGCTGGCCGCGATGCGCGCCGACGGCTTCCTCTTCCTGTTCGATCGGGAGACGGGCGAGCCGCTGTTGCCCATCGAACAGCGCCCCGTGCCTCAGGACCCGGGACAGCTCACGGCGGCCACTCAGCCGTTTCCGATCGGCGCCGAGAGCATTCTGCCCGACTGTGCATACTGGCGCGATCGGGTGCCGCCGCCGTTTCAGCTGAACTGCAGCGGGTTCACGCCGCCCACGGTGGACGCCCATACGGTGGTTGCTCCCGGTGCGCCGATCCCGCGGGTTCGGGTGACGCCGATGTCGCACAGTCCTCAGACCGGCTTCATCTACGCGCAGGGCGTCGCCCACGTGGGTCGCATCCGGCGGTTTTCCGACCCGTGGCTGGTCAACACCGGGGATGTGCAGATCACGCTTCCGGATGCGCTCGGGATCATCGCCGCCGTCGACACGGCTACGGGCCGGGTCGTCTGGAAGCACGAAGTGCCGACCCGGTTCCTGGGGACGAGCGGGCCGCTGACCACCGCGGGCGGGCTGATGTTCCGCGCGGCGCCCGACGGGCTGGTCGAGGCCTACGACGCCAGGACCGGAGACCGCGCCTGGACCTTCCAGACGGCCCCGTCCGGGGCGCTGATGCGGCCGGGGCCGGCGATTACCTACGAACTTGACGGTCGCCAGTATGTCGGTGTCGCCATGGGGCGTGAGTTCTGGGCGTTCGCGCTCGACGGTGCGGTCGAGCCCCGGGGAGAGCCGCTCGCCGATCTGTGGGCGGCCGTCCCGCCGCGCGGGCCCCGCGCCGAGGAGACCCAGGAGATCGAGACGGGGACGCTCATCGAGAGCCCCGCCTGGGCCGTCGGCGGCCGGCGCTATGCCCTGGAGGAGCATCGCTTCAATCCGGTGCGGGCGCGCGTCCGCGCCGGCGTGCGGGTCCGGTTCCTCAACAGCGGCGAGATCCCGCACACGATTGCCGCCCGGGACGGCAGCTGGAGCACCGAGACTCTCGGTCCGGCCACCTGGGACTTCATCACGTTCGATGAGTCGGGGACATTTCTCTTCCACTGTGTCGATCACCCGTGGGCGATCGGCGAGCTCACCGTGGAACCGTAGACGGAGGAGCGATGCGAGGCGTGAGTCGTGTGCTGCTGATCGGCGCCCTGTGGCTGGGTTCCGCGGCGATGCCCGCCGCCCAGTCGGTCACGCTCGGCTTCATCTGGGAGGAGGCGCCGTTTCCCCGAGCCCATGCCTCGACGATCGTGGAGGCGGCCGATGGCTCGCTGGTCGCGGCGTGGTTCGGTGGGTCAGGCGAGGGCCAGCCGGACGTCGGGATCTGGTCGGCTCGCAAGCCGGTAGGACAGCCGTGGACCGCGCCGGCGCTCGTCCACAAGGAACCGGAACAGCCGGCCTGGAATCCGGTGCTCTTCCGCGTCGGCGGCGATCGCCTCCACCTATACTTCAAAGTTGGGCCGAGCCCGCGCGCGTGGAGTGGGGTGGCGGTGACCTCGGATGATGGCGGACGCAGCTGGTCGCCCCCCCGCTGGTTGCCAGCCGGCATGCTCGGGCCGGTGCGAGCCAAGCCGATCCTGCTGACCGATGGGACGCTCTTGGCCGGAACGTCGCTCGAGAGCTACCGCACCTGGTCGTCGTGGATGGAGATCAGCGAGGACGGCGGGGAGAGCTGGAGCAAGCATGGGCCGATCCTGTACGGCGACAGGGAGCGGGACCGGCTCGGGACCATTCAGCCGACCTTGGTCGAGATCGCGCCGGGAGTCGTGCGAGCGTTCTTCAGGACGATACGGATGGGGAAGATTGCGACATCGGTCTCGGAGGACGGCGGCCGCACCTGGGCGCCGCTGGAGCTGACCGACCTGGATCACCCGAGCGCCGGCATCGACACCGTCCGCCTTGATGATGGGCGCCTGATCCTGCTCTACAACCCCTCGACCCGGCGGCGGACGCCGCTGTCGCTGGCCGTCTCGTTCGATGACGGCGCGACCTTCGAGGACTTCCTGGTCGTCGAGGCGCTGGAGGACGGCCAGCGGGGGGAGTTGTCCTATCCGTCCATGATCGTGGACCGCGACGGTGACCTCCAGCTCACCTACACGTGGAACCGCCGCCGTATCCGGCATGCCACGGCGCCCGGGGAGCTGATTCCCTCCCGCTGAGCGGCGCCGGCTCCCGCCTATTCCGGGAGGGCGTTCGCGATCTCGTCCAGTAACAACCGACGCGTGGCCGGCTTCTGCACGAAGCCGGCGAAGCCGTCGGTCTCGAGCCGGTCGCGGACCGACTGCTCGAGGAAGCCGCTGGTCAGAAGGTTCATGACCACCTGGCGGATCTGGCTGGGATCAGCCTTCACGTGAAGAGGCGTGTCGTGCAGGTCGTACAGCAGCGAGGCCTTCTTCGAGAGCGCTACCTGAAGCAGCCCGCCGAGCTCCGTCACCAGGGCGTTGCACTCCACTGGTTCCGGAGAGAACGCACCCAGACCGGCGTAGGCCAGCATCTGTCCGCACAGTTCGGTCGCGCTGCCAGTCGCGGCCACGATGTCTTCCAGCATCTCGAGCGCCAGCTCGGCGTTGCCAAGCACAGCCGAGAGCATGTTGTTGAAGTCGTGCGCGATGCCGCCCGCCAGCACGCCGAGCGCCTTCATCTTGTCGGCTTGACGGAGCTGCGCCTCGAGGCGATCTCGCTCCACCGCCAGGCCGACCATGCGCGCCGCGAGCTCCAGGCCGTCGAACTAACTTCGGGTGGGGCCTTTCGGCTCGACGTCGTACAGCGCCATTGCCCCCAGCACCTCGCCGTCCATCGCGGTGATCGGATGCGACCAGTAGGCGGCGACTCCGGCCTTCCCGGCGGCGTCGGCAAGGTCGCGCCATAGCGGGTTGCGCTGGATGTCCTCGACGATCACCGGCACGTTCCAGTAGGCGGCGGTGCCACAGGAACCGACCATGGGGCCGATCTCCAGCCCTTCGACCGCGGCGTTGTATTCGGCGGGGAGGCTGGGGCCGGCGCCCACGGTGACCCGCTTGCCATCGCCGTTCACCAGCAGAATCGAGCACTTCAGCTCGGGGTTCTTGTTCTCGACGATGCGCGCCATCGTCTCCAGGGTGTTCGAGAGGCTCGCCCGGTCGGCCTTCGGTGCGCGCGACGTATCCACCGGCGGGTCGGTCGTCTGGTCGCGGCCGAGCGCGACGACCGTCCCCTGATCGGTCCGCACGTCCCAGTCCAGCTCCAGCCAGCCGCCCTCGCCGGTGGCGTGCCGAGTCCGGGCCCGCCCGCACCCGGTAACGAGCACCGAGTCGAGCTCGCTGCGATCGTCGGGGTGGATCCACTCCAGGAGCGGCCGCTCGACCAGTTCGATGCCCGACAAGCCGAGCCGGCTCTCGGCGCCAGGCGCGGTCCGCGCCGTCGGTTGGTCGCCGGTTGTGCGGAGGACAAGCAGCGTTCCCGGGTGGGCGGTCATGGCGCGGATTGTGCCAGAAGCGGGCGTGAGAGCGATGTATAGTCTTCGGCAGTGACCAGACAGATTCGGACGACTTTACGGGGCTTCCCAGCCTTCCCGCTCGTGGTGGGCCTCTGGGCGGCGGGGTGTGCCCCGCCCGACAGCGGCGAGTTCACCGTTGGCCGCACCCCGGACGGCAACCCCGACCTCAACGGCATCTGGCAGGCCATCGGCTCGGCGCATTGGGACGTCGAGGCCCATACGGCCCGGATGGGGCCGGTCGTGGAGTTGGGAGCGCTCGGAGCGATTCCCGCTGGGATGGGCGTCGTTGATGGGGATTCGATTCCGTATACGGCCGAGGCGCTCGCCATCCGGGACGCCAACCGGGAGAACTGGGTCGAACTCGACCCGGCGGCCAAGTGCTACATGCCCGGGATCCCGCGGGCGACCTACATGCCGTTCCCGTTCCAGATCGTCCAGGGACCAGACGCCATCATGTTCGCCTACGAGTTCACCTCGTCCACTCGGGTGGTGCGGATGGATCGCCCGGGAACGGTGGCCGACCTGCCGTCGTGGATGGGGCACTCGCTGGGGCGCTGGGAAGGCGACACCCTGGTGGTGGATGTGACCGCGCAGGTCGCCGATACCTGGCTCGACAGCTCGGGGAACCATCATAGTGAGGCGTTGGTGGTCGAAGAGCGCTATACGCGCACCGGGCCCGATGCGCTGTGGTACGAAGTGCGTCTCGAGGATCCAGAGGTCTATACCGAGCCGTGGACGATGTCGATGCCGCTGTATCGGCGGCTCGAGCCGGATGCGCGGTTGCTGGAGTTCAAGTGCATCCCGTTCGCCGAGGAGAAGCTGTTTGGCGAGTGGTATCGTCGAGACGGACCGGCGGAGGAGGAGCAGTAGCATGAGGGCACGAACGACCATGTTGGCCGGGGCCGTGGCCGCCGCCTGCGTTGCGACCTTGCTCGTGGCGGAGGCCCAGGAAGAGGCGGCGCAGGAGGCTCCGCGGACGAGCTGGGGCGCGCCCGACCTGCGCGGCACCTGGGACTTCCGCACGATCACGCCGTTCGAGCGGCCCGCCTCGTTTGCCGATCAGGAGTTCCTGACCGCCGACGAAGTGGAGGAGTTCGAAGCGGCCGTCCGCGAGCAGCGAGCCGCCCGTGAGGCGAACTCGGAGTACACCGAGAATCAGGGTGATGTCGACGTTGGTTACAACTCGTTCTTCATCGACTCCGGCACCCAGATGAGCCGGACCATGCGGACCTCGCTCGTGGTGGATCCGCCCAACGGGCGGGTGCCGGCCATGACCGAGGACGCCCGGGCCCGGGCTCGCGCACGTTTCGATACCTGGGGCAGTCCGCCCCGGACGCCCGCCGACCGGAACACCGCGGTGCGGTGCATCACGGGGTTCAACTCCGGTCCGCCGATGACACCGGGCGCTTACAACAACATCATGGAGGTCTTCCAGACCCCGGACTACGTGGCGATTCGCACCGAGATGGTCAACGACCATCGGATCATCCCGGTGGCCGAGCGGGCGCCGCTTCGCGAAGACTTGCGGCTCTGGAAGGGTGACTCCCGAGGGCATTGGGAGGGCGACACCTTCGTGGTGACGACGACCAACTTTAGCGAGGACACGGCGTTCCGCAACACCGGTCGCGATCTTGTGCTGACCGAGCGGTTCACGCGTACGTCGGAAGCGGGCCTGCTCTACGAGTACACCGTCGACGATCCGGCCAGTTACGAGGCGAACTGGTCGACGGCGCTCGAGATGCAGAAGACCGAAGACCTGATCTACGAGTACGCCTGCCATGAGGGGAACCTCGCCATGATGCTGATGCTGCGAGGGGCCCGGTTGCAGGAGGCCGAGGGGCGTGGCGACGATCAGTGGCTGGCCAGCTGGTATCGTGGCGCGGCCGCGGCCGTGCAGGATGAAGACCCGGATGAGGACGAGCGATAGGCGAGGTCGACAGATGCGCAGACTACTCTTTGGCGCCGTGGCTGCGGCGCTGCTGACCCCGGCCGTCGTGTCCGGCCACCACGCGTTTTCCGCCGAGTTCGACGCGAACCTGCCGATCGCGGTCCAGGGGAAGGTCACCCGCGTGGACTGGATCAACCCGCATTCCTGGGTGTATGTCATGCACGAGAACGACGACGGCACCACCCAGGAGTGGATGCTGGAGGCCGGCACGCCGAATACGCTCCTGCGGCGCGGTCTTACCCGCACCATCCTCGCGGTCGGCACCGAGGTTCAGGTGCGCGGCTATCAGAGCAAGGACCGCATCTGCGACCCGGTGTGCCGGGGGAGTGGGCGTGACATCACGTTTGCCGACGGGAGCTCGCTGTTCATGGGCTCCTCCGGCACCGGCGCGCCCCGAGATGGCGCGGACCCCACCGAGCCGGAATAGTCGCGCGTCGTCTGCTCGCCACGAAGCTGTTCGGTTTCTTGCTTTCCATCGTCTGTAGGTAGGAGAGATTCAGCTTCGCTATGCGTGTCGGGCCGATCGAGTACACCATCCACCGCGATTCCGGTCTGCTCTACGTCCGGGCCGAGGGACATCTCCGTTCGTCGGACATCCTGGCGTATCTGGAAGTCCTGGACGGGGACCCGAGCTATCGGGTGGGGTTCCATGTCCTCATCGACCTTCGCGGCGTCGACCACTACGACCTCGACCCGGACGACATTCGGACCGTGGCTGCGGCCAACGCCGGATTCGCCGAGAAGTCTCCCCCCGGGAGTCTGGCCCTGGTGTCGCCCAAGGACGCCGTCTACGGCCTGCTGCGGATGTTCCAGGCGCTGTCCGAGGGGCAGAACCTGGACGTGCAGGTCTTCCGCACGATCGAAGAGGCGGTCGAGTGGCTCGAGGTGCCGGCCGACCTCATCGCACCCTGAAGGTTCCTCCACCCCCTTCCCGTCGCGCCTCCGGATTTCCGGCGATATCGGATACGATCCTCGCCTGTCTCCGTGGCTTCCGGCGACGAGGCACTCCGGCTCGTCATGGCCGAAGAGACGCGGGTCGACCTCGTGCTGAGCGACGTCGTGATGCCTGGGGTGAGCGGTCCCGACCTGGTGGCCCGACTGAAAGAGCGGTTTCCGACCATCCGATCGCTCTACATGTTCGGTTACGCGCGGGACATGCTCGACCGGCCCGGCGTGCGGTATCTCGCCAAGCCCTTCAGCCTGAGCGCGTTGTCCCGTCAGTTGCGGGACGTGCTCGGCTGAGCTTCCCCCTCTCCTCGTTCGTCATTATCATGGCGCGGTGATCCAGCCTGTGGCCGAGGGTGTGCGTCGATGGACCTTGCAGTCCGTGCTGGAGCGGGACCGCCTGTTCGTCGGGGCCGGTCTGGTCGGGGTGTCGACCATCGCCTGGGTCTACTCGGTGTCCGGCGCCGGCACGATGTCGGGCGACATGCAGTTGCCACGGACCGCGCTCTGGGCGCCTCTCGACGTATGGCTCGTGTTCGTGATGTGGGCGGTGATGATGGTGGCCATGATGGTCCCGTCGGCGTCGCCGGTGGTCATCGCGTATGCGGCGCTCAGGCGACGGCAGGACGTCTCGGCCAGGGCGTGGCTCGCGGTTGGCGCTTTTTTGACCGGCTATCTGCTGGTCTGGACCGCGTTCAGCGGGCTTGCCACGCTGGCGCAATGGGGGTTGCAACGAGCGGCCCTCCTCACGCCGACCGGCGCGAGTGCGACGCCCTGGCTGGCTGGCGTCTTGATGCTGGCGGCCGGCGCGTTTCAATGGACCCCGCTGAAGACCGCCTGCCTGAGACACTGCCGTTCGCCCTTCGCCTTCTTTCTGACCTCGTGGCGGGATGGTGTTGACGGGGCGCTCCGCATGGGGATGGAACATGGGGCGGTCTGTGTCGGTTGCTGCTGGGCGCTCATGCTCCTGATGTTCGTGGCCGGCGTCATGAACGTGTACTGGCTGGCCGGACTGGCGCTCTTCGTCCTGGTCGAGAAGGTGGCTCCTGGAGGTGAGTGGCTTGGCCGCTGGGCGGGGGTGGGATTGATCGGATGGGGGCTCATGTTGATCTCACGGGCCCCGTAGTGGAGGTGTGATGGCGTTTCCCTGGCGAATCTCCGGCGAGATCGTACTGAGCTGTAACTGCGACGTGTTCTGCCCGTGCGTCATCTCGCTTGGAAAGGCGCAGCCGTCGCAAGGCGTCTGTCACACGTGGTGGGGACTGCGCATTCACGAGGGTCATGCCGGCGACGAGCCGCTTGATGGGCTCAACGTCGCGGCGGTCATGGACATTCCGGGTCCTCTGGCGCACGGCGACTGGGCGGTCGGGCTCTACGTTGACGAGCGGGCGACGCCGACCGCCGTCGAACGGTTGACCGAGATTCTCACCGGGCAGGCCGGAGGCACCACGGGCTGGTTCCGGATCGTCATCTCGCGTCTGCTCGGCACCCGGCAGGTGCCGATCACCTTCGAGGACACGGACAAGGGCTGGACGGTGCAGATCCCCAAGATCATCGACGGCACCGTCGAGCCGATCACGGGTGCGGGTGGCGAGGGCGAGACCACGGTGACGAACTCGGCCTACTGGGTCGCACCCGACATCGTCGTGTGCGCGGGCACCCGAAGCCGCTACCGCGATTGGGGTCGGAACTGGGACCTGTCCGGACTCAGCGCCGAGTACGCGAAAGTGGAGTGGACCGGACCCTAGGCGTCGACCGCGAGCCGCTCCGAGAGCAATCGGATGTGGTCCGGGCCGATGCCGCAGCAGCCGCCGATCAGCCGCGCCCCGGCGCCGACCCAGGTGCGCGCTTCGGCCAGGTAGGCCTCGGGTGAGATCACGTCGTTGAACTGCCAGTTCGGCATCACGAATCGGCCCGAGTGACCGTAGGCGCCGAGCGGTCCCGACCACGAGCCCTTGACGACCTCGAGCGCCCCGCCGACGTCGGACGCTTCGGTATGCATCACACTCACCAGGCTGCCGCCGGCCGCGGCGCGGACCGCTGCCGCCGAGTATTCGAGATCCCACATCATCTCCATCAGGATCAGATCGGGACCAGCCTCGGCCAGCACCTCGGCCTGCTCGCGGAAGTTCGCCTCGGCGTCGGCGACCGGCACCATGTACTCCCGCTCGAAGTGAATGGACGACATCGACGCGGCGACCGCGATCGGCCGGTCAGCGTCGGTGCCCTCACGCGCCTCACGCGCAAGGTCCACGGCGCGGTGATTGAGCTCACGGAAGCGGTCCCCGAGGCCCGCCGGCTCGAGTTGATGGCGCGCGGTCGAGAAGGAGTTCGATGTGATGATGCTGGCTCCAGCCCGGATGTAGTCGTGGTGGACCGAGCGTATGGTCTCGGGATGGGTCACCAGCGCGGCCGCGCTCCAGGCGGCGCCGTCCATCGGGACGCCGCGTCCCTCCAGCTCGGTGCCGGTGGCGCCGTCGAGGAGCACGATCCGCCCCGCGGCCAACTGCTCGCTGAGGGTGTCGATCACAGACATTGTTGGGCCGGGACTGTACCATGAGGCGCGTTGGCCGTTGCCCGGCCGCGAGGAGGATGCAGATGATCAGGGTCGAAACTGTCGCGTTGTTCGGCGCCGTCGTGCTGACGGCTGGGTGCAGCCCGCCGGAGAGCACCGTCATGGCGCCGGACGCGGACCCTCCGGGGTTCACCGAGTATGGCGCCCACCCCTGCGAGATGGTCGGTGAGGTGGGGTTCGTGTGCGACATGATCAGCCCAGAGGACATCGCGCTGGTGCCTGACTCGGACTGGACCATCGTGTCCGGCGCCCAGGTGGGCGGCAAGATCTACGCGGTGCACAAGACCGACAAGACGGCGACGGTGCTCTTCCCGGCCGCCGGCGCCGCCGAGCGGCTGGACGCTCGCACGTATCCCACCTGCTCCGGTCCGTTGGCCGAAGGAGAGTTCCGGGCGCACGGCCTCTACATGAAGGCGCGGCGGGAGGGGCCGCACGTGCTCTATGTCGTCCACCATGGCACCCGAGAGTCGATCGAGGTCTTTGATGTCGACGCGTCGACCTCGCCGCCGGGGCTGACCTGGGTGGGGTGCGCGCCCGCCCTCTCGATGCTGAGCCTCAACAGCGTCGTCGCGTTGCCCGAGGGAGGCTTCGCCACCACCAGCGCGCCCACCGACAATGTCTGGGAATGGCACACGTCGACCGGTTGGCGTCCGGTGCCAGGGAGTGACGGGACCGCCCCCAACGGGCTGGAGATTTCCCACGACGGCCGCTGGTTGTACGTCGCGGGCTGGGCCGAGGAGAAGGTGACGCGGATTTCTCGCGGTCGTACGCCGATCGAGCGCGAAGAGATCCAGCTCGGGTTCCGTCCCGACAACCTGCGGATGTCGGTCGACGGCAGCGTCATGTGGGCCGCCGGGCACACCGACAGCGAGGGCAACCCGATCACGCTCCCACGAACCCCGCTGGCGGAGACGTCGAACGTCGCGGCCATCGACCCCGAGACGTTGGAGTTCCGGCGGATACTGGAGCAGCCGGCCATCGACGGGTTCGTGTCGTCGACGACGGCGATCCAGGTGGGCGACGAGCTGTGGCTGGGCTCGTACCGCGGGGACCGGATGGCGTATCTCCCGATGCCGGAATAGCGCCATGGCCCATCCCGAACTGACGGCCCTGCTGCGCGCGGCCCAGCGAGTCCTGGTGTTCACCGGGGCTGGCATCTCGACCGGCAGCGGCATTCGCGACTTCCGTGGACCGAATGGCGTCTGGAAGGAGCGTCAGCCGGTCTACTTCCAGGACTTCATGACCTCCGATGCGGCTCGGGTGGAGTACTGGGACGAGAAGTGCGAGGCGTGGCCGTCGTTTCGTGACGCGCAGCCGAACCTGGTCCACACCGCCGCCGCGGAGCTGGAACGGGCCGGCAAGCTCGCCATGGTCGTGACCCAGAACGTCGACGGTTTGCACAGCAAAGGCGGCACGTCGCCCGAGCGCCTCGTTGAGATCCACGGCACCAACACCGCCATCGAGTGCATGACGTGCCACGAACGGAGCGACCCCGAGCCGCACGTGCAGCGGTTTCTCGAGACCCGCGACGCGCCACTGTGTCCCTGTGGGGGCTACCTGAAGCCGGCCACGATCAGTTTCGGGCAGAACCTCGTGCCCGACGACCTCGAGCGTTCGGCGCGAGCGGCGACCGAGGCCGACCTGGTGATTGCGCTCGGCTCCACCCTGTCGGTCTATCCGGCGGCGGGCGTGCCGCTGACCGCGGCTCGGCACGGGGTGCCCTACGTGGTGATCAATCGTGGAGCGACCGAGCACGACGCCGAGCCGGCCCTGACGTTCCGGCTCGATGGTGACGTCGTCGAGCTCTTCCCGCCCGCGGTGGAGGCGGCGCTGCGCTCGTCCGGCTAGCGCCGAGGGCTATCGCTCGGAATACTGGCCGATGTGGTCGAGGAGCAGGGCGTTGAGCTGGTCGGGCGCCATGTCCGGAATCCAGTGATTGATCCCTTCGAGAATCTCGAAGCGATACGGTCCGTCGACGTATTCGCCCGTGATCTCGGCTCCGTCCCGGCAGAGCGCGGTGTCGCCATCGCTCCACACGAACATGGTGGGCACGGCAATGTTCCCGAGAGCCGGGGCGGTCGGTTGTCGGTTCTCGATGTTGGCCCGATACCAGTTGAGGGCTGACCCGAGCGCCGGCTTGGTACCGAGCACGCGCATGAACTCCTCGATGGCGTCAGCCTCGATGCCGGCGTAGATCCCGCGCAGTCCGGCTGCGTCGTTGGCCAGGAAGCCGTCCTCGGAATCCGGCTGAGTGAACACGTCGAAGTAGGCGGAAGAGGCCGGCTGGCAGGACTCCGTGTCCGCCAGCACGCGTGCGAATGCGTCGAGGTGTGGTACCGAGATCGGCGTGACCGAGATCAGCCGGTCCGGGATCGCCGCCGCCACGCCCCAGGCCACGATGGCGCCCCAGTCGTGTCCCACCAGATGGAAACGTTCGGTGCCGAGCGCGTCCGCCATCCCGGCGATGTCGGCCACCAGCAGGTCGAGCGCGTAGTCCTCGACGGCCTCGGGTCTGGCGCCGGCCGAGTAGCCGCGCTGGTTCGGCGTCACGACCCGGTACCCGGCCTCGGCGAGCGCCAGTTGCTGGTGACGCCACTCGTGGTTCGTCTGCGGAAAACCGTGCAGCATGAACACCGGCTCACCGTCCTCGGGGCCGGCGGTGAGGACGTCGAACGTCAGGTCGCCGACCGACAGCTGGCCATCCACGATCGCGACCGGCTCCGGCTCGACCGGAGCGGTGTCGCCCGGGGCGGTCGCGTCGTCGGCCGCGGGAGTTATGTCGCCGTCGCCGCCGCAGGCGGCGGTCAGAAGCAGGGTGCTGAGGAGGGTGAAGATTCCGCGGTGAGTGCGCATGGCGCGCATTCTATCCGGTCTCGCGGCGAACGGGTCGCCGCTCAGCGGTGGCGATATGATCCGGGGCGTGAAGATCGCGACCTGGAACGTGAATGGCCTGCGGGCCCGACTCGACTTCGTCCGCCACTGGCTCGACGCCCGGCAACCGGACGTCGTTGGCCTTCAGGAGCTCAAGCTCGACGACGACGAGTTCCCACACGACGAGATACGGTCAGCCGGCTACCACGCGGTGTCGTTCGGTCAGAAGGGCTGGAACGGCGTCGCCGTGCTCACCCGGGAACCCGTGTCGGTGGTCCAGCGAGGTCTTCCGGGGCAGGACGACTTCGGCTCCCGGCTGATCACGGCGATGGTCGGCGACCTGTCGTTCACCACCATCTACTGTCCCAACGGCAAGTCGGTCGAGCACGACGACTACCCGCGCAAGCTCGACTGGTTCGAGAGCCTGGCGGCACATTTCGCCGACACCCACGACCCATCACGACCGACCATCCTGTGCGGCGACTTCAACATCGTGCCGGCTCCGATCGACAGCTGGAACGAGGAGGGAATGGTCGGCCGCATCTTCCACACCGATGCCGAACGGGAGCGCTATCACCGGCTCCACGCTTGGGGGTTCACTGACCTGTACCGACACCACCTGCCGGACACCCAGTTCTTTTCCTGGTGGGACTATCGCGCCGGCGCGTTCCACCGGAACCACGGGCTGCGGATCGATCTGATTCTCGGTACCGCGCCAGTCGTGGAGCGGGTTCGTCACGCGGAAGTGGACCGGGACTACCGCAAGAAGAAGGACGGCTTGACCGCGTCCGATCACGCGCCGGTCATCGTCGAGCTGGGGTGAGTATCTCCCTCAGAGCCCGAGCCGTTCTCCGAGCTGTCTCGTCCGCGGCGGTGGCGTGGTGACTCCCGCCCGGGAGAGCGCCTCCACGCATTCCTCGAATAGTGGGCGCGGCCGGTGGCATGGGCGCGGAGGATGGGTCACGAGACGGTCGTTGCCCGACTACAACGTGAGACTTCATAGAAGCGCCGGAGGCGCATTGCTGCTGTGGCTGGCGGCCGCCAGCCTCGCGACGGCGCAGACGCCCGCCGGTTCAGGGCAGACCCTGTTCGGACCACCGCCGCCGGCACCGCCAGCCGTCATCGCCCGCGACGACACGGGGGTGACGGTCCGGGCCGTCCGGGTCCAGGCACCGCTCCGGATCGACGGCGTCCTCGACGAGGCGGCCTTTTCCGAGGTGGCCGCCATATCGGATTTCATCCAGAACGACCCGAACGAGGGGGCGCCGGCGACCGAGCGGACCGAGGTGTGGCTGCTGTTCGACGATGAGCATGTCTATGTCGTGGCCCGATGCTGGGAGACGCGTCCGGATCTCAGAATCGCCAACGAGATGCGGCGCGACAACATCCGCATCGTGCGTGACGACAACTTCGCCTGGTCGTTCGATCCGTTCTACTCCCGTCGCAACGGCATGCTGTTCGAGGTGTCCGCGGTAGGAGGGCGGCTCGACGCGGAGCTGACCAATGAGTCGCAGGTCAACACCGACTGGAATCCGGTCTACGACGTGTCGGTCGGCGAGTTCGACGGCGGATGGGTGATGGAGGCGGCGATTCCATTCAAGTCGCTCCGCTACAGGGGCGCCGGGCCGCAGGTCTGGGGCTTTCAGGCTCGGCGGGTCAACCGATGGAAGAACGAGTCGTCGTATCTGACGCCGCTCTCGGCCGCACAGGGGCTCCGTGGCCACTTCCGCATGTCGCTGGCGGCGACGCTCGTGGGCATCGAGGCGCCCGCGTCCTCCCACGTCTTCGAGGTGAAGCCGTATGTGATCGGCGATCTCGGTACGGCGGTGGTTGTCTCACCGCCGCGGCGAAACGAACTGAGCGGAGACGCCGGCCTCGACGTGAAGCTCGGGGTCACCCAGGGACTTACCGCTGACTTCACCGTGAACCCCGATTTCGCCCAGGTCGAGGCCGACGAGCAGCAGATCAACCTCACCCGGTTCAGCCTGTTCTTTCCGGAGAAGCGAGAGTTCTTTCTGGAGAACCAGGGCACCTTCGGGTTCGGTGGGGCGGTCACCAGTGGTCGGCTGGCCGGAGGCACCGACATGCCGGTGCTGTTCTACAGCCGGAGCATCGGACTCAGCGCGGGGCAGGAGGTGCCGCTGCGCGCCGGGGGGCGGCTGACCGGTCGGGTCGGAGCGTTCACGTTGGGCGCCCTCAACATCCAGGCGGATGACGACACCGATGCGGGACTGGCCGCGACCAACTTCACGGTGCTCCGACTCCGCCGCGACATCCTGCGCCGAAGCAGTATCGGGGCGATGTTCACGGGGCGGTCGGACAGTGTGCGCAGTGACGGGTCGAACGAGGCGTACGGCCTTGATGGCACCTTCGGCTTCTACGATGACCTGACCATCAACACCCACTGGGCCCAGACCCGCACCGAGAACTTCGACGGTGACGACACCAGTTATCGGGCCCAGCTCGACTATGCGGGCGATCACTACGGGTTGCAGCTCGAGCATCTCCTCGTCGGCGACGCCTTCAACCCGGAGGTTGGCTTCGTCCGACGGCGCGACATGCGCCGGAGCTTTGTCGAGAGCCGGTTCAGCCCGCGTCCGTCCAGCATCGGCTGGGTTCGCCGCTTCGTCTGGACGGGGTCGCTGGCCTACGTCGAGAACCTCTCGGGAGTGGTCGAGACGCGGGAGATCTCCGCGGGGTTCACGATCGAGCTCGAGAACAGTGATCAGCTGATCCTGTCCGGGACCCGGGCCTACGAGTTCTTGCCGCAACTGTTTGCGATCGGTGGCGGCGTGACCCTGCCTGTCGGGGGCTATGACTTCGACTTCGGCAGTATCGGCTACAACTTCGGGCAGCAGCGCTGGTACTCGGCGAACCTGATGGTCGAGCATGGGACCTTCTTCTCGGGACACAAGACGACGCTGGCGGTGGGGCGGGGACGGGTCAGCCTGACCAACCAGTTCTCCGTCGAGCCGACCTATTCGTTGAATTGGATCGAGCTGGCGGAGGGGCAGTTCACGACACACCTCACCGGCGCCCGAACCACCTACACGATGACGCCGCGGATGTTCGCCAGCGCGCTCGTCCAGTACAACTCGACCATCGAGGCGGTGTCTGCCAACATCAGGTTTCGCTGGGAGTACTCGCCGGGAAGCGAGCTGTTCGTGGTGTTCAACGAGGACCGCGACACCGGTTCGCTGCGGTTTCCTCGTCTGACGAGTCGCACGTTCATCGTGAAGTTCAACAGCCTGTTACGGTTCTGAGGTTCGGATGCGCTTCTACAGCCCACGCGTGCTCGCCGCGACCCCCGGGTTGTGCGTCTGGATCGGGGTGGGGGCGGTGTGTGCGCAGGAGCCAGAGCCGAGGTGGCTCGACGTCGCTCGGTCCACGGTCACGTTGCGGGTCCTGGGGCCCGATCGGAGCGTGGCGCTCGTCATCGAGGCGCCGCTGGCGGAGGGCTCGGTGGAGGAGACCGAGCCGCCGCACCTTGCCCTGGTCATCAATGTGTCGGATCTGAGGGTGGTCGACGCCACCCGTTCCGCCGATGAGCGCCGGACCGCGCTCGAGCGGGTGATCGGCCCGGACGGACTCGACGGCGAGCGCTACACGCGCGTCACCTATCACTCGCTCACGGTCGAACAGCCGAGCCAGGACGCGTGGCTGATTCGTGGGGAGCTCGAGATGAACGGGCGGTTTCTCCCGCTCGATGCGCGGACCGTGCGCGATGGCGATCGGTTCACCGGGTCGGCGAGGCTCGTGCCCGCCGACTTCGGCGTGCTGCCGATGCACTTGGGGATCGCGGCCGGGCTGGTCGGTCAGACGGTCGAGGTGGAGTTCGACGTGGTACTCGAAGCGCCGTAGAGACGGTCACAGCCCGGCCAGGGCTGCCTCCGCACATTCCTGAGCCACGGTCACATACCGCGCGACGGTGTTGGTACCGACGACATACGGATGTGGGTCGCCTGGCTGTCGGGTGGCCAGCGCGGGAATCTTGGTCTTGGAGCCGTCGAAGTTCGTGTGGTTGGCGATCAGGACGTCGGCGCCCGCCTTCTCGACGATCCCTCGAAACCGCTCGGCGGAGTCGGCATACATCTGCAACCGCTCTCGGTTTGGGCCGAAGTTGAACGCCGTGCCGCCCAACGCCGCCGCCAGATGGGAGCTTCCGCCGTCACGGACCGGCACGAGTGTCGAGATCGTTCCCTCCGTGTGCCCCGGCGTCAGATACAGCGTCACGGTGGTGTCGCCGAGCGACAGTCGCTGCTCGTCGGTCGCGACAATGTCCCGTTCCGGCTTCCAGGTGGGGTTTCGTTCGTCGAGCAGGTCCCAATCCTCGGCGCCTATCACCACCTGCGCGCCGTAGCGCTCCTGCAGAAGCTTGGCGCCGCCGGCGTGATCCAGGTGGGCATGGCTGACGACGACGTATTTGATGTCGGCCGGATCGAAACCCAGCGCGGTCAGGCCGTCGATGACCTCGTCCTCGACCGAGTAGTCGAAGATGGCGTCGATCAGAATGATTCCGTCCGAGGTCGTGACTGCCCAGGCCGAGTACTCGGTCATCCCCACGTAGTAGAGGTTGTCGAACACCTGGACCGGTTCTGTTCAGGCGTCAGCAACTCGGTCAGCAAGCTTTCGAACGCCTCGTTCATCCACTGGATGTCCGCCAGCGCCCGATCGCGGTCGGCGCCCCGTACCGGGCCGCCGCTGAAGTCCATGATGTCGCCGAAGAGTTACTCGGAGGCCCGCCGTTGCTCCTCCATGACCAGCGCAAGCTCGCCGTTCTGCTGCTCGGTGAAGGGGACGCCGGCTTCGGCGAGGACATCTTCGGCGCCCGCCTTCATGTCGTCGAGAGGGTTCGAGGTGGTGCCTGTCCGGCGGCGACGCCGGGAAGCGAACAGATGACGACTGTCGAGAGTGCCCGCCGCAGTCGAGGCCAACTCTTCATGGGTCCGCGTACAGAGACGACGGCGGGGGCGTGATCGTCTCACTTGCGGATGGAAAAACTACCGGCTGAACAGGTCGAGGTCGATGGACCGGCCCATCGCGGCGTAGCCGAGTACGTTCGGGTGGATGCCGTCGCAGTCGTAGATCGGTTTGATCAGCTCCGAGTCGCCGGTGGCCCGCATCACGGCATCGAAGTCGAGGACGCCGTCGAGGTCGCCGTTGCTCCGGATCCAGTCGTTGATCTGGCGCCGGGCCGCGTTTCGTGCCGGTGTGAAGCCGAGGTTGGCCGGCAGCCCTCGTGGCACCGGGTTGCGCGGAATGATAGTGGCGGCCAGGACGGTAAGGCCCCGTTCCTTCGCTCGGCGCACCAGTTCGTCGAGGCCGGCGATGACCTCGTCCGCGTTGGCGTCGCGGCGGAGGTCGTTGGTACCGAGGAACAGCACGACGTGGGTGACCCCCGCCAGGCCGAGCGCATCGCGATCGAACCGCTCCAGTCCGGGCGGGCTTCCGACCGGTGGCACCCGGAGCACGGTGTTGCCGCCGATGCCGGCGTTGACCATCGCCAGACGGGCCTCTCCGTCACGCTCGCGCAGTCGGTCATACAGCACGTCTTCCCATCGGTCGTAGCCATCGACCGTAGCGCAGGAGCCATCGGTGATGGAGTCGCCGAAGGCGACGATGGCGCCGCGGGCGGTCGATGACCGCACCTCGATGGCCGAGAGCCAGTGGATGCTGTTGGTGGTGTCGAGGAACGGGTCGCGTTCGATGGCGGAGGTTAGGTCGCCGGTGCCGGGCTCTGTCAGATAGGAGGTCGTAAGCCCGTTGCTGTGCTGGCTGCTCCGGGCGTCGGCGCCGCGGACGTGCAGGCTGATGGCCAGACGCTGCTCGGCCTCCACGTCGAGCGTCACCGGGTCGCTCACGATCAGGCCGCCGGGAGGAATGGCTGTCGACGCGTTTCCGCCGAACCGGACCGAACGGATCGAATCGGGCACGAGCGTCGGGCCGTTCGCCTGTAGGCCGAGGGTCGCGGCTCCGATCTCGAGTGGGGCTTCACCGAACGTGTTCTCCAGCCGGATGCGCACTTGGTCCCCAGCGATCGTGGTCCGGGCGATCAGCCGGATGGTGGCGTCGCTGAGGGTGAAGCCCTCGGGTGAGCGGCTCTGCATCGATGAGCCCCAGGCCGCGACCCATTCCTGGGCGTCGGCCGGAGCGATGGTCGCCAGGGTGAGGGCGGCGGCCACCGCGCTACGTCGAACACGTGACGTGATCTGCATGCGCTGAGCATGCGGCATGGCCACTCCCGGGTCAAACCGGCGCTCCAGATCGCCAACGGGCCGGCATCCGGCATTGACGGCGGTGCCGTTCGCGCCTATCGTGCCCTCGACATGCGTTATGTGGGTTTTTCGGCGGTGACGGCCGTCCTGCTGCACGCGGCGGTGGCCGGGGCGCAGCCTGCCCCGGGTCGAACGCCAGCCGGGCACCCTGACCTGCAGGGGCTGTGGACGAACTCGACCACGACGCCGCTCGAACGCCCCGACAGCGTGGCCGACCGGAAGACCTACTCCGACGAGGAGGTGGCTGCCATCGACGCGGCCAACGTGGGTCGGGCCGATCGCGAACCGGCCGCCGGTGATCCGGGGAGCTACAACGAGTTCTGGTGGGAGCGGGGGACGTCGCTGGCCCGGACCTCGCTCGTCGTCGACCCTGACGATGGGCGTCTGCCGTCGCGCACCCCCGAGGGAGACATCCGGGCGGCCTGGGCGCGCGGCACCGACAGCTGGTCGGATCGGAACCTGTCGGAGCGTTGTCTCACGCGAGGCGCTCCGAAGCGTCCCGGTGGGTACAACAACAACTATCTGATCCTGCAGACAGACGGACACGTCGTGATCTACCAGGAGATGATCAACGAGGCGCGGATCATCCCTCTCGACGAGCGGCCCCACGTCGACGACCGCATCCGGTTGTGGATGGGTGATGCTCGCGGCCATTGGGACGGAGACACGCTGGTGGTCGAGACCCGGCGCTTTCGGGACGACATCTACCAGAACGGGTTCAACTGCTGCCCGGGCGCCAGCGGGGCGCTGACCACGACCGAGCGGTTCTCCCGAGTCGACGGCGACACGATCGAGCACCGCTACACGGTTGACGACCCCGAGTCGTATACCCGGACATGGACCGCCTCGATTCCGATGCGGCGGTTCGCCGGGCCGTTGTTCGAATACGCCTGCCATGAGGGCAACTACGGCATGGAGAACCTGCTTCGCGGGGCCCGCGTGCAGGAGCGCGCGGCCCAACCGTAGGAGAGAAGGAACCAGGAGGAGAATATGCGTCAACGTGCCAGGCGGCCGATCTTCGCGGCGGCGCTCATCGCCCTCGTCACCGTTCCCGCGGCGGCCCAGACCGCTCCGACCACGGCCTGGGGTGACCCGGACCTGGGTGGCATCTGGGACTTCCGTACCATCACCCCCTTCCAGCGACCAGAGAGCCTGGGCAATCAGGAGTTCCTGACCGAGGAAGAGGCGGCGAACCTCGAGCAGGAAGTCGTCGACCGGAATCAGGAGCTGCTCGAACGTCCAGCCGAGCGGACTGAAGCGGCCGAGCAGGTGGACCGTCGCGGTGACGGCACGCCCGGCTTCTACAACAACTTCTGGCTCGACCAGGGCACCCAGACGGTCGCCACACGGCGAACCTCACTCATCGTGGATCCGCCCAACGGTCGGATGCCCGAGATGACGCCCGAGGGGCGTGAGCGTGCCGCGGCGGCTCGTGCCTATCGTGAGGCGCATCCGGCCGATTCCTGGACCGACCGAACGGCTGCCGATCGCTGTCTGCTCGGTTTCAACGCGGGACCGCCGCTGACTCCCGGCGGGTACAACCAGAACCTGCAGATCTTCCAGACGCCCGACCATGTCGTGATGGTGACCGAGATGGTGCACACGGTGCGGGTCGTGCCGCTCGACGACCGTCCGCTGCTGCCGGACCACATGGTGCAGTGGTCGGGCGAAGCGCGTGGGCGCTGGGAGGGCGACACGCTCGTCGTCGAAACGCGGAACTTTAACCTCGATCGCCGTTGGCGCAACACCACTGACAGCCTGGTGCTGACCGAGCGGTTTACGCGGGTCGACGACGGTACCCTGGAGTATCGCTATACGGTCGATGACCCGAACACGTGGGTCAGCCCCTGGACCGCCTCGATTCCGCTGCAGCGCACGGACGTACCGATGTTCGAGTACGCCTGCCACGAAGGCAATCTCAGCATGGAGGGGATTCTGGGTGGGCACCGCGCCGAAGAGCGTGAGGCTGGACAGTAGGGGCATCGACGTGAGCCCGAAGGTGAACCGGCGGACGGCGGTGCGGATGCTGGGCGCGGGAGCCGCGGGAACGGCGCTCACGACCATCGGATGCGGCGGGGCGCCGGCTCCTCAGGAGCCGGCGCCCTCCGCCGCTCCGCCAGACGATCAGCCAACGCCGATAGCGTTTCCGGATGGCGCGGTCGTGCGGACGGTGCTGGGCGATGTCGATCCCAGGACGCTCGGCACCGGCGCGACTCTGTTCCACGAGCACCTGTCGTTCGCCTTCGCCAGTCCGCCGGCCGAGCCGCGGGCTCCGGACACGCCACCTCCACCCATGCCGTCCAACGACGAGATGGTCGACCTGATGGTCGAAGAGCTCGAGATGGCCGCCTTCGACGGCGTGAGCTGCATCGTCGACTCCTCGGTCGGTCCACGGACGCCGCAGCAGCTCGACAACCTCAGATCCATGGCGGAGCGGTCCTCGGTGCAGATCGTCACCGGCGGCAGCTACTTCCTCCAGCGGAGCTATCCGTCTGAGTTTGGCACGCGCTCCGCCGAGGAAATCTCGGCGCAGTTGGTGCAACAGGCCGCCGCCGAGGGTTGGGGCGCGATCGGCGAGGTCGGCACGTCGTTCCCGGAGATGTCCGACGGGGAACGCACGATGTTGCAGGCCGTGAGCCTGGCCCATGGGGAGACCGGGCTGCCAATTTTCACCCACGTACCGCATGAGAGCTGTCCGAGTTGCGCCATCAACCAGCTCGACATCTACGAGTCGGCCGGTGTCGACCTCGCGCATCTGTGCATCGGCCATCAGTCGACGATCAAGGCGGGGGACGATCCCGGATGGGAGACGCATCTGGAGATCGCGCGACGGGGCGCCTACATCGGATTCGACACGGTCGGACATGAGATGAGCGCGTCGTTCATCCCGGAACGGGTGAAAGTGGACATGGTCCTCAGCGCCATCGAGGCCGGTTTCGAGGACCAGATTCTGTTGTCGTCCGACTTCGCCAACACGACCCAGATCAAGGCCAACTGGGGCAACGGGTTCTCCACCGTGCTCGTGCAGTTCGTGCCCAAGCTCCGCTACTACGGCGTGCCAGACGAGACGCTCCAGAAGATCCTCGTCGACAACCCGCGCCGCTGGCTGGCCTACACGCCCACCTAGTCCCGCCCCCGGCATGCTCACGCTGTTCGGGATCCTGGCCGTCGTCACCCTGTTGGTGCTCGTCCTGGCGCGGATCACCTCCGTACTGGTGGCGCTGGTCCTCGTGCCGCTGGCCACCGGACTGCTGGCCGGGCTGGGCAGTGACGTGGGTGTCTTCGCACTCTCGGGCGTCGAGTCGGTCGCCGGCACGGCAACCATGCTCGGGTTCGCGGTGCTGTACTTCGGGCTGATGAACGACGCGGGGCTCTTCGCGCCGCTCATCCGGGCCGTGGTCCGCTTCGGCGGTACTGACCCGGTGCGGATCGTGATGGGCACGGCGGTGGTGGGGATGCTGGCCCACCTCGATGGCTCGGGTGCGTCGACGTTTCTCATCGCGATTCCCGCGCTGCTGCCGATCTACGAGCGGCTCGGGCTCAGCCGCGCGGTGCTCGCGACCACGGTCGCGCTCTCGGCTGGCACCCTGAACGTGGTGCCTTGGGGCGGGCCGACCTTGCGTGCCGCCACCGTGTTGCAGGTGGACGTGCTCGATCTGTTCCGACCGCTGCTGCCGTCGCTTGCGGCGGGGCTGGTGACCGTGCTCGCGCTGGCCGCCTGGCTCGGCCGTTCTGAGCGGCGTCGACTGGCCGCAGCCGACGCGCCGGTCGTAGAACGCGGGGCAGCCGCGACGCCTGACGCCGACGCTGCCCCGGTCCCGCGCTGGCGCTTTGCGTTCAATGTCGTCCTGACCGTCCTGGCCCTCGTCGGGCTGGTGCAGGCGGTGCTGCCGTTGCCGATCATCTTCATGACCGCCTATGCCGTGGCCCTCGTGGTGAACTGCCCGGCGCCGGACGCGCAGCGAGAGCAGCTGGTGCGGCATGCCGGCCCGGCCATGACCATGGTCGGACTGATCCTGGCTGCCGGAGTGTTCGCCGGCGTGCTGCGCGAGTCGGGCATGATCACCGCGATGGGGCAGTCGCTGGTCGACGCGCTGCCGGGCGCGCTGACCGGCCACCTGGCGACGCTGATGGCGCTGACGGCGATGCCGTTGAGTCTGGCGTTCGACCCCGACTCCTTCTACTTTGGTGTGCTCCCGGTCATCGCCAGCGCCGCCGACATTGCCGGAGGCAGTGGGGTGGAGGTGGCTCGCGCCGCACTCCTCGGACAGATGACGACCGGTTTCCCGGTCAGCCCGCTCACGCCGGCCACCTTTCTTCTGATCGGCATGGCCGGTGTCGATCTGGCCGACCACCAGCGGAAGACGCTCCCGCTGGCGTACCTCGTGACCCTGGTCATGAGCCTGGTTGCGCTTGCCACGGGCGCATTCACGTTCTGAGCTGACGGCTTGTTCCGATGCCTGGCCCAACGGAGAATGGCGTCGTGCGAACTATCCGGATCGGCGGCGGGGCCGGCTACGCGGGAGACCGGATCGAGCCGGCGGTCGAGCTCGTCGAGCACGGTCGACTCGACTACCTGATCTTCGAGTGCCTCGCCGAGCGGACCATCGCGCTGGCCCACCTGGCCCGGCTCCGAGATCCGAGCCGCGGGTATGACCCGCTCCTCGATGAGCGGATGCGGGCCGTGCTGCCGGGATGCCACGCCCAGGGCGTTCGCATCGTCACCAACATGGGACAGGCGAATCCTCTGGCCGCGCGTGATCGGATCGTCGAGCTGGGACGCGAGCTGGGACTCGATGGGTTGCGGGTGGCGGCAGTTGCCGGCGACGAAGTGACCCACTTCGTCAGCGAGCAGAACCTCACGCTCGCCGAGACCGGACGCCCGGTGTCCGAGCTGGGCGATCGGCTGGTGTCAGCCAACGCCTATCTCGGCGCCGAGCCGATGGTCGAGGCGCTGGCCGCCGAGGCACACGTCGTGGTGACCGGACGAGTGGCTGATCCGTCACTGGCCCTCGCCGCCCAGATGCACGCCTTTGGCTGGAGTGCCGATGACTGGCCACGCCTCGGCGCCGGCACGGTGGTCGGACACCTCGTCGAATGCGCCGGTCAGATTACCGGTGGCTACTACGCCGATCCGGGCGTCAAGGGTGTTCCGGGGCTCGGTCGGCTCGGGTTTCCGATCGCCGAGGTCGACGAACAGGGCGCGGCGGTGATTACGAAGGTGGCCGGCTCGGGCGGCATGGTGACCGAGCACACCTGTGCCGAGCAGCTGCTCTACGAGGTGCATCGCCCAGACCGCTATGTCACCCCCGACAGCAGCGCCGATTTCTCCGGTGTCACCCTGAACGAGGTCGGCGCCGATCGGGTGGCCGTCCATGGAGGCACCGGCGGTCCCCGGCCAGAGACCCTCAAGGTGTCGGTCGGATATCGCGATGGGTTCGTCGGGGAGGGGCAGATCTCCTACGCCGGGCCGGGGGCAGGAGCGCGGGCGCGACTGGCCGGCGACGTGGTCCGTGAACGGCTCGGGCTCATCGGAGTCCACCCACGCGAGCTTCGCATCGACCTGCTCGGCGTGAATGCGCTACACCGAACCGACTCGGCGCTCGACCATGCCGAGCCCTATGAAGTGAGACTCCGGGTCGTCGGTCGCACCGATACCCGGGACGAGGCGACCCGGATCGGCGGAGAAGTCGAGACGCTGTTGACCAACGGCCCCGCCGGCGGTGGCGGGGCGACGAGGAGCGTGCGGGAGACGGTCGGCATCGAGTCCACCCTGATCGACCGCGCATTGGTGATGCCGACCGTCGAGTTGGCCGAGGTGTAGTCGGATGCTGCTACACGCACTGGCTCACACACGTTCCGGCGACAAGGGCAACACCGCCAACCTTTCGGTCATCGCCTACCAGCAATCGGACTACCCGCGGCTCGAGCGCTATCTGACTCCGGAGCGGGTGAAGGCGCATCTGGCGCCTCATGTGCGGGGCGCCGTCGAACGCTATCTGATGCCGGAGATCGGGGCGCTCAACTTCGTGTTGCATGACACGCTTCGGGGCGGCGTCACCCGGTCACTGGCCGTCGATCCCCACGGGAAATCGCTGAGCTCGGCACTGCTGACAATGGAGATTCCTGATGAAGAGCAACGGTAAACGGATTGCGACAGCCTGGGCCGCGATGGTCTTGGCGGCGCCGCTCATAGCTCACGCGGCGGACTGCGCGGCGCTCACCGAGCTCGCGTTGCCCGACGTGCGGATCACGTCGGCCGAGGACCACACCGCCGGGCCGTTCACGCCCCCGGGCAGTCGTTCTGGCCGAGCGATGGAGCTGCCCGCCTTCTGCCGCGTACAGGCGGTCGCGACGCCCACCGCCGAGTCCGAGATTCACTTCGAGGTCTGGCTGCCGGACGGGGCCGACTGGAACGGGCGGATGCTGGGCACCGGGAACGGAGGCTACACCGGCGCCATTCAGTACGGAGCCCTCGCGAACGGTCTCAGACAGGGCTTTGTCACCGCGAGCAACGACACCGGCCACACCGGCAGCGACCTCTCGTTCGGGTTCGTGCATCGGGAGAAGATCGAAGACTGGGCCCATCGTGCCGCCCACGTCTCGGGCGAGGCGGCCAAGCTGGTCGCCCGGGCCCGCTACGGCCGTTTGCCCCACCACGCCTACTTCAGCGGATGCTCGACGGGCGGTCATCAGGCGTTGTCGCAGGCCCAGCGGTATCCGGGGGGCTACGACGGCATCCTGGCCGGCGCGCCTGCCCACAACCGGACGCGGCTGAACGCCGGGTTTCTGTGGTCCTGGTTGGCGCTCCACGACGAGAGTGGCGCACCGCTGCTATCAGCCGACGAGCTGGCGTTGGTCAGCCGGACGATGGTGGAGCGCTGCGACGCCCGGGACGGCGTGGTCGACGGCGTGGTGGACGACCCGCGTCAGTGCGGGTTCGACCCTGAGGTGCTCCGCTGCCAGGGTGACGACAGCGGGGAATGTCTCACCGGGGTCCAGGTCGAGGCGCTCCAGAAGGTCTACGCGGGACCGCGGAATCCCCGGACCGGCGAAGCCATCTTTACCGGCTGGCCGGCCGGGAGCGAAGCGCCACCCGCCGGGGGAGGCTGGGCCACCTATCTCGTCGCACCGGCTCAACCGATGCGGCTCGACTACTGGGGGCGGTGGGTGTTTGGCGACCCGAACTGGGACTACCGGACCTTCGACTGGGATCACGACCTCGCGTATGCCGAAGAGCGGCTGAAGATCGTGGACTCCACCGATGCGGAGTTGCGCGAGTTCCGCTGGAGCGGAGGGAAGCTGCTGATGTACGCCGGTTGGGCCGACGCGGTGGTGCCGCCTGGCGATACGGTGGAGTACTTCGACGCGCTCCGTCGGGCCGCCGGGAACGCCGACGCCGTTGGGGAGTACGCGAGGCTCTTCATGGCGCCCGGCATGGCCCACTGTCGAGGCGGCACTGGCCCCGACTCGTTCGATGCGTTGAGCGCCTTGGTGCGCTGGGTCGAGGAGGGGGTCGCGCCGGACGAGCTGATCGCCGCAAAGGTGGTTGATGGCGACGTGCAGAGAACCCGGCCGCTTTGCCCCTATCCCCAGGTGGCGCGCTACACCGGCACTGGCAGCACCGACGCGGCGGAGAACTTCCGTTGCGTGCTTACTGAGGACTGACGATGCGGAGCACCTGTTCCGCCGCTCTCGCGGGAGTCCTGTTCGGGATGGCCCTGGCCGTCCCGTCGGCCGAGGCTCGGATCGTCCGGGTGGTCATCGACCAGCGGGCGGCGGAGGAGCCGGCCGACCCCGGCGTCCCGCCCTACGAACGGATCGAGGGACGCGCCTTCGGCCAGCTCGACCCGGCCGATCCGCAGAACACCATCATCCAGGATCTCGATCTCGCCCCGCGGAATGCGGAAGGACGAGTGGAGTACGCCGTCGACTTCATCCTGCGCTACGACGCGCCCAACCGTGGACGTGCCTTCCCGACCGACGCGCACTTTCGCCAGCTTGGACACTTCCTGCTCGGCACCGGCTGGCAGGGGGATCTGCCCGACGACGGTCGCCTGTTGTGGGTCTCGGTGCCGACCGCGGTGGGCCCTGACGGCGAGTCGCGACCCGAGCGGGGACGGATGACTGCCATCAGGAGCCCAGAGCTGAAGGGTTGGTTCGGCGACGTGGACACGCTGCCAGGCCAGGCCAACCGGCGCTACCGGGTGGGCGAGTTCCTCTCTGATCGTCATGTAGGCGTGGGTGAGCGCCTCGGCGTTGCGCGGCACCCCTCGTTGACCGGGTGTCTGGAGCAAGAGCACTTGGCTGCCGGCGCTGGCGGCCGCCGCGTCGAGCAGGCGCACGGATGGCCAGAAAGAGCGCTCTGGCTGGCTGATGGTCGGGCTGCCAAGCACCAGGGCGTTCCCGAGCATGCTCTGCCCTTGCAGCACCACGATGTCCCACTCCCCCGAACGGATCTGGGCGACACTCTCCTCGCTCTCCCAGTGATGCTTCAGCATCACCCCGCCCGGGACGATGGCGTTGGTGTCGATCGAGACGGGAGGGTCCAAGTGCTCGGCGACCGCGCCGACCAGCTCGTGCAGGTCGTTGTAGGCCATGAAGCTGTTGCCGATGAAGAGGACCCGCGTGGGAGCCGGAGGCTGCGTCGCGACGGGTGGCGGCACCCACCACAGCGCAGCCAGCAAACCGGCGACGACTACAACGGTCGGCGACAAGGGTCGGGACGGCATTCAGAAGGTATATACATATATCTGCTTATTATGCCCGTTGACGCGCCACGCGCGACGGGTTGCGACCGTGACCCTGCCCGGTCATCATACGTATCCCGTTCGTGTTGAGCCGGACAGTACCCGCGAGGAGCACCGATGAGCCATCGAGGACACCTGGCATTGTTGACCCTGTCTGTCTTGCTGCTGACAGCAGCGGCGGCGGACGCCCAGCCTCGCACCGCGTGGGGCACACCGGACCTTCAAGGCATCTGGGATTTTCGGACGCTGACCCCGCTCCAGCGGCCGGACGATGCCGCGGAGTTCCTGACGCAGGAAGAGGCGGCGAGCCTCGAACGTGAGACCGTGGAGCGAAACCAGGAACTGCTCGAGGCCGCGCCGCGACGGACCGAGGCTGGCGGCAACGTCGGGGGCTACAACAACTTCTGGATGGATCGAGGCACGACGGCGATCAAGACCCGCCGCACGTCACTCGTGACCGACCCCCCGGATGGGCGGTTGCCGGAGCTGACCGACGTCGGCCGGGAACGGTCGGAGGCCTGGCAGACCTATCTGGCCGAGCATGGCGCCGACTCCTACACCGATCGAAACACGTCCGATCGCTGCATCGTCGGTTTCAATGCAGGGCCACCGATCACGCCGCTGGCCTACAACCAGAACATGCAGCTGTTCCAGACGCCGACCCACGTGGTGATCTTCACCGAGATGGTGCATACCGCTCGGATCGTGCCGCTCGACGGCACGCCGAGGCTCGACGATGGGGTGCGTCTGTGGTCCGGTGATTCCCGAGGCTACTGGGATGGTGACACGCTGGTGATCGAGTCGGCCAACTTCAACGCCAAGCGAAAGTGGATCCCGCTGGCCGGTGTGGGCGGAGGCGTGTACACCACTGAGCACATGACATTGACTGAACGTCTGCGGCGGGTCGACAACGACACCCTCGAATACACCTTTACGGTGACCGACCCAGAGACCTGGAGTCGTCCCTGGACCGCGTCGATGCCGATGCAGCGGACCGACCAGCCGCTGTACGAGTATGCGTGCCACGAGGGGAACTACAGCATGGAGGGGATCCTGGCGGGGGCCCGAGTCCTCGAGCTCGCCGAGGGAGGCCAGTAGGCGGCCGGTAGACCGTTGCGTCTTTCCATCATCGTTCCCGTCTACAACGAGCGGGACAGCATCGCCGACCTCCTCGGTCGCGTGATGGCTGTGGAGGTCGAGAAGCAGCTGATCGTCGTGGACGACGGCTCGACCGACGGAACCTCCGAGTGGCTGGAGCAGTGGGCTCCGGCCCAGCCGGACTGGGTGCTGTGCCGTCAGCACCCCGGGAACCGGGGGAAGGGTGCTGCCGTACGCACCGCGCTCGCCGAGGTGACCGGTGACTGGGTGGTCATCCAGGATGGCGACCTGGAGTACGACCCCCAGGACTACACCAAGCTGCTCGAGGTGGCCCGGTCGACGCCAGCCACGGTGGTCTATGGCTCCAGGTTTCTGGCGGGCAACCCGGGGATGTTCTTCACCCAGCGAGCGGGCAACGTCATCCTGACGCGTCTGACCAACCTGCTGTACGGTGCGACGATCACCGACATGGAGACCTGCTACAAGCTCTTCGCGAGGGAAGTCGTCACCGGGCTATCGCTGACCTCCGATCGGTTCAACATCGAGCCCGAGCTGACGGCCAAGGTGCTCCGGGCCGGTCACCCGATCGTGGAGGTGCCGATCAGCTATGCCGGTCGTGCCTATGCGGAGGGGAAGAAGATCAACTGGAAGGACTTCGTGTCCGCCGTGTGGACACTCCTGCGATGGCGGTGGTGACGGTCTCGAGACCGTCACCACTCCACTTCAGGCCGCGCGACAGCCGGCCGGACGCTAGCGACCCTGCTTGTCGAGGTACCGCTCGTTGGTGAGCGCGTGCTCCATCGCGTAGTTGCCTTCGTGGCAGGCGAACTCGTAGATCACGCCGGTGCCGGGCGCCGGTCGCATCAGCATCCGGGCGGTCCAGGGCGCGGTCCACGTGGACGGGTCGTTCACGGTGTATTCGTACTCGAGCATCTCGGGACCGACCCGGGTGAAGCGCTCCGTGATCTGGGCGTCGGTGGTCGAGCCGCTGACGCCGCGCTTGAGATTGGTCGTCTCCACTACCAGGGTGTCACCGTCCCAGTGACCGCGAGATGTCCCGGTGTTGGTCCGAGGGCCATCGGTGGCCGGCGCGGCATTCCCCAGCGGGATGATGCGGGTCTCGTGGTGCATCTCGATCTGGACGGCCACATGGTTCGCCGACTGGAAGATCTGGTAGTTG